>Ga0081539_10001486_pt1 | contig 39689 bp, 38 predicted proteins | sample TabmetS4T2R2_FD_71023 | JGI IMG/M metagenome (GOLD analysis project Ga0081539, IMG submission 71023) | Tabebuia heterophylla rhizosphere microbial communities from the University of Puerto Rico - S4T2R2 | ecosystem: Host-associated > Plants > Roots > Rhizosphere ... | reverse complement strand
GGTTCGTGGCGCGCGCGCGGCTTCAGCTCGCCCCGATCGTCGACGCGCTCGTGCGCCGGGCGCAGGCGAGCGGCGATCTGCGCAGCGACGTCACCGTCACCGACATGGCGCTCATCCAGTTCATGGTCAGCGGCCTGGGCGACCTGCGCGGCCCGCACGCGCACGGCCTCTGGCATCGCTACCTCAGCCTCCTGCTCGACGGCCTGCGCACCCCGGAGCCCCGACCGCTCGCAGCGCCGCCGATCACGCTCGCCGAGTTCGCCGAGACGATGACGGCCTCACGGGGCTGACCCGTGCGGTACGTCGCGCACGAGCCGACGGTCGGCGGGCGGCGGATCGAGGCCCTCGAGCTGCCGGGGCCGGGCGACCGGGCGCCGCTGGTGCTGCTCCACGAGGGCCTGGGGTCCGCGCGGCTGTGGCGCCGCTTCCCCGAGGAGCTGCACGCCGCGACCGGGCGCCGCGTGCTCGCGCTCTCGCGCTTCGGGCACGGGCGGTCGGAGCCGCCGCCCACGCCGCGCACGCCCGCGTTCTTCCACGAGGAGGCGCTGGAGGTGCTGCCCGAGATCCTCGCTCAGCTCGAGGCGACCGCGCCGGTCCTCGTCGGCCACAGCGACGGCGGCTCGATCGCGCTGATCCACGCCGCGCATCACCCGGTGGCGGCGATGGTCCTGATGGCGCCGCACGTCGTCGTCGAGGACGTCACCGTCGCCGCGATCACGGAGACGCGGCGCCGCTACCTCGAGGGCGGCCTGCGCGAGCGGATGGCCCGCCATCACGACGACGCCGACGCGGCGTTCTGGGGCTGGTGCGACGTCTGGCTCGATCCCGCCTTCCGCGCCTGGAGCCTTGAGCGAGAGGCCGAGCGGGTGTCCGCGCCGGCGCTGCTGGTCCAAGGCCGCGACGACCCGTACGGGACGCTCGATCAGCTCGACCGCATCGAGGCCCGCGTGCGCGGGCCGGTGAAGCGGCTCGTCGTGCCCGGCGGCCACAGCCCCCACCTCGAGGCAACGGCCGAGGTCCTCCCCGCGATCGCCGAGTTCATCCGCTCGCGATGACGACGGACTTCGACTCGGTGTAGAAGTCGAACGCCTCCTCCCCGTGCTCCTTGCCGTACCCGCTGGACTTCCAGCCGCCGAACGGCAGCTCGTCGTAGACCTTCGTCCGCGAGTTGACCCACGTGTAGCCGGCCTCGATTCGCTCGGCCGCCTGGCGGGCGCGGTGCAGGTCGCGCGTCCAGATGGACGAGCCGAGCGCGAACTGGGAGGCGTTGGCGCGCTCGATGGCCTCGTCGAAGTCCTTGACGCGCCAGATCGGGAGCGCAGGGCCGAACACCTCCTCGGTGGCCATCGGCGAGTCGTGCGGCGGGTCGACCACCACCGTGGGCAGGTAGAAGAACCCCGGCTCGTCCGGAGCGACGCCGCCGGCGGCGAGCGTGCCGCCCATGGCGAGCGTCCGCTCGACCTGGCCCGCGACCTCGTCGCGCTGCACGGCGGTGTGCAGCGGCCCCATCTGCGTGCCCTCGGCGTCGCCGCGGCCGACCTTCAGCCGCTTCGCCTTGGCGGTGACCGCCTCGATGACCTCGTCGGCGACGGACGCGAAGACGTACAGCCGCTTGATCGCCAGGCAGGCCTGGCCGCAGTTGTAGTACCGGCCCATCGAGGCGGCGCTGGCCGCCGCCGCGAGGTCGGCGTCGTCGCAGACGATCATCGGGTCCGAGCCGCCGAGCTCGAGCGTCACGCGCTTCGTGCCCTTGGCGCACAGCTCCATGATCCGCTCGCCGACCGGCGTCGAGCCCGTGAAGGCGATCTTCCGGACGCCGGGGTGCGTGGCCAGCGCGGTGCCGGCCGTCGCGCCGCTGCCCGTCACGACGTTGAACACGCCCGCCGGAAGGCCGCCCTCGTGCAGCAGCTCGGCGAAGCGCAACGTCGTGAGCGGCGTCGTCCCCGCCGGCTTGGCGACCACGGTGTTGCCGGCGACCAGCGCCGGCGCCAGCTTGTTGGACAGCAGCGTGGTCGGGAAGTTCCACGGGACGATCGCGCCGACCACGCCGAGCGGGCGGCGGAGCACGTAGCCCTCGACGCCGGGGTCGAGGTTCGGCGTGTGTGCCCCGCGCAGCGCCTTCGACAGCCCGGCGTAGTGCCGCAGCGTGTCGATCGCCTTGGCGATCTCGATGCGGGCGTCGCGCAGCGTCTTGCCCTGCTCCCGGGTGAGCAGGGGGACGAGCTCGTCGAGGTGCTCCTCGACGCGCGCCGCGGCGCGCCCGAGGATCTCGCCGCGCTTGGAGACGGCCAGCGGCGACCAGTCGCCGAACGCGCGCGTGGCGCTCTGCACCGCGGCGTCGACGTCCCCCGCCGTGCCGCCCGCGACCTCCGCGAAGACCTGCCCGTCGGCCGGGTTGGTCACCGGCAGCCGGTCGCCTGCGTTGCGATGCTCGGCGCCGTCCACGAAGGCGCCTGCGATCAAGCCAGCCCCCCGACGACGACCGACTTGAGCTCGACATAGGAGTCGAGCGCCTCGAGGCCGTGCTCCTTGCCGAAGCCCGAGGCCTTCACGCCGCCGAACGGCAGCTCGTCGTAGCCGTAGTGGATCTGGTTGACCCACGTCATGCCGGAGTCGATCTCGAGCGCCGCCCGGTGGATCAGGCGCGCGTCGTGGGTCCAGAGCGACGAGCCGAGCCCGTACGGCGTGTCGTTGGCGCGCGCGAGGGCGTCGTCGAAGTCCGTGTAGCGCATGACCGGCAGCACGGGGCCGAAGACCTCCTCGCGCAGCACCCGCGCGCCGTCGCGCGGCTCGGCGATCACGGCCGGCTCGAGGAACCAGCCCTTCGCGTGGCCGCCGTTCCCGCCGCCCGTGAGGAGCTCGCCGCCCGCGTCCTCGATCTGGGCCAGCAGCTCGTCGCGGCCGGCCTTCGTGTGGATCGGGCCCATGCGCAGCTTCGGCTTCTCCGCCTTGACGGTCCCGTCGCCGGGCTCGTAGCGGCGCACGCGGTCGACGAGCTGCGACACGAACGCGTCGTACACCGCGTCGTGCACGAACACGCGCTTGCAGCCGAGGCACGCCTGGCCCGCGTTCCAGTAGCGGCCGATGATCACCGCCTTCACGGCGGCCTCGACGTCGGCGTCCGGGCACACGATCACCGGGTCCGATCCGCCGAGCTCGAGCGAGAGCCGCTTGAGCTCCGGCGCGGCGAGGCCGGCGATGTGCCGGCCGACCGGCGTCGAGCCCGTGAAGGCGACGCGCCGGACGTCCGGGTGCGAGACGAGCGCGTCGCCGATGTCCGAGCCGCGGCCGGTGACGACGTTCAGCACGCCGTCCGGAACGCCGGCCTCGGCGAACAGGCGGGCGACCGCGAGCGTCGCCAGCGGCGTGGTGGCCGCCGGCTTGGCCACGACCGTGTTGCCGCTCGCCAGCGCCGGCGCGACCTTCGTGCCGAGCAGCGTGAGCGGGAAGTTGTACGGGGTGATCGCGGCGCAGACGCCGATCGGCCGGCGGATGACCATGCCGTAGGACTTCCCGAGCGTGGACGGCAGCTCCTGGTAGGCGCCGCGGACCTTGGTGGCGGCCTCCGCGTAGAAGCGGACGCCGTGGGCGAGGTGGTTGACCTCCCCGATGGCCTCGGCGATCGGCTTGCCCTGCTCGGCCGTGAGGGTGGCCGCGAGGTCGTTCGCGTGCTCGTGGATGAGGTCGGCGGCCTTGGCGAGGATCGCGGCGCGCTGCTCGACGTCCGTCGCCGACCAGTCTCCGAACGCGCGCTTGGCGGTCGCCACGGCAATGTCGACGTCGCCCGCCGAGGCGGCGGGAACGGTCCCGATCGTCTCCTCGGTGGCCGGGTTGACGACTTCGATCTCGGCCATGCTCGGTCAGACCTCCCGGCTCGTCGCCAGGTAGCGCCGGCGAAGCCCCTGGTAGCGGTCCACGGCCGTGTCGGTCCACCGCAGGGCCGAGCCCGACAGCGGCTTCTTCTCGCGCGCGGGCACGCCGGCCGCGAGCATCCCGCCGCCGATCTCCGCGCCCTCGGCGACGACGGCGCCGGCGGCGACCATCGCGCGGGCGCCCACACGCGCGCGCTGCAACACGATCGCGCCCATGCCGATCAGCGCGTGATCCTCGATCACACAACCCTCGAGCAGGGCGCCGTGGCCGACCAGCACGTCCGCCCCGATGATCGTCGGCAGGTCGTCGGCGCAGTGGACGACGGCGTTGTCCTGCACCGAGCTGCCGGCGCCGACCTCGATGTAGGAGTAGTCGCCGCGCAGCACCGTCCCGAACCAGATGTTGGCGCGGTCGCCGACCCGGACGTCGCCGATCAGCACCGCGGTCGGGGCCAGCCAGACGTCGGCGCCGATCTGCGGCGCGGCTCCGTTGACCTCCACGAGCGTCGCGGTGCTTGACCCCACGACCCGGAAGACTATATTCTGTCGCTCGTAAGTCAAGTGTCACACGTCGACAGCACACCGGTCGAAGTCCTGGCTCCCCGCACCGAGGACGAGGTGCGCGAGCATCTGCGGTCGGGCAAGCTCGTCGAGGGGCTCAAGCACATGTCCCCGCTCTATCTGACGGGCCTGCGCCGCATCCTCACCGTGTCCGCCGACACCGAGTTCGTGAGCGCGCCCTCGTACCTGCGCGCCGCCCAGCACGCGCCGGCGCTGAACAACTTCGGCTCGGCGATGTCGATCGTGCAGGACGAGCTCGCCCACGCGCACATCGGCTACCGCCTGCTCGGGGACCTCGGCGTCGACATGGACTGGCTCATCTACGAGCGGCCGGCCGCCGAGTTCAAGTACCCCTACGCGTTCGACGTGCCGCTGGACTCGTGGGTCGAGCTCGTGTGCGCCAACGCGCTCTACGACCAGGCCGGGTACGTGCTGCTCTCCGACGTGTACCAGTCGAGCACGTTCGGGCCGTGGAAGCGGGCGCTGGCGAAGGTCGACAAGGAGGAGACGTTCCACCTGCGCCACGGGCGTACGTGGCTCAAGAAGCTCGTCAAGGACCCGGACGGCAAGGCCCGCGTCCAGGCCGCGGTCGACTGGATGTTCGTCCTCACGCTCGAGTGGTTCGGGCTGCCGGACGACCGCAAGCGCCACGGCATCCAGCTCGAGTACGGGTTCAAGGGCCTGTCCAACGACGAGCTGCGCCAGGCGTGGATGGCAGCGGTCGTCCCGTTCATGGACGAGATCGGGATCGACGTGCCCGCGCACTGGGACGGCGAGCGCTGGAGCATCGACTGCCCGTTCCCGCGCGCGTTCGACGAGGAGACGAAGACGTGGGGCGCCGAGATCACGTGGGACGACGTGCTCGTGCGCTGGAAGGCGCGCGGCCCGATGAACGAGCAGTACGTCTCCACGCTCCAGCGCGGCTACCGCACCACGAGCTTCCGCAGGGCGGGCTGATGGAGGCGGTCGAGGCGCGCCTGTGGCGGGCGCTGCGCGAGGTCGAGGACCCGGAGATCCCGGTCTCCGTGGTCGGCATGGGCCTCATCGTCTCCGTCGCGTACCGGCCCGAGGCTCGGCTCGCTCAGCTCCAGATCACCTACACCGCGATGGGCTGCCCGGCGATGGAGTTCATCGAGGAGGACATCCGCGAGGCCTGCCTCGCCGACCCCGACGTGGACGCCGTCGAGGTCGAGGTCGTCTGGGACCCGGTGTGGACCAAGAGCCGCATCCGCGCCGAGGCGCGCGAGACGATGCGGCAACTAGGCGTGGTCGCATGAGTAACGTCGACCGGAGGTCTGAGCTTGCGAAGACCGGAGGGCGAAACAGTCAATCCGTGTGGGAGGTGTTCGCCCGCGCCTCCTACGAGGAGCCGCTGCACCACGTCGGGACGATCACCGAGCCCGACGAGGACCTCGCGCTCGTGTCCGCGCGCGCCGTGTACGACGAGCAGCCGTGGATCGAGATGATCATCGTCCCCCGCTCCGCGATCCGGACGGCGATCAGCACGTGACCGCGACCGCGACGATGGCGGCGCTGGTCGGCTCCTACGCCGACAACAAGGGCGCGCTCGGCCGGCGCTACGGGGAGTGGGCGGTGAGCGCGCCGACCGTGGAGGCGGCCGTGGCGGCGGCCGCGATGGCCCAGGACGAGCTCGGGCACGCGCGGGCGACGTACCCGGTGCTGGCCAAGCTCGGCGTCGAGCGGACCGACGACACCCTCGACACCTCCGGCGCGCTCCCGTTCATCGCCTCCGAGCTGCCGGACTGGGCGGCGATGATCGCCGCCAACCTCGTCGTCGACGGGATCCTCACGACGTGGGCGGCGAGCGTGCGCGACAGCTCGATCGAGCCGCTCGCCCAGCGCGCGCGCAAGATCCTCCAGGAGGAGGGCGCGCACAAGGTCCATGCCGAGGCGTGGGCCAGGCGCATCTGCCGCGCCGGCGGCGCCGACCGCGACCTCCTGCTCAGGCGCATCGGCGAGGCCTGGCGCGACGCGGCCCGCTGGCCGGGCCGCGACGACGACCCGGGGTATCGGGAGGCCCTCGCCGCCGGCATGGCCGCGGCCGGCCCGCGTGCGATCCGCGACCAGGTGCGCGCGTGGCTCGACGATCTCCTCGCCAAGGAGGGCTGCACCGTCCCGCTGCCCGAACCGTTCCTCGGCTGCCCGTTCTGCGGCTCGGAGGATGTCGAGGACGTGTCGCAGTGGGGCGGGCAGCTCATCACGCGACAGGTCCGCTGCCGCGCGTGCAACACGTACTTCGAGGCCGTCCGCGACGACTTCCAGGACGGCCCGTCAGGCGACTGAGGCGGGCGCCGCCTCCGCCTCGCGCAGCTTGAAGCGCTGGATCTTGCCCGTCGCCGTACGCGGGAAGTCCGAGACGAACTCGACGACGTGCGGGTACTCGTAGCGGCGCAGGTGCTCCTTGCACCAGGTGCGCAGCTCCTCGGCCAGCGCGTCGGGATCGGCCGGCGGCTCGCCGGCGATGACGAAGGCCTTGATCCGGCTCACATCGTCGATCGTGACCCCGATGACGGCCGCCTCCGACACCGCCGGGTGGTGGACGAGGCACGCCTCGACGTCGGCCGGAGACACCCACAGGCCGCCGACCTTGATCATGTCGTCGGCGCGGCCCTGGTAGACGAAGTAGCCCTCCGGCGTCCGGACGTAGCGATCGCCGGTGTAGAACCAGTCGCCGCGCATGCACTGGCGCGTCTTGCTGCGCTGGTGCCAGTAGTAGGAGGCGCAGCTCTCGCCCCGGACCAGCAGGTCACCCGGCGTGCCGTCCGGCGCGTCCTGCCCCTGCTCGTCGACGACGCGCAGCTCGTAGCCGGGGACCGGCCGCCCGGACGTGCCGGGCCTGAGGTCGTCGAGCGTGTTCGAGCAGTAGATGTGCAGCATCTCGGTCGAGCCGATCCCGTCGAGGATCGGCACGCCGGTGCGCGCCTGCCAGCGCTCCTGGATCGCCGCCGCGAGCGCCTCGGCCGCCGACACGCACATGCGCACGCTCGAGAAGTCGGCCTCCGGCGCCTTGAGCAGCGCCGCGTAGAGCGCCGGCACGGAGAAGAACACCGTCGGGCGGTAGCGCGAGACGGTGTCGAGGATCCGGTCGGGGCGGGACGGCCCGTGGACCTGGACGGCGGTGGCGCCGGCCGCCATCGGGAACGAGAGGCCGTTGCCGAGCCCGTAGGCGTGGAAGAGCTTGGTGGTCGAGTAGCAGACGTCGTCCTCGGTCAGCCCGAGCACCGTGCGGGCGTACGTGTCGACCGTGGCGCGGATGTCGCCCTGCGTGTGCACGACGCCCTTCGGGCGACCCGTGGAGCCCGAGGAGTACAGCCAGAACGCCATGTCGTCCGGGTGCGTGTCGGCGGGCGGGCGCAGGTCGTCCGGCTGGCCGGCGACGGCGTCGTCGAAGCTCGTGTGGTCGCCGGCGTCGCCGTTCGCGACCAGGACGCTGAGCCGCGGGCGCTCGGCGATCACCGGCTCGACGCGCTCGAGCAGCGCCGCCTCGACGACGAGCACCTTCGCGTAGCTGTCGTCGAGGTAGTACGCGTAGTTGTCGAGCCGGTCCATCGGGTTGACCGGGATCGGCACCGCGCCGATGCGGATCGCCCCGAGGAACGTCGCGTGGAACACCGGCGAGTCGTCGAGGATCATCACGACCCGCCCCTCACGCGTGACGCCGAGCTCGAGCAGCAGCGCGGCCGTGCGCGCGGTGAGGGCGGCGACGTCGCCGAACGTGAACGTCCCCCGGTCGCCCGTGAGGGCCGGTTTGTCTGCGCGACCGGCCTCGAGGTTGGCGTCGAGCAGCAGGCTCGCGTTCATGGTCTGCCGACTCTACGCCTCTCACGCGGCGTCCCGCATGGCCTCCAGCGACTGGAAGTGGCCCTGCGCCGCGGCGTGCCAGCCCGCATGACGCTCGCGAAAGACCTTGAGCGCCTCGGCACGCGGCCAGCGGGCGGGGAGCACCGCCTCGGGCAGGTCGGGGTCGAGGAACGGGAACTTGCGCCACTCGTGCACGAGCTGCGTCTGGGCGCGGAAGACCGCCTCCGGCGTCTTCGGCCGCAGCCTCCCGAACCGGGCGACGAAGGCCCGGTACGCCGCGGCCACGGCGTCCAGGTCCCAGGCCTCGGCGAGCACCCTGGCGGGATCGCCGAGCGTGCCCAGCGACGCCTGGAACGACAGCAGCTCGGCGACGGCGTCGGCGTCCGCGAGCTCGCGCTCGCGCTCGACGTGCGGCGTGATCCACAGGCCCCCGCCCAGCGAGCCGAAGCCCGCCCACGCGAGCCGCGTCCGCATCTGGTGCCGGACGTCGCGCCGCTCCTCGGGGACCCGCAGCACGACCAGCAGCCAGCGGCCGTCCCACTCCCAGGGATCCCCGAACGAGTAGATGCGCCGGGCGCCAGCCGCGAGCATCTCGGTCGTGTCCTCGGTGAGCGCAACGCGGGCGCGGCGGCCGTGGCGCTCCGTCTGGAGCCAGCCGGCCGCCACGCTCCGGGCCAGCGCCTGCCGCGCCGCGTGCATCTTGTAGTCGAGCGCCTGGAGCGCCTCGATCAGCGTCTCCTGCCACACCGGCGCGGCGAGCGGCAGCACGTACTCGCCGAGCGTCGTGAGCAGCATCGAGCGGGCCGCGGGCGCGCCGAGCGAGCGTCGGCGAAGCTGGTCGTTCACGGGAGCTGTCTCATGGCGAAATCATTTGCCAAGCGAACGATCGTTGCGACCCTATCGACCGCGCCTCGTCGCCGCCGCCCTGGCGGGCGCCAGCGCCCGGCGCCGCAGCGGCTAGCGTTTGGCACCGTGCTGCCCGTCCCCGCGCCGCTGGTCCTCGCCGACGAGGAGCGCGTCGCCCACACGGCCGCCGAGGTGATCGCCAACCGCCTGCGCGCCCGGCCGCGCCTGCGGCTGCTCCTCTCCGGCGAGCGGACGCCGCTGGGCATGTACGCCGCGCTGCGGGCGCACGCGCGCTGCGGCGAGCTGCCGAGCGGCGAGGCGACGGTGATCCAGCTGGACGAGTACGCCGGCCTCGGTCCCGATCAGCCGGGCAGCCGCGCCGAGGCGCTCGCGCACGAGCTGCGCGGGATCCGCCTCGGCGCGCTGCACCGGATCGACGGCCGCGCGGCGGATCCCGAGGCCGAGCGCGCGTGCCACCAGCGGGTCATCGACGAGGCGCCGATCGACCTCGCCGTGGTCGGCCTGGGCGAGGACTGGCACGTGGCGCTCGACGAGCCGGGGTCGCCCCTGGCGCTCACGGTCGGGCTCGGCCCTCTGCTGGCCGCGCGGGAGCTCCTGCTCATCGCGACCGGCTCAGCGCGGGCGGCGGCGCTGCGGGCAGCGCTCGTGGACCCTCCGGGCGCCGCGACGCCCGCGTCGCTGCTGCGCGCCCATCCGCGGCTCACCGTGCTGTGCGACCGCAACGCGGCGCGCGACCTCCCGCCGCATCGGGGCGGGCACCACGTCTGCGTCGTGCTCGGGCACCGCGAGCCGTCGATCAGCGCCGAGCACCGGATCTCGCACGAGTCGCTGGGACGGCTGCACCGCGCCGAATGGGTGGCCCGGAGCCATCCGACGATCGCCGCCGTGCTCACCGGCTACACGTCGACGGGCGGCCTGTCGGAGGCCGAGCAGATGCGCGCCGCCTGGCACGTCGCCGACGTGCCGCCGCTCCTGGAGGTCGCGGGCCGCGACACCGCCGAGAACGCGTCGCGCTCGCTACCGCTCGTGCTCGCGCTCGGCGAGGCCCGCCGCGTCACGGTGGTCACGTCCGCGTGGCACATCCGGGCCCCGTACCACTTCCGCGCGTGGCGCGACCACGGGCTCGAGGTCCGCTTCGCGTTCGACTGGCGGGGCGACTGGCGGCGCATGATCGCCCACGAGCTGCGGAGCCTGCCCACGATGCGCGCGGAGCGGCGCCGCGCTCTCGCCGCGATGGCGCTCCCGCGACCCGCCTGACGCTGGTTCGGCGGTCTGCGATCTGGGCAGGACCTTGGCAACCCCATGTAAGGAGGATCAAGATGAGCGCAAACGGGCAGTTGCGCAGTCCGATCGCTCTGCCGCGGGACTCGTGGGCCGACACGCTCAAACGCACCGTGGCCGAGTTCCGCGAGGACAAGCTCCAGCACTGGGCGGCGGCGCTCACGTACTACGCGGTGCTGTCGATCTTCCCCGCGTTGCTGGTGATGGTCTCGCTCGTCGGCCTGGTCGCGGACGCCCAGTCGGTGACCCGGGTCCTGACCGACACCGTCTCGCAGCTCGGGCCGTCGACGGCGGCCAAGACGTTCCAGAAGCCCATCGAGTCGCTGACGTCCAACCGCGGGGCGGCGGGGATCGTGTTCGTCGTCGGCGTCATCGCCGCCCTGTGGTCGGCGTCCGGCTACGTGAGCGCGTTCGCCGACGCCTCCAACTCGATCTACGAGGTACGCGAGGGCCGGCCGTTCTGGAAGCTCAAGCCGCTCCAGGTCGCCGTCACCTTCGTGCTGATCATGCTCGCGGCGTTCGTCGCGCTGGCGCTCGTGCTGAGCGGGCCGATCGTCGGAGCGCTCGGATCGTCGCTCGGCATCGGCGACCCCGTGCTGACCGCGTGGCGGTTCGCCAAGTGGCCCGCGATGATCCTCCTCGTGCTCGTGATCTTCGGGGTCCTGTACTTCACGGCCCCGAACGCCCGCGTCGGCGGCGTTCGCTGGGTCAGCATCGGCGCCGTCGCGGCGCTCGTCGTCTGGATGGTCGCGTCGGTCCTGTTCGCGCTGTACGTGTCGAACTTCAGCTCGTACAACAAGACCTATGGCACGCTGGGCGGCGTGGTCGTCTTCCTGCTCTGGCTGTGGCTGACCAACCTCGCCGTGCTCTTCGGCGCCGAGCTGAACGCCGAGATCGAGCGCGCGAAGCAGCTCCACACCGGAGTGCGAGGCGCAGACCGCAAGCTGCGCGTCGAAGAGCGCGCGCCGACAGGAGCGTGAGAGCGATGAAGACGCGCAAGTCATCCCGGCGGGACGAGGCGGAAGGCACGCTCGAGCGCGCAGCCGGGCGCCTCATGGAGGCGTTCTCGAAGCTCACGGGCAAGCGCTCGGCGGGCGCCAAGGGCAAGGCGGCCCGTGCGCGCGGGCGTGGCAAGTCCGTGCGCGGGAAGGCGAAGAAGCGCGCCGGCCGCTAGCGCCGGCGCGCGGGCGCGCGTGAGGAGATCTGCTTGCGCTGCCCGTCGCGCTGGGTGCCCGTGGCGGCGGCCTTCAGGTCGCGCCGCAAGGCCTGTGCCGCCTCGGGCGCCACCTCGCCCAGCCGCTTGAGCGCCGCCTCCGCCAGAGCGCCGGCCCCCGCCCCGTAGAGCGCGGCGACCATCAGCGCTCCCCGCGCGGGTCGCCGCCCGAGCAGGGAGATCAATCCGGCCGTCAGCGCACCGAACGCGCCCACGCCGAGGACGCCGGCCCCGCCGAGGAGCGCGGCGCTGCCTCCCACGCGCCGCCCCTGGACCGCCAGGTCAGCGGCGATCAGGCGCAGTTCCTTGCGGATGAGCCCGGCGGACTCCTCCGACAGCTCGCCGAGGAGATCGGCGATCGACGTATCGGCTCCCATGAGGTCCGGGATGCCCTTTCCTCGACCGGCGCACACCGTGGGTCGGTGTCGAGGGCGTCGCCCGCCGCTACGGACGCGCGGCGGCGAGCAGCTCGTCGCGCGACGCGAGCTTGACCCGCGGGCGATCCGCGCCGCGGCCGCGCTCGCGCTCGGCGGCGTCGATCGCGTGCCAGCCGTCGGCGGTGACGAGGTCTGGCGCGCGCTCCGCCAGCAGCGCGTCGAGCTGCTCGCGGTCGGGCCGCTCGGGCGCGGGCAGCGTCCCGAGGTCCTCGACCAGGCAGTCGATGGTCTCCTGCGCGTCACGCTTGTTGGTGCCGAGGATCCCGGTCGGCCCGCGCTTGATCCAGCCGACCGCGTAGACGCCGGGGAGCGCCTCGCCGTCGACGCTCAGCACGCGTCCGCGGGTGTTGGGCAGGATGAACGCGCGCTCGTCGAACGGCACGTCGGGCAGCGGCACCGCGCGGTAGCCGACCGAGCGGAACACGAGGCCGGCTTCGATCGTCTCGACCGGCCCGTCGACGGCCCGCGCCCGCAGCGGTCCCCCCTCCTCGCGCACGATCTCGTTGCGGCGCACGTCGACCGCCTCGACGCGGCCGGAGCCGCGGATCTCGACGGGCGAGCGCAGGAAGCGCAGCTCGATCCGGCGGCGCGCGTCCGGGTCGGCCGGGCGGGCCGCGAACTCGCGCAGCAGCTGCACGTTCTTGCGCGCGGTGAACGTCCCTTCCTCGTCCAGCCACGCCTCCGAGACCGGGTCGAGCCCGACGTCGCCGACCCTGATCTCGACGCCGTCGATGTGCCCCAGCTCGCGCAGCTCGGCGCTCGTGAAGGCCGCCTGGGCCGGCCCGCGGCGGCCGAGCACGACGACCTCCTCGACGCGGCTCTGCCGCAACGCCGCCAGGGCGTGGTCGGCGATGTCGGTGCGCTCGAGCTCGGCGACGCTGCGGGTGAGGATGCGCGTGACGTCGGCGGCGACGTTGCCGTTGCCGATCACCACCGCCCGCTTGGCCGACAGGTCGAACTCGCGGTCGCGGTAGTCGGGGTGGCCGTTGTACCAGGCCACGAACTCGGTGGCCGCCCAGCTGCCGGGCAGGTCCTCGCCGGGGATCCCGAGCGACTTGTCGGTCTGCGCGCCGGTGGCGTAGACGACGGCGGAGTAGTGCCGCATCAGCTCGGCGTGCGAGAGGTCGGTGCCGACCTCGACGTTGCCGAGGAAGCGGCAGCCGCGGGCGAGCGTCTCGCGCTCGAAGCGGTCGTCGAGGCGCTTGATCTCCTGGTGGTCGGGCGCCACGCCGGCGCGCAGCAGCCCCCACGCCGTCGGCAGCCGCTCGTACAGGTCGATCTCGACGTCGCCGCGGGAGCGCCGCAGCGTGGACGCGGCGAACGCGCCCGCCGGCCCGGCGCCGATGATCGCCACGCGCGTCATCAGGACGCCGTCCGCGCCGCGGTGCTCAGCACGGCGAAGAACTCCGCGTTGACCTCGAGCGCGTACGAGTGCTTCCCGGGGATGTCGAACTCGGGGTAGATCGCGTCGACCGGACACGCCTCGACGCAGGCGTCGCAGTCGATGCACACTTCCGGGTCGATGTAGAGCTGCTCGGCCGTCTCGAAGTCGGGCGCACCCGGCTTGGGATGGATGCAGTCGACCGGACAGACCTCGATGCACGAGTCGTCCTTGACGCAGCTGCCCGTGATGACGTAGGTCATAGGCCCCAGCGTACAAACTCCCGAATCCCGATCGCGATTAGCCATGAAGATCTCGATCCGCGACCACCATCGGCGCTGGCTGCTCCGGACGCTCCTGATCTGGGCGATCGGCGCGGTGCTCCTGCGCGTGGCCGTGGTGCCCGCCGAGACGTGCCCGGCGGTCGACAGCGCGGCGGTGAGCCGCTCGATCGACGGCGCGGTCGCGTGGCTGGTCCGCGGGCTGCGACCCGACGGGCGCTACACCTACGGCTACTCCTCCGAGAGCGGCAAGGTGTCGCCGTCCTACAACGAGACCCGGCACTCCGGCGTCCTCTACATCCTCTACCGGGTCGGGCGGACCCGCGCCGGGGACGCCGGTATGCGCCACGTGCTGGCCAACCTCGTCGAGCACGGCGGCTGGACGGCGTTCGCGACCGTGCCCGACGACGCCGAGCTCGGCGCCAACGCGCTGCTCGTCGCCGCGCTCGCGGAGCGGCGGCTCGTCACGGGCCAGAACCGCTACGACGCCCTCGCGCGCCGGCTCGGGCGCTTCATCCTCGCCCAGATGCGCCCGGACGGGAGCGTGCTGGAGTACTGGCGGCCGGCGACCGAGCGGCCCGTCCCCGGCGTCTTCGACAAGTTCGCGACCGGGGAGGCGCTCTACGCGCTCGCGCTCCTGAACCGCGTCTTCCCCACCGAGGGCTGGGCCCGGCCGGCCCACCGCGTGGCCGGGTACCTCGCCACGCGGCGCGACATCGCCGAGGGCTACGCGACACGCGAGCCGGACCACTGGGCGGCGTACGGGCTGGACACGCTCGCCCCGACCGGGCTGACGGCCGCCGAGGCGGCCTACGCGCGCCGGCTCGCCGGCTACTTCGGGTACGAGATCCGCTTCGAGTCCGGCCGTACCGGCCGGCCGCTCAACCTCTTCACCGAGTCCGGGGCGGATCTCGGCGTCGTCGGGGAGGGCGCCGCGGCGATCTGGCGACTCGCCGGGCAGGACCGCCGCCTGGCCGATCTGAGAGGGGAGCTGGCGCCCCGCATCCGGTGCCTGGCCGGCATCACCGTCGGCCGCCAGGTGCCGAGCACGAGCCCCGATCCGCTTGCCCGCGGCGCCTGGTTCTTCCACGGCTACACGCAGATGGACGATCAGCAGCATGCGGTCGGCGCCCTGCTCGGCGCCCGGGAGGTCCTGCGGTGAGCTTCGGCTTCCTGGTCGCCGGCTTCCTGGCGACGACGAACGCGGGGCGAGTCGCGCTCGCCGCCCGGGCGGGCGCGCCCAGCCGGCGCGAGCGCATCGCGGCGCCGCTGGCCGGCGCCGCGGTGATCGTCGGCGCGACGCTCGCCGCGGACGGCGTGCTCGACGCGCTGTCGATCAGCCCCGAGTCGTTCCGCATCGCGGCCGGCATCGTGCTCATCGCGGCCGGCGGTCGGACGATCGTCTGGCCGGCCCCGGCGGCGCCGTTCGCGGCCATCCTCGTCACGCCGGAGCTCACGATGCTCTCGCTCAGCTTCGGCGCCGACGAGCCGAACGCGAAGGTGCTCGCGGCCGCGCTGCCGGCCTTCGCCGTGCTCGCGCTCGCCTACCGCGCCGGGCGGCGAGACACGAGCGCGGTGGCGGCGCAGTTCCTCGCGGCGCTCGAGCTGGTCGTCGCCGTCGCGCTCATCGTGGCCGGGATCCGCGACGTGTGACCGCTACGCCCGGGCCGCGTCCAGGTCGGCGTTCCCCCATGCGGCCATCGCCTGGAGCACGGACCGGAAGCTCTCGCCGCGCTCGGTGAGCGCGTAGACCACGCGCGGCGGGATCTCGGCGTGGACGGTCCGGGTCAGCACGTCCTGGTGCTCGAGGATCCGCAGGCGCTCGGTGAGCGTCTTCGGGCTCGAGATGCCGAGGGCGGCGCGGAGCTCGCCGAAGCGCTTCGGGCCGGAGAGCAGCTCGCGGATGATGAGCGTCGACCACCTGCCGTCGAGGACGAGCAGCGCGCGCTCGATCGGGCAGCCGCGCGTCGGCCGGGTGTCGAGGGCAGGGTCGGACACGGTTCCGTTCGGGATACTACATCCCTTCCTGGGTACTGCTACCGATCGGGAACTAAAAGGACGGCATGAACAAGACCATCGCCGTCCACGGCGCGACCGGCTCCCAGGGCCGGCCCGTCGCCCAGGCTCTCACCAGCGCCGGCCATGCCGTCCGCCCGCTCGCGCGCGCGACCGGCGTCGACCTCCTCGACCGCGCCTCGCTCGACGTCGCCTACGACGGCGCCGACGCCGTCGTGCTCCAGCTCCCGCTCGTCTACGACGAGCGCGTCCTCGCCATGGCCGACAACGCCGCGCGCGCCGCCGAGGCCGCGGGCGTCGACCACCTCGTCATCAACACGGGCGGCCAGATGCCGCCCGGGCCGATCGGCGTGCCGTTCGTGGACGCTCGCCTCCACGCCGCCGCCGCCGACGTGCCGGTCGTCACGGTGCTCCAGCCGACGACCTACCTGGAGAACCTCAGCGGCCCCTGGTCGGCGCCGCTCGTCGGCGAGGGCGTCCTCGCGTATCCGCTGCCCGGCGACGTGCCGCTGGCGTGGGTCGCCGCCGCCGACGTCGCGATCGCCGTCGAGCGCGCGATCGCCCGCGCGGCCGGCGGCTCGTTCGCGCTGCCCGGCCAGCCGGCCACCGGGCACGAGGTCGCCGCCGTCCTCGGCCGCGTGCTGGAGCGCCCGATCGGCTGGGAGAGCGTCGCGCCCGACGCGTACGCTGACATGCTGCGCCCGCACCTCGGAGGCCACGCTGCCGACGGCACCGCCGCCGCGTACCGCATGCTCGCGGCATCGCCGCCGGCGCCGCTGCCCGACCCGTCCGCGGCGCGCGGCGCGCTCGACTGGGCGCCGCGCGACATCGCCACCTGGGCGCGCGACACCCGCTGGCCGCTCGCGCGGGCCGCGTGACCCGCGCGAGCGATCCCGCGCCTCGGGATCACGGCGCGGGCAGCTTCCAGACGCTCCTCCCAAACGTCGCCGCGTAGACGGTCTGGCGGTCGCCGGAGAGCTTGACGTCGAGCACCGGCGTGTTCGGCAGCGCGGTGCCGAGCCGCTTCCAGTTCTTCGCCCCCTTCGCGCGGTAGAAGACGCCGAGGTCGGTGGCCGCGTAGAGCTGGGCGGCGGGCTGGTCGTAGACGATCATCTCGACCGGCGCGTTCGGCAGGTTGCCGCTCACGTTCTGCCAGCTCTCACCGCCGTCGGTCGTCTCCCAGACGTTGGCCGCATCGTCGCCCTCGCGGTAGCCGGAGAAGGCGACGAAGACGTGATCGGCGTCGGTCGGGTCGACGACGATCGCGTTGACCCAGCGCGTCGGCAGGCCCTTGCCCGTGAACTCCGTCCAGTGCGCGCCGAGATCGGCCGTCTTCCACAGGCGGCCGGTGTCGGTGCCGAGGTAGATCGTGTTCGGGTCCGTCTTCGCCGGCGCGATCCAGGTGATCGTCGAGTACTCGTTGGCGTAGAACGGTCCGAGGTCGTTCTCCTCGGGCGGCACCGGGCCGGTCAGGTAGTCGCCCGGCGGGCTGATCTGCGTGAACGTCGAGCCGCGATCGGTCGAGCGGTCGAGCACGTTGCCGCCGAAGTAGACGACGTGCGGGTCGCTCGGGTCGAACGCGAGCGGCGCGTCGGTCGTGATGCGGGCGGAATGCCGCTGACCGAACGGGATCGTGCGCGAGGTGCCGCCGGAGTCCTCGTGGCGCCGGCACGAGCCGACCTGGAGGCACTCGTAGTAGACGTTGTGGTCGGTCGGGTCGATCAGCACCTCGTGGCCGTCGCCGCCGCCGAACGCGTTCCACTGCGTGAGGTCGCTCGGCTCCGCCGTGTTCGTCCACGTCCGCACGCTGCCGTTGTCCTGGAGGCCCGTGGCCAACCGCGACGCGTCGTCCGCTGCCACGGCCAGGTGGTAGGACTGGTTGAACGGCTGGTAGCTGCCGTGCACCCAGCTCCGGCCGGCGCCGTTGGCGTCCGAGCGATACATGCCGCCGTCGTTGCCGAGGTACACGCGCGAGGCGACGTTCGGGTCCCACTCCATCGCGTGCTGGTCGGCGTGGACGCCGCTGGAGGTACCCCATGTCTGCCCGCCGTCCGAGGACTCGCGCAGGTTGACGTCCGCCGAGAACAGGTGGTTCGGGTTCTTGGGATCGACCCACACGCGGCCGAACCACCATTGGTAGCCGCCGGAGGCGCCGGGGCGCCCGCCGGCCGTGAACGAGTCGCCGCCGTCGTCGGAGACGTAGAAGCCCTTGTCGGGGCCGTACGGGGTGCCGAAGACCACGTAGACGCGCTGCGGGTTCGACGGCGCGAGCGCCACGCCGATCCGCCCGAGGCTCGGGTCGCTCTTCAGGCCGCTGCCGGTCTGGTCGTAGCTGTTGGTCGGGCCGACGACGTTCTCGAGGCGCTTCCAGGTGTCGCCGCCGTCGTCGGAGCGGTACAGGCCCGAGCCGACGCCGCCGTACACGCGCGCGCCGTTGTTGCGCTTGTGGTCCCACAACGCGGCGAAGACGCGCCGCGGGTTCGACGGGTCGATGGCGATGTCGATGCCGCCGGTGGTGTCGTTGCGCGGCGCGAGCACCAGCTTCCAGTCCTTGCCTCCGTTGGTCACGCGGTAGATGCCGCGCTGGCCGACCGAGCGCGAGATCGAGCCCGAGGCGGCGACGTAGACGCGGTCGGGATCGGTCGGGTCCACGGCGATGCGGCCGATCGCCGCGCTGTCGGTGAGACCCCAGTGCTGCCAGGTGGCGCCGCCGTCACTCGACTTGTACACGCCGTCGCCGAAGTAGGTCAGGCCGCCGCCGGACGGGTTGGCCTCGCCGGTGCCGGCCCACAGCGTGCCGTCGGGGCCGATCGCGAGCGCGCCGATCGTCTGCGTGACGTCGGTGGGCCAGACGGGCGTGTACGTGTCGCCGGCATCCGTGCTCCTCCAGACGCCGCCTCCGGACGCCGCCGTGTAGACCGTGTCGGGGTGCCGGGGGTCGACCGCGAGGTCGGTGATCCGGCCGCCGACGTTCGTCGGGCCGACGAGTTGCCAGGACCCGCTCGCGCCCTGCGGCACGGCCTTGGCCTGCCGGATCGAGCGGTCGACCTGGGCCTGCGTGACGTCCTTGCCGGAGGTGAACTTCAGCGTGAGGTACTCGGCGGGCGCCGACGGACCGCCCTCCTCCTCCTCGCCCTCGGCCTCGCCGGCGTCCGCTTCGAACGCGCCCTCGGCCGAGGCCCGGTCGCCGTCGGCGCCGCGCCCGCCGCCGCCGGTGAGCCGCAGAACGCCGAACGTCATCGCCGCGGCGACAAGCACGCCGATCGCGGCCAGAATCGATACCCGCCTCATGAGGAGCCTCCCAACCCCGCGCTTGTCACTCGACGATAGCGCCCGGGCGGGCTCCTGCTCAAGCTCCGCGGCCCTGCGGGGTGAACGAGCTCCATACGGTCGAGGCCGCGGCGCCGAGGTCGGGGCCGTCCGCGACCTCGATCCTCGTGACCCACTTGACCCACTCCAAGCCGCGCCGGCCGGGCGCGACGAGCCGCGCGGGCGCGCCGTGACCGTGGCTGAGCGGCTCGTCCGCGACGTGGGTCGCGAGCAGGAAGCCGCGTGCGGCGTCCGCGGTGAAGCTCCAGCGGTAGCCGGTGTGGGAGACGACGCGGACATGGTCGCCGCTCGCCCCGGCGCGATCGAGCAGCGTCGCGAGCGCCACGCCGCGCCACAGGGGCGTCACGTAGAAGCCGCCGGTGCAGTCGAGCGTGGCGGTGAGCGTGTCACCCCGGTCGAGTTCGGCGGCGGTGAGGGTGAGCGGGCGCCGCACGGCGCCGGTCACGGTCAGCCGGTACGCGTCGCCGAGCGGCCGGGGCCGGTCGGCCACCCATGACGTCTCGGGGAAGCCCGTCGCGGGATACGAGCCGGTGAACCGCCGCTCGGCACCGCGCCAGCCCAGCGCGCGCTGGACGGGGCGCTGGATCTGCCACCCCACGAGCGAGCCGCCGGCGATCGCCGCGGCGGTCAGGAACTGGCGGCGATCCGCGACGTCGGCCCGGCGCGGCCGGCGGGCCCGCACGAGCGCATGGGCGAGCACGCCGAGGGCCAGCGCCACGCCCAGCACGACATGCAGGTTGAGCAGGTTGTAGCCCGCCGCCCGCGGCGTCGCGCCCGACGACCACGCCCACCCGCTCACCAGCGTCGCTGCGACGAGTGCCGCGGCCAAGACGCCGGCGCGAGCCCGGCCCTGCCAGCGCCGTGGGCGCAGCAGCCGCTGCCACACGCGCCGCGCCTTGAACGCCAGCACGCCGGCGAGCGCGAAGCCGCCGGCGCCGTGCACCGCGAACACCCACTCCCCGCCGGGCGAGCCGGCCAGCGCCGTCAGCCCGCCCGTCACGGCGAGCAGCGCCACCAGCGCCGCGAGACTCCAATCCGTGCCCCGAGGGGTCACCGCAGGTGGTGGTGGAAGAAGTGCCGCAGGAACGCGCGCTGGTCACGGACCGCGACGCGCGGGCGGACGGTGCCGACGTCGATGCCGGCGCCGACGGGGTCGATGTGCAGCTGGCGCACCATCCAGACGAAGTCGGTGAACGCGGAGTGGCCGGTGGTGGCGAAGTGCCTGAACGGATGCGGGCCGCGCAGGCGCTTGCGCGTGGCGACCAGGAAGGGGTCGGTCAGCGGATGATCGCCCCAGGCGAGGCCGACCGGCCGGTGGATCGTCCCGGGCGCCGCCTTCGGGCCGAGCACGCCGTCGAGCATGACGCCCGCGCGCAGCCGGCGATCCGCGAGCATGGCGCCCGCGACCGCCGAGGCCCCGAGCGAGTGCCCGAACGCGCCGACCCGTGAGCGGTCGAGGCGCCCGGCGCCATGCACGCGGCCGAGGTGGGAGAGCACGTAGCGCATGTCGGCGATGCGCGGCTTGTAGGCGTGGCCGCTGACGAAGCCCTCACCCCTCGCGTTCATCGTCACGAGCTTCCCGCCGCCGACGTCGACGACCGTCGCGTCGCCGGGTAGGTCGATCCCGATCACCACGTAGCCGTGGCTGGCCAGGTCGGTGGCCTGCGCGGTGTGGAACGCACTCGAGCCACCGACGCCGTGGGAGAGCAGGAGCACCGGGTGGCGACCCGCGGCCGGCGGAGGCGCCGCGGTCGTGGTATCGCCCATGCCGTCGAGCGCGTGCGCCGGGAGCTGGAAGGCCGACTCGTAGGCCGCCTGCTCGGCGATGGTGAGCACCGGTCCCGGCGCCGGGCCAGGACGGGCGGCGGGGTACCAGACGCGCAGCGGGATCAGGTTCCGGTCGCCCGGCACGAGCGGGTTGTGCCCCTGGCGATCGACCAGCGTGGTCCGCACGAGGCCGACAGGCGCGCGGCCGGTCACCGCCGGCGGCGCCAGCGCGCCCCGCGCGGCCGACGGGGCGACCAGGAGCGCGACCACGGCGAGAACCGCGGGCAGCGCTCGGGCCCGGCCGTGCATGTGAAGCGGGAGGCTCATCGCCGCTCGCCGCGAGCGTCTCACCGCACCCAGAGCTGGTCAAGCAGGACGCCCCACTGCGGGCTGTGCTGGACGCCGCCGACGCGGGGCGAGACCCGGTCGATCGCGTACACGCCCGCGAGCGCACGGGATAGATTCGGCACGACGTGCCGGTGCTGTTCGCAGATGGTGACTCGGCATCCGCCCTCATCGGAGCGGGAGGCGCTGTCGTGGGCGTGCTGGCCGGCGGGCTCGTGACGTACACGCTCGAACGCCGTCGGGAGGAGACGCGGTCGGCGCGGGAGCGCATCGCCGAACAGCGGGAGACCCAGGGCATCGCCCGTGTGTGGAGCAAGAAGCTCGGTGACTTCTACGTGCTCGTCGACGACCACTCGCCTCCGATCGAGGGCTCCTCCTGGTGGCGGGACGAGAACGACGTCGACTCCATGGTCGACATCGCGGACATGAAGCGCGTCGCGGCCGAGGCGACACCGGAGCAGTGGAGGGACATCGACTACGCCCTCACGCACATTCGAGAGGTGCGCGCGGCGAGGGCCTTCGCGACCGGCTCGGCTCCAGGGAGCGAGATCGGCGCCGAGGACCGCGAGGCCCTGCGGACGGCCATGAGCCAGGTCGAGCACGCCATCCGACGCCTCGCGGAGCTCTCCGGTGACGACTACCCGCCACCGTGGCTGCACACCCGGATGGAACGAGCGAGCAGCCGGGAGGGCTCGCGCGCTCACACCGAGTAGTTGATGGGGCCGATCTTCTCCGCCAGCTCGACGATGATCCCGGCGGGGCCGCGGACGTAGCAGAGCCAGTAGCTGTCCTCGTAGCGCACGAGCTCGCCGACGAGCTCGGCGCCGCGGGCTTGCAGGCGCGCGAGCACGGACTCGATGTCGTCGACGGCGAACGTGAGGTGGCGCAGTCCCAGCGCGTTGGCCGGCGCGTTCCGGTCGCCGTCTTCGCTCGCCGGCGACCGGAACTTGATGATCTCGAGCCGGCCGTGGCCGTCCGGAGTCTGCATGAACGCGAAGTCCGTCTGGACGCCCTCGAGCCCCACGATGCGGTCCACGGCGCGGCCTCCGAGGGACATCTCGCCCTGGACCTCGAGTCCGAGCTCGGCGAAGAACTCGATCGCGGCCGCGAGATCGTCGACCACGATGCCCACGTGGTCCATCCGCCGGAGCGTCACGCGCCGGATGGTAAGGACCCGACGATGATCGACGCGTACTCCGCGGGCGCCTCCTCCCAGACGAAGTGCCCCGCGTTGATGATCGCAAGGCGGCTGTCGGGCAGCCGCGCGTCGAGGAACTCGGCGTTGGCGAGCGGGACGACGCGGTCGTGGCGGCCGTTGACGATCGTGACCGGCGTGTGGATGCGCGGGAGCAGCTCGGCGAGGATCGGCAGCTCCTCGGGATACCGGCGCACGTAGCGCATGGACTCGACGAAGCGGTCGCCGTCGTAGCAGTCGCGGTAGTCCGCGCGGATGTCGTCGGGCACGCCGCCCGCGATCGTGTCCACGGCCACGTCGACGATCGCGCGCGGATCCATCCGGCGGTACTTGTCGAGGTCGGGGTCGAGCACCCACGAGGCGAGCGGCTCGCCGAGCTGGAGCGGCACCGCCGCGCCGCCCGTGCCCACGGTCACGCTCGCGAACCGCTCCGGGTGCGCCGCGGCCGCGAACAGCGCCGCCGACGTCCCCACGTCGGGCGCGACGATGTGCGCGACGCCCAGGCCGGCCTCCGCGACGAGCCGGGCCAGGAAGCCGCCCATCGCCCGCGGCGAGAGGAGATCGTCCCGGCGCTCAGATGCGCCGAAGCCCGGCAGGTCGACCGCGAACAGCCGCGCATGCTCGGCCAGCGACGACCACATCGGGGCGAACGCGTACAGGCTCTCCGGCCAGGGGCTCGTCAGCAGGATCGTCGGCTCACCCCGGCCGTCGCTCTCGGCGTACCGGATCCGGAGCCCGTCGATCGTGCGGAACCCGACCTGCGGGGCCAGTCCCGTCCTCTGCGCGTCGGTGCTCACCGTTGATCTCCTTTGGTCGGTCTACGTGCGGGGGAGCTCGAGATGCGCGGCCTGAAGGGCGCTCCCAAGCTGGCGCCGGGACCGGATCCCGAGCTTGGAGAACACGTGGCGCAGGTGCCACTCGATGGTGCGCGGGCTGAGGAACAGGCGCGCGCCGATCTCCGAGTTCGAGAGCCCGTCGCGGGCGAGCTGGGCGACCTGCCGCTCCTGCGGGGTGAGGTCGTCGCGGGTCTCGGCGATCCGCCGGCGGACCTTCTCGCCCGTGGCGAGGAGCTCGCTGCCGGTACGTTCGGCGAACCCCTCCATGCCCATCGACGTGAACAGGTCGTGCGCGACGTTGAGCTCGGCGCGCGCGTCGACCCGCCGGCTCTCGCGCCGCAGCCACTCGCCGTAGAGCAGATGCGTGCGGGCCAGCTCGGCGCGCACGCGCGTCCGGCCGAGATGGTCGATCGCCGTGCGGAACCAGCGCTCGGCGTCCGGGCCTTCGCCGAGCAGGGCCCGCGCCCGCGCCTCGACGCCGAGCGCCCAGTCGGTCCGCGTCGCCCGTGCCTTGGCGGCCAGCCGCTCCAGGGCGTCCGTCGCGAGATCGAGCCGACCGCAGCGCGTGGCCGGCTCGACCAGCTCGCTCAGGCCCCAGTTCTCCGCGACGACCTCGCGATGCTCGCAGGCCGAGGCCGCCGCGGCCAGGGCCTCCTCGTACCGGCCGAGGCCGTTGCAGAGGACCGCGCGCGCGTACGCCCCGATGGCCAGTCCGATGCCCTCGCCGCGGGCGCCCGCGTCGCGCTCGGTCATCTCGATCAGGTCGGTCGTCTCGGGCTCGCTGCCTCGCCACGCCGAGAGGATCAGCGCGCCGTACGGCGCGGACCGGATCCCCGTGGCCTCCTCGACCGACGCGGTCTCCAGCGTCGCCGCGCGGGCCGCGGCGAGGTCGCCGCAGAACACCAGGATCGGCGTGCGCGCGCTGAGGGCGAGCGCCAGCTCGCTGAGCGTTCCCGTCTCGCGGGCGATGTCCACGCTGGAGCGCGACAGCGAGCACGCGTCCTCGTCGTCCCAGAGCTCGAGCGCTACGACGCAGCCCTGCCACAGCCAGCGCAGCCGCTCCTTGGCCGACGCGCCGTCGCCGGCGAGCCGCCGCACCGCGCGCCGGCACAGGGGGACGGCCGCGTCGTAGTCGTCGCTGAGGGCGACGAGGGCGTCGAGCAGCAGGTCGGCGGTTCCCGACTCGCCGTCTGGCCGGCGCGGCGCGGCGCGGACGGCCGCGGCGACCTCGGAGACCCCCACGCTGCCGTTGAGCCTGGCCCCGAACAGCGCGGCGGAGAACGCGTCCACGTACGTCTCGCGCGCGACCGCGAGGTCGAGCGGCTCGAGCCGGCGGGCCGCGGCCAGCAGAAGCGGGGTGGCGTCGGTGCCGCGGCTGGAGACGAACGCGAGCTGGGCGCGCAGCAGGTCGACGTGCGCGCGCTGGAACCCCTCGAGCGGGCCGGCCTCCGCCGTGGCCACCAGGCCGCGCGCGGTCGTAAGCGCCCCGGCCTGAAGACTGGCCTGAGCGGCCGTCAGCGCGCGTGCGCGGCGTCGCGCCGGGTCCGGCGTCAGCGCGACCGCGCGCTCCAACAGCGCCGCGGCGGCGGCGACCCCACCACGCGCCCGCGCCCGGCCGGCCGAGCGCTCGAGCTCGCCGGCCACCTCCTCGTCCGGGCCCTCCGCCGCCAGCGCCCGATGCCAGGCGCGGCGATCGGCATCGGCGTCGGGATCGCTCACCTCGGCGAGGACCTCGTGCACGCGCCGGCGGCTGCTCAGCGGCGCGGCTCGGTAGACCGCCGAGCGCACGAGCGGATGATGGAACCAGACGCGCGTCCCGATCCCCAGCAGCTCGGCGGCCGCGGCGGGCTCCAACGCGCCGGCGTCGATGTCGAGCCTGCGGCTCGCGCGCAGCACCAGCGCCGGGTCGCCCAAGGGCTCGGCGGCCGCCAGCAGCAGCAGCCGCTGCGTCGCCTCGGGCAGGGCGCCGACGCGGCGGAGGTAGTGGCCCTCGAGATGCGCCGGCAGCTCGCCGGCACCGGGAAGGTCGAAGCCGCCGGCCAGCTCGGCGGCGGTCATGTGCCGCGGCAGCTCCAGCAGCGCGAGCGGGTTCCCCCGGGTCTCGGCGACGATGCGGTCGCCGACGTGCGTCTCGAGCCGGCCCGTGACGACGCTCGCCAGCAGCGCGCGGGCGTCCTCTTCGGGCAGCCCTGCGAGGGCGAGCTCGGGAAGGCCGTCGAAGTCGCGGCTCGCCGGATCCGACTCCGACTCGCGGACGGCGATCACCATCGCCACGGACTCCGCGTGCACCCGTCGCGCGACCAGGCCGAGGACCTGGCTGGACGCGGCGTCCAGCCACTGTGCGTCCTCCACGAGACACAGCAGCGGTCGCTCCTCCGCCACGGCCGAGAGCAGGCTGAGCACGGCCAGCCCGACCAGGAAGCGTTCCGGCACCTCGCCGGTCGTGACTCCGAGGGCGACGCTCAGCGCGTCGCGCTGCGGCGCCGGGAGCGCGGCGACCCGGTCGAGCATCGTCGCGCACAGCTGATGGACTCCGGCGAACGGCAGCTCCATCTCCGCCTCCACGGCCGTGAGCGGCGCGAGCCGGAAGCCGGACGCCTGGCGCGCGCTGTACCGCAGCAGCGCGGTCTTGCCGATGCCCGCCTCGCCCCGGATGACCATGACCGCGCTCTCGCCCCTGCGGACCTTCGCGAGCAGTGCATCGAGCACGTGGCGCTCGCCGGTCCGGCCCACAAACCCCGGCCCTCGGGTGGTGGACATCCAGCAAACGCTACCGACCCCAGGGTCCGGCCAGGGTCCTCACGGGCGCGACGGGACCCCCGGACCGGCAGGCTGAGCGCATGTCCACGATCCATCTCACCCAGACGACCACGGCGGCGCCCGAGCAGTACATCGCCGGGCTCACGGACTTCGGGCCGGGCCGCTCGACGCTGTTCGGCAACAGCGCCGACGACCAGCTCGTCGTGCATTCCGAGAGTGGCCATCACGCCGATGTCACGGAGGGATCGGGCGGCGTGTGGGAGCGACTGGACTACGACTGGTCCGATCCGCGCCGCGTCGTCGCGAAGACGACCGACTCCAACGCCTGGGGCGGACGCTCCGGCCACACGTACACGTTCACGACGCGGCCCGACGGGACGACCGAGATCGACTACGTCGTCGTGCGCGAGGGCAAGAACGCCAAGGGGCGGTTTCTCGGCGTCGTGCTCGGAACCGTGGGCAAGCGCGTCCTCGCGAAGGCGTTCGCGAACTCGGTCGTCGCGGTCGAGCGCAGGGCCGCGGCAGCCGCGGAGCACGTATAGGCCGTCTACACGCCCGCGCCCTCCCGCTCCAGCGGCGGCAGGGCGACGTAGAGGCCGTTGCGCGAGTCGATCCCGAGCTTGGCGAAGACCTTGTGCAGGTGCCATTCGACGGTGCGCGGGCTGAGGAACACCTGGTCGCCGATCTCGGCGTTGGTGAGCCCGTCGCGGGCCAGCAGGGCGATCTGCTGCTCCTGCGGCGTGAGGTCCTCGCGCGCCTCGTGGGGGCGCTGGCGCGGTTTCGCGCCCGCGGCGGCGAGCTCGCCCCGGGCGCGCTCGGCGAACGCCTCCATCCCGATCGCGGCGAACAGCTCCTCGGCCGTCCGGAGCCGCGCGCGCGCCGGCCCGACGCGGGCCTCGCGGCGCAGCCACTCCCCGTAGAGCAGGTACGCGCGCGCGAGCTCGGGCCGGCGCCGCGTCCGGCCGAGCCGCTCGATCGCCTCGCGATAGGAGGCTTCCGCCGCATGGCCGTCGGCGACGAGCGCCCGCGAGCGCGCCTCGATGCCGAGGGCGAAGTCGCTGCCCGCGGGTCGGGTGGTCGCCGTGAGCCCGTCGAGCGCGTCGCGTGCGAGCGGAACGTCGCCGATGCGGGCCGCGGCCTCGACGAGCTCGCACCGCGCCCACATCGTCAGCCACGGGAGGACGCCGTTCGTGACGACCTCTCGCGCTGCCGCTGCCGCCTCCTCATAGCGGCCGAGACCGTTGTGCAGCACGGCGGCGGCCCAGTGGGCGACCATCACCGCGACTCCCTGGCCGCGGGCGGTGCCCTCGCGCACGACGGCCTCGATCAACGGGACGGCCTCGTCCTCCCGCCCCGTGAGGGCGAGCATCCTGAGCAGCGCGAACGGCGGGACCTGGTTCCCGATCGACGCCGAGATGCTCTCGCTCTCGGCCATGAGCCGTCCGGCGCCGGGCAGGTCGCCGATCGCCGCTCGCTCCAGCGCCAGGGACTGAAGGTGGATCGGCAGCTCTCCGAGGGCCCCTGCCTCGCGGACGACCTGCGCGTGCCGCTCGTAGACCGCGATCGCGTCGTCGTCCCACATGGCGGCTCCCACGCCGCCGACCTGGAAGCCCCACCGCACGACGTCCTCCACCGGCAGCTCCGGGACGACCTCGGAGGCCCGCCGGAGCACGGGCATGGCGCCGGCGTGCCCGTCGGTGATCAGCAGGGCGAAGCCCTCGATCACGAGGTCGAGCGGATGCGGGTCGGGCGCGGGCGGCGGGAGAGCCTGGACCGCGCGGCTGATCTCGAGCAGGACGCCGGCGCCGCCGAGGTGGTGCGCCGTGACGGCGGCGCTCCACGCGGTCAGGTACGCCCGGCGAGCCAGGCCGACGTCGAACGGCTCGAGCCGTCTGGCAGCGTCGAGGAGCAGCACGGCCGCCTCGTTGCCGTATGCGGACACGAGCGCGGCGTGCCCGCGGAGAAGCGCGGCGCGCGCGCTCTGGAAGCCGTCGAGCGGCCCGGCCTCCGCCAGGGCCAGGAGCCGGGCCACCGCGTCGAACTCGCCCGCCTGGAAGCCGGCCTCCGCCGCGGCCAGCGCGCGACCTGTCTGGAGCGCCGGGTCGGAGGTCAGCGCGCTGGCTCGCTCGAGGAGCGCCGCCGTCGCCGCGAGGCCGCCGCGGCTCTGCGCCCGGCCCGCGGCGCGCTCGAGCGCGGCAGCGACCCCCTCGTCGGGCCCGGCGGCGGCGAGGGCCAGATGCCAGGCGTGACGGTCGGCGTCGAGCTCGCCGTCGCTCACCTCGGCGAGGACCTCGTGCACGCGCCGCCGGACCTCGCCCGACGCGGCGCGGTACACCGCCGAGCGCACCAGCGGGTGGTGGAAGCGCACGCGGTCGTCGATCTCCAGGAGCCCGGCCTCGGCGGCGGGGGTCAGGGCGCTCGGGTCGATCGACAGCCGCTCGGCCGCCCGCCAGAGCACCGCGGCGTCGCCGAGCGAGTCCGACGCCGCCAGCACGAGCAGTCGCTGCGTCGCCTCGGGCAATCCGGCGAAGCGCCCCAGATAGCGCTCCTCCAGCGCAGCCGGCAGGTCGCCGGCCGGCGCCGGCGCAAAGCCGCCGGCTCGCTCCGCCGCGGTCATCCGCTGTGACAGCTCCACCAGCGCCAGCGGATTGCCGCCCGTCTCGGCGATGATCCGGTCCCGCACGCGGTCGTCGAGGCGGCCCGGAACGGCGCTCGCGAGCAGGTCGCGCGCATCCGGCTCGTCGAGGCCGTCGAGCGCGAGCTGCGGCACGCCGTCCAGCGCCCGCGTCGTCACCGGCTCGCGCAGGGCGAACACCATCGCCACCGGCTCCGCGAGCAGCCGTCGCGCGACGAATCCGAGCGCCTGCACCGACCCGGCGTCGAGCCACTGCGCGTCATCCACCAGGCACAGGAGCGGGCGCTCCTCGGCGGTTGCGCAGAGCAGGTTGAGCACGGCGACGGCGACCAGGAACGTGGCCGGCGCGGCGCCCGCCGAGAGCCCGAAGGCGACGCGGAGCGCGTTCTGCTGCGGCTCCGCGAGGGCCTTGAGCGATCCGAGCATCGGCGCGCACAACCGGTGGATGCCGGCGAACGGCAGCTCGATCTCCGCCTGGACCCCTTCGACCCCGGTCACGTGCAGCCCCGAGGCCTGCCGCGCGGCGTACCGCAGCAGGGCGGTCTTCCCGATGCCCGGCTCGCCGCGGATCACCAGGACGGCGCTCTGCCCCTCGCGAGCCTGCGCGAGCATGCCGTCGAGTCGGTGGCGCTCGCTGGTCCGGCCGAGGAACCCGAGCCCCCGGATACCAGGCATCGCACGACAACTCTAAAGGACCCCCGAGGCCTCAGCCCGACGCCAGTCGTCGAGGAACGAGAGCACCGCGCCCGGCGGGGCCCAGCCGACCGTGATGCCGCGCTCGCGCAGCTGCCGGGCGACCCCGGGCGTCAGGCGCTCCGCCGCGGACACGATGACGAGCACGCCGCCCGCCCGCACGTGCCGCGCCGCGTGCTCATAGAGGAGGCCGGCGCTGCCCTCGGTGGTGTGGACGACGGTGTCGACGCCCCCGAACGCCGCGCTGGACTCGGCGAACAGGCGCTGGACGTCCAGATCGTCCGCGAGGTCGGCGCGCACGGCCACCGTCCTGCCCGCGGCGGCGAGGATCTCCGCCACCGTCGCCTCCGCGCGGCGCTGATCCTCGAGATAGACGACGACGATCGCCCAACCCCAGCCGGCCAGCCCGCGAGCGATCTCGCGGCCGGTCCGCGTGGATCCGCCCGTGACGATCGCCACGGCGTCGTGACCGTTCCGCAGCATGTGCGGACACGGTCCTCCGAGGCCGCGTTGAACGCGCCCGTAGCGGCCCCGGTCGGCACGCGGGGTTCGGCCACACGGTGTTCCCCTGGGGTCGCTCTTGCACGGGCCGGGGTCACCACGGGCGCGAAGACGCGCGCGAGCCGCGACCGTGGACGGCACCAGGAAGGAGAGATTGATGGCGAGCTTCGACTACGACGTGGCGATCATCGGCTCGGGCTTCGGCGGCAGCGTCGCGGCCCTGCGGGCCGCGGAGAAGGGATACCGCGTCGGGGTCATGGAGGCCGGCAAGCGCTGGCGGGACGAGGACATCCCGAAGAGCCAGTGGCATCTGCCCGGCTTCCTGTGGTTCCCGGCGGCCGAGCTGTACGGGATCCAGCGGGTCGAGTACCTGGACGACGTGCTCGTCCTCTGCGGCGCCGGCGTCGGCGGCGGGTCGCACGTGTACGCCAACACGCTGTACGTCCCGCCGAAGCAGTTCTTCGACGCGCCCGAGTGGGCGAGCATCACCGACTGGGCCGACGAGCTGGCGCCGCACTACGACCAGGCGACGCGCATGCTCGGCGTCGTCCGCTACCCGTACATGCCGACCGACGTCGATCGCGTGATGCGCCAGGTCGCGACCGAGATGGGGCGCGGGGAGACGTTCAACAGGGCCCCGGTGGGCGTCTACTTCGGCAGCCCGGGCGTCGAGGCCGAGGATCCGTACTTCGGCGGGGTCGGCCCGCGTCGCACGGGGTGCATCTCGTGCGGCAAGTGCAACATCGGGTGCGGCCACAACGCCAAGAACAAGCTGACGACGAACTACCTCTACCTCGCGGAGAAGCTCGGCGCCGAGGTCCACGAGCTCCACGAGGTGTACGACCTCGTCGCGCTTGACGGCGGCGGCTTCGAGGTCCACGCGCGCCACCCCGGCTGGGCGCAGCGTGCCGCGCACGTCCACAGCCACAGCTACACCGCCGAGCAGGTCATCGTCGCCGCCCACGCCTACGGCTCGGCCAAGCTGCTGCTGCACATGCAGCACACGGGCCGGCTCGCGGGCCTCTCCAGCCAGCTCGGTCAGCGCGCGCGGACGAACTCCGAGCAGCTGCTCGCGATAACGCGCACCCACGGCGAGTGGAAGCGCGACCCGGCCAAGATCCAGCTCACTCCGGGGTCGGTGTCGATCACCTCCGGCGTCTGGCCGGACCCGGTCACGAGCATCGAGCCCGTCTACTGGGGCGTCGGCAACGACCTGTTCGCGTTCCTGGTCACCTACCACGAGCACGGCGAGCAGAAGCACCCGACCGCGGCCTGGGTCAAGGAGCTGATCGAGCACCCCACCGAGGTGCTCAGCTTCGACGACCCGCGCAACTGGGCGGAGCGGACCGTGATCTTGCTCTGCTCCCAGACGACCGACACGTCGATCGAGCTGTACTGGCACGACGGGGTGATGCGCAGCCGGCACACCGGCACGCCCCCGTCCGTGCACATCCCGATCGTCGAGGAGTTCGTCGACCGCATGGCCGCGAAGATGGACGGCCGCGAGGGCGCGCTGCCCTTCGAGACCATCAACCGCACCGCGTCGGCCCACTTCACCGGCGGGATCCCGATCGGCGAGAGCAGCGAGACCGGCGCCGTCGATCCCTACCTGCGGATGTTCGGCCAGCCGGGCCTGCACGTCATCGACGGAAGCGTGATGCCGGCCAACACGGGGGTGAACCCGTCGCTCAGCATCACCGCCCTGGCCGAGCGCGCGATGTCGCTGTGGCCCAACCGGGGCGAGGCGGACACCAGGCCGCCGCTGGGCTCCGGCTACGAGCGCGTCGCCCCGGTCATGCCCCACCGGCCCGTCGTGCCCGCCGGCGCTCCCGCCGAGCTGCGCCTCGACGCGACGAAGGCGGACGTCATCCCCGACTACCCGTACTAGGCGAAGGAGCACCTCGATGACCGAGCTCACAGCCGACGCCTTCCGCACCATCGGGCCGGGCGACGCGCTCGCCGACGGCTCCGTCGTTCCCCACTACCTGGCCCATCGCCGGGTGCGGATCGCGATCGCGCGCGTCGGCGATCGGCTCTACGGGTTCGACGACCTCTGCACGTGCGGCGGCGATCCGTGCCCGCTGTCGGGAGGCCTGCTCACGGGGACGACGGCCATGTGCCAGTGCCACGGCTCCCGATTCGACATCACGACCGGTGCCGTGGTCAACGGCCCGGCGACCGAGCCACTGAACGTCTACGACGTGCAAGAGGTCGACGGCACCCTGCGAATCCGCGCCTGACGGAGGCCCAGTATGAGCGACGACGGACACGCCGAGACCGCCTTCGAGGAGGAGCAGCGCACGCAGACGCGGCTCGCGCTGGGCGCCATGGTCATCCCGCTCTTCTTCGTGGTCATGTTCGCGGTCTGCATCATCGGCACCTACCACAAGCCGCATCCGAACGACATCGGGCTCGGCGTCGTCGGGCCGGCCGCGCAGACGGCGCCGGTGCGCGCCGGCCTCGCGAAGGCGGGCGGCTCGGCCTTCGAGATCAGTCAGGTGGCGACGGTCGCCGAGGCGACGCACGCCGTCCGCCAGCGCGATCTCAACGCCGCGCTCGTGCCCACCGCGGACCCGAAGCAGCCCGCGACCGTGATCGTCGCCAGCGCCGGCGGCCGCCTCGTCGCGAAGGCCACCGAGGACTTCGTGCGAGCCGTCACCGCGACCCAGGGAACGCAGGTCGTCGTGCGCGACGTCCGCCCCCTGGTCTCCGGGGACGCGATCGGGGTCGGCGTGTTCATGTTCATGATCGTGTGCACGATCTGCGGCTATCTCGCCGTCACGCTCCTCTTCACGGTGGCACCCGCCCTCCGGCCCGGCCGCCGCTACCCGATCATCGTGGGGACCTCCCTGCTGGTGCCGACGCTCGCGTATCTGATCGGCGGCCTCGGCTTCGGCACCTACACCGGCTCGTTCGGGACGATCCTCGCCTTCATCGGCGTCGGGGCGCTGTACGTGTTCGTCATCGGCCTGATCACCCGCCTGCTCCAGGTGCTCCTCGGTCCGGCCGCGCTGTTCGTGTCGCTCGCGATCTTCGTGTTCCTGAACATCCCGAGCCTCGGCGCCACCTACACCCCGGAGCTGCTGCCCGGCTTCTGGCGCTTCCTCAACCACTTCTGGATCGGAGCCGAGACGACGGACGCCGGGCGCAGCATCCTCTACTTCGGCGGGCTGGGAGTGGGCACCGACATGCTGAGGCTGCTCGCCTGGACCGCGGCGATCGCCGCGCTGCTCCTGCTGCCGGTCTCGCGGAAGCTCGCACGCGAGCGCGAAGGCGCGATCGTCGCCCGAGCCGCCCCGCCCCGCCCGCTCGTCAAGCAGGCGTGAGCGGGACGTCTTCCCGGCAGCAGCGCGTACGTGCGTGCTCAGGCCTTGGCGGGCGCCGCGGCCAGCGCTCGCTGGGCGGCCTGCTTGATCAGGTCGGCGGTCGCCTGCGGCTGCGAGACGTAGATCGAGTGGCTGCCGGGCACCTCGACGACGGTCGCGCCCGCGCGCTCGGACATGAACCGCTGCGCCGGCGGCGGGATCATGCGGTCGTCGGTGGCGACCAGGTACCAGGTCGGCTTGCTGCGCCACGCCGGCTCGGTGACCGCGCCGCCGAGGGCGTCGACGCCCCACGGCACCTGCGAGTCGGCCATGAACGCGGCGTCCGCGGCCGGGAGGTCCGCCGCGAACGAGGCGGCGAACTTGTCGCGATCGAGGAACAGGAACCCGTCGACGGGCGCCAGGATCGGCGGCACCGGCGCGCCCGGGGGCGGGTCGGCGATCAGCGTGTTGACGGACTCGCCGGCGTCGGGCGCGAACGCCGCGATGTAGACGAGCCCGGCGACCTTCTCGTGCGTCCCGGCCTCGCTGATGACCGCCCCGCCGTAGGAGTGGCCGACGAGGATGGCCGGGCCGTCGAGCTTGTCGAGGGCGTCGTGCGTCGTCTCGACGTCGCTGTCGAGCGAGAGCGTCTGGTTCTGCACGACGCTCACGTCGAACCCGTCCGCCTTCAGCAGCTCGTAGACGCCCCGCCAGCCGGACCCGTCGACGAATCCGCCGTGGACGAGGACGACGTTGCGCACATCGGTCATGGATGACCTCCTCGGGTTCGCCGGCCCCGGACGAGGCCGGCGTGGTCATCCGCGACTCTGGCTGCGACGCCGCGCGCTCACATGCGTCAGGTGACGACTCTTTCGGGCGGTGTCCTACGTACGTCGGGAGTCAGCGCGGCGCTCAGCTCGGCGCGCGACGTGATCCCGAGCTTCGGGAAGACGCGGTACAGGTGCGTGCTCACCGTGCGGTGCGAGAGGTAGAGCCGCTGGCCGATCTCGCGGTTCGACATCCCCTCGGCGGCCAGCTGGGCGATCTGGAGCTCCTGGGCGGTCAGCTCGTCGCGCGCCTCGGGCACGCGACGCCGGCTGCGTTCCCCGGACGCGCGCAGCTCCCGCCGGGCCTGCTCGCTCCACGGCGCGCAACCAAGCGCGTCGAACGTGTCGCGCGCGGCGCGCAACACGGCACGCGACTCGGCGACACGGCGCCGGCGGCGCAGCCACTGGCCGTAGGCGAGCTGGAGCCGCGCGCGCGGGAACGGCCACCGCGTGAGGTCGCCCGCGAGCGCCTCCTCGAACCGCCCACCCGCCTCGTCGGGCTCCGCCAGCACCGCTCGCGCGTGTCGCAGCGCCAGCGCGATCCACGTCCCGGGGCGCTTGCCGGCGCGGGCCTCGACCTGCGCGACCCGGGAGCGCGCGGCGTCCAGCCGGTCGACCTGTCGCGCCGCCTCGGCGAGGTCGGCGATCAGCCATGACGAGATCACGGGGTGGTAGGCCGAGTCGGCGGGGTCGAAGAGCCGCTCCGCGGAGCGGTACGCGTCGGCGTGGCGGCCGGACGCGAGCGCGGCCAGCACCCGGCCGAACTGCGCGAACGCCATCGTGATGTTCGCCCCGGCCGCCTCCGCGACCATCTCGGCGCGCGCGGCCAGCCGCTCCGCCCGCTGCTCGTCCCCGCGCATGGCGGCGACCATCGCCATCGCCGTGTCGGCCGCCGCCGCCCACTGCGGCTCGCCGAACTCCTCCGCCAGGCGCCGCGCCTCCTCGCCCGCCGTGACGGCGACCTCCCAGTCGCCGAGCCGAGCCGCCATGCCCGCATAGAGGCTCAGCAGCCGCGGCAGGTGCCCGAGCCGCCCCTGCGTCCGCAGCCCGTCGACCGCCGCGGCGAGGAAGTCGTTGCCCAGGTCGAAGGCGCCGACGACGAGCGCGGCGGGGCCGAAGAAGCGGGCCGCGTCGGCGTCGAGCCGCTCCGCGCCCGCGGCGCCTTCCAGGCGTGCGAGCACGCCGGCCGCGTGACCGATCGGATCCGCGTACGCATGCACCGAGAACACGCGCGGGTCGCGCGCCTGGGCATCTCCCAGCCTCCGAGCGGCGGCGATCAGGAGCGCTCGCGCCTCGGGACCGGGATCCACCCACCAGGCGCGCGAGGCGACGAGCCACAGCAGATCGACGTGCAGGTCGTGGTCGCCGGCCGCCCCGGCGCGCTCGGCCGCGGCGATCAGGGAGCTGAACCGCGCGACGTCGCCGAGCGGCCGGGTGGACGCGGTCTCCTCGATCCAGGTCACGCGAGCCCGTTCCAGGTCCCCGAGCGGCAAGCGGTCGACCTCGCTCAACACCCGCTCGACGACATCGCGCCGCCCGAGCTCGACGGCGAGCCCTGCAGCGGCCAGCAGCCGCCGGCTGCGACCGGCGAGCTCGCCGAGCTCGGCCGCGCGGCTCGTCGCGGTCACCGCCACCGCGAGCGCGCCGCGTTGCCGGGCCCGCGCCGCCGCCGCTTCGAGCTCGAGCGCGATGTCCTCGTGCGCGCCCGTGAGCAGCGCCGCCCGGTGCCAGGCGCGCCGGTCCGGCTGATCGTCCAGGACGCCCGCCAGCGCCTGATGGGCATTCCGCCGCTGCGCCAGGCTCGCGCTCTGCGCCACGGCCGAGCGGATGAGGGGATGGCGGAAGCGGAGGGCGTGCAGATCGACGCTGACGATCCCCGCGTCGGCGGCCGGCACGACGGCGTCGAGCCCCAGGTCCGCTCCGGCGAGCACGCCCGCCGCGTCGAGCACCTCGTCGAGGGCATCGGCGTCGTTGAGCGCGGCCACGAGCAGGACGAGTCGCGTCGCCTCCGGCAGGTCGGCCGCGCGGCCGGCGAACGCACGCTCCAGCCGCGCGGTCAACGGCAGGCCGCCCGGCACGCCGGGCTCGTCGTCGAGCGCCGCCGGCAGCTCCAGGAGCGCCAGCGGGTTCCCGGCCGCCTCACGCAGGACCTGCGCGCGCACCGGCAGGGAGACGCCGGGCGCGGACGCGGCGAGCAGCTCGCCGGCGGTCGCCTCGTCGAGGCCGGCGAGACGGTGCTCCGGCAGGCCCACGTCGGCCAGCGCCGGGGCGTAGCCGTCGCGCGTGGCGGCGAGCAGCACGATCGGATCGGACTCGATCCGCCGGGCGACGAACGCGAGCACGTCCGCGGTCGGCCGGTCGAGCCAGTGGGCATCGTCGACGAGCACGAGCACCGGCGCCTCGCCCGCCACCTCCGCGAGGAGGTCGAGCGCCGCCATCGCGATCCGGAAGGCTTCGGGCGCGACCTCCTCGGTCAGCCCGAACGCGGCATCGAGCGCGGCGCGCAGCACGGCGGGGAGGTCCGCGGCGCGTGCGCGCACCGGCCGCAGGAGCTGGTGCAGGCCGGCGAACGGGAGGTGGGTCTCGGACTGCACCCCCGCGGTCGTCAGCACGGTCATGCCCCGCGCCTTCGCCGCTCGCGCCGCCTCCTCCAGCAGCCGCGACTTCCCGATCCCGGGCTCGCCGCGCAGCACGAGCGCGGCGCCGCGGGTCGGGGCCGCGTCGAGCAGCGACGTGAGGAGGCGCAGCTCCTCGCCACGGCCGAGGAGCGGCGCGTCAACCGAGCCGTTGACGGTCAGGCCTCCCAGCCCACCTCGTCGTGGCTCTCGAGCTTGCGCCAGAACGTGACCTCGGGATCCTCTGTCACACCGACCTCGCGCATGAGCGGCTCGATCTCGGACCGGGATTCCTCGAAGAACCGCTGAAAGCTCTCGGGGTCGGGCCATTCGTCGACCACCATGATCTGGCCGTCGTCGGACCCGTAGAACCGGTGCGCGATGAGGCCGTGCTCCTTCGCCCGGTCGCTGATCGCACGGATCGCCTCCGGGTTCCCGGCCGCGCGCCGCTCGAGCTCGCTGGGGTCACCCTTCGCGCGCAAGGTCATGATCACTGACATGCGTGGCCTCCTCGGCTTGATTGCGACCGCGATTGGACCACGCTGCGCGAACGGGGTCAACGAGACCAGGGCATCTCACGGGCGCGAGGGGGAACCGTAAAAGTCAAGATGTAGTTGCACACACAACTACTTCCCAAGAGGAGACTCCCATGACCCCCACGACTCTCACCCGCTCGGAGACGGACAGCGGCCTTCGCGAGGGCGACGCAGAGGTCGGCGACGTCGTGCTGCACTACGTCGAGGCCGGCGACGGGCCGCTGGTCCTCCTGCTGCACGGCTTCCCCGAGTTCTGGTACGGCTGGCGCGAGCAGATGGCACCGCTCGTCAAGGCCGGCTACCGCGTCGTCGCGCCCGACCTGCGCGGCTACGACCTGTCGTCGAAGCCGGACGGCTACACCGCCTACACGGCCGACAAGCTGGCCTCCGACATCCGCGGCCTCATCCGCGTGCTCGGCGCCGAGTCCGCGATGGTCGTCGGCCACGACTGGGGCGGAACGGTCGCCTGGACCCTGGCGATGAACCACCCGGAGGTCGTCGACCGCCTCGTGATCCTCAACGCGGCCCATCCGCGCAAGCTCAACGAAGGGCTGCGGTCCCCGCGGCAGCTCCTGAGGTCCTGGTACTTCTTCTACTTCCAGCTCCCGAAGCTGCCCGAGCGCCGTGCGCGCCGCCGGAACTGGCGCTTCCTCAAGCGCTTCCTGCGCGACGCGCGCCCGCCGTACACCGCTGACGAGCTCGACCGCTACGTCGAGGCCTGGTCTCAGCCCGGGGCGGCGACGGCGATGATCGACTACTACCGAGCCGCGGTGCGGCTCGGGTCCAAGCAGGAGATCCGCCCGGTCTCGGCGCCCACCCTGGTCATCTGGGGGCAGCGCGACCGCTACCTCGGCCCCAGGCTCGCCGAGCCGCATCACGAGGACGTGCCCGACCTGCGGGTCGAGCGCCTGCCCGACGCGTCCCACTGGGTCCACCACGACGAGGCCGAGCGCGTCAACGAGCTGCTCGTCGACTTCCTCGCCTGACGTCATCCGGCTCGAGCCGCCGCCGCCCGCGTTCGCAGCGCCCACTGCGTGACCGGGACGGCGGCGGCGGCCGGCACGAGGAAGATCGCGGCGAGCACGAGCCAGCCCGGCCGGCCCCAGCCCGCGACGAGCGTGGTCATCAGCCCTGGCGCGGCCATCAGCGCGACGGCCTCGCCGGTGGCGAACACGCCCTGGTACTCCCCCGGCCGCTCCGGCGGCATCAGCGGGATCGAGAGCCCCCACGACGCGGCGACGAACAGCAGCTCGCCCGCGGTGTGCACGGCCGCCGCCGCCAGCAGCAGCGCCACCACCGGCGCTCCGCTCCCGCCCGCGGTCAGCGCGAACAGCAGGCAGGAGAGCGCCAGGGCGCAGCCGGCCGTCACGGCGCCCCGCGCGGCCGCCCGCGGCGAGGCCATCGCGCGGCTGACCCGCACCTGGAGCAGCGCGATGGCCAGCGAGTTGAGCACCACGACCACCGCCGAGATCGAGCGGGGCGCGCCGGTGTGGAGCGCCACCCACAGCGGCAGGCCGCTCGAGAGCATCGCCCAGCACAGCGCGAGCAGCCCCACGAGCCCGGCCAGCGTCACGTACGGGCGGTCGCGCACGACCCCGAGGCCGCGCGCCCGGGCGGCCACCGCCACCCGCGGCACGCTGAGGACGAGCAGCGCGTAGACGGCGTAGCTGAGCGCGTTGACGAGCAGCAGCGCGACGTAGCCCGCGCGCGTGTCGACGCCGATGACGACCGCCCCGGCCGCCGCACCGACCGCCCACCCGACGTGGCTGATCGAGCGCAGCGAGCCGAGCGCCGCGAGGCGCTCCTCATGCCGCGGGCACAGCCCCAGCACGAGCGCGTTGCGCGCCCCGCCGCCGCTGCGCGCCGCCTCCGCCACGCACGCCACGGCGACGAACGCCGCCATCCCGCCGACCGCCAGGTACGCCAGCGACGCCGCCGCCTGGACGGCGAGCAGCGCCGCGTAGACCTCGCGCGCGCCGCAGCGGTCGGCGAGCCGGCCGGCCGGCGTCGCGCACGCCATCCCCGCGACCCCGGCGCACGTCATGCCGAGGCCCACCTGCGCCGGCGAGAGCCCGACGGAGCGCGTGAGGAAGAGCGCCCAGCTCGCGTACCACGCGCCGTTCCCGACGGCGGAGGCGAGCGTGCCGGCAGCGAGGCGCCGCAAGGGGGTTACCATGACGGTTCACGGTACCCTGAATCTTGCGATTACACTTCAGATAGATATGAACCGTCAGCGTCCAGACGACGACCCGCGTGTCGCGCTGCTCAAGGAGCTCGGCGACCCGCTGCGCCTGCGCGTCATCGACCGCCTCGGGCACGGCGGGCCGGCGAGCCCGAGCCGCCTCGCGGCCGAGCTCCACGTGCCCCTCCCCCAGCTCTCCAACCACCTCAGGCGCCTGCGTGAAGCGCGGCTCGTGACGGTCACGCGCACGGGCCGCCAGGCCGTCTACGCGCTCGCCGACCCGGGGCTGGAGGCGCTGCTGCCGCTGCTCGACCGCATCACCGGCCGCGTCGCCGAGCCGGTCCCGGACGCCGCCTCGCTCCCCTCGCGCACCTGCTACGACCACCTCGGCGGGCGCATCGGCGTCGACCTCTACCGCGCGCTGCGCGACC
>Ga0081539_10001485_pt1 | contig 39732 bp, 35 predicted proteins | sample TabmetS4T2R2_FD_71023 | JGI IMG/M metagenome (GOLD analysis project Ga0081539, IMG submission 71023) | Tabebuia heterophylla rhizosphere microbial communities from the University of Puerto Rico - S4T2R2 | ecosystem: Host-associated > Plants > Roots > Rhizosphere ... | reverse complement strand
GCTCCGCTCGCCGCCCGAAAGCGATCCAATCCTCTGAGTGGCCTGTTGGTAAGTGAACAGGTAGCGGATGAGGAACGAAACGGCATTCGATTCGCTCATATTGCCGGAGAGACGCACCGCGTCGATCAGGGTTTGGTTGAAATCCAGCGTTTCATGTTCCTGCGCGTAGTAACCAACCTTCACGCTTGGCCCGATTTTGATCTCTCCACGTGTGGGTTTTTCTATTCCTAATATCAGTCTTAACAAAACGGATTTTCCCGCGCCGTTCGCGCCAATCAGACCGACGCGTTCCCCATGCCGGATGAGGAAGCTTATGTTGTGAAGGACGTGACTCCCTCTCCGGCCGGGAGAGGGTTGGGGTGAGGGCGAAGAGAGAGGGTGAAATGTCTTCCCGACTCCCGCAAACTCAAGGACCTGGTTCGACCCGCGCCAGCCATTGAGTGAAAGGTCCATCCTGCGGCGTTCGAGCTCGGGCTTTTCGATCTTGTCCATTTTATCGAGCCGTTTTTGCATTGACTTGGCTTTCGCCGCGAATTTTTCGTTATCATAAACTTTGCCCCAGATGGCAAACCGTTTGATTGCTGTTTCCAGCCTACTGATTTCACGCTGTTGAATTTGATATAGCTGCTCCTGACGCGCGAGGCGTTCCTCCTTGTCGACAATATATTCGGTATAGTTTCCTACAAAAGTTATGATCTTTCCGTCTTCGATTTCGGAGATATGAGTGGCAATGGCGTCCAGGATGTAACGGTCATGTGAAATGATTACCACGGCGCCCGGATATTCGTTGATAAGTTTTTCCAGATAGGCCTTTCCCGGCATGTCGAGATGGTTATCGGGTTCATCTAATAGCAACACAGATGGCCGCGCGAGTATCAGCCGCGCAAGCCCGATTAGTTTCTTCTGTCCTCCACTCAACGCGCTGATCGGTTTCTCAAAATCCGATTCAGGCAATCCCAACCCGCGCAGCAATTCACGGACGCGTGACTCATAATTCAAGCCTCCCAGGGACTCATATTCTTCCAGTAACTTATATTGGACGTCCAGCACTCGCTCCAACGACTTGGGGTTGTTATACACCTCAGGATCACTTAATTTACTTTCAACCACATGTAGTTCATTTTCGATCTCTGCCACGCGCGGATTGCCTTCCAGCGCCAGCGCGAGAGCTGTTTTATGAGGCTCAAACTCAGGGTGTTGAGGGAGATAGCCAACGGACACGCCTTTGGCCTTGATAACTGCTCCACCTTTTTCAGGCGAATGTTCCCCGATGATCAGTTTGAAAAGCGAAGATTTTCCGGCCCCATTCGGACCAATCAGACCAATTTTCTGGTCATGCTGAATCTCCCAGTTGAGGTCACGAAAGATCGCATGGGACCCAAGGATCAGGGTAGCGTTTGAAACTGTGATTGAGATCATATGAACTCCAAAATTATATCTAGAAGACCTGACAGGTTTGCAGAAATCGCTGGCTGACTTTCTAAATAAAAATAACCTCTCGCGAGACACCCAACGGACAACAACGGACTTGGTCAAACCTGTCAGGTCTGTGATTGAACTTAAACAAAAACGCCGTGGCGCTGTAGCGTCACGGCGAAGAATGTAGAACAATGAACTATCTTCGAGCGACAGGCGCGATTCGAGGAAGCCCTTCACTGATAAATCCACGCATGCCTATATACAAAATGGTTTGTTCGTATCGCATGGTCGTCATTATAGCATCAAATAGACCCGTGGCATATAATTTTCTCAGTCATATGTCTGACCCTGCAAATGTTCCCCTACGGGTTTTCCTCTGCCACTCATCCAAAGATCAATCCACCGCCCGCGAACTTTATCATCAATTGAAAGCTGAAAAATGGATGGATGTCTGGTTTATCGAAGCTAATCTTCTCCCTAGCCAGGATTGGACTTCGGAGATCAGTCGGGCGGTTGAACATTCGGATGTATTAGTTGTTCTGCACTCAAAAGACGCCCTTAAGAAAGAAGAACGTTCTTATCCAGATATTTCTTTTGTACTTGATATTCTACACAGGAAATCAAGAAAATCACGGCCTATCATTACTCTGCGACTGGATGATCATCTTGTGTCGAAAAGTCTACCTATGTGGGATGTAATAGACTTTTTCCCTAAAACCCGACGAGCGTTTGCCTATCAAAACCTACTGCAGAGCTTAATGTTTCGGGCTAAGCAGGCTGCTGTTTCTCTGAATGATGATCTGCCTCAGGAAGAGCCAGAAAAGTTTCTCGTATGGTCTCCATCACGTTGGACAGAGCTGATTCTCGAAAATACTTCCCTATCTGATCAAGGTAATAGACCTACAAATCAAAAAGTGAAAAGGAGAATCACTGACACTCAAGTTGGCTTCTGGATAATTCTTGGATTCTTTGGTTTGATAATATTCGGCTTTGTAAAAGATTATCTAAATATCCAATTTCCGGCAAATTACACTGCCTTGCCTCTTATTTCAAGAAAGCTGCCTCTCCAGACATCTACCCCGGGAATTGGAAGTATAAAAACATCGCTCAAGGATGGTATGAATATGGTATATGTCCCTGCGGGCGAATTTGTGATGGGTGGTAACGTATATTATGATGAAAGGCCAATTCATGTTGTCAATCTGAACGCCTTTTGGATAGATCAGACCGAAGTTACGAATGCCATGTTCGCGGCGTTCCTGACTGAGGAGGGCAATCGAGAAGAAAGTGGAGTCACCTGGCTGGACGCGTCAGATGAGGATGCACAGATCCATTTAGAAGAAAATTCCTGGCAGACAGATCCAGGTTACGAAGATTACCCTGTCGTAGAAGTAACCTGGTATGGCGCAAACGCGTATTGCTCCTGGGCTGGGCGTCGCTTGCCCACCGAAGCGGAGTGGGAAAAAGCGGCGCGCGGCACAGATAGGAATATCTATCCATGGGGAAATGATCCACCCACTGCTGACTTGCTAAACTTCAACGATAACGTTGGCAGTGCAACGAAGGTGGGCAGTTATCCAAATGGAGCGAGTCCGTATGGGGCACTGGATATGGCGGGCAACGTTTGGGAGTGGGTAGCTGACCGGCACTCCCGGACTTACTATGCAAACTCACCAACGGATAATCCGGTAGGTCCAGAAACGGGTTTCTTTCGTGTATTGCGTGGGGGAGCCTGGAACTATCGCGAAACGTATGCGCGGTCCATTCATCGGAACAGAGGTATTCCAACGATCAGTCATGATTTTATTGGTTTTCGGTGTGATACTGACGTATCTCCCCAATAAGTTCGACAATAGGATCTGGTGTTATTAACTGAGATTCAGTTATTGATACTCTTTCCATCGTATAATTTTTGAGGATTTCATGATGATCGAGAATCGACCCTTACGCGTTTTTCTCAGTCACTCCTCCAAAGACAACGCAATTGCGCGCGAGCTGTATCATCAATTGGACGCCGAAGGATGGATGGATGTCTGGTTTATTGAGGCCCGGCTGCTTCCAAGTCAGAATTGGGGGCCGGAAATTATCAAAGGGGCTGAAAATGCCGATGTCGTAATAACTTTATTCTCAAAGAATTCTTCTATGGAAGAAGAGACAGAGTATCCGAGTTGGCGTTTTGTTTCTGAAGTTCTCCGTACAAATGGGAATGAGAAAGTTTTGATTATTCCATTGCTGCTGGACGATTCCGCTGTGCCAACAGAGTTGAATACATGGCAATCTATAAATTATTTTCCGAAGCGGAAACGAAAATCGACCTATCAAAAGATGCTGACGAGTTTAAAAGCTTATGCAAAACAAATCGGGATTTCACAGGATAAGCAATTGCCTACTCCTGCTCCTGAAAAAAGAATGCAATGGACTCCCTCACTATGGAAGCAACTGGATGCTGAGGACGTTGAACACGAAACTGAGAGTAAACAGTCCGACTCCCATCTGATTCGTGTACGCCAAAGGTTGAGGTTGAAAATCTTTAGTGGGGTTAACAAGCTGTTTATTTGGGCTGCGGCGATTGGCACATTGTTAGTAATTTCTATTTGCGCTTTGATAGTCAATGCTATTGTTCGAGGTCAAAATACGGATTCATTTACGGCCCCTATTATCTCCAGAGCGCTAACACTTGTCCCGTTGCCAACGCCAACCTTGGGAATCGGCAGTGTTCGTATTTCTCCGAAGGATGGCATGCGAATGGTGTATGTGCCCGCTGGGGAGTTTCGTATGGGAAGCGACGACTATCAGGATGACGAGAAACCAGTGCACAAGGTATATCTTGACGCGTATTGGATCGATCAATATGAAGTAACCAATGGAATGTATGCAAACTGTGTTGAAGCGAAGATCTGTAGTGTGCCCTTTCCTACTGAAGTTGAAATGATATTTTTTTCTTCCGATCTGCAATTCGTCCTCGGCTGGCCAGAGAATTCAAAATTCTTCGAACGCCTAGCCACCGATCCAGAATTCTTCAACCAACCGGTGACAAATATTTTTTGGGACAATGCGAATGCCTACTGTCGCTGGGTAGATCGCCGGTTGCCAACCGAAGCAGAATGGGAAAAAGCCGCTCGAGGTGTCGATAGACGCACGTATCCCTGGGGTGAAACTGTGGATTGCACAAAGGCAAATTTGTATTCCTGTGTTGCTAATCCATCCCGCGTAGGCAGTTTTGAGGATGGTCAAAGCCCATATGGAGCCTATGATATGGCTGGCAATGCCATGGAGTGGGTGGCAGATTGGTATAGCAGCACTTATTATCAGTTCTCTCCCTATGAAAACCCTTTAGGGCCAAAGACAGGTTTGTACCGCGTTTTCCGAGGTGGTTCGTGGAACAGCGAGCCCCCTGCAAGCCGTACTACCAATCGCCCGGGCTATGTAGCCAACCTACCGAATGATGTTATTGGTTTTCGATGCGTGAGTTCGGACTAGATCGAGTAACTTCTAGAAGTTACCTGGCGTATAATTTGCTCATTATGGGAGTAAATTATGGCGCGCATTGAAAAAACTATATTCATCAGTTATCGCCGCAAGGACATCTCCTGGGCTCTGGCCGTCTATCAATATCTGACCAGCCAGAAGTATGATGTCTTTTTCGATTACACAAGTATTCCAAGCGGGGATTTTGAACAGATCATTGTCAGCAACATAAAGGCACGCGCCCATTTCGTTCTTATTCTCACGCCAACCGCGTTGGATCGGTGCAGTCAGCCTGGTGATTGGCTCCGGCGAGAGATCGAAACGGCTGTGGACGAAAAACGTAACATCATTCCGCTGCTCTTTGATGGTTTCAATTTTGGCTCCCCATCAGTTATCGAAAAGCTGACGGGAAAACTTGCCGCAATCCCTCGCTACAATGCGCTCGACATTCCTTCCGGTTATTTTATCGAGGCGATGGAAAGACTTCGCAGCAGATACTTAAATGTTCCATTGAATGCGGTTATCCATCCAGTTTCTACGGAAGTACGGAAGGTGGTGCAAGAAGAACAGGTCGCTGCGGACAAGGCGCTTGAGCAAAAAAAGGAAGATATCGAAGAACTGGTCAAGCCGGTCGAAGAAAGACCTCTCAAACAAAAGCAAACCGAAGCTGAAAAAGCAACAAAATTCCCCTCTCCTAACAGGAGAGGGGCTAGGAGTGAGGTTAAAACCGCCAACCTTCGCCCTTACGGAATTGGCGCAGGCATCCTGCTGATTGCCGCACTTGGGGTATTCATCATCAATTCATTGATACATAACGGGGCTGGAAACGAAACACCAATGCCAACGTTCATATCGCAATTAAGCCCTGGTTCTACAAATACATCTGCGCCAGTCACCCCAACACAATCCATTTCGACAAATATCGAAACCCCCACCTCCCTCCTAAATACTCCAACATTGCCTGCTGGCACCACCAGGGTTTCACCCATTGACAACACGACTCTCGTTTATATTCCCGCTGGTCAATTTACCATGGGGCTTACCAGTGAACAAGTCGATACCCTCAGACCATTATGCAATTCTATAGCGGCATGTGAAGAATTATTAACGAATTCACATACCTACAATGTGGAACTCTCAGATTTTTGGATCTCTCAAACGGAAGTCAGCAATGGCAGTTATGCCTTATGTGTCACTTCTGGAGGTTGCACGGAACCTCAATCAAAAAGTGAGGAGTATTCGAACAGCAATTATTTTGCCCTTACTTACTTAAGTAATTACCCTGTGGTCTGGGTAAGCTGGCAACAGGCAAGGGAATATTGCAATTGGGCTGGAGGTGATCTCCCGACCAGTGCTCAATGGGAATATGCTGCGCGTGGAAATGACGGACGTCTCTTTCCCTGGGGAGATACTATCCCTGATGCTAACCATGCAAATGTGAACAATTTCTATGATCAGCCAAGGCCGGTAAATGATTTCAAAGATTATCCCAGCCCGTTTGGGTTGCTCAACACCTCCGGCAATGTTTGGGAATGGACGTTAGATTCGTATGATCCAAACTTTTATGCTTCCAATACTTCCTTGGTTGATCCTATGGTCAATTCTGATGAATACATCATCAATGGATCATCTGCCAAAGTTATAAGAGGAAGTTCAGCTTGGTTTCCCAGCGTTTTTGCAAGTGTCGCCGTACAAGATTGGGAATACCCTGATAATCCAAATTTTGGTATTGGTTTTCGGTGTGTGGTTGACGTACCCTAATGATTAGTTACCTCTTCCCAAAACGTTGACCCTCTGATAATATTCAGCCCGCACGCCGACCGCGAAAACCCTCGGCTCCCTTGCCGGGGGTTTTTGTGTGTATATCCCTCACCCTTGCCCCTCTCCCATCGGGAGAGGGGTGTCCGAAGGACGGGGTGAGGGTTAACAAGGAATAAAATGCTTACCGAACGAACAGACTTACGCAACATCGCCATCATCGCGCACGTTGACCATGGCAAGACGACTCTTGTCGATGGTCTTCTTCGTCAATCGCATACCTTCCGCGAGAACCAGCAAGTGGCGGAACGTGTGATGGATTCCAATGACCTCGAACGCGAGCGCGGCATTACCATCCTTGCAAAGAATACAGCTATATCGCTGGTTGACCCTTCAACAAATCAGCCTGTTAAGATCAACATTGTGGATACACCGGGTCACGCGGATTTCGGCGGGGAAGTGGAACGCGTGATGAACATGGTGGACGGTGTACTTCTCCTGGTTGACGCGGCAGAAGGACCCATGCCTCAAACGCGATTTGTGCTGAAGAAGGCGTTGCAGATGGGACATAAGGCTGTTGTGGTGATCAACAAAGTGGACCGCAAAGATGCCGAGCCGGAACGTGTCCTCAATGAGACCTTTGACTTGTTCATCGAGCTTGGCGCGACAGATCAACAGGCAGATTTTCCTGTCATTTATGCTCAGGCAACTGCCGGGCGTGCGGGTTTTTCAACAGATCTTGGTCCTGACCTTCAGCCGTTATTCGATGTCATCCTCAAGCAAATCCCCGCACCGAACGTGGATCCTGACGCGCCTTTGCAGTTGCTCGTGACTACACTTGGCTATGATGATTATCGCGGCGTGACTGCGATCGGACGCATCTTCGCTGGGAAAATCAAAGCAGGTCAACGGCTTGCGCGTCTTACAGGCGATGGACGTAATCTACCCGAATCAGCAAAGTATCTTTACACTTTCCAGGGCCTGAACAAGATCGAGATCGAAGAAGCTAGCGCAGGGGACATTATTTCTCTTGCCGGTCTTGAAGGAATTGCGATTGGCGAAACACTTGCCGATCCGAATAACCCGATTGCCTTGCCAACAATTAAAGTGGAGGAGCCAACTGTCCGCATGACGTTTGGAGTCAATACATCTCCTTTTACAGGTAGGGAGGGAAGATATAGTACATCTCGCAACTTACGCGAGCGGCTGTTTGAAGAACTTCGTACAAACGTTTCTCTGCGCGTTGAAGAAACTGAATCAGCTGAGAATTTCCTCGTCTCCGGACGTGGTGAGTTGCACCTGGGAATCCTGATCGAGACCATGAGACGCGAAGGCTATGAATTCCAGGTATCGCGTCCCGAAGTGATTTTCCACAAAGCGGATGATGGCGCGTTACTTGAGCCATATGAAGAAGTTCACATCGAAACAAGTAACGAGACTGTTGGTGTTGTGGTGGAAATGCTTGGGAGCAGACGCGGGCAGATGATGGATATGCAGGACTCGGGGCAGGGAACGACGCGTATGATCTATATCGTCCCAACGCGTGGCTTGTTGGGATTCCGCTATCAGTTTCTCACTTCAACACGCGGCGCGGGAGTTATGCACACGATCTTCCACGGTTACGATGAGATGGCAGGTTCGATGAGCACGCGACAATCCGGTTCGCTCGTTGCATGGGAGGCAGGCACGACCACAGCCTATGCCTTGAAATCTGCCGAGGAACGCGGTGTGTTATTCTATGGTCCCGGTGTAGATGTTTACGAAGGTATGGTTGTTGGAGAGAACGCCCGCGCTGGAGACATTGCGGTGAATGTTTGCAAGAAAAAACATCTTACGAATGTACGCGCCGCGCGCGGGGATATGGAAATCCGCCTCACACCGCCCAGGCAGATGTCTCTCGATGAAGCGATCGAATACCTCGCTGACGATGAACTGCTGGAGGTCACGCCTGAGGCCTATCGTATCCGAAAGCGAATCCTAAACACCGAAGAGCGTGGCAAGCAGACGAAGAAAGTCAAAGAGTTGATACAGGAGTAAAAAGAGAGCAGCCCATTGAGTTGCTCTCTTTATTGACAGGATGAACCTTTTGTCATTCAATCACTGTGAGGCACTCAAGTGATTGGATGCATCAATAGTCGCATGTCAGTTTGACCACTTTGATCTCTGCCAAACCTGTCTCATTATAGGCTTGCACATAATATTCTGCGCTTCGGCTAACGGGCATTATGATCGTTTCAGCATACGCCGTTGATCCAGCTGGTAGTTCTGCTATCAGCTGCCCATCGCGGATGATACGATATCCGGCCTCGTTATCCGCTCTATCGGCCCAGATGACATTGAAGCTCAGAGTATTGCTGAAGCCGTCACAACCATACTTATAATCCTGAAGAGATGGCGCCTGAGGACGCGATGGAGGTACAGTAGTTGGTGGAGGTGTGACTGCAGGGAGGAGTTCATAACTGCCGCTCACTTCCACATACTCACCCCATAACCAGCATGATCCTGTTGGGCTTTCAATAGATTTCACCAGCCAAAAGTTCTCAGACTCATAACGACCGATAATTTCCAACGTTTTGTCGACCGGATAGGTCACAATAATCTGATATGCCTGACCGGGGCCGGTGCGACAATTGGTAGCGTCGCGTACGATCAACATGGGTACAGAATAAACAGGCGTAGCAGCCAATAACGGCCGGCTCGTCGGCGTTGAGGCAACAGTTGGGATCGTGAGAGAGACTGGCGTGACCGTAGATAGCTCCCTTTGCCTTGATGTGGCTGTCCTCTGCTCCTTGCTGCGAAGGGAGGCGCCTTCCACATTAACATAACCAACAGATACTGCGGCGATGACGATGAGTATGCCAACTATCCAAAGAAGTCGCTTGTGAGACATGATGTTATCCTTTCTTCTAAATTACGGCTTATACATTCATTAAGATACATGCCTCCAACTGCCAAAAAAAGATAAAGAACTGCCAAAAGATGCCAATCTTTGGAATCCATCGAGAATCGTCAAAGTATGGAATATGAATACCAACACTACACCCTTGGCTTATTCCTTATTAAAAGAAAACGTCTGGCGCTGATTATCAATGCCAGACATTTTGTTTGTTTCACTCACTACGTCAACACGTCACTCTTATGATCGAGCTATTCGCCGAGCCATACGGGCTGTAAACTTGAAGATAATAATCTACGTTTTCGTCCGCCGTGAATTCGAACGTATCGACATAAGAAGTTGAATTTGCCGGTAATTCTGCAACTGCCTCACCATTGCGAAAGACACGGTATCCTGTCTCATCGTTGCCGCGATCGATCCAGCTTATCGAGAATGTCATTATTCCACCGCTGCAATCAAACTTCCATTCCTGAATGGACGGTGCCTCAGGCGGTGCTTTCGTCGAGGTGGGCGGCGGTGTGACACTCGGAACGGCCCAATAACTCCCGGTGACCTCGACAAATTCTCCCCATAACCAGCAGCTGCCCGTTGAACTTGCGTCTGATTTGACCAGCCAGTAATTGTCTTGCTCATAGCGCCCGATAATTTCCAGTTCTTTGCCCGATAAATACGTGAAGATCACTTCATAATCCTGCCCTGGGCCTGTGCGGCAATTCGTCTGCTCACGCACAGTAAGCATAGGCACGGAGTAGGTGGGCGTTCGAGTGGCAGCTCCAACTTTCGTTGCTGTGACAGTTGGAGTACTTGTATTCGAGGACGTTGATGGTACAACAGTTCCTTTTACAGAAGGCGTAAAGATCACTTCCAGGGTTTGAGCAGCAGCTGTCTGAATGACCGAATCGGATGGCTCTGGAACACCACCTGAAATGTTACAGCTAACAGTCACAAAAATCAGGATTGCTCCCATTAACTTAAACTTATGATTTTTTTTCATGAAAACCATGCCCTTTTATTCAATTGTACCTATGTTGAAAGATGAATTTCATTTGTCAGTTTTACACTGCACTATTTAACGTAAAAACCCCGCAGAACGTTCCTTGATCGCGGTGCTTTCCTTGTTCAAAAACAAGATCGATGCCTCGCCTCACTTTATTCATCTTTGAGCCTGAAGTCATTGTGGATTATTGTACTGCACATGTTATTTTCAACCTTCTCGTTGTGACCGTTGTGCTCGATCATATACTAATTGTATAGTAACAATGACTTATTTCAGATGTTGTGTACTCACAGTATAATTTAAAGTGAAGGGTGTGATGACGCAAATTAAGCGTTGCAGAGCTGTCTCGCTGACAAGAGCGAGAGGAGGTGCAGGAGAGCACACACAATTTCATCTCTTGTGATTTGTAAGATTGTAAGACAACCCAACTCTATGAGGAGAATTTGTAATGCGTAACAAAATCGGTTCTTTCCGTTTTGTGGTTCTGCCTGTCCTGGTTGTGTTAGCTTTGTCTTTCTCAGTCATTTCCCCGGCAGCCGCACATGGTGATGCGGCGATCTTGGGAGTAAATGGAGCAACGGCGATATCCGGTCGTTACATTGTCGTTTTCAAAGCAGGGACTCCAGCGGCAGAGGTCAGCTCCGCGGCAGAACGTGCCAGAGGCCTCGGAGGTCAAGTCGATTTCGTGTATGACTCCGCCTTTAAAGGCTTTGCTGGAAATTTCCCTGAGCAGGCGATCTTTGGTCTCAGTCATAACCCGAATGTGGAGTTCATCGAGGCGGATCAGATAATTACAATTGACACGACTCAGTCACCAGCGACGTGGGGACTGGATCGAATTGATCAGCGTAATCTTCCCCTGAATAACACCTATACTTACAACTTTACCGGTTCCGGCGTAACTGCCTATATCATAGATACCGGTATCCGCATCACTCACAATGAATTTGGTGGGCGTGCTTCTTCCGGCCGTGATTTTGTCGACAACGACTTAAATGCCGACGATTGCAACGGTCATGGAACGCATGTTGCTGGAACCGTCGGAGGGAGTACGTATGGCGTTGCGAAAGGAGTATCACTGGTGGCAGTGCGTGTGCTTAATTGCTCAGGTTCAGGCACCACATCAGGCGTAATCGCTGGTATAGATTGGGTGACATCGCAACACACAACCGGAAAAGCTGTCGCGAATATGAGTCTCGGTGGAAGCCCATCAACTGCTCTTGACAATGCAGTTCGCAACTCGATTGCTGATGGTATCGTTTATGCAATTGCAGCAGGTAATAGCAATCGTGATGCTTGCAACTTCTCACCTGCCCGTACAGCCGAGGCGATTACCGTGGGCGCAACAACCTCAACAGATGCCCGTGCCTCTTATTCGAATAAAGGCTCGTGTCTCGACCTATTTGCCCCCGGCTCTTCGATCACTTCGGCATGGATCACGAGCAACAGCGCCACCAATACCATCAGTGGCACATCCATGGCGACGCCACATGTTGCGGGTGTTGCTGCCCTCTATTTGCAGGGTCACAATGCAACCCCACTACAAGTTCGAAATGCCATTGTAGGCGCTGCCACACCGAATGTGGTCGGGAACCCAGGCAGAAACTCACCAAACCTGTTACTGTATTCTCTGGTTCCGTAATCACCGTTGAATAAGATCGCCGCCCTCGGTCTTCTGCCGAGGGCGATTTGATTCCTATAATCATGCTGGCCCCAAGAACCAGGCTTTATGTGCACTTGATGAATAGAGTGTTTTCTTTTATCCTCGATGCAATTGGATAATTACCAGTAAGCTTCGCCTGGAAATTTGTGTCCTCATAGCAAGGAAAAGATGGCTGATTCTCATAACCAACACAAACCTCATGACCATTCGGACGGGGAACACGGTCAACCTATGATAGCAGAAGAAGCACAGGGAGATGATACAGATCACATGAACTCTGCTGAAAGCCAGAATGCAATGCATGGTGGACATATGATCCATGCCGGACATGAGATGGGCAAGGCAGATGAACATGCAGGGCATAGCGACCACAGTGGCCACGAAGACCTGTTCCGCCGGCGTTTTTGGGTATCTCTACTTTTGAGTATTCCTGTTTTACTTTATACGGATATGCTGCAAATGTGGTTTGGGTTTCGGGTGCCCGAATTTGTAGGAAGTCAATGGATCGCGCCGATTTTTTCCATTATCGTCTTTCTGTACGGCGGCGTACCCTTCATCCGAATGGCTGTGCCTGAGGTGCGCAACCGCCAGCCGGGTATGATGACGTTGATTTCACTTGCCATCTCTGTTTCCTTCATCTATAGCCTGGCCACTCTATTCATCAATTTGGGGGAAGGTTTTTTCTGGGAACTGGTTACGCTGATCGACATCATGCTATTAGGTCATTGGATCGAGATGCGCAGTGTCCGTCAGGCTTCGGGTGCGTTGAACACGCTGGCAAAATTGATGCCCGATACTGCTGAGCACATCCTACCTGATGGCAACACCCACACGATGCCAGTCTCTTCTTTGAAACGTGGGCATCTCGTGCTTGTCCGCCCTGGGGCAAGCATTCCTGCAGACGGCGTGGTCGAAGAAGGGGAATCTGATGTCAACGAGTCAATGATCACCGGAGAATCCGTCCCGGTAAAGAAAGCTTCGGGTGCCAACGTTATTGCAGGGACAATTAATGGTAATGGCAGTTTGCGCGTGCGGGTTTCGGCAGTGGGAGAGCAAACCGCGCTAGCCGGGATTATGCGGTTGGTGCGCGAGGCACAGCAGAGCAAATCACGCACGCAAATTCTAGCAGATAAAGCCGCGGGCTGGTTGTTTTATCTTGCCGTCGGTGTCGCACTGGTGAGTGCAATTGCATGGACCGTTGCGATTGGGTTTGACTTATTTACTCTGGAACGCGTCGTTTCTGTGTTGGTGATTGCCTGTCCACACGCATTAGGGCTGGCAGTGCCTCTGGTAGTGGCGATTAGCACTACGTCTGCCGCGCAAAATGGAATTTTGATCCGGAATCGTCTGGCGCTTGAGGCCGCGCGTGAGATCGACGTCGTTATCTTCGATAAAACTGGCACGCTCACCAAAGGTGAGCAGGGCGTTGTGAGAGCCAAGTCTATCAACGGCGTGGACGAAGATGAAGCACTCGCACTGACCGCGGCCGTGGAAGCTGACTCTGAGCATATCATCGCCAGCGCGCTTCGCAAAGCTGCGCAGGAGAAGCAATTAAAACTTCCGACCGTTTCTAATTTTGAAGTGATCAAGGGACGCGGCATCCATGCCAAATCGAATGGGAAAGATGTATGGGTGGGTGGTCCACGTTTGCTTGAGCAGCTGGATATACAACCGGAACAGGATATTGTTACGTTTGCACGATCCTCAGGTGCGAAAGTCCAGACGGTTGTTTACCTGGTCCAAGAAAAGCGCGTGATCGCCGCGTTCGCGCTTGCAGATGTCATTCGACCCGAAAGTTATGAGGCAATCAAAAAACTAAAGGAGATGAATATTCAGGTTGCAATGCTGACCGGCGACAGCAAGGAGGTTGCAAAAGCCGTTGCAGAGGAACTTGGTATCGACTTGTATTTTGCCGAAGTGCTGCCTGAACATAAAGACGAGAAAGTGATCGAGCTGCAAAAGCAAGGTAAAAAAGTAGCGATGGTGGGTGACGGGGTAAATGACGCGCCAGCTCTCGTCCGCGCGGATGTGGGCATTGCGATCGGCAGCGGCACAGATGTCGCTGTCGAGTCGGCGGGCATTATCCTGGTGAAAAGTAACCCATTGGATGTTGTGAAAATATTCAAGCTGAGCCGCGCCAGTTATCGAAAGATGATCGAAAATTTGGTGTGGGCCTCAGGGTATAACATCGTTGCTTTGCCATTAGCAGCGGGTATTCTAGCATGGGCAGGCATCCTGCTTTCGCCTGCTGTAGCTGCATTACTGATGTCTCTCAGTACCATCATTGTTGCGATTAATGCTCAATTACTGCGGCGGGTCAATCTCACTCAGTAGAATAATCAACGAAGAAGCGAAATTAAGCTTGTCACCAGCAGTGGAAATGCGCTACATTGAGCCCGTTATTTAAGTTTTGTTCCATGAAACTATTCAGTGGATTGCCCGTCATGTAAAGTGCCACGATCGTAGCCTCATTATTGCTGGCGAAATTTTATGCAGAATTTCGAGGGGATCCAAGTTTTCTTTTATAGATTCTTATAAATTTCGTTTACGATGTAGCATGAGGTCAACATGAAAGACAGAAGTGAATTCACCATTTTGAAGGAGGGCAACATAAGAATTACCAACCGAAGGGTGTTCATTGGGTTGAAAACGTACTCCATATCAAACATAATCTCAGCGCGTGTGCGCACGAACGAGCCAACGTTATTTATCCCAGTATTCGTCATGGTACTGGCAGGGATTTGTTCCGTTTTGATTGCTTTGTCGGATATAAACGAATATTCTCACTTTTTGACCACCAGCTTATACCTTGGCATCGGAGGCATACTGTTCTTTGTGTTGTCCAGAAAAACAAAATATAGTGTGCGAATAAGAAGTTCAATGGGTGAACTGACTCTTTTGGATGCCAACGACCGGGAGTATGCAGAACGAATCCTGAGTGCCTTGAGGGAAGCAATTCGCTTACAAGCTCAATATGCTCAGACAGATGCTATTTTATTATCCTCTGGTATCAAACAGGGCCGCTGAGTTCATTTCCGAAGGCTCAGAAGAAATCGCGAGAGTACTAGAGTGTTATATACTAAATGGGGATAGACTCCACCCCATCAGACCCATAAAATACATAAGCTCGTCATCAGGGTGCCCCCCTCACCCTGACGGCGAGTACTTTTTATTAATGCGCCCTGCTTAATAGGCAGCTCACTTACTAAAAAGTAGTAATATTTACCCTAGATCGATTGTCCAAATTAAAAGTGTGTTCCTTATCAAGAAGGAGAGAGCTATGTGTATGTTTTGTGCCGCCATCCCTACCGTCGCTGCTGTTGGAGTAAAGCTCAATGCAGAGCAACGACATAAAGAAGAATCTCAGCGTTTGCCGATCCCAAAGCTGACCGCACTCTCGATTGGGCTGCTGGTGGTGGGCTCGGCAATTTATCATACACTGGCCTGGCGTATTGAGTGAGGATGCGAAATCTCACTCTCCTTCTGAGCCTGCTTCTCTTTCTACCAGCATGTGGACCCGCGGGCTCAGATTCAACCAGAACTGAACCCGATATATTAACCTCCACCACCTTTCTTGCAGACGTCGTCAGAAACGTCGTTGGTGACCGGCTTGTTGTCGGATCGCTCCTGCCGGTCGGCACAGACCCACATTCCTACCAACCTACGCCACAAGATCTGGTTAAGATTAGTGAGAGCAAATTGTTGGTAATCAACGGCCTGGAGTATGAGCATTTTCTTGAACCGTTGTTGGAAAACGCCGGGGGTGAGCGCACGATCCTTATTGCCTCAGAGGGTCTCGAGCCGCGTACGATGGAAGATGAAGAGAACGCAGGCAAGTCTGCCAGCGACCCGCATATGTGGCTTGACCCAACGCGCATGGTTGACTATGTCAAAAACATTCGCGCCGGGCTTACACAATATGATCCTGCTGGGGCAGAGGGCTATCAATCCCGTGCGGATGAATACACCGAGAAATTAATAAGCCTGGACGAATGGATCAAAGAACAAGTTGCGCAAATTCCACCTGAAAGACGGTTGCTTGTGACGAACCATGAAGCTCTTGGTTATTTTGCAGATCGCTATGGTTTCACTGTGATCGGAACCGTTTTGCCGAGTGTGAGTTCAGATGCTTCTGCATCTGCAGCACAGTTGGCTGGCCTGGTCGACCAGGTCAGAGCCAGCGGCGCGTCTGCCATCTTTTTGGATGCCTCCGAAAACCCGAATCTCGCCCAGCAGATCGCAGACGAGACGGAAATCATCGTCATCACTGATCTCCATTTGGAGTCTCTTACTGAGGGTGGTCCTGCCGCGACCTACATTGATATGATGCAGCACAACGTGACTCAAATTGTGCAGGCGCTTCATTAGTGTACTATCCTTCTCTTTTATCTTATTGCGATCAAGTATCAAATAAGAAAATGAGCGAGATGCGTTATAGCGTCTCGCTCTCTTTGCATTTACTGCAGGTCGGTAGGGTTATGTAGTTCGGCTTATTGATGCGCTCATTTTGTCAAGATAAGTAGGGATTTCATCTATATGAAAAGCCGCGCAAGGGTAGTAGAATAATTTTTCATATCTACAAAGATATCTTAAATATTAAGAGATAAGGTTGGCTATTATGCATGGTATAAAAGAAGCGCCCACCAGCATGATGCTGGAAATGGATACTGCTCAAAAAGCGGAAGAGCCAAGGCATCGCCCGGGATGTATGGGAATTGTATTTGGATTTACAGCCGTGTCGATCCTTATCTTTGTGTTGTTCGGATACCCCCATTACCAGACCTCACGTGCCTGGTTGTTCTGGAGCATCACGGTGGGTTTATTGCTCGCTGAATCTTTTGTGATCTATCTGGCAAGTTTTGTATCCCGGGTCGTCAGGCATGAAGGGGGAGGACAGTAGTAAATACAGCGGGGTGTAAACAAAGCATCGAATTTCATAAAATTACCCTTCCTTCGCAACGACATGTTTTAGATACGAGAGACTGCTTAACTTGGACGGTCTCTTTGCATTTCCAGAAATGTGCTGCTGAAATTTCGTCAGCACGCTCGCCTCGATTATTTCTGCTAAGAGATTTCTCATGTGCGATTTATCAAGTTTTTAGCTTACAGGATTATGATAATTATCTCTTCATTGCATGAACTGAAGTATGATCTGCACCCTACGCGTGAATGAGAAAAATAATTTCCTGTTGCATCATCAGACACTGAATTTGAGTATTCCATCACACCCACTGTCAAGAGCCGAAGAAGCATTCTATCTTCGGCTTTAACTATTTAACCGAAAGGAGGTGATGGCTGGGTCACACATAAGTAAGGTCCGATCGAAACGCAACGTTGCGTGACACAAACTTCCAATGGATTTCTATACTTGAGGAGAAAAGTATGAAACAAAAATTTTATGCAGCTTTGTCAATCCTGGTGATCCTGGCAGTGTTACCTGGCTCAGCGCTTGCTGCCCCGCCAGCCAATACAGTCCTGCATGGCAGCGCACCAGCCTGGGCAAATTCGAGAAACTATACAGGCGCGGCAGACCCGAATGCATATATTGGTTTCCGTGTGTACCTGGGCTGGCAAAATGCGAGCGCAGCAGAGGCTCTCGCTCGAGCTGTATCAGACCCAAACAGTTCACAATACCGCCAGTATCTGACAGCTCAGAAATTCCGCAAGCAGTTCGCACCGTCGCCATCGCAAGTGAGCGCTGTGCAAAATTGGCTCAAGAGTCAGGGCTTTACGATCATCCATACGCCGTCGAACAATCATTTTGTATCGGCAGAGGGTACAGTAGCGCAAGCATCTGCTGCGTTCGCTACACAGTTTGGAATGTATAGGGTCAACGGCAATACTGTGCGTTCGCCTTCGTCTGATGTCTCGATTCCTACTTCCCTGGCAACGATTGTCAATGCTGTGATCGGCCTGGATGAAAGTGATGTATTCCTCGAATACCATCATGTCATCGACAAAAAAGCACCGCCGACTGCGGGTTTCCGCAATTCGCCTCCGCTTTCAGATTATTGGGCACAATTGGTCTCACCCTATGCCTATCCAACGGGCTTTACGGATGTTAACACTCCTCCTACCGCTCCTTGGACGGTAAAGGGTTATACGCCGGCTCAAATCAAGGGCGCTTACGGTATCCCGAGCACCTACGATGGTGCAGGTCAAACTGTTGCGGTTATCGACGCCTATGCTTCGCCCACCATTTTGAATGATGTCAATCAGTGGTCGATCAATCATGGCCTTCCCACGATGAGTGCTTCGCAGTTTTCTCAGGTTGTACCGCCCGGTATATACAGGCGTGCGGGGAATAGTCAACAGGATCCGCAGGGTTGGTATGCTGAAGAAACTCTGGATATTGAAGCAGTGCATGGAATGGCTCCCGCTGCCAAAATCGTTTTTGTTGGCGCGCCGAATAATCGAAGAGACCTGGATGCGGCGCTCAATCATGTTGTGGATATGCAGCTGGCGCAGATCGTGACAAACTCGTATGGCTTTGCTACAGAACTGCTACCACCGGGATATGTCAAACCGTTGGAGGATACATTAATCCAGGCAGCCATTGAGGGGATTGGTGTCTATTTCTCCTCTGGTGATAATGGGGACGAAAGCTCCCGCTTTGGCTTTGCGACCACAGATTGGCCTGCTTCCAGTCCCTGGGTCACATCCGTTGGTGGGACAAGCCTGGGTGTAGACCAAAATAATACTCGTGCCATTGAAACTGGTTGGGGCACAAGTAACTATAGCTGCAACAAGACAACGCTCGCCTGTTCCCGCGTCGGTTGGTTGTATGGCGCTGGAGGCGGGGTGAGCCAAATCTTCGGAGTACCTTTCTACCAGCAAGGAATGGGTTTCAGTGGGCGCGCGATTCCAGATGTTGCTGCGCTTGGCGATCCCCAAACTGGTTTACTGATCGGAATTACGCAAGCCTTCCCGGAAGGAAACCACTATGACGAGTATCGCATCGGTGGAACGAGTCTTTCCAGCCCAATTTTTGCGGGCTTGATGGCATTGTTAGACCAGAAAGCTGGATATGCCCATGGCTTTGCCAACCCACTTTTCTATGCCCACCCCGAAGTATTTTATGATGTGCTCTCTGTCAAGACAGCCGTTGCGCGTAGAAACTTCAATAACAGTGTGGATGCGAGTGCAGGCACCTCCGACTTCCTGCGCACCTTCGATGATTACTCGGGCTCACCAAGTCAACACACTAACCCTGGCTGGGACAATGTAACTGGCCTGGGAACGCCAAATACGTTACTCAATTTGCCCTAGTGCATCAATCTGAATCCGTTGGCAGGTTGCTGCCTGCAACTAGCTGTTAAGGATTACAACAGGGGTTATTCTGATCATAAAAAAAGAGCGAGACCGCTTCGGCGTGCCTCGCTCTTTTTTGATCTCTGTTCCTGGGATTATTCCACCAAGTCGGGTGGGTTCTCCGCATTCCACATGGCGACCAGCTCCTCGGCCGTCTAGCCGTTTTTCTAACGTTGAGAACCTGTCTGTGAAGCTGCCGGGGGAGTTCATGAAAAGCATCGAAATGTTTTTGGAAAAGCTTCTAAATGTTTTTTTGCGCATATATGAATATCATTGCGAGACCGAGCGACAGCGAGCGGCGAAGTTAAGGAGGAGATTGCTTCTGGCTACTGCCCTCGCAATGACATATTAAATCGAGAGACTGACCACCGTAGAGGGACAGTCTCTTTGCATTTCCGGAAATGCGTTGCTGAATTCGATGGTATTCAGCGTGCGCTTGATCTGCTTGCCTGGATTGAAGCGAGGCAGTACAGAGTTGATCTGGTACGTGCGCACTTCTTCAGCCAGAAGCTGGCGAGTCATTCTGTTTCCGTTCTTTCGCCAGCTCATATAAAGCTTGATTTTCAATATCAGTAATAAGACCGATATCTTCGAAATCCTTAAAGAGTGCAGAGATCCAGGAAAGGTCCTGTGCGTAAAACCAGCCTTGTTGGATCATTTCCCTATATTTCACATACGTGGTTGAAGGTTCCATGGTCGTACTCCTGTCAAGCTCACTCATTATTGCATTAATGAATTACGAAAGTCAACCGCCTTTGGATGTGAAAGCTTACAAATTCAGCTCAAAAACTGAATTCATGGCAATACTTGCCTAAAGCAATGCTTCTGTACGCTTCTTGCATGTTATTGGCATGCGGGAATGAGATAAAATTTATCTATGCCACTCACACCGCAGGACTTCGTCAGCAAGTGGAAGCGCGTGACCGCTGGCTCAACGCAATCCCCACCCTGCTTCCCCCAAATACGACAACAAAAAATTTGAATGCGGATTCAAAATCTGGCTTGTCAGATTTAGGGGAGGTGCCCCGCCAACGCAGTTGGCAGGGGCGGAGGGGGTTGGGGTCCAAGCGCACACTCACCAATTTGTACAACGCCCGCCCCACTTGGCTTGATCTGGCGCACAAGCGGCTCGATGAGGCAGTCTTTGCGGCGTATGGCTGGAAGTCTGATTTGCCGTCTCGCACCGTCGTGCTCGCCCAAGGTGCTGGTGCACTTCTCCCTGACACTGGACCGTTAGGGACAAGTGCAGTGCGGCACGAACGGTGAGTGTAGAACTACCAGGCTGTTGAAAAGTCAGAAGGGGGAGCGGTTTTAATCTCGAATCTGTGAATTTGAGATTTGAAGTTGCCAGAGGCTTGAAGCCATAGCAATATTTCGGTAATAGCGGCTGCAAGTCGATCCCAAAGAAGGCTTTGAGCGGATGATCTGGGGGAAACCCTACCTTTGTAGAGATAACCCTTATTGTGCCTGTATGTTATGGGAATTAGAATGCCCATCTAGATGAAAATACTCTTAGAAATTGGAGATTAATCGTATTTCATTAAAATCTGCGGCTTCGGTGTATCCGTTTTGCGCGCTGGAGACGCTCAGATGAAAGGATGAAAAATGTCATTCAACAAAAGATCCCGCCTCGATCCGTCTCAGGTGCAGGATCGGCGCGGCCGACGAGCAGGGACTGCCATTGCTCTGGGGGGTGGGGGCCTTGGCCTGATCATCACGATCGTGGCAATGCTGATGGGCGTGAATCTTTCTGACCTGACGGGTAATGAGACCGGGCAATCACCGTATGCAACGGAATACGCTGGCGTGGGCACCGACCTGCAGGCGGTGTGCCAGACCGGGGCGGACGCAAACACCCGCGAGGACTGCCGCATCGTGGGCTTCGTCAACAGCATTCAGGCTTTTTGGGCCGATGAATTTGCCCGCCACGGAGGCGAGTACATCGAAGCCGATACAGTCCTTTTCACGCAGGCAACGGAGGCGGCTTGTGGATACGCCAGTGCTGCCATAGGGCCATTCTACTGCCCAAGGGATATGCAGGTCTATCTGGATCTCGATTTCTTCAACGAACTACAGACGCGCTTTGGCGCTCAGGGCGGTCCGTTTGCCGAGGCGTATGTGCTGGCGCATGAGTACGGCCATCACGTGCAGAACCAGCTTGGTTTGCTTTCGGGCAGCTCAAGCGCCACAGGGCCAGAGAGCGAGGCAGTGGTGACGGAACTTCAGGCTGACTGCCTGGCCGGGGTCTGGGCCTTCCACGCCACCGAGACCGGTTACCTGACCCAGGTGACGGATCAGGACATCATCCAGGCTCTGGATGCCGCAGCTTCGGTGGGTGACGACCGCATCCAGCGCCAAATGCAGGGTTACGTGTCACCCGAGTCGTGGACGCATGGCTCGTCCGAACAGCGGCAGTTGGCGCTTAGGGACGGTTTGCAAAGCGGCGATATAGCCACCTGCGACTCACCGGGATGGACGCCATAAACATACAATTAAACGTCGACCCCGACGCGTTGAAGGAGTAGAGAAGAGAGACTAGAATCATTGTTGTTTGTACAATATAAGTTTTGCGGCGTATATTTAGCTTCAGAAGTTTTTTTAGCCAAGAATTAAGTACGAGGTGGATTATGCTCGGTTGTAAAGTCCGGGAGTTCAAGCCACTCACCGGAATCTGCTTGAAAGATTTGGCGCCTGAGGATAATTTCTACAGCCACGTGAATATGATTTCAGGGTGGGAAGAATTCAAACAATTCACCAGCACCAAGAAACCGGTTGATATGCGAGTGTACGGCCAACTCAGTGCAGAAGCAGCAGCCCGGGTGCGGCAGTTCGTCGTGGTGAGCAAAACCTTTGATGAGCACGTCGCTGGCTTTGTACGCGGATGAGGCGAACTTGCCATCGATGCACGATACCAAAATGCCGCCTACCCCAGCCCAGTCGGGAAGAACGCTCTTGGGGACGCTGCGCGGCGTGCAGCAACTGTAAATTTGGAGAGGAGCAAGAATGAGCTAAATGAGTGAAATAATTACTTACCGTTACTAGGTGTTTACTCGAAGGAGAGTCCGCTTATTCCGTTATACGGACCACATATACACTGGTTGGGTAGCGGAATATGGATGCAAGCAGGCCTTTGAAGTACGTTTACTGAGCGACAGGTGAAATATGCGTTATATCGATATGCAGACTTGGTCTCGCGGCAATCATTTCAGATTCTATAACACCATTAATCACCCACACTTCAGTATGTGTGTAAACGTAGATGTGACAGCATTCTATCCATTTGTGAAGCGTAATGGATACTCGTTTACTGTATCGATGGTGTACGTCATCGCTCGCGCTTCGAATGCAATTCCAGAGTTCAGGCATCGCATTCGAGGGGATCAAGTTGTAGAGCACGAGATCGTGAACCCTGGTTTTACAATATTGATTGACAAAGATCTTTTCAGCTTTTGCGCCATTGAGTACGCTGAGGATTTTTCCGAGTTTGCAGTGAGGGCTGCAAAAAATATTTCGTATGTGAAAGCCCATCCTAATTTGGAAAACAACCCCGAGAAGGATGATGTGTTGTACATGAGCCCCATCCCTTGGGTATCATTCACCAGCTTTATCCACCCAATGCAGTTTCACCCAGTGGATTCTATACCCCGCTTTGCGTGGGGAAAATACTTCCAGGAGAGCGACACACTGAAGATGCCACTCGGCGTACAAGGGCATCATGCTATCATGGACGGAATACATATGGGCAGATTTTATGAAAAGGTGCAGGATTACCTCCATCATCCCGAAGTTGTGCTAGGTGACGTGTAAGAGCGCTGCTGGGCGCCAGTAACCACATCATTCGAACAAAGGAGAATCTAAAGTGGCAGAAATTGTGTTGTTCCATCACGCGCTAGGGCGAACTGCCGGCGTTACCGCATTTGCCGATGAACTGCGCAAGGCAGGACACATTGTCCATACGCCTGACCTGTTCGAGGGTCACATTTTCAATGATCTCGAGCAGGGTATGGGGTTCGTCAACGAACTGGGGTTTGGTGAGGTGATTCAGCGCGGTGAGCGAGCGGTGCAAGATCTCCCCGCGGAGTTGGTCTATGCTGGATTCTCACTCGGTGTTGTACCAGCCCAGAAGCTGGCTCAAACCCGTCCTGGGGCACGCGGGGCTTTGTTCTTTTATTCTTGTGTGCCGGTCTCCGAGTTTGGGCAGGCTTGGCCAAAGGAACTGCCTGTTCAAGTCCATGGCATGGATGCCGATCCGATCTTTGTTGGCGAAGGCGATATCGACGCGGCTCGAGCACTCGTTGCACAGGCCGCGCATGGCGAACTTTTTCTCTACCCAGGTGATCAACATTATTTTGCGGACAGTTCGCTTCCCTCTTACGACGCTGAGGCAACCGCGCTTCTACTGAGAAGAGTTTTGGAATTTCTCTCTGCACTATAATTTCAGTAAATCACGGATTTGTCATTCTGAGGAGCCAGTGTTCTTCTGGCGACGAAGAATCTCTAACTGCCTCAGCTAAGACTCTTCGCTCGCAATGGCGCCAAGGCGTCACTCGCTCAGGGATACATGAAACTGTGATTTACTAAATTTGATGAAAGTATGAAAGAATCCTATACGCTACACGCTGGCTTGCGTGAAAAGGAAAGTGCCTAACGCAGCGTCGCGGAAGAGCACCAGGATAGCCCTGGCCTGCCCCGCCTTGCGGAATACCGTGCGGGCACGATGTCTTCGACGTGCACCCTGTCTTCACTGCGCTTCGCGGGGCGAACGGCTGGTATGCACTGCGTTTTTGGGTTTTTATCTGAGCTTCAAGAGATTCCTGTTTCTAAGCCTGTCTCTTGCCAGCGGTTGGGCAGCCAACTCAAAGGAGTAATGAAAGCCGCATGCCTGCGCCGTATTGGGCAATCACCAGCGTATGCTGGATCGTATTCTGGGTGTATTGGTCTGTTGGGGCTCCTCGAAGGCGCCCATCCAAGCGTAAAGTCGAGCGCACGTTCACGGTGCTCAACACCGGCTTGTTGTATCTAAGCTTGCTTTTGGTCTGGTTAGGTCGCACTGTTCCCGGTCCACTTGGTCTGCTCGTTGTGCCGCAAGTCATCACTATCGAAGTTGCAGGAACTGTGTTCACTATCATAGGTGTTACATTCGCAATTTGGTCGCGGCAATTACTCAGCACAAATTGGAGTGGCGTGGTGGCGATCACGGAAGGCCAACAATTTATTCGTAGTGGTCCCTATGCAATTGTGCGACATCCCATTTATACGGGTATGCTGCTCGCCTTGTTCGGAACCATGCTGGTCGCTTCCACGCTGGGAAGTCTTCTTGGGTTTGGTTTGGCAATACTATCGCTTTGGCAAAAGGCTGGTGTCGAGGAACAATTTCTAATTGTCGAGTTCGGAGAAAAGTATATCAATTATCAACGGGAAGTAAAGTTCTTGATTCCATTCCTCTACTAACATGGATAACTTGAGGATATATTCGAAACAACGAAAATACTTGTAAGGAGAAACGCGGCGCGTTTTTTTTTGCTCCTTTCACAGCTTTGAGTTTTATCCGTTTCGATGGCGAGTCTCGTCTTGCCTACGTGCTACTAGCGCAAACCATTAGGAATTGAATACCCGGATGTGATTAATGGATGCGATCTATGACGATATTGGCAATAACTATTCTGTAACGCGTCGTACGGATCCTAAAATAGCGCAACAACTGTATTCTGAACTGCAGGGTGCCACCCAGATCGTGAACATCGGTGCGGGGACGGGGTCCTATGAACCGGAGAACATCGAGGTCGTCGCGGTGGAACCATCATCAGTCATGATTTCTCAAAGGAAGGTCGGTTCTCACAGAGTGGAGCACGCGTTTGCTGAAAAGCTCCCCTTTGAAAACGGTAGCTTTTCCCATGCGATGACTGTGCTTTCCATGCATCACTGGCAAAACAGAGCGCGTGCGTTCGATGAGATCAATCGAGTTGCAACCGAAAAGTTTGTTGCCATCACCTGGGATCCTACATCGGAACCATTTTGGCTGACCAGAGATTACTTCCCAGAAATCTATGAAATGGATAAAGCTATTTTTCCGCGCTTGGAAGAGTTGAACGAATACTTTGATGAAGTCAGCATACGCCCGTTACAGATACCGAGTGATTGCCAAGATGGTTTACTAGCTGCTTTTTGGAAAAGGCCAGAAGCTTACCTGAGTAGTCAAGTGCGACAGGCGATGTCCCCTTTTTCCAAGATCAAGAACTTGTCGGAGGGTTTGCAAAAGTTAGAAGACGACCTCGCGAGTGGAGTATGGGCAAGAAAGTATCACGCCCTCTTAGGTTCATCCTACCTAGATGTTGGTTATAGACTAATCTCGGCCAAGGTAAGAAATGCCAAACACAGCCCCTCGTTGCGCGTCGCCATTCCAATAGTTTTCGACATGCACGAACGAAGGCATCGACTTACTTTAAGCGCGCAGGATAGATTCTTCTATTGAAGAACTGAACAACGGGGGCAAGATAGATCCTAGATGAAAGACCCTATCCAACCGGGGGCTTTTCCTTATTGTTAACCGAGCATTTCTCCTGTAAGCTCTGTGCTATCTAATTTTAAGCAAGGATGAAACAAAAAAATGAATTCAAATCAAAACCCACAACCCCTTGAACGGGTTGGTATAAAAAGGCGTATTTCCAATTTTTGGGACTCTAGGAATAGAATAGCCAGACTAATCATCTTTGTAACGAGTGGACTGGTTCTCAATTGTTGTTGCATAATAATTCCGCTTTGGAACAGCTCCGGAGGACCCTAAGGCGGTACACATTCGATTGAATGGAAGTGGTAAGGATAAGCGCTCTTGCAAATCATCGCTATTAATTGAAAAATCAACTATGAAACATACACAAAAAATCTCTCTGGTTTACGGGAGACTTTTTGTTTCATACACAAAACTGCAATTCATAAAACAGTGCTTTGATACGTATAATTATATGAGATCAAATTTTTGGCTTTTTGAACTTCAACCCGCCGCTCATCGATTTGCTAAGCAAATCGTGCGCGCAGTCTGTTTCCAAGCGTTATTCTCCCGTGTCGCCGGTAACGCAAACCCTTAGCCAGCAGGAGATCGAGAGAGGTAACTACATGCAGGCGAACCAAACTGGCTATGTCTACCATCGGGTTCCTGATGATTTGAAAGGCCATATTTTATATCCCCTCAATCAGCTCAAACGCATTTATCCATCCCTGTATGTGACGAAGGCTGCCCATTACCAAAATCGTGAAGCGGTTATGCAAGTCCGTCTTCCTCTGTTGGACTGTTTGTGGAATGATGTACTTCACTTTTCTCCCGTGCATCCGAGTAAGGTTCAGGAGGCTTTAGCGGAGGCTGGATTTGTCCGCAAACTGCGTCGCTACTACGAAGTCGATCCGCTGGCAAAAGGATTTAGTGCCACAAATACTGTTATCTTTTTACACCAACGGGTCAGGCTGGAGAACTTTCAGCTTGAGGAAGAGGATTTTAGGCGGTTTACGCTCGCGGAATTAAGTTCACTTGGGGAAATACCAAAAGCAACCTTAACATATTATAGAGAAATGTTTGAGCAGGAAAAGCGTCCTTTGGTCTATCTGTATGTTCCCCATATTCTCTATCAAGGTAGCTTGGATGTTAGCGATGTGAAGGTTATTGAAGGTTATTAATGTGCACTCGCTATAGTTGAAAGCTATAATGTACGTATCGTATTTGAGGAGGCAAAGGAATGAACTCCAAATTGGGCATCACCATACTCTATGTTCGAGACATCCAGAAGATGAGCCAGTTTTACACAGAAGCCCTTGGGCTGTCTGTGGTCCAAGAACAAACTGCCGAGACGTTTGTTACGCTCGCGGCAGGCGGAACGTGGATTGCGCTGGCCGATGTCACTGGTCCTTGGGTCGCCAGAAAACTACATCTATTACCTGCCCAGGGGGAAACAACGCTCCTGCCGGTTGGTATCGAACTCAGCCTTGAGGTGGACGATGTGGACGCGACCTGGAAAGAATGGCAGGCAAAAGGCATCCCAACCCTCACCGCTCCACAAGATTTCCCATTTGGCCGTGCGTTTGATGCCCAAGACCCTGAAGGCCATTTGCTGAATATCTACAAATTGCGCACAGCTTGAAATGGATATCTGCAGATAGCTGTAGATCAAATTTGCCGTCTCTCACCGTTGTGCTTGCCGAAGGTACTTGCAATTTCAGACCGGCACGAGTGATGGGTTCCTCTCGGGCACTGCCACGTTGTGGCATTCACAACGATTTTAGGGAATTGCTGAGGCTTCTAACAAAGGTAAGGAGTGCCTTCCATTAGAAACACAACAAGATAGGGCGCCTCCGCGCGGTTTGCCTCATATGCAGGCGTCCTAAATGATCTATATAAAACTTTGCTGATGCTCTAGTCTTAGTCGTCTGATCCCCTAAACTTCCCACGGAATTGTCGTATCACTCCGTTACTAAAGAAGTCTGCCATTTCCAGAGCCAGATCGTGCACCGTATCATAGGCAGCTACCTCGCCTTCAAAATCACCTGTCAGGTGAGTAGTGGCCTCTTCCAATGTGGCATCCAGGTGCTCAACCCACATTTGCTCGGTTTCTTCTAATGGCCAAAAACGCGGGTTCATCTCGTTCATTTGGACGGCGATATCATGGGCATTAGCGTACCAACGCTCTATAGCGGCATTCATTGCAGCGGTGTCGCCGTCATGAGCAGCAGTTAGAATCTCGGCGGCGATCACCAGGTGATCTTTGATCAGGTCACCAAGCACTTCGGCATCATCTCCATAATAAGGAGCAAGCGCCTCTTCCATGTCTTCATAATTCTGGAGTAACCGGGCGATGTAGGCATCTGTGCCCGGGAGTTCATCCAGGATGCCAATGATCACAACTCGTGTCCAGGTAATATGATCTTCCCAAAGCTTCCGCCATTCATCATGATAGGCCTGCCGGGACATTTTGGTTCCTGCGAGGGGCTGGGCCAAAGCCGGAGCTACAGTGCTTGCCAAGAATGCTACGATGAATACTCCCACCAGCACAAACAGGAAAACCGATCCGAACTTGTGTCTGTTTGTGAGAAACATCTGAGTCTCCTTTCAACTAACTCGAAAGACACTCCTTCCTTTAATCACTACGAAACTTGGACAGATTTGGTTTTATTGATTGGACGATTGTAAGGTCCCGATTGGCAAAGGGAGGGATTCGAACGCGCGTGAGCAGGAGATGGCGAACTCGATCCGCCGTACCAGGCTTGTATCTATATGAAAATTGATGTACTATGTATTAAATTTGATGATCTGTATTTTGGAAAGGAGATTGAAATGGACGTCAAACAACTTGCTCAGGATACGGTAGATAGCTTCAACGATCGCAGCTTTCGGGAGAAAGCTAAAGAATCAGCCGATGCCAACATTGTCGTCATCGATAGACCCACCGGTCAGGAATTACATGGAGTGGATGGTTTCATCCAATACTCTGAAGGATTTGTCACAGCTATGCCTGACCTTAAGGGCACGGCAGTCGAGCACAATGTGAATGGCAACAAGGTCACCACGCGTGTTCACGGAAAGGGTACATTTACGGGCACGATGGCTACTCCGCAAGGGAATGTTCCCGGCAATGGCAATCCGCTTGATATAGAATACCAACTCGAACAGGAATTCAACGATGCAGGTAAACTCGTGCGCTTTGCCGTCGACTATGATATGCAGGATTTCATGCGTCAGCTAGGTATGGCCTGAATCTGCTTGCTCAATCATAGGTGGAAAATATCTTTGCTCGTTCTCAGGGTGCGTGCTTACTCTGAGAACGAGCATTTTGTTTGCTGCTCGCGAAAACAAAGCCTTACGTAAAACATTGAGAACACGAGGATACAATCCCACTCACATCGCTACTTGTTTGATAGAGAGACTAAGCACCGTTAGCTAGAACAAATACAAGTGGAGAGTTTATGAACCAACATGCAATGCAAGAAGCCTCTATTCCAAATCCGGCCCTCGAGCCTTTCCGCGTATTGATTGGAAACTGGAATACGATTGGAACACATCTTCTGATTCCGGATACCATTTTGCACGGTCGTGCCTCGTTCGAGTGGCTGGAGAGGGGAGCATTTCTGATGATGCGTACAGAGATCGATGAGCCTGGTATTCCCAGTGGTATCGCAGTTATCGGTAGCGACGATTCGACAGAAGAGTATTTCATGCTCTATTTCGATGAACGCGGTGTTTCAAGGAAGTATGAAGTTACTCTGCGTGACAATATTTGGAAATGGTGGAGAAACGCACCAGGGTTCTTCCAAAGGTACGAAGGAATCATTAGCGATGATGGCAATACGATAATTGGTAAAGGAGAATTATCAAAAGATGGTTTCTCTTGGGAGAAGGATCTTGACTTAACCTATAAACGAGTAGAGAGGGCAAAATGACAATATTGATGAAATGCTCATTATGAAAATGTCATCCGACGAAAAGGGAATTCTGTTATCATCATATTAAAATACGTCATACGTTAGTCATAGTGAAGCACGTTAGAAATTTTCAGGAACCTTTATTATGCAAAAGAATCTCCAGACCGAGGTCTCTCAATTGCTGGAGGAGGCAGGACAGTTTGCCCAGCAAGGGGAACGTGAAAAGGCCTATCGCTCCAGCTTGAAAGCAACCAGCATTGCACCAGATGAACCTCTTGCCTGGTATTGGCGTTCCCAGACCGCTCCCTCTACAGAAGAACAGCTCATGTGTCTGAGCCGCGCCTATTCGTTAGATCCCAATTATTCAGACACCAAGAAAGAGCTGCGCACTGCCGTGCAAACGCTTTTGAGGCAGGAGCCCTTTCTTGCCTATGTCTATGAAACGGAGGAGTTTTATCAGGTGAGGAGCGGCCGGGATCTTCTGATCAATATCCCCAAGAATCGAACATTTGAAATTCCTTATCTTAAAAAATCGCCCGGGCATGCCAGGCCGGCCTTTCACTGGTTAACATTATCACTGCTGGCGTTGTTTCTGGGCGGCGTGGGAGCTGTTGTGTTCTCTCCGATTGCAGCCTTTCACGCGCTTCGGCTTCAGGCATCCGCTCCATCGCGTGGAGATCGGATCCGGTTGTTGATCGTATTTATTCTTGCAGTGGTTATCTGGCTGGCGGCCATACCCATTAGTTGGCTGTTGTTGATCCGCTTTTATCCTTCATGATCTAATGCTGGTACGTGCTTTATATCTTTCTGCGATTTGGTTTGCCATCAGCCTGTTCGCCACGCTGATTATGGGGTCACGTTTGCGACGCAGTGACTCGACACTTTCCATTCTCTGGCTAACCGCTGTGATCCTCATTGGGAACTTCATCGCGGTATTTACCTTTGGCAGGCTGCTTGAAATCTTCGGCCTTTCGCTGCTTGCTTTTGGATTCGGGTTGTACTGGATCATTCGGCTGAATGACTGGAACGCGCCTGGGCAAGTGACCTGGACAATGACGCTGATCACTACAGGACTATTTGTTATTTATACGTTCATGCTGACTGCCTTTACACCGCTGAATCCGTTGTCATTCATCTTTGCGTTACTCTTCTTTTTCCTGGAAGCGATCACATTGCTTTTGGCGCTGGCGCACATGCATGAAAGCCTGGATGTAGTTTGCCGGGTTCAATGGATGCGGCTGGTGGATAAGCTTGAACCCGTTCCCGGATATCTGCCCATGGTGTCACTGCAAGTCCCTGCCTACAATGAACCGATCGAGGTGGTACAGAAGACGCTTAATTCACTGTCACAGTTGAATTATCCTAATTATGAAGTACTAGTGGTGGATAACAATACGCCATTGCAATCCACCTGGCGACCGCTGGAAGAAATCTGTCGTCAGCTTGGCCCTAACTTTCACTGTCTGCATCTGGATCAGTGGCCGGGGTATAAATCTGGTGCACTCAATTTTGCTGTCACGCAGACAGATCCAAATGCTGAAATCATCAGTATTATCGATGCAGATTATGAAGTAGATCCAAACTTCCTTCGTGAACTGGTGCCTGCTTTTGCAGACCCGCAGGTGGCGTTTGTGCAAACGCCTCAGGACTATAGTGATTCTACAGGGGATATTTTTTCAGAATCTACGTATCGCGGCTATAAGTATTTCTTTGAAGTCTCCATGCCATCCCGCAACGAACGCAATGCCATTATCTTTGCAGGGACGATGGGATTGATCCGCAAATCGGTATTGGAAGAGATCGGTGGCTGGGATGAGTGGTGCATCACCGAAGATGCAGAGGCCAGCCTTCGCATCTTGAAAAAGGGATATCAATCTTTATATATCAACCGATCGTTCGGAAGCGGCATGATGCCTATTAACTTCGAAGGCTTAAAGAAACAGCGCTTCCGCTGGTGTTTTGGCGGCATCCAAATCCTCAAGAAACATTGGGAGGCGCTGATGCCCTGGGCTCACTTGGTAGACCCTGAGAATCAGCTGACTCTGGCCCAGCGTTATTATTATCTGGTGGGTGGCTTAGGATGGTTTTCAGATGTATTCAATCTCCTGTTTGCATTTTTTCTTGTAATGGGTGCACTCTTCAATCTTTTTTCCAGTCCCATCAAAGTGCGGCCTCTTACAGATACGGTTCTGATCATCCCTGCCGTCTTTTTAGTCCTGCATATTCTGCGCTTTATCTGGGTCTTACGCAACAGGCTGCGGGTTTCCATCGGTATGGCCATCGCGACCATGTACAACTTTTTCAGCCTTGGCTGGGCGGTCACCTTGGCATGCATTCAAGGGCTGATTCAGAGAGAGGGAGTCTTCCTGCGCACACCCAAATCAACGACCGCTTCGAAGGCCTGGCGCGCCATCCAGGTGACGCAATGGGAAACGGCCATTGGTTTGATCTGCGCGCTGACAGGCTTTCTGGCATTTGTAATGGACCCCAATTGGCGCACATTCAGCCTCGGCGCATTGCTCTACTGGCAGGGAAGTCTCTATCTCGCGGCGCCGATCTATAGTCTGTTGAGTCTTAGCCGAGAAGCGGCGCTGGGCGCCCCAGTCCGTGTGGTTGAACAAGGCAAACCCATGATGGAGCAGCTTGCCGCGCGTTGGGTGTTGGCCTGTTCCATGGTGTTGATCGGCGCGTTCAGCCTGATCCGGTTTCTCCCTTCTCCCAGTGGGCTGCCTGCGTACGCGCGTTTTCTGCCGATTGACCTGTCACCTGAGCAGGTGATTGGAGGTGAACCCGAAGCAACTACACCCGCCGGTATGACGGCGACTCCCACCATACCTTCTACCGCGACGGGCATCGCGACGGTCAAAGTGGAAAGCGCCAACTGCCGCGCCAAGCCGAGGGGCGGCGCTGAGAGGATTACCATCCTTTACAAAAATCAAGCGGTTGAGATCGTTGGACGGAATGATGATGTTGGTAATCCCTGGTGGTACATAAAAGTACCGAACTCAGATGATCATTGCTGGCTGTGGGGGATGACCACGACGCTGAATGGAACACTGGAGCAAATTCCCATTATCCGTTAGTGGCTTGGTCGTGGCTCTCTATACGTTATGTGAAGAATAAAGATAATTCTATCTCCTCCTATCGATCATTTTTGCCGTTTTAGCCACATACATTTCTCCATTCGTTTGTTCACTATCGGGGATCTTTGGGTTGAGCGCGTGCGAATGCCTCAATTGAATTCCCGCGGGTAAGTTCTCCTCTCTAAACTTAAAAGAACACCGCCTCATTTCTGAGGCGGAGCCAACGTGGATCTGTGTCTCTCTGTGTCTAAAGCGGGTTTCACGCAAACATACTGTAAGGGGAACTTACTGCACGTGGTATTGTACGCATGTAGGTTGAATTTTCAATTGGGGAATTCCCTACTTACAGTAAGACAAGTTTGGGAGTAAAACAGACCCACCGCGAGCTTAAAACAGAAAAACGAATACGGATCATTCCACATGAACAAACTTCCACATTCAGGGCCAATCTCTCGCTACTTTATTCGCACCATCCAATCTATTCTCGATGGGCAAGCTGGGCGCAGAGCCTTACATATCTCGTTTTATAAGCATGCCATCGCGAATGGAGACACCTCTCTCGCTCCCGTTGGGAAGACCAGGCGGGAAGGTACTTGTGACATCTGTGGTGCGTGGTGCCCGCAAGGGACAGAGGAATATCGTTGGGACCTGAGTAACTGGAAATGTTGCGAGGAATGCAAGCTAGAACTTCTCAATGGTATTGACGTGCAATCCAGCCCACTTAAAATCTCACAATTCCAGAATCAAATAACGAAAGAACGACGTCTCAGTTGAGACGATTTCCCGAGACAGAATAGCCCACGACTCATCGAGTCACGGGTTTTCGACGTTTGCCTTATTTATTCTGTTGCTTTACTCTGCTGGTTGAATCTGGGTTGACTTCCCCTTTCAAATCCCAAGAATCAAATTTACTAGACAAGTTATTTGATCTTCTGATGTGCCCGTCCACCGACGCGGAAGAATTGAAGTTTTCCGTTTTCATCGCGTATGAAATCGCCCAATGCATCTTTATACGGTTCATCCAAGCCAATGACATTGTCCTCATCATAGAAGGCAAACCGCATGGGCGGCATAGCAGGTCCCGGTGGCGAATCGGGTCTGGGGAATCCGCCCAATGGGATGTGATGATAAATTAAATATTCACCTTTTGCTTTAAGATCAAAACATTCGGTGCCGATGCGGTAGCGGCCGATATATTCTCTTAGTTCATTTGGATTTATGTTGATTGGCTTTGGCAGCTTCAGTTTTTCGCCAAAGTAAAGTTCGAGTGCCCAACCAAAGGTCTGCGCGGTAATGATGCCCCCATCATCGCTGTTGGTTAGGATGGCAAGTGAAAAATCCTTCTCTGGGATAAAGAAGAAGTAAGCTTGCTGGCCATTGGTCGCGCCGCCGTGCGCATATACTTTAAGCGGATCAGCATAACGTATGAACCACGTGATTCCCATGTCGCCGCGCCCACCCGCATTGACCTGCGGAACGCGCATCGCTTCGAGACTTTTTCGCGAAATGACTCGTTTCCCTGATTCGGATCTTCCATCCCCCATATGAAAACGCGCATAGTTGAGCAGATCATGGACGGTACTCACGACTCCGCCTACACCGTTGCCTGCTCTGCCAATCGCCCACGGGCGCGCCACCTGGACTTTGTCCTTCACTTTCTGATGTCCAACGACGAAGCGATGTGTAAAGAGAATGTCGCTTGGGTAAAAGAACGACATCTTGAGTCCAAGTGGGTCGAATAACATCTCCTGTGCAGCTTGCTCGTAGGGTTTTTTCGTTACGATTTCAATCACGCGTGAGGCGATGTTGAAGCCTGTATTGTTATACGACCAGATCGTTCCAAGCGGCTGAACCTGCGGCAGCTTGGCGATCTCTTTCACCATCCTGTCGAGCGCGTCGTTGCCGTTGCCAAAGTCGTTGAAGTAATCCCCGACCCAGCCGCCCATATGGGTGAGCAAATGACGAACGGTCACATGCTTTGTTACGTGCTCATCCCGCAGCTTAAGATCCTTAATGTATTTGCGAACCGGCGCGTCGAGATCCACTTTACCCTGTTCGACAAGCATCATGATTAACGTGCCTGTGAATGTTTTGCTTATGGATCCTGTTTGAAACAACGTATCCGCGGTGACTGGCAGCGGATGCTCGATGCTGGTGATGCCGAAGCCAGCGGCGTATTCCTTTCCCTTGTGCCAAATGCCGATTGCAACGCCAGGTACATCCAGGCGTTTCATTTCAAAAATGATCTTTTGCGATATCCTCTTGAACTTCTTATCTTTGATGTGCGATGTTGAGAGATTCATATTAAGTTATATATCGTTGCGAGGGCGATAGCCTGAAACAATCTCCTGTAAGGTGAGGAGATTGCCACGTCGCCTCTCCGAGGCTCCTTGCAACGACATATTACTCGCCCGTCCCTTCCATCCACGTGGACTGGTATTCCGGCTTTTCATATTCAAGCGCATCCTTTGTCAGACTAAGTGGATAGAATGTATCCACCATCACAGCCAACTCCTGTGTTTCTTTCTTGCCAATGGATGCCTCGGTCATCCCCGGTTGTGGGCCGTGTGGCAGGCCGTATGGATGCATGCTGATGTCACAGCGATCGATACCTTTGCGCGACATAAAATTGCCTTCGGCATAATAGATCACCTCATCTGAGTTCACGTTGGAGTGATTATAGGGCGCGGGGATGGAGAGAGGATGATAATCGAACAGGCGTGGAACAAACGAACACACCACGAAGTTGTGTCCCTGGAACGTCTGGTGCGCGGGCGGCGGCTGATGGACTCGTCCGGTAATGGGTTCGAAGTCTTCGATGTTGAATATCCACGGATAGAGATAGCCATCCCAGCCAATGACATCGAAGGGATGATAATCCAGGATGTGTTTGCTGAGCCTGTCTCGCACCTTGATACGGACTTCAAACTCACCGCGCTCTGTGTGAGTCTCCAGATCTTCCGGAAGCCTGATATCCCGTTCAGAATATGGCGCGTGCTCAAGCATTTGACCATATTGATTACGATAGCGTTTCGGTGGTTCGATCTGGGATGGGTTTTCAATCGTAAAAAAGCGCGCCTCGTCACCATCGATGTGCATTTGCCACGTGGTCCCAAATGGGATCACAATGTAATCGCCCTTGCGAAACTTCAGAGTGCCGAACTGCGATTTCAGTACTCCACTTCCTTCATGTACCCACCAGGTTTCATAGGCTTGCGCGTTGCGATAAAAATAATCCATGCTTCGCGAAGCGCGCGAGACGCCGAGAATCACATCTCGGTTTGCGAGAAGGGGAACGCGCGCCGAAACAGGATCCGTTCCAAGCGGCGCGTCGGCAGTGGCGAACGCGCGATGACGGATCGGACCGAACTCTACCGTCTCTGGAAGGCGTGAGCCCAAATCTTCTGTAAACTTTACGCGCGGCGGAATAAAGTGATGATACAGAATAGACTGAATGGATGAGAATCCTTCCAGCCCCATGAGCTCTTCGCGATAAAGTTCGCCGTTTGGTTTTCTAAATTGGGTATGTCGTTTATGGGGGATTTCTCCAAGTTTGTAATAGAAAGTCATAGATACTCCTTCTTACTTAATTTCAGAAAGTGAGGCAGCGTTTGCAGACCTGCGATCGCGCGCATACTGCATGGCTGTCTCTGCTTGTTGCATTAGTTTACTGCCGGATAAAGACTTGTTGGCAATTGCTGTGGTCATTCCAATAAAAGCAGAAAGCGTGAAAGAGACCCTGTCGAACGGTTGAGGATTTCCCTTGAACAATTCCATCAGGCGCTCACCAGCAATGTGACCGCCCTGCGCATCGGTGGACGGAAGCAACACTAGAAACTCGCTACCCTTCCGACAGGGAATATCTGTTTCACGTAATTGTAAATTGAGGATATTGATCGCAAACAACTCAGCACTGTGTTGCGCCTGTGGATCGTCGGGCTCCGTTTCAAGCGTGATGTGAAGAAGTGTTAGAGGCTGTTGATACCGGCGCGATCGATTGACCTCATGATCCAGTAGGATTCTAAAGGTTTCCAGCGGATACAATTCAATTTCGTGAACGAGATCTTTTTCCATGCCGGGCTCCGCGTGATTGGTAAGTTCTTTTGGAGATTCTATCATGTACTGAAGTTGCTCACGGAGGTGTTACCGTAATAGATTGAATTAGCGTATCCAATGAAGTCAATGATGGCGTAAAAGAATCGGGAGGAAGAGCAACCAGTTTTTCGATGATAGCCGCATAGTATGCATCATTCGGTCCAACATCAGTGGGGATGGGAACACCGTCGGTTGGCACGGGTGAGTCGGGTTTTTCATCTTCGGCAAGAACGGGAGCATTAATAGGGAGGATAGCGATAATGAAATACTGCTCGTCGGCCGTAAGACCTGAAAATTGATAGATCAGCTCATGATTATTGATCGGTGCCAGATATTGCGCGTACTGTGTCAAATGACGAATGCCGCTGCCACTTTGGAAGGTAATGTTCTGTATATTGGCTGCAATTTGCATCTCGGCATTGAAGAAAGGGATTCTTGGAAGGGTTTCCTGGAGTGGAAGTGAACCGGCAAGGATCTTTTTAAGGCGATCGATCTGTTCGGCAGCGACGGGATTGACTTGTGCATATTCATCCGCAGGAAAAACAAACAATTCTGGCTTATGGAATTTGTCTTGTAGGGAATAGCCTGTCAGCGTAATCTTCACATGAGCAGGCGCGAGTTCCCAGGGCGCTCCGTCCGTTTTAGCCGATACTGTTTCTAGTAAGGCATCGTTTGCCAGGTCTTCAGGAATGACAAGGCTTACATTATTTAGGGTGATGACGTTACCGCTGACAGTCGTTGCGGTGGGTAGAATATCTGGTGTTGCTGTCAAGGGAACTGGTGTTGGTGTATCTGAGCCGGGAAGGTTGCATGAAGCGATGAGTAGTGTAATTATGCAAACAGTAAACAGACTTTGTTTCATAAAACTTGCTCCAAACTTCCAGATCAAGTGGAATTGTTGCGTGGAAGTCCGACCGTGTTCCGTAAAATTCCGATGCGCTCGATTTCCAACTCAACCACATCTCCATGCTTGAGCCAGGGTCCCTGGAATTTCGTGAGTTCCAGCAGGCAGCCTGTTCCCACGGTGCCCGAGCCAATCACATCACCAGGATATAGCATCACAGAGTCAGAGGCACGCGCGATGATCTCTCCGAACGACCAGTGGATATCTTTGAAATTACCTCTGGAGAATTCTTCGCCGTTGATTCGCGCCGTCATCTCGAGATCATACACACCTGGGCGTTCTGTCGCTTTATCGGCAAGCGACTCATGCGTGACGATGACCGGTCCAAATGAAGACGCGAAATCCTTGCCCTTCGCGGGACCCAGTCCCACGATCATTTCCTTGCGTTGAACATCCCGCGCTGACCAATCATTGAAGATTGTGTAGCCAAAAATATGCGCGGGTGCATCTTCAGGCTTGATGTTGATGCCTTTTTTGCCAACGACCACTGCAATCTCAAGTTCATAATCCATGGCTTGCGTATAGGACGGATATGGAATTACATCTTCAGGTCCGAACACAGCATTTGGATTGGTGAAATAGAAGACTGGAAATTGGTACCATTCTTCCGGCACATCGCGTCCGCGATTCCTATTTGCAGTGACGACATGTTGTTCAAAGGCGTAGGCGTCACGTAATGTGGTGGGGTGAATCGGTGAATGAAATGTGACCTCCTCGAGTGAGAACGAATCCTTCGATGCCCTGCTCGTAGCTTTTTCCTCGCCCGCGGCAATCACCGCGAGCATATCGGGATAGGGCAGGGTGTAGACGCGATCCTCTTTAACGATCGCAGGCTGGGACGTGGCGCGAAGCGTTGAGACGGTGGCGAATTTCATAATGTGTTGTCATTCTGGAGTCGGACAGCTTGCTGTCCGACGTACCAAGAGCAAGCTCTTGGACTCCAAAATTTATAAATTCCCGCGCCGTTCCTGCTCCATTTCAATCGATTCAAACAAAGCTTTAAAGTTGCCTTTGCCGAATCCCTGTGAGCCGTGTCGTTGGATGACTTCGATAAACATGGTTGGGCGATCCTGAATCGGACGCGTGAAAACTTGCAGGAGATAACCTTCATCATCGCGGTCCACAAGAATGCCGAGATCATGGATAGCTTTCATATCTTCTTTGATTGTACCGACGCGGTCTGGAAGGACTTCATAATAAGTATCTGGAACGCGCAAAAACTCCACGCCGCGCGAGCGAAGTTTTTCGACCGTTTCAAGGATATTACCCGTAATAATAGCAATGTGTTGTACACCGGGCGTGAGGTAGTAATCGAGATATTCTTCGATCTGACTCTTGCGTCGTCCTTCTGCAGGTTCATTGATGGGGAATTTGACGCGGCCATTTCCGTTCTGCATCACCTTGGACATGAGTGCGGAGTACTCTGTGGAGATGTCCTTATCGTCGAAATGCAGAAGCTGGCGGAAGCCCATCACCTGATGATAAAAGTTCACCCAGTGATTCATCTTGCCAAGCTGCACATTGCCAACTACGTGATCAACCGCGGCGAGTCCTGTCGGTTCAGCTTCGTATTGTATGGGTCTGTAGGTGGGAGCGAAGACGCCTTTGTAATCGGCGCGGTCAACAAAGACATGCAATGTTTCACCGTACGTGTAAATAGCAGAGGTGTGATAAAAACCGTGGTCATCCTTCTCTTCGCGCGGCGCCCAGGCAGATTTTCCGCCACGCGCGGTT
>Ga0081539_10001484_pt1 | contig 39761 bp, 35 predicted proteins | sample TabmetS4T2R2_FD_71023 | JGI IMG/M metagenome (GOLD analysis project Ga0081539, IMG submission 71023) | Tabebuia heterophylla rhizosphere microbial communities from the University of Puerto Rico - S4T2R2 | ecosystem: Host-associated > Plants > Roots > Rhizosphere ... | reverse complement strand
TCGCGGTCCTGCCGGGCCAGGCAGAGGAAGCCCAGCGGCTCGTCGGGGGCTGCCCGGAACTGGTGCCAGGTCCACGGCGGTACCTCGACGAGGTCGTGCAGGGCGAGATCGTGCACCGCGTCACCCACCAGGCAGCTCCCCCGGCCGCGGAGCACGAGGACGTTGTGGACGTGCTCGTGCCGCTCCAGCGTCGTCCATCCGCCCGGACCGACCTCGAAGTACCGCAACTGGGCGCCCACGGCGGCGGCGTCGAACAGCACCTGGCGCGTGACGTCCTTGAACGGCGCCACCCCGTCGGCCTTGTAGGCGAGCACGTCGACGCCCTCCCAGCGCTGGTCGCCGGTGTGGCGGCGGACGCCCTCCCCGCTCATGATCCCAACTCCGCGAGCCGGACGGCGGCGTGCGCCGGTCCGGCGGCGGGCTCGACGACACCCCGTTCCGTCACGACGGCATCGACGAGACGCGCGGGGGTGATGTCGAAGGCCGGGTTGTCCGCCACGGTGCCCTCGGGTGCGGCCGGGTGGCCGGCGAACCTCAGGACCTCGCCGTCCGCGCGTTGTTCGACGCGGATGGCGTTGCCGTCCGCAGTCCCGAGGTCGACCGATGTCCACGGCGCGGCCACGACGAACGGAATGCCGCCGTCACGGCACGCGAGCGCGACGGCAAGAGTACCGATCTTGTTGGCGACGTCGCCGTTGGCGGCGACTCGGTCGGCGCCGACGATGGCGACGTCGACCAGGCCGCGCGCCACCGCCGACGCCGTGGCGCCGTCCACCTGCACGATATGCGGGATGCCGTCGCGGGCCAGCTCCCAGGCGGTCAGCCGGGAGCCCTGAAGCAGTGGCCGGGTCTCGTTCACGCGCACCTCGTCGAGCATGCCCCGATCGCGCAGCTCGCGAGCGATGCCGAGAGCGGTCCCCCAGGTGGTAGTGGCGAGAGCGCCGGTATTGCAGTGGGTCAGCACGCGCAGCGGGCGGTGGGTCGTCCTGGCCAGGATCCAGTCCGCGCCGAGTCTCGACAGGGTCCGGTTGGCCCGCTCGTCCTCGTCCATCAGCATCCGCGCGAACGCCAGCACCTCGGCCACTCCCCCGGCGGCCCGCGCGACCGCCGCGTCGACGGCAGCGGACAGGTTGACTGCCGTCGGGCGCGCAGTGCGGAGCCGATCGATCTCCCGCGCGAGACGGCCGGCGTCCCAGCCCTCGCGCTCGCCCTCGAGGAGGGCGACCGCAACCCCCAGCGCGCCCGTGACACCGAGAGCGGGCGCGCCGCGGACCACGAGCCGACCGACCGCGCCGACCAGGGCCTCCACCGTGTCCGCCAGCACATACTGCTCACGCCCGGGGAGCGCCGTCTGGTCCAGCAGGCGGACGCCCGGCACCGGCGCGTCGCACCACGAAACGGCCCGGAACGCGTCGGACATATATTCACGATAGGCGTGGTGTTCCTACCCCGGAGAGAGGGCTCACGGGTGTGACGAGCGACGGGACAGCGGGTGCCCGACCGCCGTCCCGCCTGTCCCCCGATCGTCTCGTGGTGCGCTATCGCGTCCGAGGGGTGGACGTCCGGCAGGTGGCCGAGGCGATCCGCGTCGAGCAGACGATCGAGTTCCCGTACGAGCTGGCGCCCGCATGGATCCGGGAGACCATCGTGGGCCGCATCGAGAGCATCGACGGCGACCCAGACGACGGCAGTGTCACGCTCTCCTACCATCCGGACGTCGTAGGGCAGGAACCGGCCCAGCTGCTGAACGTCGTGTGGGGCAACGTTTCCCTATTCGAGAACGTCCGGCTGGTGGACCTGAGCCTGCCGGACAGCCTCCTCCGGTTGTTCCCGGGACCGCGCCTCGGCGTTCCCGGGCTGCGTGCGCTGCTGCGCGCCCCGGACCGGCCCCTGCTGGCCACCGCACTGAAGCCAATGGGAACGGCCGCGGCGGACCTGGCGCGAATGGCCGGCATTCTGGCGGCGAACGGCATCGACCTCGTGAAGGATGACCAGGGTCTCACCGACCAGCGCTGGGCGCCGTGGGACGAGCGGGTCGCGCGATGCGCGGAGGCAGTGCGTGCCGCGAGCGAGCGGGCCGGCCGGCCGAGCCTGTACCTGCCCGCGCTCAACTTCCCCGGACCCCAATTGCTCGACCGGGCCCACCGGGCGAGGGATCTGGGCGCCGGTGGGCTGCTCGTCGTCCCAGGTCTCGTCGGCTACGACGCCATCCGGGCGCTCGCGGGCGATCCCGATCTCGGCCTGCCGATCATGGCGCACCCGGCAGGGGCCGGATCGGGTGTCGTCAATCCCGCGCAGGGCTGGCGGCACGGGCTGCTGCTGGGGCTGTTCGCCCGCGTCCAGGGCGCCGACGTCTGCATCTTCCCGCATGCCGGCGGGCGCTTCGCGTTCTCGCAGCAAGTGTGCGACGACATCGCCGCCGAGTGCCGCCGTCCCCTGCCCGGCATCGCTGCCGCGTGGCCCGCACCCGGCGGCGGCATTGCACTGGAGCGCATCGACGACACCCTCGCCGTTTACGGACGCGACGTCGTCCTTCTCGTCGGGGGTGCCCTGCATCGAGGCGACTTGGCGACGAACGCCGGCCAGCTGCGGGCGCGCGTCGAGGAGTGGACTGATCCCGCACATTCAGAATAGTTTCGGCCGCCGGGGACCAATTCATCGGGAGCACGCGACGCGGCGACTTCGAAAGATATCGGAAACGCAAAGTCGGGTCATCGTCAAACGGATCGACCGCGACCCTTTTGATAGCCTGCGAATTACCCGAGCGCCAGCGGCCCGTCCGTGGGCTCCTGCGCTCCAAGGGGATCTACCGGGTGGTTCTGCCCGCCCTCCTTGCGTACGCAATCTGTTCGGATTATGAACGTTGGTTCGCAGACTGCCAGAAACTACTTTCCTCGTCAATCACCAGAGAGTCAACACCAAGCGATGTGTCGGCGCGAGAGAGGCGGCTGCTCGGTCGAATCACGATCGAGTGTGCGCAAATTGCCACCCCCGAGGCCCATCCTTCAGCACTCTGCGCCCACTCGATCTTGATCGCTGTTCGGCTGGCGAACGGAGCTCCGGCGATCAGCGCCAGCCTTCGGCAGCGCCAACACTGCGGCCGCGCGCGCGCCTGCGCGACGCTATTTCAGCGCATTACCTGCGGGTTCACATTCCTCCTTTCGATCATCGGAATTTCGGCGTACCGTGACGGCCAATTGGACTTCCGCTCGCTGTGGAGCGACATGTCGCGAGGAGGCGGCTATGAGCATTTGGGATGCCACCAACTATGAGTCCAAGGACAACCTTCTGCGCGTGGTCCGGCAGCAGGCGGAAGGGATGTTCGCCATGGCCGGCGCGCCGGATGCCTGGGAGCGGCCGACAGCCTGCCCCGAATGGCAGGTCCGGGACATCATCGGGCACATGATCGACGTCACCGAGAGCTACTTCGTGGGATTCGACTCGGCGCGGTCGGGAACCCCCGTTCCGGATGCGCTAGGCCTGCGGGACATGGGCCGGCTCCTCGACGAGGGCGCCAAGACTCACCGCGAGCTCAGCCAGGAGGAGGCCCTGCAGCGGCTGGAGAGCGACTTCTCCAAGGCGATGGAGATGTTCTCCGCCTTGGGGCCCGAGGAGTGGGGCGGACTGACCGTCCCGCACAAGTACATGGGTCCGCTGCCCGCCTTCATCTACCCCGTCTTCCACCTCATGGACTACGGCGTGCACTCCTGGGACATTCGGCAGGGCACGGGACGGGCGCACGGTCTGCGATCCGAGACAGCCGACCTGCTCGTCCCGTTCATGTTCATCTTGTGGCAGGCGACCGCGTCCCCGCCGGCGGACGCCGAGCCGTGTGAGGTCGGCATCCGGATAGCGGGTGGCAACAATGCCGGAACCTGGCGGATCAGCGCCGGCCCGGACGGCTTCACCTACGCGGCCGGGGACGTTTCGGAGCTGCCCGCGGTGATCGAGTTCGACCCCGGCAGTTTCGTGCTGACGGTGTTCGGCCGCAGTAACTCTGGCACCATCTACGGCGACGTCGAGACTGCCGAGCGCTATCTCAACGCCTTCTTCCGGATCTAGGCCGGCCGCCATGACCGACCTGGATCACGACCGTATCGAGCGGGAACGAGCACGGATCCGGGCGAGTTACCTGCAGACCCAGCGACCGGCCAGCAGTGCCCGCGGCGTCCATCACGTGGCGCTCCTCTGCGCCGATGTGGAGCGCACGGTGCGGTTCTATCAGGAGGTGCTGGAGTTCCCCCTGACCGAGATCTTCGAGAACCGCGACTACAAGGGGTCGAACCACTTCTTCTTCGACATCGGCAACGGCAACCTGCTGGCGTTCTTCGACCTGCCCGGCCTTGACCTCGGCCCGTACGCCGAGGTCCTCGGCGGGCTGCACCACATCGCCATATCGGTCGAGCCCGAACGGTGGCAGCGGCTGCGGGCCAATCTCGACGCGGCCGGCGTCGCCTACCAGGAGGAGAGCGGAAGCTCGATCTACTTCCGGGATCCGGACGGCGCTCGACTGGAACTGATCCACGACCCGCTCGGGGAGATGTACGGGACCGCCGTGCTCTGAACTCATGCACTGAGCGCTGAGGTCAGGCCGCCCGGCGTGGCAGGAGGAACCTGAACCCGTTGTCCGGGCCGAAGGTTTCCCGCAGCAGCTCCCCCGGGTGGTACCGGACGAAGGCGGCGTCGCCCAGGCCGAGGTCGATGGCCGCGCTCTGCAACGCCTCCGGGGTGGCCAGTCCGTCCCATCGGCCCGTGCTCACCCGGCGATCGAGCGCGTGGATGGCCGCAACCAGTTCGGCCGGGGTGAAGTTGCAATGGCCCTGCCGGGCGACGAATGCCTGCCGCAACAGCGTCGCGCGTCCGGCCCGTACAACGACGCCGCGGTAGGCGTCCTCGTGCTGGACCGGCACCAGCTGATCGGTGGTGGTATGCACGCTCAGGACAGGCATCTGCAGCCGACCGAACGGCACGGACGTCGCCAGCATCCGCTGCACCGCCTGCGGATCGGCGGTCACGGCGGCGTCGCGGGTCAGGGTGTCCAAGTCGCCCGTCAGGCTCAGGCCGGCTTCGCGGTACAGCGCGCGAACCGTCTCTCGGTCGGTGGACTGGTCGAGCAGCCGCCGGTAGTCGATGCCGGCGTTCCAGGCGGAGTTGCCGCCCACGGCGGTTTCGATGTCGAACCGCGCCGCGGTGACGAACTGCAGGGTCTGCAACAGCCACTGGTATTGCCCGAGCTCGACGGCGTCCGGGTCGTTCTTGTCTGGCGGGGCTTGACCGGGCAGCCATGCCGGCTCCTGGTACAGCGCCGCCGCCAGCGCGATCCGGGCCCGCCCCTCAGGGGTGCTCTGCGCCTGCTGCACGGCCGCGATCAGTGCGCCGGTGGTCGCGAATCCCTCACCGACGTTGGCGAACTCGGCCAGCTTGATCTGCTGCCCGGGCGCCAGCAGCCGCGCGATGGCCCATTCGCCGTCCAGCTGATAATTGTTCAGCGCCTCGCCGCCGCCGACGATTCCGCAGGTGGGGAGCGCACCCTGAATCCGGCCGCCGCCGATCTCGGCCAGCTTCGCCGTGACGAGCCCGCCCATCGAGGTGCCGACGGCGAGAACCCGATGCGGGCGCCGTCCGATCGCCTGGATCGTCGCGGTCAGGGTGTCCAACTGATCCTGCGGCGCCGTGTTCAGCGCCCAGCCGGCCGCCGCGTAGGACGAGCCGGTCAGCCCGTACCCCTCGGCGAGCAGGGCGGCCGCCGTCGCGGCGTCCGGCGCGTCCTGGGGCAGGTTCGGGACGCCGATGAAGGTCGGCAGGTACCCGTGGCTGTACAGGAGGAGCGTCCCGTTCCAGTTGCTCGGAATTTCCGCCTTCCAGGTGGCTCCGTCCGGCAGCGCGCCCGAGTAGTCGGCGACGGCGGGTGCGGGCGCCTCGGCGGTGGTCCCGACCGCGGCCGGGACGGCCGTGCCCGACGCCACCATCGGTGAGAACACGACGGCGGCGACGGCGGCTGAGATGATCAGAGCCGCACGGCGTCGGTGACCGGTCAACTGGCGCATCAGTCCTCCACGGCGTCCATGCCTGATCTGGGCTGCTCGCACGGGTCGCGCGAGCACGTGCGCTGGAGCGTGACGTTAGGCGAAATGACGACGCCAATCAAGATTCTGCCCAACAAAGCTGCGAGCTACCCTGCGAGCGTGCCCGATCATTCACAGCCTCTCATCGAGCATCGCCCGGAGTCGCTGCTGCTCACGCTGCTCGGTATCCACCTGCGGGAGCCGGGCCGGGCGGTGTATTCGGGCAGCGTGATCGAGATCCTGGAGCGCGTCGCGATCAGCGAGGAGGCCACCCGGTCCACCGTCAGCCGGATGGCGCGGCGGGGCCTGTTGCACCGGGTGCGGACCGGACGGCGCAGCCATCTGGAGCCCACCGACCGGCTGCGCGTCGTCCTCGAGGACGGTCACCGGCGCATCTGGGAGCTCCGCGCGGTGAATCGGTCGTGGGACGGCAGCTGGACCCTGGTTGGCTTCTCGCTGCCGGATACGTGGCGCCGTCAGCGTCATGACCTGCGTTCCCGCCTGATCTGGGCCCGGTTCGGCATGGTGCAGCCCGGTCTGTGGGTCGCGCCCGGCCTGGTCGACGTCGCAGCCGTGGCCGCGGGTCTCGACCTGGACGACTATCTGACCGTCACCCACGGTCGCGCCGTCCCTCCGACCGAGGCCGCCGACCTGGCGCGTCGGGGGTTCGACCTGACATCCGTCGCGGCCGAGTACAAGCAGTTCCTGGAGCGCTGGGAGCACGCGCGCAACCTGCCCGGCGGGGACGCCTTGACCCGCGAGCTGCTTCTGCACACCGAGTGGCTTCAGTTGATCCGCGCCGATCCGCGCCTGCCCGCCGAGCTGCTCCCCACGGACTGGCCGGCGATCGAGGCGGAGCGTCTGTTTCACCGGCTCGCCCGGCGCCTGTCCCCCGACGCCGCACGACAAGCGGCAGTCGAGCTGCACGTCATCGCAACGCCAACGGCTGTGCGATGATCACGGCGACGTCCCCACACGGCCGTCGACTAGCCGGGGCGGTGGTGGAGGGCAACGCCGGCGATGACCAGAGCGATGCCGAGCAGGTCCTGCCAGGTGGGCACCTGGGCGAGGACGACGAGGCCGATCGCCGTGGCGGTGGCCGGCAGCAGGGCCAGCATCAGGGCGAACGTGGCGCGGGGCAGCCGGGCCATCGCCAGCTGATCGGTGACGTACGGGATCACGGATGAGCACACGCCGACGCCGGCACCCCACGCCAGCCAGAGCGGGTGAACGAATGTGACGGCGGCCTGACTGATCCCGACCGGGGTCGCGACCACGGCGGCGATGAGCATCGCGGCGCCCAGCTGGTCGATGCCGCTCATCGGCGCCGCGAGCGGGTCAGTGCGGCCCGCGCCGTCCGGCGTCGTCGTGGCGATCCGGTGCCCGAGAACGACGTAGAGCATGAACCCGATGCAGTTGCCGAAGGCGAACACGAAGCCCCACGGCTGCCCGGCCACGCGAACGTCGGTCAGGACGGCCACCCCCGCGACCGTCAGCAGCAGGGCGAGCACGTTGCGGCCACTGCGTGCGCCGGTAGCCGCCAGGAGAATGATCCCGAGAAACTCGATCGCGCCCACCGTGGACAGCGGGAGTCGGTCCACGGCGAGATAGAACAGCGAGTTCATCGCCGCCAGCACCGTCCCGAGACCGATGAACAGCCGCCGCTGGGCCTGACCCGCGACGCGCAGTAGGCGCCACGGCCTGCGCCAGGCCGCGAACACCACCGCTGCGGCCGTGATCCGCAACCACGCCACGCCGAGGACGCCGACATGGGCGAACAGCAGCACCGCCAGCGAGGGGCCGAGGTAGTGGAAGACGGCGCTCGTCGCGAAGAACGACGTCGGCGGCAGACCCGCCACGGTGCGGGCGATGGGGCCGGCGCGGCTCGGGTCTGTCTCGTAGATCAAGGCCTACTGCGCGACAACGCCGCGGGTTGCACCATGCGGCTATCGTCATAGGTGGATACCCCGATGGCCATGAGTGATCTAATCCAGAACCGCTGTTCTGCCTGAGAAAGTGAGGCGGAAATGCCGAACAACCTTGATGCTGCGTCCGAGCTGCTCGATCCGGTCAACTGCCGGCTGCTCGCCGAGCTGCACGACGACCCGCGGATCAGCATGGCCGCGCTGGCCCGCCGCGTGGGCATGTCATCCCCGGCGGTCACCGAGCGGGTGCAACGCCTGCAGCGGGTCGGCGTGATCACCGGCTTCCGGATGGACGTCGACCCGGCGGCGCTCGGGCTACCGGTCACGGCCTTTGCCCGGGTCCGGCCCACCGCGGGTCAGCTTCACAAGATTGCAGCTCTGGCCGCGTCTATGCCCCAGGTCAGCGAGTGTCATCGCATCACCGGCGAGGACTGCTTCCTGATCAAGGTGCATGCGGCGTCGATCGAGGCTCTCGAACAGGTCCTTGACCGGTTCCTGCTGCATGGGCAGACGATCACGTCCATCGTCGTCTCCAGCCCCGTGCCGCTTCGGCCACTCCCTTTGCCAATGTCGCTACCGGAATCCGGCGACTCTCGGCCCGGATCGACAGCCGGGCAGCGCGAGAACAACGGAGCTCAGCCGGCCAAGTGACCGCCATCCACACTCAGCACGCTGCCGGTCACGAACGACGCGGCCTCCGAGCAGAGCCACACCACCGCGGCCGCCACCTCACCCGGGCGACCGAAGCGACCCATGGGGCTCAGTCTGCGCGCGTGCTCGTCCGGATCGACGCCGCGACGTTCAATCGCCGCCCGCAGCATCGGCGTGTCCATGGCTCCAGGGCAGACGGCGTTCACCCGGATGCCGCGGTCTGCCACTTCGAGAGCGGCGGTGCGGGTGAGCCCGATCACCCCGTGTTTTGCCGTGTTGTAGGCCGCCGCCAGCGGCTTGGCCCGCAACCCGTTGACCGACGAGACGTTCACGATCGAGCCCGTGCCCTGCTGCTGCATCTGCCGCAGCTCGTGCTTGAGTCCGAGGAAGACGCCGCGCAGGTCGACGGCGAGGATCCGCTCGAACTCCTCCAGCCGCGCGTCGACGAGCGGCCGGTGATCGGCCAGCAGTGCCGCATTGTTCACGGCACAGTCGAGTTGGCTGTAGCGGTCGACCGCACACTGCACTGCTGCTGCCACATCGTCCTCGACGCTGACGTCGCAATGGACGAAGACCGCCTCCCCGCCTGTGTCGCGGATCCCGGCGGCAGTCCGCTCGCCGCCGTCGTCATCGACGTCGCTCACCACGACGCGCGCACCATGCTCGGCGAGCAGTTCGGCCGTCGCGGCGCCCAGGCCGCGTGCGGCGCCGGTGACGAGTGCCGATCGGCCGGCGAGGGCGGCCCCAGCCGAGCCGATCACCGGGCTAGGTATCCCCCGTCGACCGGCAGCGCGACCCCGGTGACGAAGCTGGCGTCGTCGCTGGCGAGAAAGAGCGCGGCCGCGGCAATCTCCTCCGGCTCGCCCCGGCGTCCCAGCGGCACGTTCACGGTGAAGCTTTCGATCAGGTCGGACACGTCCGCGCCGGTGTCTCGACCGAAGAACTGCGGGAGCATGGGCGTGGCGATCGGCCCCGGGCATACGGCGTTTACCCGGATTCCCTCGGGGGCCAGTCGCAGCGCCAGCGACTTCATCAGCAGCACGATGCCGCCCTTGGTCATCGAGTACAGCGGGCTGAGGGGAGAGCCCACAACACCCGACACCGATGCGGTGAATATCACTGAGGCCTTGCCGTCGGCGGCGCGGAGCAGGTCCTCGCATTCGGCAGTCAGGAAGAACGCCCCTTTGATGTTGATGTCTACCGCGAGGTCGAAAGCGCTCTCCTCGATGTCGATGCCGGAGGCCCCCGGAATGCCCGCATGGTTGTACAGCACGTGGAGCACCCGGTGTGTGGATCGAACCTGCGCGACGAGCGCCCTGATCGCTGCCCGGTCGCTGACGTCCAGCTGATGCGCCTCGGCGGATCCGCCATCGGCTTCGATCAGTGCAACGGTCTGCTTGGCCGCATCGGCGTCCAGGTCGGTGACGATGACGTGCGCACCTTCCTGAGCGAACCGCCGGCAGCTTGCGCGTCCCATGCCGGATCCGCCGGCCGTGACCAGTGCGACGCGATGCTCCAACCTCATCGGGTGGCTCCTTCCGTCCCGCAGCCGTTCACGGGTTGACGTCGATGACCAGGTTCCCGTATCCGTCGAATCGCGCCGTCTGCCCGGGATGGATCGCGACCACGGTGTCCGGAAGCTCAACGAGGGCAGGGCCCTTCACGTCCTCGTCGATGACCCCTCGCACGAGCCGGATCACCGGCGTGTCGACAAGGCCGTTCTCCTCCGCCCAGTACACGGGCCGGGTGGACCGTTCGACGAGTGCGTCCGACGTGGCCTCGTTGAGCGGTGGCAGCTGCGGGTTCGGCGTCTCGACCGTGGCGCGGATGGTGAAGTTCGTGATCTCCACGCCCGCTTCGGCATAGCCGGATCCCGCGCCGAAGAGGCTGGTGTAAATCTCACCGAACCGCTGGCCAAGTGCGGTGGCATCGGCCGCGCCGAGTTCACCGTTCGGCATCCAGACCTCGACGTCGAAGACCTGGGCGGCGTACTTCATCCGGAGCGTGCGCGAGATGCTCGGGGTCCGCCCGGCGAACCCCTCGGCGGCAAGCGTGTCCCGCGCCTTCGCCTCCAGCGACCGGAAGGCGTCGTTGAGCACGTCCGCCATCACCGGCAGTCGCAGCTCCGCCGGCCTTTGGTACAGGTGCGTGACGTCGGAGACCGCCGCGCCCAGCGCCGACCACATCGGCGCGATGTGCGGCAGCGGGATGACCACCCGGCCGACGCCGGCCTCCCTGGCCACCGCGCCGGCATGCACCGGGCCACCACCGCCGAACGCCACGAGGACGAACTTGCGCGGGTCCAGCCCGCGCAGCACGCTCATCCGGCGGATGAGGTCGGCCATCTTGGCATCCACGATGCGGTTCACCCCCGCCGCGGTGGCGAGGGCGTCGAGCCCGAGCGACTCTCCAGCCTGACCCAATGCGGCCTGCGCGGCGGCCGGGTCGATCGTCATGCGACCGTTCAAGAAGGTCTTCGGGTTGATCACGCCCAGGGCCACGTCCGCGTCGGTGACCGTCGGCTCGGTATTCCCGTTGCCGTAGCACGCCGGGCCGGGAAAGGCACCCGCGCTCTGCGGGCCGACGTTGAGCCGGCCGGACTCGTCCCGCCAGGCGAGGCTGCCGCCGCCTGCGCCGACGGACTCCACGTCGAGCATCGGCAGCGCGAGCTCGTAACGCTGGAACACCGAGGTCTGGCGTCGCAGCGGCTCGCCGTCGCGGATCACGCTCACATCGAAGGTGGTCCCGCCCATGTCTGCGAGCAGGGCATTGGGGTAACCGAGCTGACCGCACAGCAACTGCGAGCTGACGATCCCGGCAACCGGGCCCGACTGCACGGTCCGAATGGGAGCGGTCCGGGCCTCCTCGCCGGTGATGGCGCCACCGGCGCACTGGGCGAACATCACCCGCCCGGTGAAACCCCGCTCCCGTGCACCGGTCTCGATGCGGTCGATATAGCGGGTCATCAAGGGACCGATGTAGGCGTTCATGATGGCTGTCGTGGTGCGCTCGTACTCGCCCAGCTGGGCAACCAGATCCGAGGCACAGCAGACGAACATGCCAGGCGCGATCTGCTCGACCAGCTCCCGAACCCGGTGTTCGTGCACCTGGTTCCGGAACGACCAGATCAGGCTGATCGCGATCGCCTCGACGTCCTGCCCCAGAAGGCGTTCGATGGCCCGCCGCGTCGCCTCCTCGTCCAGCGGGACGATCGGCTCGCCATCGACGTCGATGCGCTCCGGCACCTCCACGATCCGCTCCCGCCCCACCAGCGGCTCGGGCTTCTCCGTCGCGTGGACGTGCAGCGCTTCGTCTGGTGCCAGCCCGGCAGTCCGCCCGCCTCCCCGCATCAACAACATCACGTCACCGTGGCCGCCTGTCGTGATCAGCCCGACTCGTGCGCCGGTGCGCGAGACGATCGCGTTGGTCCCTGTCGTGGTCCCGTGCACGAGACGCTGCGCGCCGGCGAGCAAGGACCGCTCGGACAGTCCCACCTTGTCGGCGGCGCGCGCGATCGCGGCGAAGAATCCGATGGATCGGTCCTCCGGCGTGGTCGGTGCCTTGGCCCCGACCAGGGTGCCGCCGGGGCCCAGCAGCACGCAGTCGCTGAAGGTGCCGCCGATGTCCACCCCGATGGCGTAGCCGGGCGTTGGAGGCCGGGTCGTCACGCTCACTGACTCACCTTTCACCGAGATGGCTTTCAGCCGATCAGCATCCGGATGCCGTCGGGCGAGAACGAGATGTCGTGCAGCAGGTCGTCGTCCGCGCGGCAGCACTCGGCGGCGAAACAGACCCCGCAACCTGGGCACAGGAACTGCCGCAAGACAAACGCCACATCGCAGAAGTCCGCCGGGTCCGGATAGGCCACGGGGTCCACCTCATGCGGACTTACCTGGAGGACGGCCGCCCCCGCCTTGTAATTGGCTTCCGCCGGTGCCAGTTCCTGGCCGCAATCGGCGCACGCCCAGACCGCGCCTTGCACCGATCGCGCCAGTCCGAAGCTGTCGGCCACCCGGCGAACCACCGCCGGGTCCACGGTGTCGTGGCGGGGTACCTCGGGTGATCGCGCCGTCTCCAGGCGTTCGCGCCGTCGAGCCTGCTGCGCCCGCGCTGTTCCCTCGTCGTCGACGGCGCCATCCGTGACGACCACGCCGTGGCGGCTCCCGGCGTGCTCGATGCTGACTCTGCCCTCCCGGACGTCCGCCAGCACGAGGGCCGGGTCGCGATGCAGCGGGTCCCCGTACGCACCGCCACCGCTGTATTCGATGCAGAACACATCGTCCGGCGTGAGCACGGTGGTCGACTTGGGCGACATCCGGCTCAGCGCGCCGACGGTGGCTTCAAGGTGGACCCGGCTCGTAGGCAGGACGCCGTGCGCGAATCCCGCCCGCACCCCGGAAGCGGCCTTCATCAGGAAGTTGCCGGGATGCCCCGGCAGCCCGCCGGCCAAGCCGGGGGAGGTGTTGATGGCCGGGTCCGAGGAGACGATCTGCGTCAGCATCTCGGCCGTCTTGTGCGGAAGAATGGCGATTTCCAGGCCGTTGCCGCCGCGCCATCGTCCCGCACCGCCGCTGTCGATCTGTTCGCGGCGGAAGAGGTACAGGATCGGCATAGCCGACTCCCACTCCTCGAGATTGCCGGAGTTGGAATTCGGCCACCACCAGGCGCCGCCTGTGTCGACGCCGTCACGGTGCGGGAAGGCACCGATGGACCCGTTCAGGCTGTCGCCGGTCAGGTCCGCGACGTATCGGCCGTGCCGGTCCAGTCCGGAAGCGACCCACCACCCGGGCAGCGACACGCCCCCGCTGGCGTTCGCCGCGCGCCGCACCTCGGGAGGGCCGGCGAGCACCATCTTGCTCATCACCTGGCTGGCCAGGTACACGGTGACGATCGACGCAGTCAGGCAGGACACTGCGGCGGGATAACGCGCGCAAGTCATCGTCCCGGCGACCGGGCGGAACTCCATGTGGTCCGCGACTCCGGCCGGACAGTTGTACTGGTCGTAGCCGAACAGAGTGGCTCCGGCGCACATCAGGCTCGATCGCCAGGCCGAGAATGGCGCGTTTGCCGCATAGAACTGGGGGTCGCTGCCCTCGTTGGTGAAGATGAGCCGATCCCCCCGCTTGCGCACGGTGGTCACGACTCGGTGCACATCGCGGTCGTCCGGTCCAGCACTCCCGATGTAGAGGACCTCGGTCCACTCTCCGTCCGGAATCAGTGCGAGGCGCCGGCTCACCGCCTGCGAGCAGTCTTTGATCATGCGACGCATGGCGCCCTTCACCACGCGAGGGCCGTACTCCCGCAGCATCTCGTGGATCCGTTCGCGGGTGAGCCGCAGCCCGGCAAGCTGGCTGCGCAGCTGCAACGTGACCTGTTCCGGCGTCCGGCTCTTGCGCACGAACATCTCGACGACGTCGTCCTGCAGCACTCCCTGTCGGGCGATCTTGATGGGTGGCACCGGCGTGCTCTCGCTGAAGATGTCAGGAGCTCCGATGCAGAAACTGCCCGGATCACTGCCTCCGACGTCCCCGACATGGGTGTTGCTGAGGATCCAGCAGAACAGCCCGCCGTCCCAGAAGATGGGCATGAAGGTCATGGTGTCCATTTGGTGCTCGGTGCCGATGTACGGGTCGTTCTGCAGGAAGACGTCGCCGTCCTCGATGCCCGGGTTGCTGCTGCGGTTCTCCAGCGTCCACTTCACTGCCAGGTCACCGTGCCCGGTGAAGTACTGCACCGAGGGGCCGCACACGACGGTGTCGCCGTTCTCGGTGAGCAGCGAGGTGTTGAAGTCGTCCATGTAGACGATGTTCGCCGAGCCGGAGACCCGCTTGATGGTGTCCGAGTGATCAAGGTTGGTGTTCCAGAAACGGGATCGCAGGACCTGGTACGTGATCGGGTCGATCTCCAGATCGAACTCGGTGTTGAGCACCAGGCGCGGGTCGATGTTCAACTCGATGCGCGGAAGGTACGGCAGGTCACGACCGTCCCAGGCGCCCGGCTCGATCGCCGAGAAGTCGATCTGCGGATTCCGGATGATCCCGTCCGCCGTGCTCGTATCGCGAACGCCGGCGTCGATCGTGTCGGTCATGAACGTCGTCCCTTCCCTGACATCGGCCCTGCACATCGGCGCTGGACATCGGCCTCGGCCGCACGCGAGCTCCCACGGATGGGCTCACTGCTAATCATCCGCATAATCATCGCCTCCGGCCATCCCCGTCAAGAGTGCGCCGAGGCCCGCGCGCCCTGCACCCGAGGTGCGGGGACCGGCCGCTCACCGGCGGGCCGCCCGCTTCTCGCAGTTCATTGACATTGTGATAACTATGACTATGATTCGGCGCAACTCCAGTTCGAACCCGGCTTCCGGCGAGACGGGCGAAGGGACTGCCGCGATGGCGCGAACGGATCTTGCTGACGAACCCTCCAATCCAGGCCTCTCCCCCGCAGCCGGGTCGCTCTCGCCGCTCCACCCCACCGGCGCGGGCGAGGCCGTAGCCGATACCGCCGACAGCGGCCGGGCAGCCGGTCGAATCGCGACGGGCGCCTGGAGCCGCAACTCATCGCGGCTCGGCCTACTCATCGCCTATCTGCTCGTCGTTGCCGTCTTCTGGTCGATGCGGCCTGACGTCTTCTCCGATTGGACCACCTGGCGCGGAGTCCTGGACTCCTCCGCGCTCCCCGCCATCATCGCCATCAGCCTGACCGTGACATTGGTCGTCGGCGAGTTCGACCTCTCGATCGGGGCGACCCTTGGCCTGGCCATGGCCGTCTGCGTCACGATGCTGGTCGAGCACGGCATGCCGTGGCCGGTCGCGGCTGGTGCGGCACTCGCCGCGGCCATCGGCGTCGGAACCGTCAACGGGCTCCTGATCACCTGGGCCAAGATGAACAGCTTCATCGCGACACTGGCGGTCAGCAGCATCGTGGCCGGCCTGGACTCCCACGTCAGTGGACAGAAGACGATCACCACTGGAATCCCGGCCGGCTTCGTCGATCTGGGGGTCCACCGCTACGCCGGCATCGGCGTGCCGTTGTGGGTCGCGATCGCGCTTTGCCTGCTCCTGTACGTAGGCCTCGGCCACACCCAGACCGGCCGGTATCTGTTCGCGATCGGTGGCAACCGCGAGGCGGCCCGCCTTGCGGGAGTGCGGGTGCGGTGGCTGCGTGGGATCGGCATGCTCGCCGCGGCGTCCGGCGCGGCGATCGCCGGAGTGCTGCTCGCGGCGCAGACGGCGTCGTACTACCCCAACGCCGGCGGCGGATACCTGCTGCCCGCCTATGCCGCGGCGTTCCTGGGCACAGCGGCCGGCGGCGGCCGCTTCGGCGTCTTGGCCACCGCTTTCGGCGTGCTCTTCCTGCAGACCCTGCAGACCGGCCTCACCGTGCTGAACGTCGCGTCGTGGATCGTGCTCGTGGTCCAGGGCGTGGTGCTCGCCGTCGCGGTGATGGTCTCCACGTTCGGGCAGGGCCTCCGCATCGGGGGCCTTCCATGGTTGCGACGCACGGTCGGCCAAACCGCCTGACCGTTCGCCTCCAGCTCAGTTCAGCCGGCCCAGTCACCTAGTCCCGACGTTCACTCAGCCCGATCTCGTAGCGGACGCGATCCGCACGCTCACTGAAGAGGTGGTCATGAATCGACGACGAATCGGCCTCGCTGCGGCCGTCACCGTGGTGGCGCTCACCGGCGCGGCGTGCGGCGGCTCCGGCGGCACCGGCACAACAGGCTCCGGGTCAGGAACGGACAAGGTCGGGCAGAAGACGGTCGGCCTGCTGTACGTACTCAAGGCGGCCGAGTTCAGCGTGCGCGCGGGAGACGCCATCCAGCAGTCCGCGGATGCCCTCGGGTGGAAGGTGGTCTCGTCCGATCCGGCCGGCGATCCGCAGAAGGCGGTCAGCGGCATGAACTCCTTCGTCACCCAGCGGGTCGACGCGATCCTCTCGGCCACGTGGGAGTCCAGCATCGTCCGGCAGCCTCTGCTTGCCGCCAAGTCGGCCGGCATCCCGGTTGTGGACATGTGGGGCGGCGTGCAGCCCAACGACCTGTACACCTCGGAACTGGCGCCGAACGAGACCGAGTTCGGACGGGCCGGGTCGGAGGCCTTCCTCGAGCTCCTCCAGCCGGCTGCCTCTGTCGCGATGCTCACTTCGGCCGGATTCACGTTCGGCTCCGCGCGTGACGCCGCATTCAAGACCCTGGCCGCGGCGAAGGGCGTGCAGATCGTGGCCACCCACGACACCGACTACACCAACGCCCAGGCCGACACCACCAAGGCCATCGGCGACATCCTGGCCGCGCATCCGAACCTGAGCGGCATCTTCGCCGACTCGAGCCTCCATGTGCCGGAAATCGTCACCGAGCTTTCCAAGCGGGGGCTGTGTGGAAAGGTCAAAGTCCTCGGGTTCTACGGAGATCTGCCGAACCTGGCGGGCGTGCGAAGCGGCTGTATCAGCGTGCTGGCCGATATTCCGGTCATGGCGCAGAGCTGGGCGATCATGGACCTGCTGGCCCAGCACTTCACCGCCGGGACCCCCATGCCGAAGTCGTTGCCCACGACGTATCCGTTCGACGTCAACCGCATTCTGATCATCACCAAGGACAACGTGCCGAGCGATCCGCAGGCCTACGACGATCTGGACTTCGATTACCGGCAGTGGTTCACCGCGCGGTGGGCCAAGGGTCAATACGGGCCCCCGACGGGCTGAGCCATGCCGCTCACGCAGAGCAGTGCCCCGCCGTCGCCGCGCGGCGCGGCCGCACTGCTCGAGGTCCGGGGGCTGCGCAAGGCCTACGGCAGCCTGGTGGCGATCGACGGCGTCGATCTGCGCGTCAGTTCGGGAGAGATCCTGGGTCTGGTCGGCAAGAACGGAGCCGGGAAGAGTTCGCTCATCAAGGTGCTCACCGGCGCGGTGAGCCCTGACGCCGGCGGCATCCTGCTGCGCGGTCAGCCCGTGACCTTTCACGGACCCGCAGACGCCCGGCGTCAGGGCTTGGCCTTCGTGCACCAGGAACTGAGTCTCATTCCGTCCTCCTCGGTGGCTGAGAACCTCGTGCTCGGCGCGGGTTATCCGCGCCGAGCCGGGCGGCTGGTCCATTGGCAGCGGCTGCACCGAATCGCGCGCGAGCTGATGTCGAGGGTCGACATGGGCGACGTCGATCCCCGGCAACGCGTGAGTGAGCTGTCGGCCGTCCAGCAGCGCCAGGTGATGATCGCCGCGGCGCTGTGGCAAGAGGTCTCCGTTCTCATCCTGGACGAGCCGACGGCGTCGCTCAGCGAGCACGAGATCGTCACCCTGCACCGCATCGTGCGTGGGCTGGCGGCCCGCGGCACGGCGGTGCTCTACGTCAGCCATCGGCTGGACGAGGTCATGGCGCTCGCGGACCGCGTGGTGGTGATGCGGGACGGCGCTGTCGTCAACGAGGCCGACCCACAGGGCATCGACAGGACTCAGCTCGTCGCCATGATCAGTGGCTCGGCCGCTCTTCCCCGGACCCGACGCTCCGGCCGGCCGCCGGCCGCGCTGGCGCCGCTCCTGAAGGTGAGCGCGATGACGTCGGCCCAAGTCCGGGCTCCGCAGTCGTTCCACGTGTCGGCGGGTGAGATCCTCGGCATCGCCGGCATGGTCGGCTCCGGTCGCACGGAACTGCTCCGCGCCGTCTACGGCGCCGATCCGCGCCTGTCCGGCACGGTCGTCGTGGGTGGTGAGCCGATCCGCCGAGCCAGCCCGGCTGCGTCGCTGCGGGCCGGTCTGGCCCTGCTGTCCGAGGATCGCCGGCACGCCGGCCTGATCATCGGCTTCTCGCTCAGCCACAACGTCTCCTTCGCCAGCCTGGACGAGCTGCGGGCAGTGCGCTGGCTACCGTTCCCGTCGCGCCCGCGGGAGCGCTCGCTCACCCAGGCCACGGTGTCGCGGCTGGGCATTTCGGCGCGGGGGCCGGACGATCCCGTCGTCTCGTTGTCCGGCGGCAACCAGCAGAAGGTGCTGCTCGGGCGCTGGCTGGCGACCCGGCCCCGGGTGCTGCTGCTCGACGAACCGACGCTCGGCGTCGACGTCGGAGGCAAGGCTGAGATCTACGCCCTACTGCGGGGGCTGGCCGATCAGGGTCACGGCCTGGTCGTGGTCTCCTCGGAGTTCGCCGAGCTGGAACTCATCTGCGATCGTGCACTGGTCATGCGAGACGGACGCATCGTCGACGAGCTCGCGGCCGACGAGATCACGGAGCCGGCCTTGATCCATGCATGCTATGAGGAGACATCGGTCTGACGCCGGTCAGCCGGCGCGACGGAACGCGAACGTCCGCCCGTCGGGGTAGGGCTCCAGCACGACCGGCACGACCAGGTCTGCCTGCCGCGCGGGTCCGCTGATCAAACCGATCACGCAGATTTGCTGGTCGGCGAACTCGGCAACACCGACCTGGTACGGCGCTTGCACCCGCGAACCGGGCGCTTGAGCCAGCACGCCGGTCAGCACGCGCAGCCGGGCGGGACCAGCGAGACGGACGGATGCTGCGGGGGCACCGCACGCGGGGCAGTCGCTGCGCATCGGGAACGACGTTCGACCGCAGCTGGTGCACCGGGATGCGTGCAGGACGGTTTGATCCCCCGGGTCCGCCGGGGCGAAGAGGGCCGGCTCGACAGGCTCGGGACATAGAGGGTGTTTCGCTGTCATCGGGTGAGCACCACCACGCAGGAGTTGTGACCGGCCCCCATGACGTGGCCGACTCCGACGAGCGGGTCGTCGAGTTGCCGCGGGCCGCATCTGCCACGCAGTTGCTCGACGAGTTCGTGGACCTGGCCCAGACCCGACGCACCGAGCGGCTCGCCCTTGGAGAGCAAGCCGCCGGACACGTTGACCGGGATCCGGCCGGACGGGCTGGTCGCACCACTACGTAGCAGTGCGGCCTCCTCCCCCGGCTGGCACAGGCCGAGGTCGCTGTAGGCGATGAGCTCGGATGCCGCGTCGGTATCCTGGCACTCCACCAGATCGACGTCGGTGATGCCGATCCCGGCGTCCTCCAGCGCAAGGCTCGCTGCGCGAGCGGTCAGGCTGGACCTCGCGGATGGGTAGGCCGGCGCGGGCACGAACCAGTCGTCCGGCCCGCGGGAGACCAGGCCGATGCCGCTGAGCCGCACCGGGTCGCGCACCCCCCGCCGGATCGCTTCCCGGCGGCTCATCAGCACAGCGGCCGCCGCGCCCTCGTTGGGAGCGCAGAGCATGAGGAGCGTGAGCGGTGGGCACACCTGGCGGCTAGCGAGAACCTCCTCGCGACTCACCGGCTTGCGGAACATCGCGTTCGGGTTGTCGGCCGCGTTCCGGTGATTCTTCACCGACACGTCCGCGAGATCCTCGGTCGTGGCGTCGGTGGCGTCGAGCAGTTCCTGCGCCTGGATCGCGAAGTACAGCGGGTTGACCCCCAGGCCGTTGTCCACCTGCCAGGACTCGAATCCGGACGCGGCGACGAATCCCCGTGGCGCCTTCTCGACGCCGAGGCACAGCACGACATCGGCGGCGCCGCCCTCGATGAGCTTGGCGCCGAGGTACAAGGCCGAGCCGCTGGAGGCGCAGGCCGCCTCGACGTTGATGATCGGGACGCCGACATGGGCGATCCGGTCGAGGACGTTGTGCCCCTTGGCCATCTCCGCACCGACGTTGGCCACGAGGACGTGGTCCAACTCGTGCGGGGAGACGCCTGCGTCCGACAGGGACTGGCGAACGGCGTACTCGCCTAGCTCGCGGTAGCCGTACTCGAAGCGGCCGAACGGGTGGATCCCGACACCGGCGATGACCACGTCACGCATTCATGCCCTCTTCGTCACAGGGTCATCAAGCGATCCGGGGCCCGGCCGGAGCGCAGGGCCCAGTTCCCCAGCTCGTGAGTCGCCCATTCGCTGCCCCCCAAGAGCGAGTCCAGCAGGTAGGTCCGCCGGACCACGCGGTGCAGGCCGAACTCGGCGGTGAAGCCCATGGCGCCGCAGACTTGCTGCGCCGCCTGCACACATCTGAGCGCAGCCCGCCCGGCGAGTGCCTTTATGAGCAGCACCTGCAGCGCCGGCTCCACCGCTTCATCGGTGCCGTCGAGCACCTCACGCGCGCCGGTGAGTGCGATATGCGCGTCGGCGAGCCGGTGCCGGACGCTCTGGAAGGCGCCGATCGGGTGGCCGAACTGTCTGCGCTCGCCCACGTAGTCCTTCGCGATCCGCAGGGCGAGGCCACCCAGGCCGAGCAGCTCGTAACCGAGCGCCCGGGCTCCTCGCGTCACCAGGGTGTCCCAGCCCCAGTCGCCTGGTGCCGGCGTGCAGTCGCCGACCGTCACCTGACCGGAAATCCTGGCCAGGCCAAGCTCCGGATCGAACCCGGCGGCCGGGCCGGCGTGCAGGCCGGCGACCAGGACGACATCACCGCTGTCGACCGCAAGGACGTATCGGGCATCCGCTTCAGGAGCAGCCGCGGGCGAAAGGACCACGCCAGCGATGGCGACCGTCGCGCCACGTACCTGGCCCGGCGGCCCGGGCGAACCCGGCAACGGCAGGACGACGCGACAGCCCCACCCGTCTGCCGGGCGCTGCATCGCCAGGTCGAGCAGGCGCGAGGCGGCCAGGTGCTTTCCGTGCAGCTCGAACAGTCCAGCCACGGCAGCGGTATCCGACCACAGCTCGGCACCGAGCCCGGCGTCGGCCAGCTCCGCCACGAGTTCGTCCGCCCGGCCGGCAGAGAGCAGATGGGCGGCTGTCTCCAGGACCGCCTCGCGTTCATCCGGCGTCACGACTGGCTCCGGGGCAGTCCCAGCACACGTCCGGCCACGATGTCGCGCTGCACGTCGATCGCTCCGCCGAAGATGGTCGATGCCCTGCTGTACCACCACTCCTGGCGCAGAACCGCGCTGTCGCCGTCCGCGTCCAGAGCCATCGCGGGCCAGTTGAGGAGGCGCAACACGTCGAATGTCGCCTGTTCCGCCATGCCGAGCAGCGCCTTGTCCGTCGAGATCTCCGGTCCGGGGTTCTCGCCGGCGGACAACCGGCGCACGGTCGTCCTCGACCGCGCGCGCAACATGGCCGTGGCGTGTAAGGCGTGACCGAGAGCGTGCCGGATTGCTGGTCCGGCCGCGGCACCTTCGGGATCTGCCGTGGACACGGCCTCGCGAAGCCGGCGCAGCAAGACGGCCTGGCGAAGCCAGGCATACATGCCCCGCTCGAACTGCAGGAGGTACATCGCGGCCGTCCAGCCTCCGTCGACGGATCCGATCAGCCCGGACCGCGGCACCGTGACGTCGTCGAAGAACATCTCGGCGAACTCGGCACGTCCGTTCGCCGCCGCTATCGGCCGTACGGTCACCCCGGGGGAGGCCAGGTCGACCCAGAGCATGGTGAGGCCTCGGTGCGCGCTCTGCGAGGTGCCGGTACGAGCCAGCACCGCTGCGAAACGGGCGAACTGGCCCAGCGTCGTCCACACCTTCTGACCGGACACCGCAAACCCGTCCGGCGTGACCCTGGCCCGGGTCCGCAACTGCGCGAGATCACTGCCCGCCTGGGGTTCGGAGAATCCCTGCGCCCACACCTCTCGGCCGGAGAGGAACGCCGGAAGATGCCGCGCAGCGAGCGCCGGTGCGTACTTCACCAGCAACGGGCCGAGAGTCTCAAGCAGTACGAAGGCCTCCGGTATCTCCAGGCCGGCCGCGGCGAGCTCGTCGTAGAGCACTGCTCGCAACAGAATCGGCCCACCGAGACCACCGGCGTCCTCCGGCCATCCCCATCGGGACCAGCCGGAGCAGTACAGCTCGTGAACCAGGTGCCCTTCGTGCTCGAGAGCCTCCGCCAGTCCTGCCGGGGGCCGCTTGCGGAAGATGCTCAGCCGGCCAGCCTGTTCGTTGAGCCAACGACGCAGCCGGGCAGCGTGGTCATCGGTGGACGGTTCGGCCGTCGCAGCCACGGGCCGGCCGCTCACGACTGCCCGCTGCGAGCGCCCACCGCGTGGTCGAGTTCCAGCAGAGCGTCGATGCTCGTCGGGAACCCGGCATACACCACCAGCATCTTGAGCGCCTCGCGCAGCTTGTCCGCGCCGATGCCTGCCTGCAGCGCACCGTGCAGGTAGTTGCGCAGCTGGTCCCGCCGGTCGAGTGCCGCCAGCGCCGTGATGGCTACCAGCATTCGCTCCTCGTGGGACAGGACGTCGCCCGCCCAGACCTCGCCGAAGACGAAGTCGTCCGCCCAACGGGCCAGCGTGGGGTCGAGCGCCGTCAGCGCAGCCTGCAAGCGATCCGCCTTCGCGCCCTGGGCCCGCCTCCGGCGGGCCGCGCCCGCGGATTCAGCGGAATCAACGGCCATGACGGGCGAGCGCTTCGGCGTAGAGCTCGCGGGCCTGGCCCGTGAGGGCAGGTATGTGCCGGGACGGGAAGACGCCATCGTGAGCGGGGACGTCACGAAGGAGCTCACGGGCGACGGTGACTTTATGGATCTCGGTCGGGCCGTCGGCGATGCCGACGTGGAGCCCATTGACGATCATTGCCACGAAGGGCATCTCATCGGAAATCCCTAAGGAACCGTGGATCTGCAGTGCCTTCGTGGCGACGTCGACCAGCGCTCGGGAGGCAAGGATCTTGGCTGCTGCGATGTCCTTGCGAACCCGCTTGTAGTCGTTGTACTGGTCGATCTTCCAGGCGGTCTGCAACACGAACAGCCGGACCTGCTGGATCGACATCCACGCCTCGGCGATCATCTCCTGCACGAGCTGCTTCTTCGCCAGCACCTCGCCCTGGGTGAATCGGGATTGCGCGCGTTCGCACATCATCTCGAAGGCCGCCGTCATGTGACCGACGCTGCGCATCGCATGGTGGACTCGGCCTCCGGACAGCCTTGTCTGGGCCACCAGGAATCCCTGTCCGGGCTCGCCGAGGAGATGGTGGGCAGGGATGCGGACGTCGCTGTAACGGATGTAGCTGTGATCACCGCCGCCTTCCCCTTCCACCCAGCCCGACACGCCCACATGTCGCACGAACTCCACGCCTGGGGTCGCGGTGGGGACGATGAACATCGACATCCGCTCCAGCGGAGGAGCTTCGGGATCGGTGACGGCGAGCACGAAGAGGATCTCCGCCCAGCGACCGTTCGACGAGAACCACTTCTCCCCGCTGAGCACCCACTCGTCGCCGTCGCGAACTGCGCGCGTGGTAAAGGTCTTCGGGTCCGACCCGCCACCGGGTTCGGTCATGGAGAAGGCGGAGAACATGGTGCCCTCCAGCAGCGGCTTGAGGTACCGCTCGCGCTGCTCCGCGTTTCCGTAGTGGGCCAGGATCTCGGCGTTGCCCGTGTCCGGTGCGGCACAGCCGAACACGATCGGGCCCACGGTGGGCCCCGGGCCGGTGCGACCGAGGATCTCATTGAGCAGCGCGAGCTTGACCTGGCCGAAGCCGGGCCCACCGAGTTCCGGGCCGAGGTGGCAGGCCCACAGTCGCCGCCGGCGGACCTCCTCCTGCAGGGGTGGGATCAGGTCCTGGCGGACCGGGTCGGACAGATCCAGCGGATGATTGATCACGTATTGCAGCGGCTCGACCCTGGTCCGCATGAACTCATCGGCCCAGTCGAGTTTCCCCTGGAACTGTGGATCGGTCTCGAAACTCCACATGCGCGCGGCGCCTCACATCACTCCCACTGGAATACTGTGAGGTTAATACGCATGAATAGGATGGTCAACCAACGGATCCGCGAACGACCCTGACCTTCGCGGGAACAGGAGGACGTCATGCCCGAGGACGCCAGGCCCAAGGACGCCAAGTCCGAGGACGCCCTGACCGAGGACGCCGGGCGCCTGCGGCAGCTGCTCGACCGCTGCGAGATCACCGAGCTCAAGCATGCCTTCGCGCGGGCCGCCGACGACGGCGACTACGACCGAATGGTCGAGTGCTTCCTCCCCGACTGCACGGCCAGTTACCAGCCAGGCCAATTGCTCGAGGGGCGGGATGCACTGCGAGACTGGTACGCGCATCGGCTGATCGGGGTCGTCGCCAGCAGCCACCACGTGTCGAACGTCGAGATCTCCTTCATCGACCACGACAGCGCCGTGCTCCGGGCCTACCTGTACTCCTGGCAGCGTTTCTCGGACTTTCCCCGGCGTGCGGACCGGCATTGCTGGGCGCGCTACCTGGACACCTGGGTGCGGACGCCGCAGGGGTGGCTCCAGTCATCGCTGATCTACCTGCTCGCCGGCGAGGTCACGTCGGACGCCCCGCCGCGAGTGGGCGAGCACCTGATCCATGCGGGCTGGCGTGCGTCGGTGCTCGCACCCCCTCGTTGACATGGAACGGAGGACTCACAGCGGAAAATCAGAGCGGAAGATTCAGATCGGAGGCCCGTCAACGACCTACCAGCCGAGCGCGTCCCGAACCGCCGGAAGGACATCGCGACCAAGCATGGCGATCTGGTCCGCGACCGCAGCTCCATCGTCGGTATCGCCGGTATAGGCGTCCAAGCGAAGGTTCAGGGCAGTGCAACCTGACCGCTCTACGTGCGCGATCAGCGCCGACGCCACCGCGTCCGGGCTTCCGGCGATCAATGCCTCGTCCGCCGGCGCCAGCCACGGCGCCGAGCCGGAGCGGCTGGTCCATTGCGCCATGCTGGGCGCAAAACCTGCGGCCACGCCCCCGACGTGCACGCGGCGAATCAGCACGACCGGACGCCCCCCGCCTGCGTCCCGGTAGGCCCGGACGAGCCGCCCTGCTTCCTCCGGCGACCGCAGACTGCTCAGCAGCAGGCCCACCCGGGAATGGGCGGCCTTCCGTGCCCCGACCCGGCCGCTGACACCGGCCAGAAGCGGCAGACCGCGGGTGGCGAGCTCGCGGACGGCGGCGTCCCGCTGAATGGGAGAAGGGCTGGTGCCGGCACCCAACGCGGTCACGACGGTGTCGAGCGCGGTCCAGAACGCCGCTCGGCGCGGCTCGAAGTCCACTCCGGCAGCGGTGAAGTCGTCCTGTTGATAGCCGGGAACGAACCCGGCGCCGACCCGGTCGGGAAACGCGGCGTCCAGCCAGGCGAGGTCCTCCGCGACGAGCACCGGACGGCGTAGCGGGAGGATCGAGGGACCTGGACAGGCCCACCCGCCGTCAGTGGCCCCGAGCAACACACCGGCCAGCAGCAGCGGGTTAGGCACATAGCCGGGGAAGCCGGCGTGGTGCTCGCTCAGCGTCACCCCGTCGAAGCCGTTTACAAAGGCCACTCGTGCGTCGTCGATCAGCTGAGCGGTGATCGAGCGCGCGGTTGCCTCTCGGGCAGCCAGGCCCAAGGACACCGATCCGGCGTCGAACGGCCGGCGCGCCATCAGGCGGTGAGCTTCTCGAGGCCGGTCGCAACCAGGCGCTCGATCGTGGGCGGGAGGCTCTCCTGGAAAGGGTCCACGTGTCGACCTTCCCGATGTCGGCGCAGGTTGTGCGCCATGATGGCCGCCATCTTGAATCGGCCGAATGCCTCGTACCACGCAGTGTCCTCCGGCACCTGCCCGCCGTGCTCGGCGTAGCACTGCAGCAGTTCCCGTGCCGTGGGCATCCCCTTCACCGGCGCACCGATTCCGGGAAAGAGGTCGGCATCGCAGAAAACCAGAAACCAGCCCAGGTCCACGCCGGGGTCGGCCACCCCCCAGATCTCCCAGTCGATGATGCCGGTGGGCTGCGCGCCGTCGAAGACGATGTTCCCCAGCCGGTAGTCGCCGTGTATGAGGACCGGCGTGAGCGAGTGGCCCGGCAGGTGCCGCTCCAGGAGGTCCGCCAGCCGGGTTCCACCGTGCAGGATCCTCGAATCGGCCGCATCGGCTGCATCGGCCGTGACCCGCCAGCGCCGAACCTCCGTAGCCAGGTCTGCTCCCGGCCCGGCAGCGGCATCGATGAACGCAGCGGCGCGAACCCGGTGTAAGGCTGCCAGCATCCCAGCCGCCGCCACCGCCCGGCCGCGGACGAGTTCGGGCCGCAGCTGCACCTTCCCGGCGTCCAGGACCGGTTCGACGGCCTCTCCCGGCAGCCGGCTCATCACGCAGAAGGGGACCGGATCGGTTCCCGTCGCCAAGACCTCGGGCACCACCACTCCGGCGACGCCCTGCAGACTCGTCATGACCCGTGCCTGGCGCAACACGTCATGCCGGCCCACCGCGGGCCGTCCGGGCGGCGCCGCCTTGACGACCACGGAGGACACTGCGTCCACGCCGTGGATGACGGCATGCAGGGTGAGGCCGGAGCGCCCACCGGGCAGCGGCACCAGGTCACCGACCTGCACATCCGGCCACCTGACCGCCAGCGCCGCCGCGACCCCGGTTCGCAAGCCGGGCGGAATCACTGGGTAACCCCGGGCGGCACGGCCATCAGTAGACCCCGATGAGGTCGGCCGGTTCGCCCCCCACGTGGAACCGGCCGCCGTCCACCCGCAGCACCGCCCCGGTCACCCAACGCGCCTCGCCGCTGAGCAGGAAGGTGACAGCGGCGGCGATGTCCGCGGGGGCACCGAGCCGCTGAACCGGGACCAGCGCGCTTTCGCGCCGCTCCCGATCTCCTTCCCACAGCACTCGGGCGAGGTCAGTCCGCACCAGTCCGGGAGCCACCGCATTGACTGTGACGCCCCGCGGGCCCAGTTCGCGGGCCAGCGTCGCGGTCAGGCTCTCCAGTGCCGCCTTGCTTGCTGTGTACGGGCCGGTCGGCGGATGGACGCGTTGGGCCCCGGTGCTGGAGATGTTGACGACCGCTCCATTGCGCATCCCGGCGCCCACGGCCCGCTGAATCAGCGACAGCGCGGGCCAGGTGTTTCCCGTCATGGTCTTGACGAAGGCTTCCCGGTCGACGTCGAGCAACGGCCCGTACCATGCGGTGATCGCCGCATTGTTGACCACAAAGTCGATTTGGCCGTAGTGAGCGACCGCTGCGTCCACCAGGCGTTGCGGCAGGTTCTCAGTGCCGATGCTGCCCCGCACGCCCAGTGCAGCACCGCCGGCCTCGCGCACCTCGTTCACCGCCTGGGCAAGCGCCTCCTCGTCCCGGGCGTTCAGCACGAGGCGGACACCGCGGGCGGCCAGCCGGTCCGCGATCGCCCGGCCGATCCCCCGGGAAGCGCCGGTCACGATGGCCACGCGCCCGGTGAACCAGGCATCGTCGGGCAGCATGGCCGGAGCAGCTGAATCGTGCATGGCGCCTCCAGACGTGCTCAATAATCTATGATTACTATCCGAGACAATCCATACTGGTCAAGGCGCGTCGGCGAACGATCGCCCAGGAATGGACGCATACTTGCCCGAGCGAGGATCGACCAGGTGACAACCGACACAGCGGAGGCAGGCATGGCTCGTCCGGTGGCGACCGGCGCCTCGACGGCAGGCAACGGCACCGCGGGCGCGCGCCCGCTCGGCGCCCGGCGGACCGAGAAGATAGCCGAAACGGTGGCGCGGCAGATCCTCCGCGACATCCAGCAGCAGGGCCTGCAACCGGGGGCGATGCTGCCGCCGGAGAGCGCCATGCTCGAGCGCTTCGACATCGGGCGTGGCTCGTTGCGGGAGGCGTTGCGGATCCTGGAGGTCAACGGACTGGTCATCATCAAGACCGGTCCGGGCGGTGGACCGATCGTCGCGCCCCACGACCCGCGGAACTTCGGCCAGATGGCGACCCTCCACCTGCAGTCGATCGGCGCCACGTACCGGCAGCTGCTCGACGCCCGCATCGAATACGAGGCCCTGCTGGCCCGCCGGGCCGCCGAGCAGGAGGGGGACACGGCGGGGCGGGCGGTCCGTGAGGCGATGGATCGCGGCAAGCAGCCGGACCAGGACGACTCGCGGTACGCCTCCGTCGCGAGTGGATTCCATGCGACCGTCTGCAGCGCCGGCGGGAATCCCGTGTTGGCCCTGGCGGCCAACTCCATTCAGAGCATCTGGTCGGTGCGCGTGACCAGCGTCTTGTTCGCACCCGAGGATCGCCCTCTGGTGTTCGAACAGCACGAGGCCATCACCCGGGCGATCGAGCGGCACGAGGCCAGGCGGGCCGAGCGGCTCATGCGCGAGCACCTGCAGCACTACCAGGACTTCTGCGAGGCGCGGTATCCGGCCCGGATGGAGGATGTCGTCGACTGGAGTTGACTCACGCGGTGTCCTTGTATTCATGCGCATCATCCGCTTAAATAACGGATACGCGTATGACGACAAGGAGAGTCCATGACGCTCACGGATGCGGGACCCGCGCGGACCGACGCTCTTCAGGACGTCAAGATCATCGATTGCGACGCCCACTTCACCGAGCCCGCCGAACTATGGACCTCCCGGGCACCGCGGCACCTGGTCGACCGGATGCCGATCCTGCGCACCGTGGACGGGATCACCGCCTGGTACATCCACGGTGAGCTCTGGGCCAGCATCGGTGGCAACACGATCCAGACCGGGCCCGACGGCGCGGCTCACAAGGTCCTGGGATCGCATGTGGTGCAGCCGTACGAACTGATCGACAAGTCGGCTTTCGCCGTGAAGGAGCGCCTGGACCTGCTGGACTCGATCGGGGTGTACGCGCAGATTCTCTACCCGAACGGCATCGGCTTCGCGTCGAATCACATCTTCGCCATCGACGACATCGAGTTGCGCACGGCGATCCTGCAGATCTACAACGACTTCCTCGTCGACGTGCAGCAGGAGTCCAAAGGCCGGCTCTTCCCACAGGGCCTGCTCCCGGTCTGGGACATGGATCTCACAGTCACCGAGATCCAGCGCCTGAGCGACCGGGGCATGACCGGTTTCACGCTGTCCGACAAGCCGGAGATGATCGGGCTCCCGGAGCTGTGGGAGGACTACTGGACGCCGATGTGGCAGTTGCTGAACGACCGGCGGCTCGTGGCCAACTTCCACATCGGCGCCGGCGCTCGCAAAGAGGAGATCGAGGCGATCCGGAATTCGCGGAACCAGCCGCGTTCCACTCAGCGGCTCAGCGGATCCGCGGTGAGCCCCACCTGGGGTGAATTCGGGCATCAGCGCCGGCTGGCGACGCTGGCCACGCAGATGTACATGAGCAACCTCCGCATCATCGTGAACCTCTGCATGAGCAACCTGTTCGACCGGTTCCCGAACCTGAGGATCGTCTCCGCCGAAAGCGGGATCGGCTGGGTGCCGTTCATGCTCGAGGCGCTGGAGTTCCAGTTCGACGAGATGGTCACCGAGGACGAGGAGTTGCAGCACGCGAAGCGGCGCCCCGCCGAATACTTCCGGGACCACATCTACGTCATGTTCTGGTTCGAGAAGAGCGGTCCGGCGAAACTCATCCCCGAGGTCGGCGTCCACAACGTGCTGGTCGAGACCGACATCCCGCATCCGACCTGCCTCTACCCCAACCCCAGGGAGCATTTCGTCCGCGTCCTGAGTGGGTTGGATGACGAGACCAAGAGGCTGGTGCTGCAGGACAACGCGGCGAAGCTGTACAACATCCCGCTGCCGGCCTGACGATGGTGCGCCTGCCTGCGCTCGCCGGAGTGCGCGTCGTGGAATTCGCACACGTCATCGCCGGGCCGCTCGCCGGAACCCTGATGGCCGACCTGGGCGCGGACGTCGTCCACGTCGAGGACCCGAAGCATGGCGACCCAGGCCGGCAGCAGGGCCCGGCCAAGGACGGTATTCACCTGTGGTGGAAGGTCTCGGCGCGCAACAAGCGGTCTGTCACCTTGGACCTGCGAACAGAGGCCGGGCAGCAACTGGCGCACGAGCTGGTGCTGTGGGCCGATGTGGTGATCACGAACATGAGGGTCGACACCCTACGAAAATGGGGGCTGGACTGGCTGTCGGTGCACGACCTGAACCCGCGTGCGGTCATGCTGCAGATCACCGGCAACGGTGCGACGTCGTCTGCCTACAACGAGCCGGGATTCGGCAAGGTCGGCGAGGCACGAAGCGGCGTCGTCCATGTCACCGGGTTTCCGGACGGGCCTCCGGTGCACACCGGATTTTCGCACGCGGACACCACCACGGCGCTCATGGGCGCTTTCGCCGTCGCCGCTGCGCTGGTGCGCCGGCACGATCCGGACTTCGAAGGAGAGTGGATCGACCTCGCCCTGTTCGAGACCCTGTTCCGCCTCGTGGAGTGGCAGGTCATCCTCTACGACCAGTTCGGTGTCCCGCCTCAGCGGGCCGGCAATCAGCTCGCCGTAGCGCCCGGCGCTGTCGTCAACACCTACCTCAGCAGCGACGACGTCTGGATCACTGTCACGTCGGCCACCCCTCGCTCGGTTCGCAACATTGCGCAACTGCTGAATGAGCCGCTGGAGCACTATCAAACCGCTGCCCAGCAGGTCGAGCGCAAGGAGCGGCTCGATGCCCTGCTCTCCGGATGGGTCGCGCACCGCACGGCGGATGAGTGTCTGGAGACGATGCGCAGTCTCGAAGTCGTCGCATCCCGGATCTACAGCGCCGAGGACATCGTCAACGACCGCACCTATGCCGAGCGCGGCGACATCATCACCGTGCCGGACGACGACCTCGGCCAGGTGCGCATGCAGGCAGTCGTGCCCATGCTGCACCAGCGACCCGGCACGGTGTGGCGGGTCGGGCCCAAGCTTGGCGCGGACAACGACCTGGTCTACGGCGAATGGCTGGGGTTGGCGCCGGAACGGCTCGGCCGGCTGCGCAGTGAGGGAGTCATCTGATGTCGGCATCCTCGATCAGTGCCGCTGAGACGCCCGATGCCCCCCGACGGGCCGAACGCCGGGGTCGGTACCGCGCGATCCGCAGCGTCTTCGAATGCCCCATCCTCGATGACCACAAGTGGGCCAAGATTCCCCAGATCCCGGCGGACATGGTGTTCCTCGACATGGAGGACTCCGTGCCCCCAGCCGGCAAGGAGGAGGCCCGGACCCGTGCGGTGCGGCATCTGCAGGACCCGTCCTACTTCGAAGGACGCCCCACCCTGGCCCGGCCGAATCACCTGTCCACACCCTGGGGGCGCGAGGATGTCATCGCGATCGCCGAGGCGGGCGTCTCGTGCATGGCCTATCCCAAGATTTCCTCCTACGCCGAGCTGGTCGACGTCATCGAGCTGCTGGCCTCCCACGGCGCACGCCCGGACATCTACGCGACCATCGAGACGGCCGGTGCGATGCTCGATCTGCGGCCCATCTCGGAGCATCCCCAGGTGGTGTGCCTGATGTTCGGCCCGGGCGACATGTCAGTGGAGCTGGGGGTGCCGCTGCTGGAACCTGATGGCGAACTCAACCGGGTCTTCGCGCCGATGAAGTCGCAGGTGGTCGTGGCCGCCACGGCAGCCGGGATCGGTTGCACCGACATCGTGTATGCGCCGGACTACCGCGACCTGCCGGAGATCCGCCGACGCGCCCGGCGCAGCCGCATGCTCGGGTTCACGGCCCTGGCGACGTTCTACCCGCCACACGTGCCGATCATCCACGAGACCTTCACCCCGACCCGCGAGGAGGTCACAGCCGCTCGGCAGCTTGTCGACGTCTACGAGCAGGTACGCGCCGACGGCCGGCCCGCAATGCTCGGCTCCGGCGGCGAGACCGTCCTGGTGCACGACTACGAGAAGGCGCTCGCCATACTGGCGAAGGCACACTAGCGCGGTAGTGCGGCGCGATCAGCGGGTTCGGGTGACGGGCCCGGTCAGGGCACCGGCCATTGGATGTGCTGCGGTTCCAAGAACTCCTGAATGCCCCAACGGCCGAGTTCCCGGCCAACGCCGCTGGCTCCGAACCCACCCATTGGTGCATCGGGCCGGAATCCTCCTCCGCCGTTCACCGTGACCGTGCCCGCCCGCAACCGCGTTGCGAGCGAACGCGCATAGTCCACGTCCGTCGCATAGACGTAGGCATGCAGGCCGAACCGGGTCGCGTTGGCGATCCGGATGGCGTGCTCGATGTCGTCGTATGCCATGGCGACGGCCACCGGACCGAAGATCTCCTCCTGTGCGATGGGCCAGTCGTTGTCGACGTCGATGAGCAGCGCGGGGTTCACGTAATAGCCGCGGCCGAGCTCGGGCCGCCCGCCGCCGGCGATGACGGTCGCCCCCTGTGCCCGGGCCGCCTCGACGTACCCCTCCACGCGTGCCCGATGTGCGGCGTCGATCATCGGGCCCACCACCGTGCGCGGGTCGAGGGGATCGCCGACCACGAGCTGATCCGCGTACACCTTCCGACTCACATCGATGAACTGGTCCCAGCCAGCTCGCGGCACCAGCAACCGGGTGGGAGCGGCGCACGCCTGGCCCCCATTGCGGCTGTAGCGCAGGTGCAGAGCGGGTAGGTGCGCGGCAAGTTCTGCGTCCGGGGCCAGGATCGCCGGTGACTTTCCACCCAACTCCAGCACCACCCCGGCGAGGTGGTCGGCCGCCTGCCGCATCACCTGCGCACCCACCTGCACCGAACCGGTAAAGGTGACCTTGGCGATGCTCGGGTGGGCGGTCAGCTGCCGACCGGCCTCCACCGCTCCGACGACGACGTTCACCACCCCGGGCGGCAGCCGGGATTCCGCAACGGCTTGCGCCAGCAGGAGGGTGGCGATCGGCGTGCGGGGTGACGGCATGAGGACGACGGTGCATCCGGCCGCGAGCGCCGCGCCCAATTTGTGGACGGCCAGCGTCAACGGATAGTTGTACGCCGTGATCGCCGCCACCACGCCGACCGGCCGGTAGGCGACCTCGCTGATCGATCGGACCGGCTCCGAATGGATCTCCAACCGCTCGGTCCGGTCAACCGCGGCCTGGTCGGCGTACCACCGCAAGTGCGTTGCGGGCCACTGCACCTGCAACGGGCCGGCGATCGCCACGGGCGTGCCTACTTCGGCGATGATGGCTTCGGTGAACTGTTCGGTGTACCGATCGAAGGCATCCGCGAAGCTGTCGATCATCGCGGCCCGTTCGCGGGGTGTCGCCGCGGGCCAGGCACCGGATTGGAACGCGCGGGTCGCCGCCGTCACCGCGGCGTCGACCTGTTCGGCGTCGGCAACGCCGATGCTCGCGATGGGTTCCTCCGTCGCCGGGTTCTCCACCACCAGCACCCCGCCGGTGCCGGACACCAATTGTCCGCCGATCAGCAGCGGGAGCTCGTCCCAGTCGCTCATGACCTACTCCGCGCCGCGCTCGCCGTGCCCAGGAATGTCTCGATCACCTCGGGACGGGCCAGCATGTCGGCCGGTGTCCCGATCCCGACCTGCTTTCCGTGGTTCAGCACCAGCACCCGGGAACAGTGCCGCGACACAAAATCCACGTCGTGGTCGACCAGCACCGTAGGCACCTCCAGGTCGGTGACGATTCGGATTGCCGCGGAGACGTCGGTCCGTTCCTGTGTCGTCGTCCCGGACGTCGGCTCGTCGAACAGCACCACAGCCGGACGACCGAACAGCACGCGCGCGATGTCCAGCCGCTTCTGGACACCGTACGGCAGGTCTGCCAGCTGATGTCCGGCGAACGCGGCAAGGCCGAGCTGCTCCAGCAACTGCGTCGCGGCCCGTCGCTCGCCGCGTTCGGCCCGCTCCATGAGCGGCCAGGCGAACACCGACAGCACCACCGACGAGCGTGCGTGATGCATTCGGCCGAGTAGGACGTAGTCGATCGCAGTGAACCGCCGGAAGTGCTCCATGTTCTGGAAGGTCCGGCCGAGGCCCATCCGCGAGATCCGGTGCGGGGCGACGCCGCGCACCTCCGTGCCGAGCAACCGAACCGAGCCGTGGGTCGGCCGATACACCCCGCACACGCTGTTCAGCAATGCCGTCTTCCCGGCGCCGTTGGGTCCGATGATGCCAAACGTCTCGCCCGACCCGACGGAGAAGCCGACGTGGTCAAGCGCCGTGATGCCTCCGAAGCGCAGCAGGACATCCCGAACCTCCAGCGGGACGGACTCGTTCATCGGTCACCCGCCGGACTTAGAGGCTCCGCGGAACCGCTGAGCAGGATCCGGTCGGTGAGTTGCTCCGGCCGGCCCTCGGCCACCAGCTCACCGCCGTCCAGGACGTAGACCCAGTCCGCCAGTTCCGCGGCGGCGTGCGCGTTCTGCTCGACCAGCAGCACCGTGAGCCCGTCGTCGCGCAGCCCACGGATCACCCCGGCGACCTCCTGAATCATGACGGGCGCGAGGCCCAGGGAGAACTCGTCCACCATGAGCAGCTTCGGCCGCAAGAGGGAGGCCGTCGCCAAGGCCAGAAGTTGACGTTCGCCACCGCTCAGCAGGCCGGCCGGCTGGTCCAGGCGCTCGGCCAGCCGGGCGAAGTACGGTCGGGCGACGACGTCGCCCACGTCGTGTGCGGCGGCCAGCTTGAGGTGTTCGTGCACGGTGAGCGTCGGGAAGACCTTGGCGCGCTCCGGCACCAGCACGATCCCGCGCGCCGCACTGTCCGACGGGGAAGCGCCCTGCATCCGTTGCCCGGCCAAGCGGATGACTCCGCTGACGCTGACCTGCTCCGCGGGCAGGAAGCCGCTGATCGCGCGCAGCGTGCTGCTCTTGCCGGCGCCGTTGCGGCCCAGCAGGGCCACGATCGACTGCGGGGCGACCCGCAGATGGAGATCGTGGACCGCCAGCGCTCCGGTCGGATAGGTCACGTTGAGCCCGCGCACCTCCAGCAGCGCCGGACCGGTCTCCGCCGGATCGTCCACCGCGACGTCGGATCGCACTCGGCCGGGGGCGAGAGACCGTGTCCCTGCAGTCCTGACGCGGGCCGTCATCCGTCGGGCAAGCCGGCCGGCGGCCGGCACCACACCCTCTGGCAGGTACAGCAGCACGACGAGCACGAGAAGGCCGTAGAGCCCGTTGTTGATGTAGAAGATGTTGGTGTTCAGCCAGGAGGCCCAGCCCGTCGGGGGAAGCCCGCTGGTGAGGTTCGTGAGCACGTACGGCAGCGCAACCACCACGATGGATCCGACGATCGGGCCTGTCGCCGTGCCCATGCCGCCCAGGATCAAGATGACGATGAATGTGACAGCGAACTCCAGAGTGAACGAATCCGCTGACACAACCTGATTGGCGTATGCGAGCAGTGACCCGGATGCCGCGATGATCGCCGAGCTCACCACGAACGCCGACAGCTTCCACCGCACGGCGTCGACACCGATCGCCGTGGCGGCGAGTTCGCTCTCCCGCAGGGCGTTCCACATGCGCCCAGGTGCGTGACGCGACAGCGCGCGGACGATCAGGCTCGTAATGCCGAGGAGGCCGCCGATGAGCAGCACGAAGTCCCGCTCACCTCCGACGAATGCGTGCCCGGCGACGGTGAGGGTGCCGACCGGCACTCCGGAGACGTGACCGGTCTCGGACTGGTACCGGTCCCCACCGAAAGCGACGAAGAACTGCAAGGCCAGAGTCGCAAGCGCGAGGTAGATCCCGCGGAGGCGAAGCGCGGGAAGCGCGATGAGCAGGCCGACGACGCCGCCCACGACAACGCTGGTGAGCAGGGGCATGGGAAAGGCACCCCAAAACGCCATCGGCGCGAGAATCGCGGTCGTGTAGGCGCCAATGGCCATCAGCGCCGCGTTGCCGATCGAGACCAAACCGGCCTGGCCCATCAGCACATTGAGTCCGACGGCGCTGATGGCATAGATGATCACAGTGCTGCCGATGAGCAGCAGATAGGCACTGGCGCCGTTGACGAAAGCCACCAAGACCAGCGCGCCTGCCAGCCACGGTGCGACGGCGCGCACCACGCCGTTCCGGCTGCCATGACGCCAGCGATGCAGCCAGGGTGCGAGCGGCCCGGAGGCGACGGGCGGCGACGACGCCTCCCGCTTGGCCTGATCGGGTGTCACCATGGTCACAGTCGCACCGCCGCTCGCGAACCGAAGAAGCCGCGCGGGAGAACCAGGAGCACGCCGAGCATCACCGCGTACGCCGTGACGTCAGCCCATCTGCCGCCGAGGTAGAAGGACGCACCGCTCTGGGCGAGGGCGAGCAGGTAACCACCGGCCAGCACCCCACGCACCGAATCCAGGCCGCCCAGCAGCACCGCCGGAAAGGCGAGCAGACCGAGCGCCGTCAGGCCGTCCGGATCCACGGACAGTCTCATCGCGTAGGCGATGCCGGCCACGCCGGCGCACAAGCCGGCTGTCCCCCAGGCCAGTGCCGACATCCGATTCACATTCACCTTCATCAATGAAGCGAGGAGTGGATCGTCGGCCACCGCCCGCATCTGAACGCCGAGGCGGGTGCGCCGCAGGCTGATGTCGAGCAAGGCGACCACGACCAGCGCGGTGACGATGGAGAACAGGTCGATGGCAGAGAAGTGAAGAGCGCCCAGGGCGACCACAGTGGTCCGCGGAAGTTGCCCGGACATGGTTCGGGTCCCCGGGCCCCAGACGATGAGCGTCATGGTCAGCAGCACCACGCTCAGCCCGAGAGTGGCGATGACCAGCGTGAACTCACGGGCACCCACCAGGCGGCGAAAGAACAGCAGATAGAGCAGGGAGCCGATCAGTCCCATGGCCACCAGACTCGCGGCACCGGCGAGCGGCCACGACAAGCCGAGGTCCTGGTTGAGTGTGTAGTAGAGGAACGCACCCAGGAGCATGAGACTGCCTTGGGCGAAGTTCAGAACGTGCGTTGCCTTGTAGAGAATGACGAAACCGATCCCGACGACTGCGTACAGGCTGCCGAGGACCAACGCACCTACCAGCACCTGCGCGAGTTCGTTGCTCACGTTGCGACTCCTTCGTCGGGCGCCACGGCAGGCATCGCCGCCGGCCGTGGCCGCCCTCGATTCCCCCGGGGTCCGGTCGGCCTGGGTCACCCTGCGGGCGTGTCGGCGAGGGCCTCCTTGACCCGCGAGGTCGTCGGATCCCAGACGTAGAAGCTGGCCGAGTGCATGCCCTCGTGATCGGAAGCCGAGTAGCCGAGCATGCCGCTGGCGAACCCACCGGTGTCCACCTTCTGCTCTTCGAACACGGGCTGGAGCTTCTGCCCGTCACACGGGAAACCGCATGCGCGCAGTCCCTCACCGATGGACAGCGCCTGGAGGTAGCCGGTGTTCACGAACGGCTTACCGGGGTCCAGACCGGCCAGTTTCACAGCAGATCGGTACTTCTCCAGGCCCGGCCCGGCACCAGTTCCATCCAACGAGTAGGAGGAGAAGACGTAGAAGTTCGGGTCCTTGAGCACGAGGAGCCCGCCCTGGTAGGTCGCACCGTCATAGTCGATGAACGGCTTGTCGACTCCCGCTGCCTTCAGCCCGCGCACGAACGACACGGCCAGCGGGTCGTACAGCGATCCCATGATCAGGTCAGGCTTCGCGGCCACGATCTTCGCCGTCTGCGGGCTGACGTCCTTCGCGGTCAATGGGACCTGCTGACTGGCCACCAGGTTCCAGCCGTTCGCCCGGATCATTTCCTGCAGGTTCTTCTCCAGCACCATGCTCGCCGCCGAGGCGTAGATGACCGTCGCCACCCGTGGGGTGGCGGACCCGACGAGCGTCTTGGCCATGGCCATCATGGGTGCGGCTTCCTGGCTCTGCGACATCCGCGCAGTGAACACGAACGGCTGCACCGGATCCAGCAGGTCGTCGGAGAGGGCGCTGCAGTTGATGGGCACCCGGTTCTTGGCGGCCAGCACAGCGGCGGCACCGCAGACGTTGCTAAGGATGTACCCCCCGACGACCGACACCTTGCGCGCAGTCATCAGCTGCGTCGTGTTGGCGGTGCCCCGGGTGACGTCCGAGGCATCGTCGAGGTACGTCACCTCCACCTTGTGACCGTTGATGCCACCCGTGGAGTTGACGAAGTCGAAATACGCCTTGAAGCCGTCGCGCTGACCTACGCCGTTCAGTGAGTACTTGCCGGAGAGGTCGGAGTTGAAGCCCACCCGGTAGGGCTCTCCACCGGAACCGGCGCCGCTGCCGCCGCACGCCGCCAACAGGCCCACAACCAGAGACCCGATGCCCAGCACAGCTACACGTGAGCGAAACATGCCTGCCCTCTCGACGTCGTTGAGGTGGACTACACGCTAACCGGCGAGCTGTGCAGATTCAATAGTACTGTTATAACCATGCGACTAGATTTTGGTTGGGTCCGCGCGGGCGCGGGTTGTCTCCCGCCGAAGTGACCGGTCAAGCGGGTCACTTCGGCGGGAGGAGCGCATCGCCGGCCGCCCTCCACCTGAGCAGCTTGCGCGCCCCCTCCCGTAGCCATCTACCACCAACTGCTGACTGATCCATCATTCCTGAGGCTTACCCCTGGTATCGTGGTGGCATGACAGAATCCGTTGCCCCGAGCCGGCTCGACCGCCGGAAGGCCCGCACCCGCGCGGCCCTGGTCGCTGCGGCGCGTGAACTGCTCGCGTCACGCGACCCGGCCGAGGTGAGCATCCAGGAGATCACGGACACGGCCGACGTCGGGTTCGGGTCGTTCTACAACCACTTCGAGAGCAAGTCCGAACTGTTCGACGCTGCGATGGAGGAGGTGCTCGAAGAGCACGGCGCGCTGTTCGACGCACTGACGGCGGACATGGATGACCCGGCCGAGGTTTATGCCAGCTCCGTGCGGATGACCGTGCGGATGGCCAAGACGCACCCGCAGATCGCGAAGATCATCGAGCGAACGGGAGTCACCTATCTGAACGCGCCGAACGGCCTGGCCCCCCGGGCACTGCGCGACCTGAAGCGAGCCAGTGATGCCGGCCGCCTCGACATCGGCGATCCGAAGGTAGCGCTGGCCGCCTCCGGTGGGGCCGTGCTCGGCGTGCTCTCCCTGACGACGAGCAATCCCAAGCCCAAAGCCATCGATGCCGCTGCCGATGAGCTCGCGTCCAGGCTGCTGCGCATGTTCGGCCTCCCCGACGACGAAGCGCGCGAAATCGCCAGCCGGCCACTGCCGAGGCCCTGAGACAACGGAGCTCACCCTGGATCACGTGGCCACCGTGCTGCGGCTGGGAGGTTTCCTTCACCGACACGCCACGGCGACACCCCCAAGGCCCTCCGCGCCCTCAAACGCCGCCTCGGCACCGTCTATCCCGCCTGAAACCCAACACCCAGCGATAACCAGCCACCGCTTGCAGCAGCAACGTTCAACGAGGCCGGGGTCGCCCCCTTGATCACCGGGAGGTTCGGGGGCGGCGAGGGGGACCTTCGCGCGGCCAGGGGGACCTTCGCGCGGCCAGGGGGACCTTCGCGCGGCCAGGGGGACCTTCGCGCGGCCAGGGGGACCTTCGCGCGGCCA
>Ga0081539_10001483_pt1 | contig 39785 bp, 29 predicted proteins | sample TabmetS4T2R2_FD_71023 | JGI IMG/M metagenome (GOLD analysis project Ga0081539, IMG submission 71023) | Tabebuia heterophylla rhizosphere microbial communities from the University of Puerto Rico - S4T2R2 | ecosystem: Host-associated > Plants > Roots > Rhizosphere ... | reverse complement strand
TGACAAAAGCCGCCCCATCAGAAATTGCCTTCAAGACGGTTTTCCACGTCTTCTCGAGTGCAGCGCTGATGGTCGAAGCCCCGAACGTAGCGGCGGCGCTAATTATCTCGAATATCGCACCCAGCTTGGTGAAACCAAGAGCGTTGGCCACAGAAGCAATGGCGCCCGTCACTGCTCCAATAATCATGAACACCGCTTGCAGTACGTTTGCCGCAAGGTAAGGCGCCAGGATAATGGTCACAACCGCAACCGCCACGGTAAACGCGACGGCAATCCATTTGAAAAGCTTCTTGAGGAAACTGAAGAAGCCTAATCCGCTCGGATCGGTACGGTTAACCGGATCGTTCGCGACGTAGGCATACAGGTTGAACGTCTGGGGATTGGCAAGGCTGGTGCTTTGCATCCCGATCGGATCGACTTGTGTGAAACGTCCCTGCTGCGGGTCGTAGTGGCGATTGACGGCGTAGTCAAGTCCGGTCGTCGCGCTGCGATTGTAGGAGGTGAATCTTCGATTGGTCGCACCGGTTGATTCGCCGGTCAGCGGCGTACCAAACGGCAGCGTCACCTGTTCGTAGGAAGTGCCGGTGGCCGGATTGGTAACGACCCTCGTGCCTAACCGATCCGGGTGGTGATATTCAGTCAACTCACCGCCACTACCATCAGGAACGAGCGTCGAAAGCAAGCGGCCGTCTAAATAAACATAGTTCTTGGACCACAGGGGCGTGGTCGACACACCGCTTTCGGTGAACTCAGCGATGGGTGTACCGCCTTCACCGGCGGAGTACGTGCGCGTGCTTCCTTCTTCAGCAATCAATCGTTCATTGGTGCTGCCGTAGGTGTACGTTGCCAGCACCGTAGTGTTGTCGTCCGCCTTGACCTTCGCCAGGCGATTCGCGGCGTCGTATTGGAAGCGCTGTGAGACACTGCCGCCGGCCACCAGAGCGCGCACCTGATTACCGGCCGCGTCGTAAGCAAAGCCGGCAGTCGTGATGCGATTCGAAGCGGTGTCATACGACAGTGAGGCATGGCCGTCGCGGGATATTTGTGACGACGTATTCCAGGCAGCTTTCAGCGAATCACGAATCTCCTGAATGTGCGCGGCCTTGATCGTGTCGCCTACAGTGAGTGCTGGATCTGTGTAACTGGTCGCCGCCATACCCAGCGCAGTTCTTGCTTCCTCGAGGCGCGTGCGCATTTCGGTTACATGTGACGCCTTAACAAGAGTTCCGGCGGTCACAGCTTCTGCCCAGGACACGGTCGCCAGCCCGGCGCGTTGTCTGAGCAGATTGATTGCACTGCGAAGTTCGGTTACGTGGATCGCCTTAATCAGCATGGTGCCGGCGACGAGGGGATCATCCGTGAAAGCTGGCGGGCCCGTCTGAAACGGAGCAGTCGTGGCAGTGAGAGCTCCTGACTCCGCGTCTTCTCCTCGCAGTTTTAGTGGCGAGTCGGACAACAACTTGGTGTCGTCGCCGAGAAACGCCGGGGGCTCAAACATGTTCTTTGCGAGCAGATCTCTGGACGGCGAGACCGGGCCGCGCTCGTTCTTTGCGGAATAACCACTGGCGGAAACAGAAGTGCGGTTGCCGTAACGATCGTAGGCGTACGTCTCAGTCCAAAGTGGACTGGCTGACGGTCCGCCGGTCGCCTGAATCAATCTTCCCAAGGCGTCGTAGCTGTAGCCGCGATCCTTGTTGTGGTTCAGATTGTTCAGGATTTTCTTGAGCTGGCCCGTGCGTTTTCCATTCGCGTCGGCGTAGTCGTACGAAAGATTGAGGAGCGTCGATCCGGCACGCGTCAGTGTCTGACTATCCAGAAAACCTGTTTGCGCGTTGTAGCCGTAGCTTTCGCTTACTTGATTTGCACCCGTGCCTACGAGGAGGGAAGACTTCTGGCTGGCTGCGTTGTAAGTAACACTCGACGCTTGCGACTGACCATCGTAAGTCAGTCCGCTCAAGCGGCTGGCGACATCGTAGTCCTGATGCACCAGCTTGCGGAGGGCACTGCCATTGCCGTACTCAGCGGGGTAGCGCATGTCTTTCACGCGATCCAGCGAGTCGTAAATGTAATCGGTGACGAACGGGTACGAGGCGCGACTCGTCAACGTCAACGTCTTCGAGCTGACGCGTCCTTCCGTGTCGTAGCCGTAGCTTTCGGTGCTCACGCCGGAAGCAGCGACACTGCTGAGTTGCTTCACGTCCAGAAGCTGTGAGCCGGTACTTTTTGTTCGATAGCTGTAACTGACCGTCGCGGCTCCGAGAATCGGGTTGGCCGTGTCGCCAAAACCCGTCGTATCCCACGAGATCGATTGCAGCCGATTGAGCGGATCGTTGTTGTAGGTGTAGACCGTCTTGACGCCGCGCGCATCTTTGCGGGAAGTGAGATTGGATCGCTCGTCATACGTGAACACATCGCTCCACGTACCCGCGCCGACATAAGTTCCGGCGTCGTTGAGGGTGGCGCTCGTTTCGGCGAGCTTCTGTGCGATCAAACGGCCCAGCGAATCATATTTGAAAGACCGCGATTGACCGCTGCCCTGATTGATTTGCGTCAGTTGACCGAGCGTGTTGTAGGTGTAGGTGGTCACCAGTCCACCGGTCGTCACTGAACCGTTGCCACTCGGATCAGGCTCGACTACTTCGACCGGGCGACCGCCTGCATCGCTGCGGCCCCAATGCTCGCGGCCCCACGCATCCTGCACGCGCGTCGTTTCACCCGGACTGCCGGACGCGACACTCGGGCGCGTCGCTTCGTTGTAGAAGGCCTGCAACACGCTGCCATCGGGAGCCGTCACTGTTTTAGTGCGGCCGAGCGCGTCGTAGGTTATGGTCGTCCACTGCAGTGTGTCGCCGCTGCGATACGGCCGCGTCTGCTGCGAGACCTGGCCGATGCTGTCGTAAGCAGTGTCGACGGAATCCCAGACACTGTTCGCCCCCAATGCCTGCTCTTGGCGCACCTGGGCCCGGCCGTTCAGAAGCTTCACGTTCTGTTGCGCGATGCCGCCGCCTTCTCCCGCGGCGAGATAAGTCGCCGTGGTGACGGTCATCGCTGCATCGTTGTAAGAGTAATCAGTGTGCGCTCCGGTCGGAGACACAGAACTGGTCGGACGGAGCGTGCCGGCGTCATAGTTGGTGGTTGATTGCCGGCCGTTGGCGTCAGTGCCTGACAGGACCAGGCCGGTGTTGAAATCGTAAGTATTGCTGGTGGTTATCTGCGCGTACGGATCAGTCGCTGAACCGCACGTCTTGGAAAGCGGATAGGCATACTGCGTGTCGACGGTGTAACTGAACGTAGTCTGTTCACCGGCGAGAACGGATTTGTTCACCATGTTGCCGGTGATGTCGTAGCGACGAGTCTCCGTAATTGCGCCGGTGAGGCCAGTCCCATCCGAGTATGTCGTGATCTGCGTGATGTTGCCGCGGTAATCGGTAGCCGGGTTGTAGTTGCTGACCCAGTAGCAGTTCCATTGCAGACAATTGATTTGCCACTCGTCCCACTGATTGCAATCGCATTGTTCGTATTGCGGTGCATACGGACTGTAACTCTCGTCGTGCATGACGACATCGGGCGTGTCGGTCAGCGTTTGGCCGTCGTATTGATACTCAGTGCGCGACAGTCTCACGTTGGCGGGATCACGAACTTCCACCGCCAAGCGCAGATTAAAAATGTGCTGGTTCGTATAGTTTGTGCTGTTCTGATAGGTGGCCTGTGTTTTACGTAAAAGCGTTACGCCGCCGTAATCGTAATCACGCAGCTCCGTTACCTGGTTGTAAACAGTGCCATAGCTGAACTCGGTGGCCGTCGTTTGACTGCGCTCGTCAGACCGCTCGATGCGGGTCGGACGCGGCGAACCGTACGCGCCTTGTTCCCACGACGTGTTGCTGGCTTGCAAAGGCTGTCCGTCGACGACGTAGGTCTCATCGTGATAAATGAGTCCGTCGTTATATAGGCCTGGCGCGTTGTAAGAAAGCTGTTTGCTCTTCGTGCCGTTGGGCAACGTGATAACCGTCATTCGGGGCGTGTCGTTTTCATGGACGTCGTAGCTCGTGGTGGCGGAGTCAAAGTTTGTTCCGTCCCGCGACCAGCTTTCCACGAATGTCGTGTAAGTGGGTCCATCCGTCAGGGTGTAGTTCGGCGTCAGGGGATAATTGTAGGTTTGAACGCGCGTGGTCGAACCTTGCGTGACGGTACCCATGTCCGTGAGGCCCGAAGCTGAGAAACCCATACTTCGCTGTTCCACCACCTTGGCGAGCATGCCGTAACTGGAATAGGAGTCTGAATCATTGAGCCAATAGCCGGTGCCTGTTCCCGGATAATAAATCGCATCGACAACCCACGGATTAGAATCTCTGATCGAGACGGTGAGGCCGTTGAATCCGGGATTCACCGCCAGGGGATGATAATGAAACCTGGCCAGTGTGCGCGTGCCGGTAGGGAGACCGGGCGCGGTGATCGCGGTCAGCAAATTGTTCGCGTCGTAGTAAAAAGAAATTACGCGGCCCAACGTGTCAGTTACTGTTTGAATCCGCGGTCCGGCATTGTTGACATACGTAATGGTGACGAGATTTCCGTTTGCATCTTCGATCGAAGTCGGGAAGACGCCTCCACCGGATTGGGAATATGCGCCGTACGTTATAACGGTGCCATTGGGCCGCTTCGCCTGAGCCCACGTGATGACGCCATTGGTCCCCGTCTGGTACGTGTAATCGATGAACGACCCATCGGTCGTGTGCATCGTACCGATGGTTCCCCAATTGAAAAACTGAATCGTGCCTGTGTAGCTGTGTCTGGTGCCGTCGGCTTCGACAATCATGCAGCCGCTATTAATCGTGATTCCGAGTAGTTTTCCGAACCCCAAAGAGAAACCAGGGGCCGGCCAGCCGTGATCGTTGTCGTAATTGATCTGATTATTTGCCTTGTTCCAGACTCGAGAGTTGTAGACAGCGCCAAGCGAAATGTTTGTTCCGCGGCCCGCCGAACTATAAATCGGCGCGGCGAATTGAAAGTTTCCACTGCCCGCGCCGTTGTCGACGGGCGTGCCTGGAGGGTCGCCGACGCGATTGCCGGGATCATCGGCCGACCAGTAATTGCTGTCATCCCAATTAGCCGGAAGAAACATTGGCGCCGGCTTTGGTGCCAGAGTGGTATTCGCAGCATGCGCTCGCCGCGCGAAGTTAGTTCCATTAACCGCGTGGGTCCTTCCGGATTGCAGGCGGCCGGTTCTCTCGGGATTTTTCTTTTCTTTGACTGAGGCAATCTCGGCCGGATTATCACGCGTGGAAACCTCACGCGTGCCGGTGGGGGTCGCGTTCACGTCCGGCCGCGGAGTGGCGCGCACTGTAACTGTAACTCGATCTGTTTGCCCTCTGAATCGTGCCGTGATCGTGAACGAGCCTGCGGTAACAGCCTCGAACTCACCATCCGGTGACAGGCGCACATGCTCCGAGGGCCTGGCGCCCTGTCCGCGCCAGACGACTTTGCCGCCTCCGATTGGATTATCTTCGGCATCGTATGCGACTGCTGTAAATCTCACGCGCTCGCCGCGATCTACAGTCGCCTCCTTCGGAAAGATCTCAAGCCGGCTGACTCTGGCGTCGCGCTCCGCTTGCTTTTCCTGTTCTTTGGCCGTCCCGAGGCCCTGACCCTGGATTAACTTTGCTACGCCGCTTCGGTAATACCAAAACACGAAGCTGATAGTCGCTTCGTTCGCGAGCGCCTTGATGCTCTGTGGCGCTGCAGGGGTGGAACTTAACAGCAAGGAGATTATCAATACCGCAGAAAGAAGAGACGACATAGGAGTGCTCCTCGATAAAAAAGAGTGAATTATTGAGATTGACTTATTGCAAACTGAGCAGCACCAGGATCTCTCCGGCGCCCTGCGCCAGTGGCTCGAGTGCTTTGCCAATCAGGGTTCCGGGTCGATGAATGCGCACGCCGCCGATCTCCACCGGCAGCGATTTCATCGCCACGCCTTCTTTCTCGCTCGTTACCAGCAGGTCGCCGATGTTGATTGGGCCATTCGTGGCATCGACCCTCACTTTCACGCGGCCGGTGGTGGCCACCAACACACGCCCTTCACCTTCTTCGCCGAGAGTCAATCCAGGCCGCACCGAAATCACACCAGCGACACGACTGTCGTACGACTGACTCGACGCGATCACCTGATTGGATTTTGCGGGATCGAGAACTACAACCGTGCCGGCCCGCAACTGCTGCGAGGAGTCGACCCATTCAGCAACGTCCTGATATTTCGCGTTGATATTGCCGGACACCTTGATGTTGCCGGTGACCTCGAGTTTTTCAGTGGGGCTGGTGGTGCCGATGCCGACGTTGCCATCGCCGCGCACAATCATCTGGATCGCACTATTGTTTTCGAAAACCGCTACCGCATCGGTCGATGATGCCGTCGCCGCCTTCGCGCGAAAGCCGTTAACGCCGCCGCTGACATCCAGCGAGTAAACGGGAGACATGGTCCCGATTCCGACGTTACCGGCGGTGTCGTAAACCATTCTGAAAGCATTGGCGGTGTAGTCGTACAGGCCGAACTTGCCGGTGCCTAATCCACCGGTGCCGCCATCGAGGAACCAGCCCCAGGTACGCGATGGTGTCATCAACCTCAATCTGGTCCACTCATTGGAAGTAGTCTGGATGTCTTGTCCGAAATATCCGCTACCATAAAGATGCAGCTTCGCTAACGAATCGGGAGCGCCGGTGCCAATACCCACATTGCCGCCCATCGTGACCCCTAACAACTGGGAAAGCGATGAGGTCGCATTCGCAGCGCGTGAAGTATTGTCACCCCATACAGCAAAAGCCTGGCCACCATTATTAGGCCCCACGCTAATGACTGCCCCCTTGCCAGTGCCGATCATCTTCCACAGTCCGTCGTAATAAAGGTTTGAGGTGAAGTGATTGTTGTTGATTGCCGTATAAAACCCAAATTCTGAACCGGCAGTCGTGCTGTATTGATGAAACACGTTGCCGCCCAACACCTCGAGCTTTCGCGTGGGCGCAGCACTCGTTCCGATGCCCACATTGCCGGCGTTGTAGTAAATCGTCGAACCTGACGTGGTCCACTGCGAGCTTCCGCCGACCTGCGACCACGCGGTCTTACAATCACCGGCAATACAGAAACCGCCAGACGAGTTGATCTGTCCGCCCTGCAGATCGAGGCGATAGGCGGGCGCGGTCGTTCCGATACCGATGAAGCCGGTCGCATCAATCCGCATTGCTTCGACCGAGGTGATGCCACCCCGCGGAGCCACGTAGAAATTCATGTACGCGCCTTGGGCAGTGTCGGTGTAGGTTTCAGCGGCCGAAACAGTAATCTTCGCCCGCGAGGCGGAGTTATACGAAGTAGCGCCGAAACCTTGCCAGGTGATTTGGCCGAGCATATCTCCGTTCGCCAGTCCCGACGGACTCTGCGCGGTGTTGTTGGCCCGGCGCATGTCGATGCTCGATACGACTGCCCCGAACGAATCGACGAGAAGACGGGTGGATGTGCCATTCGCGCCGACGATCTGCGCAGTTGTACCGGGCTGGCCTGCGGGGGCAGCCTGCGTGTTATTTGAGACTGTGAGCTTAGCGGCAGGCGCCGACGTCCCTACGCCTACATTGCCGGTGTTAGTGTTGTTGATATCATTGCCGTTCGTGGTCCACTGCGGGTAGACAGCTTTTGGATTCGCGAGTGTGCACCCGATAAGCACCAAAAACATTAACCACATTGTTCGATTTTTGCTTGGGCTATTGAACATCGCTAGATTCATCCTTTCCGGAGTTTGAAAAAATTTGTCTCGACGAGAAACAAGCACACTGCGATTGTGGGCGCTGAGTAGTCAGTCCCGGTGAACTACACTCGATGATTTATCTGTACCGACTGCGACGAGGAGGCGTTGATTACAACGCTATGCAGTTCGTTTTTTCATGAACACAATTACCGCTTGTCAGTGTTGGTTGTGATTTGGAAGTCGGGGAGAACTACCAAGTGGCCGGGAGAAATTTGTTCCGAGCTATTTAAACGGAGCGACTACCCGTGATCGTGAGTTGGACCAATGAGAACGCCACGCACTTTACCTGTCAAAACTTCGGATGTCAACGAAAATAATTTTTACGTTTACATCCAGTAAGTTCGATCGAGCGACCGGTAGCCGACCGCTTCCGAAACGTGCTGGGACTTGATCGCCTCAGCACCTTCAAGATCCGCAATCGTGCGGCTCACTTTGAGAATGCGATCGTAGGCACGGGCGGAAAGACCGATGCGTTGCATCGCGTTCTCGAGCATGCGTTCGCTAGCTGGATCGATCTTGCAATGCGCGCGGATCATCCGCGGCGTCATGGCTGCATTGCAGAAAATGCGCTCGCCGCGCAGACGATTTAGCTGCCGTTCGCGCGCGCTGATGACGCGGCGGCGAATAACCGCGGAACTATCCGTCTCCGGCAAGACGTCGCCGGCAAGTTCACGAAACTTCACCGCCGGAACGTCGATGTGAATATCGATTCGATCCAGCAGCGGACCCGAGATGCGACCGATGTACCGTTGAATCTGTAATGGCGAGCAACGACACTCACGCGTGGGATCGTTCCAAAAACCGCAGGGACAGGCATTCATCGCAGCGGCCAGCATGAACGAAGCGGGAAACGTCAGCGACATGGCGGCGCGACTGATCGTTACTTTCTGATCTTCGAGCGGTTGTCGCAGCACTTCCAACACGCCGCGATCAAACTCCGGCAGTTCATCGAGAAACAGCACACCCTGGTGCGCGAGTGAGACCTCACCCGGACGCGGCACACTGCCGCCGCCAATCAAGCCCGCATCGCTAATCGTGTGGTGCGGCGAACGAAACGGACGCTCCGTAACCAATCCGGCACGGCCGGTCAGCCCGGCCACCGAATGAATCTTCGTGAGTTCCAGCGCCGCTTCGAACTCGAGCGGCGGCATGATGGTCGGCAGACGTTTGGCCAGCATCGTCTTGCCCGATCCGGGCGGACCAATGAGCAAAATGTTATGTCCGCCGGCGCTCGCGATCTCCAGCGCGCGCTTCGCAGAAACCTGCCCGCGCACCTCCCGAAAGTCGACAGTGAACTGTTCGCTTTGTTGAATGATTTCCGATGCGCGCACACGCAAGGGCGCCGGAGGTGTCTCAGATCGCAGGTCGGCAATGACTTTCACGGCGCTGCGAAGGTCCGCCACCGGATACACGTTCACGCCTTCGACAACCGCTGCTTCTCGCGCACTCTCTTCCGGCAAGACGACGTGACGGATCGAAGCGTCGCGCGCGAGGATGGCAATCGGCAACGCGCCCTTGATCGGCCGCACGCGGCCGTCGAGCGAAAGCTCACCGACGCAGACAATGTGAATCAGGCTGTAGTGCTCGGCGAGATCTCCATTCGCCCCGAGGATGCCGAGTGCGATCGGCAGATCAAAACTCGCGCCCTCTTTGCGCACGTCGGCGGGCGCGAGATTGATCGTGGTCTTTTGAAAGGGAAAGAAGTAGCCGCAGTTTTGCATCGCCGCGCGGATCCGTTCGCGCGATTCGCGCACGGCAGCATCAGGCAGCCCAACGATTGTTACTGAAGAAGTTTGATCGGCTTCGCCGCGACTCTGTGTGAGATCGACTTCGATGTCTACGAGATCGGCGTCGATCCCGTAGACAGCGGCAGAGAGCGTTCTGAAGAGCATGTGAGGCAGCTCCTAATTTGAAATGTGAGGAACAAAAACTTCAGTTGAATCTTATCGGCGCGAAGGCGCAGCCGCAGTCGCCGGCAGCTTGATTTCCTGACCGGCCTTGAGCTCCGCATTAACCGGAATCCCGTTCAAACGCGCCACGTCATTCGCGTCGAGGCTGCGAGCCGCGGCGATGCTGGCGATCGTGTCGCCCTTACGCGCACGGACCTTATTCAGCGATGGCGCCGCCGGTTCACTGCTCGCCGGCGTCGCACGCACCCACTTCGTGAGTTTGACGCTGCTGTTCGGCACGACCAGTTTGGTTGTCGACTTCAAATCGACGCCGCTGTTCATCGCTTGCAACTGAGCAACGCTGACGCCGGTTCGGCTCGCGACGTTCTGCAACTCTTCTCCGGGCGCGACCGAAATCACGCGCGCGGTCTCGCGCTTATCAGGCGAGATACGTTGAATGAGCGCCTGAAATTGCTTGGCGCGTCCCGCCGGGATACGAACGTCGTAAGTATCGCCACGCGGCGTCACGTCCCGCTTCAACTCAGGGTTCAACGAGCGAATGTGATCAATGCTGGTGTCGCTGGCGTCCGCCACTAACTGCAAGCTGGTAGCCGTAGGCACACGCACGATGTCATACGCCATCGCCGGGTCGGACTTGATGCCCTTGAAACCGTACTTTTCGGGATTCTTCGCAATAAGGATCACCGCGAGGATGTTTGGCACGTAGTTACGTGTTTCCTGCGCGATGTATGGGTAAATCATCCAGAAGTTCGCGGTGCCCGCACGCGAGATGGCGCGGTCGATGTTGCCGGCGCCCGTGTTGTAAGCCGCCATGGCGAGCTCCCAGTTACCGTTGTAACGGGTGGCCAAATCTTTCAAGTGTCTCGCCGAAGCGCGTGTGGCCTGCTCGTAACTGTTCCGCTCGTCGATGTAAGCATTCTGGCGCAAGCCGTACATGCGGCCGGTGCTCGGAATGAACTGCCACAATCCCGAGGCCGACGCCCAGGAAACAGCTTTCGGTTTCCAAGCGCTCTCAACTTGTCCCAACCAGGTGACGTCCAGCGGCACGCCTTCCTCGGCGAAAATCTTGCGCGCGAGTTTCATGTACTGGCCTGACCGGCGCAGACCATTTTCCATCGTCGCGCGACCGCGCGGTCCCTGGTAGTAATTGATGTATTGCTGAATCAGTGGATTGAGAGTAAAGGAGAAGTTGACGTTTTTCTTGGCCTGTTCTAACGCCAGAAGGTCCTCGCCGGAAACTTCTTTCTCACGCTCGGTCAGCACCAGCTTGCTGAGTTCGTCCAGCGGCGACGGCTCAAATTTCTGATCGCGAAAACCGATCTGCGGCGGTGTCGCCTTTTGCGTAGCCGGTTCCTGCGGCTGCTGGTTGTTTTGGGCCACCAGCGCGGCATTCGTGTTCGCCGGCTGCTGGAGTGGAACTTCTTCGCGATAAATGCGCTCGACCAGTTCGAGATAGTAAGTCTGCAACTTCTGACTGGCGCGAACGTCGTAACCCGACTCGAGAATCGAATCGACGGCCTTGTCAAACTCTTCGCGCGCCTGCTCGCGTTTGCTGTCTTCCAGATTCAGCTTGCCTTTACGGAAGTGGTCCTCCGCCCGCGCGATGACCTGCGCGATGCGCGCTTCTGATTGTTCGACTTCGGTAGGGATGGACCGGGCCGATGAAGCTGCTGGAATCTGTGCGTAACTGCTTGCCGCGGTAGCGACGAGCGCCGTAAGTAAAGCCACACGGGCCATCAAACGAGGGAAGCTCGCTGACATCAATCGTCGTACTCCTTCAAAGGTGATGCGAATCCTGGTGCGACTACCGTTGAGGAAAGTCACATCGGCAACATTCACGTCTTATCGCGGGTATGTTTTGACTCCTCTATGTTTTCGAACTGCGCTGGTCTAGCCCAGGAGCCAAACTCGCTGTGGAGGTTACCACACGAAATTTTTGGGTGTCAAACAAACAACCGAAATGAAATAGACGCTTAATTCGTAAAGTTTTCCACCGAAAACAGGACCAAGGATCCGTCTCGGTACTGATGCTTCGCACGTTGCCTAAGGTTGCGCCTTTCGTCGCATGAAAATGCGCAGTCTGGTTAACGCCCCACTCACCCGCGCCGTTGCAAAAAGTGCCGCCCGGGCAAAGCACGGTTTCCGTACAGAACCAGCCGAGTCCATTTCGTAACAAAACGGTTAATCTCTCAAAGAGCAACCGCTCCGGGCCAGCAAACCTCGTAATACTCGATGGAACAACGCTTGCCAAACCATCTCCCCGGCAGCCACTAATTTTAAGAACTCTCTCTAATTTAGCTTTAGAAGTTATTGAAAAAGACTATGTCGACAGTCGTTAAGCGAGAAACAACCGTTCATGAGGTGCCCCGGCCAGTTGCGGCCCCTGCCCACTCAGGGTCAGAACTGTTCTTCAATCGCGAGCTGGGCCTGCTCGAATTCGACGCCCGCGTGCTCGAGGAGGCGCTCGACTCGCGCATCCCGCTGCTGGAGAGGCTGAAGTTTCTCTCAATTTTTTCGTCTAATCTGGACGAGTTTTTCATGATCCGTGTCTCGGGTCTGAAGGAAGAGCTGGAACACCAGGTCGCCGTTTCCCGCGACGGACTTACACCCGCCGAGCAACTCGCGAAATCGCGTGAACGTGTGCTGTCGCTCATCGCCGAACAGGCGCGCTGCTTACGCGAGGAGGTTTTGCCGGGTCTCGATCAGGCCGGAATCTCCGTCGTCAGTTACGACTCGCTCTCGCGGCACGAGCAGGAACGACTGCAACATTACTTCATCGAGAAGGTGTTTCCGGTCCTGACACCGCTCGCGGTCGATCCCAGCCACCCGTTTCCGTATATCTCGCCGCTGAGTCTCAACCTCGGCCTGATGGTCGATCCGCCGAAGAACATGAAGCTGATCAGTTCGCGAAAACTGACCGAGCGGCAGTTTGTGCGCATCAAGGTGCCGTCGGTGTTGCCGCGGCTCGTGGCGGTCGGAGCTTCGAGTTCGCGGTTCGTCTTAATCGAAGAGATTATCGAAGCAAACATTCAGGCGCTTTTTCCGGAAATGGAGCCGGGGCCGTGCTACCGCTTCCGCGTCACACGCGACGCCGATATCGAGATTCGTGAAGAAGAAGCTCAGGATCTGTTGAGCGTAATCCAGGAGGAACTGCGCCGGCGGCGCTTTGGTACGCCCGTGCGGCTCGAAGTTTCCGCTGACATGCCTGACGAGATGAGCGAGTATCTCGCCGCCTCGCTCGGTCTCGAGCAGGACGACGTCTACAAGTTTGACGGGCCGCTGAACATCTCCGATTTCATGTCGCTTTACGATCTCGATCGTCCCGACTTGAAGGACGCGCCGTTTACGCCACAGGTTCCGGCGTGGTTCAAACGCCACGAAAGCATCTTCGATGCAATCAAAGAAGGCGACCGCCTGCTGCATCATCCGTACGACTCGTACGAGTGCGTGACTGAGTTCATCAACCAGGCGGTTGACGACGAAGACGTAGTCGCCATCAAGATCTGCCTTTATCGCACGGGACCAGAGTCGCCCATTCCACCGGCGCTGATTCGCGCGGCCGAGCAGGGCAAACAGGTCACCGCGTTAATCGAACTCAAGGCGCGCTTCGACGAAGAACACAACATCGAGTGGGCGCAGAAACTCGACGAAGCCGGCGTTCACGTCGTCTACGGCATACTCGGTCTCAAGACTCACGGAAAGTTGACGCTCGTCGTGCGACGCGAAGGCGACGCGCTCAGGCGTTACGTGCACATTGCTTCCGGCAACTACAACCCGACCACTTCGTGCACCTACACCGATCTCGGATTGTTCACCGTCGACGACGAGATCGGCCGCGACACGACTGAGCTCTTCAACTATCTGACAGGCTTCTCGGAACAACGACACTACCGCAAGCTGATGGTGGCGCCGGTTGAACTGCGCGAGAAACTCAACGCGCTTTTCGATCGCGAGATCGAGCACAAACGGATGGGACGCCGCGCGCGCATCATCGCCAAGTTCAATCGCCTGGCCGATCCGCAAATCATCGAGAAGCTTTACGAGGTGTCGCGTGCAGGTATCGAGGTGGATCTGATCGTACGCGGCATCTGCATGTTGCGCCCCGGCACTCCGGGACTCTCGGAGAACATACGCGTGCGCAGCATCGTGGGCCGTTTCCTCGAGCACAGCCGTGCGTTTTGGTTTGCCAACGGCGGCGACGAGGAGATCTACATCGGCAGTGCCGACTTGATGACGCGAAATCTGAAGCACCGCATCGAAGTGCTGGCGCCGGTTACCGACGAGAAAGCCAAGCGCTACCTGCGCGACGTCTTGCTCGATGCGTATCTCACTGACAACACCAAAGCCCGTGAACTCCAACCCGACGGACGTTATACCCCTGTAGTGACCCGCTCTGAACCCTTCAACAGTCAGGAATACTTTATCGGACGCCCCAGCAGCGATTAACTGTTCTACGCATCGGAGTTGGAAAAATGAATCGTGTAAAGAGAGTGCGCATCGCGCTACTCGTTCTGCTCGCGTTGCTGGTTCCGTCGGCTGAAACCGGTCTCGCCAAATCCAAAAAGAAAAAAGAAACGCCCAGAGGCACGCCGGTGCTCTGGCAGAAGCCAAACGACATCGCATCGCGCGACCTGTTACTTGGTCCCGGCGGCACGAGCATGCGTCCCGACCTGCGGCGAATCACTTTTCTCAAAGAAGAAAAGGGCGGCTACTCGAAGAAGTATCGCGTGCGCGATGGTTCGGGCCAGGAGTGGGTGGTGAAGATCGGCAAGGAAGCGCAATCAGAAACGTCGGCAGTGAGACTGTTGTGGGGTGTCGGCTACTTAACTGAGGTCAACTACCTCGTGCCGCGCGTGACCATTCCTGGAAAAGGCACGTTTACAAACGCGCGCTTTGAAGCACGGCCGGACAACTGGAAGCGCGTCGGCGAATGGAAGTGGAAACAGAATCCGTTTGTGCGCACGCCCCAATACCAGGGCCTGAAAATCATGATGGCGCTCATCAATAACTGGGACCTGAAAGATTCGAACAACGTGCTGATCGAAGCGCCCGGCAATCGCGGCACCGAACTCCGCTACGTCATCAGCGATCTCGGCGCCACGTTTGGTCACGCGAGCACGATACCTGTCATCTGGCGCATCACGCGCAGCCGCAACAACCCGAAGAACTACGCCAAGTCTGACTTTCTCGAAAAAGTTAAAGGCAATCGCGTCGTGTTGCACTTCGGTGGTAAGAATCGCGGTTTGATGAAAGACATCACCGTTAACGACGCGGTTTGGCTCGGCAGTTGGCTGGCCCAGCTCAACGACGATCAGATCCGAGACGCGTTCCGGGCCGCGAACTACACGCCTGACCAGGTGGATCTGCTGACGCGCGTCGTGCGCGCGCGAACGAATGAGCTGCTCAGCTTGCGACCCAACATTCAGATTGGCAGCACTCAATGACGTCGCAAAGAAGACGAGAGATCATCACGCTCGTGGTCGTGTTTACGGGCGTGTTGCTCGTTAGCGCGCTGGCCGTCTATTTCATCGGCAGCCGCGGATCGACACCGGAGTACACGCAGGTCCAGGAACCTGGACGCACCGAACGAGAACCGCTATCGCGACAGTCGCCAACACCCGCGCCCGCGAACGAGAGTTTTTTCGACCGGTTGATGGGCACGCAGTCCAACGACATCTACGTCCGCGGGGAACGTTGGGCCCAAACGACGGGCCGGATCGCCTTACGATTGCTGCTCGCCACGTTGCTCGGCGCCGCCCTCGCGTATCGCCCGCGCCGGCGCATCCTCGCGTTGAAGCGAAATCCTTACGTTTCGCAAACGCAGATCCTGCTCGCGATCGTCGCGGCGGCGTTGATGATCATCGTGGGTGATAACGCGGCGCGCGCATTTGGCATCTTCGCGGCCGTTTCGCTCGTTCGCTTCCGCACCAACATTCGCGATCCGAAAGAGATCACGGTGTTGCTGATCAGTCTCGCGCTGGGGCTTGCGTCCGGCGTCGGCCGTTGGGATCTGGCGCTTGTGCTGGCGATCTTCTCGTTCATCGTGCTTTGGATTCTGGAGTGGCGCGAACCCGAGCAAGTGTTTCGTTCGATGGAGCTGAAGGTCACGACGAAGAACGTCGTGTCGACGCAGCGGGCACTGCGCGAGATGTTTCGCAAGCACGGCTTCGATAAAGAGCTGCGCGCGGTGGATCGCGAAGCTTCGGAGGAAGCGCCCGGCAATATCGTTTATTCAGTGGACGTGAGTCCGACGATCAGCACTGACGAGCTGAGTGCCGACATCCTGGCTCTTGATGGCCAGAATGTGGAAGGTATTGTTTGGGATCAGAAGAAGAGTTACTCGTACCTGTACCAGTGAGGGCTCGCGCAAACGCTCAAATCCCCTTTCCCTGTAACTCACGCTCGCGCGGCTCAGAGGAAAGGGGATTTTTAAATATTCAGATGGTCGAAGTTACGGCTACTTCTGATTGACAGTCGTGGTTATCGTCGCAGCGGCGGCCGCCGTAGCGTTCCGATTGTGGAAGCTCTGAGCGTAATCTTCGACAAACTTCTTCATCTCGCCGTGGCCCCAGCGAGTGTAGAAGTCATACTTCTTCATCTCGGCATATACCTGGTCGAAATTCCAGTTGTAACGATTGAAGCGATAAACCGCGCCCATCACGCCCGTACGGTGGCGTCCGCCCGCGCAGTGCACGAAGAATTTGCCGGTTGAAGGATCGTCGACGAGTTTCAGAAACTGATCGATGGTTGCGGCTGGCGGATATTCCTTGTCGCTCATCGGCAGGTTCACGTAACGGATGCCGGCCGCTTCCGCATCGCGCTTTTCGTAATCCGTCGGATCTTCACGCAAATCGACAATCGTCTTGATGCCGATCGCAGCTAACTGTTTGTAGTCTTCTTCTTTCGGTTGGGCACCCCGGTAAAACCGGTCATCCATCTGGCCGAAGTTCTTAATCTTGATGTCTGTTTGTTGGGCAAAGGCTGTGATTGACGAGGCGAGAACGAAAGCAAAAACGGCGGCGAAAACAGGAACGTAGCTGCGTCTGGTAGAACTCATCAAAACTCCTTAATTATTGATTGGGACCCAACTGTGATTCCGGGATCACCCGCGAGGTTGTATCACATTTTCGAGCCCGTTTTCTATCCTCTTTTTACGCCGGATGGGGGCTCGCCGCCTGCGGCATTCGCTGCGGACGGGGGCCCGCAGACACCGGCGGAATCACCTTTTCACCCAAAGCCTCGCGAAAAACCTGCCGCATATTGTCAACAAAAACGAACCTGACATCCTTAAACGGCTCTTTCGGCACTTCTTCCAGATCCCTGCGATTTTGTTGCGGCAAAATGATCGTTGTGACGCGGGCACGGCGCGCCGCGAGCACTTTTTCCTTCACGCCGCCAATCGGCAAAACGTTGCCGCGCAGGGTTATCTCGCCCGTCATCGCGACGTCTTTGCGCACGGGACGGGTCGAGAGGGCCGAAACCATCGCGGTCGCGAGCGTGATTCCCGCCGACGGGCCGTCTTTCGGAATCGCGCCTTCCGGAATGTGAATGTGCAGGTCGTAGTTGTTGAAGTCTTCTTCCGCGATGTCGAGTTCTTTCGCCCGCGACTTCGCGTAGGAATAAGCGGCCTGTGCCGACTCGCGCATCACGTCGCCGAGTTGGCCGGTTAGAACAAGGTTTCCCTTGCCCTTCATGCGCAGCGCTTCGATGAAGAGTATGTCGCCGCCAACAGCCGTCCACGCCAGACCGGTCGCGACGCCGATCTGGTCCTTCTTCAGTACCTCTTCGGGAATGATCTTCGGCGCGCCGAGAAACTCATGCACGTTTTTCAAAGAGACGCGAATGCCGCCCTTGTGTCCTTCGGCAATCTTGCGCGCGACCTTGCGACAGATGCGGCCGATTTCGCGTTCGAGCTGGCGCAGTCCGGCTTCCTGCGTGTATTGCTGAATGATCGCGGTGAGCGCGGTTTTGGAAACGTGCAGGTCGCGCGCCGTGATGCCGTTTTCTTCCATCTGCTTCGGCAGCAGGTGGCGGATCGCGATCTCGCGTTTCTCTTCTTCCGTGTAACCAGCGAGCCGGATCACTTCCATGCGATCGCGCAACGCCGGTTGAATCGTGTCGAGCACGTTCGCGGTGGTCATGAAGATGACGTTCGATAGGTCGAACGTGACGCCGAGATAGTTATCGCGGAACGTGTTGTTCTGTTCCGGATCGAGCACTTCCAACAGCGCTGACGACGGATCGCCGCGGAAGTCGGCGCCGACTTTGTCGATCTCGTCGAGCATGATCAGCGGATTGTTTGTGCCTGCCTGTTGCACGGCTTGAATGATGCGACCCGGCATCGCGCCGACGTAAGTTCGCCGGTGACCGCGAATCTCCGCTTCATCGTGAACGCCGCCCAGCGACAACCGCACAAACTTGCGATCCAACGCTCTCGCGATCGATCGTCCGAGCGAAGTCTTGCCGACGCCCGGCGGACCGACGAGACACAGAATCGGACCTTTCGGTTTTTCTTTGAGCTTGCGCACCGCGAGCGCTTCGAGAATGCGGTCCTTCACTTTTTCCAGGCCGTAGTGGTCCTCATTCAACACGCGCTCGGCTTTTTGCAGATCGAGATTGTCGACTGACGAGCGCGACCACGGCAGGTCGGTCATGATCTCCATCCAGTTGCGCAGCGTCGCGGTCTCGGCCGCGTCGGGATGCATGCGCTCGAGTTTCTTGAGCTGCCGCAGCGCTTCTTCCTCGGCGGGTTTCGGCATCTTCGCGGCTTCGATCTTTTCACGAAACTGCGCGATCTCTTCGGCTAGTTCGTTGCCTTCGCCGAGTTCGCTTTGAATGGCTTTGAGCTGCTGCCGGAGATAAAACTCGCGCTGCGAACGATCGATGTCGGCGCGCGCCTGCGTGTTGATCTCCTGCTGGACCGTGAGAACTTCGATCTCTTTATTTAGTAGCTCGTTAACGCGGCGGAGACGCGCGGTCGTGTCCGCGATGTCGAGAACGGACTGGGCGTCTTCAACTTTGAGTTCGAGATTCGAGGCGGACAAGTCAGCCAAACGGCCGGCATCGTCGAGGTTCGCGATGATGGCCATCACTTCCGGCGAGATGTTCTTGCCGAGGTTGATTGCCTTCTCCATCGAGGCGCGCACGTTGCGCACGAGTGCTTCGACTTCCAGCGAACGTTCCGGCGGGAGTATTTCCTGCATCACGCTCACACGTGAACGCAGATATTCGCCGGTTGCATCGACCGACTCGACGTGCGCGCGGGCGAGTCCCTGCACCAGGATGCGAATGCGCCCGTCGGGCAACTTCAACATGCGCATGATCACGGCGGCCGTACCGACTGAATAGAGGTCCTCGGCGGTTGGTTCTTCCTTGTCGAGATCTTTTTGCGATGCCAGCAGAATCATCCGGTTCTCCGCGAGTGCCTCGTCGACTGCACGAATTGATTTCTCGCGCGACACAAAGAGCGGCACGATCATGAACGGGTAGATCACGATGTCGCGCAACGGCAGCACCGGCAGTTCGTTCGGAATTTGTAACTGCTGATCGTTGTCAGTGGTTTCGATTGCTTCCGTGAACTCTGCGTCTTTTACTATTGCCATTTTCCTCTTCCCTACTCCGTACTCGCGTCTTTGACTGCAATCAACACTTCGTTGCCCCGGCGGTCTTCGATCTTCGGCAGATAGATATAGAGCATGCCGTTTTTCAATTCTGCCGAGGCAGCGCGAACGCAGATGGTCCAGCGCAAGCGCACCACGCGATTGAACTTGCCATAACTGCGTTCGGAACAAAGATACGAAATGATTCGTCGTCGGGCTGGTCTCCGCTTTTTCTCACCCCAGATTCTCAATTTGTCGTTTGTCAGACCTATCTTAATTTGCTCGGCACTTACGCCGGGAAGTTCGATCCGCACGGAGATCATCTTCTCCGTCTCGCAAAGATCTACGGGGGGCGCCCACGCGCCGGACGCCAGCGGGTTCTCCGCTTCAGTGGCTTCTTCCAAAGCGACGAAGAGGCGGCCCACGCGATCGCGCAGGCGTTGTAATTCAAGTCGTTCTAATCCCGTTGCTCGAACTGGTTTAATCATTATGGAAATCCTTACCGCCGCTTTTGCACGAGTTGCTTGAGCTCCGTCATAAACTCCGACACGTCCTCAAACTCGAGATACACCGAAGCAAAACGAACATAGGCAACTTTGTCCAGCTCTTTCAAGCGCCGCATGATCATCTCTCCGATCTTACTCGTTGGCCGTTCGCGTTCGGGCGACTCCTGCACATATTTCTCGATCGCGTTGACGATACCGTCAAGCTTCGCCGAGGCTACCGGGCGTTTTTCACAAGCGCGCAACAAGCCCGCCATTACTTTGTTGCGATCGAAAGTTTCGCGGCGGCCGTCTTTCTTCACCACCATGTAAGGTATCTCGTCGATACGCTCGTAGGAGGTGAAACGCCGTTCGCAGCGCAGGCATTCGCGCCGCCGGCGAATCGCGTCGCCTTCGCGCGACTCGCGTGAGTCGACCACTTTATCTTCGAGATAGGCACAGAAAGGACATTTCATATCAACCCTCCGCGTTTGCGGGCGAGATCATCGTGCGTAAGCGAGAGATGCTGAGATCGCCGCGAATAAAATAAAAAAGTCCGAATATTAATGCTGGTCCAAAGTCGACGAGGTGCAGCACGATTGAAAGCGCCGCCGCCGTTTCCTTGTGAATGCCGAGAAAAATCAGACCCGCCGCCGTGGCCGCGTGAAATGCGCCGGCCGCGCCGCCGGGCGTCGGCACCACGGAACCGACCATAGACCAACCGAGAACAAAGATTGTTTCCGAAAAACCGAGATCCACATGAAAGGCGCGAAACACGAGCAGGTTCGCACTCGCCACGCCTAGCCAAAGCATCGCGGTCCAGCCGACCGTCTCGGCTAACTCCGCGGCGTTCACCAGGACGCGCAGCGCGCTCGACAACTGTTCGAGCAGCCTGACGACTAGTTGCGCGAATCGTTGCGGAATGAAATGCCAGCGCGTGAACAGCCGGTTGAGTGCCTCCAGCAGCCTGCTGGAGTTCTTGCGAAACCAGATTAGAAAGGCGATGCCGATAAGTAAACACGCCAGCATACCGAGACCAACCGCCCGGATGCGGCCGAAGTAACCCTGCAGCGCAGCCGGAGGCCGGAACCAGAGCAGGTTGATCGCGAACATCAGCGTCACACCCACGAAGTCGTAAATGCGCTCGATGACAATCGTGACCAGCGCCGCGCTCGGGCTGACGCGCCGGTCGCGCAGCGGGAGCGCGACGGGTCTGACGACTTCGGCCGCGCGGCCGATAAGAAACACGGCGCTGAATCCGATCGTCGTGGCGACGAAAAGATCGGTGATTCGCGCAGGCGTCAGCGGTTTGAGCAGTGCTCCCCAGCGGAAAGCTCGGACGAGATAGAGCAGCGAGATGAGGATGATCGCCAGCGTCAGGCGGAGCGGATCGGCCGTGCTGAGTGCGTGGCCGACTTCCCGCCAGTCGAGGTTGCGGCCGAACCACCAAAGTAGCCCCGCTGCCAGCAGGCAGAGGGCCGTGAACTCGATGTATTTGCGATAGGGGTTCGTTTTCAAAAGTCGGTTCAAGTAAACCACAAGATATTGGGCCGGCGCGAGAGCCTACTACACGCGAAGGCTGCGGGCAAGAATTGCTTGAGCAGATCAGTGGAAATCCTGTTCCCAGGCTGTTCGGAAGCGGGGTTTTCGATTAGAGTGGGGCTGGGAACTTTAATTTGGCGCCTGTCGTAAACGGCACATGTCAAAGGTCGCGGACTTTGACGCGTTTCCGAAGCACAGGTACCTGGAGAAGATACAGTGGGGGCTGTTAAAGCTTTGGCGGTCAGTGAAGGAGCCGAGCTGGTTCGCAGGTGTCGCGCGGGCGACGGAGCGGCGTGGGAAGAGATCGTGCAAACGTATTCGCGCCGCATCTATAACCTTGCCTATCGTTTCACCTCCCGGGCTGACACCGCGGAAGATCTGACGCAGGAAGTTTTTGTCAGAGTCTATCGCTCTTTAGATCAATACGACCCGAAGCAGGGCGACTTGCAAAACTGGCTGATGCGGCTGGCGCGAAATCTGATCATCGACGACTATCGCAAACGCCAGCGCACGCCTCACGATAACCAGGCGGACGATCTCGCCGATCACAGTTATCACCTGCACACGCGCACCAACTCGGTGCAGACGGAAATGGAGCGTCGCGAACTCGGCGCGCAGGTTCAGGCGGGCATCGACAAGCTCTCGCCGGATCTGCGCACTTGTGTGATCTTGAGAGATATTGAAGAGCTGAGTTATCAGGAGATAGTCGATCTTTTGAAGATTCCCGAAGGAACGGTTAAGTCACGGATTAACCGGGGGCGCATTGAGTTGGCAAAGATCCTTCGGCGTATGAAAGTAGTGGCGATGAGCGAAGTTTAGAAGGAAGCGGCAGGAAAGCGAAACACGATGCTTTGTGTGGATTTTGAAACTATCTTAACCGACTACCTCGAGGGCGTAGTCGGTGCTGAAACTAATCGGCAGATGGCCGAACACGCGATGAAGTGTCCGCTGTGTCACGAGACGCTGTCGGCAGTGAAAAGCACTGTCGCCGCTTGTCGCGTGGCAGTGGTACCCGAACCATCGCGCGACCTCGACGCGCGTATTCTGCTAAAAACAGTTCCCAAAACAGCGATGACTTGCGATGAGTTTGAGGAGTTCCTTACCGACTACCTCGACGGTTTCCTGCCCGCGCATCTTTATCATCGTTGGGAACGTCACGCGGCGCTGTGCGAACGCTGCACGGAACTTCCCGGCGAAGTCGTTCGCTCGATTGGCGCCTGCTACACCTACATTTCCGAAGAGAAACCAGTGCCCGCAGGCCTGCACGAAAGAATTCTTCAAGCGACTTTAGGAACCGCGACGCCGCAGGAGGTCAAAGCTCCTTGGACAGCCCGCGCTGCTTCGCGGTTCCGCCTCTGGCTGGATCCGATCATCTCGCCGCAGCTCGTCAGCGTCGCTACGATGATCCTCGTTGCCGTACTGGTGTTGACCAACACAGTTTCGGCTGACGGTTCGATCGGCGGCGTTTACGACGCCGGCATCGCGCTCGCAGAACGAACCAGCGCGCAATCGCAGATGCTTCCCGCGAACCTGCAAAAGATAAACGACAACCGCGAACAAACACCGCCACCACCTCCCCAGCAAAAACAGAACGGCGATCAGCACAAGGACACTTCCGGCGGCAAACCGGAAAGCAACGGGCGTAGGAGCCGGTGAGGGAAATCAAGATGATGTACTGTAGCTACCATGCCAAGAATCCCGCGGTGGTTCAGTGCAATCAATGCGCGCGGGGACTCTGTCCGGCTTGCGATCATCGCGTGCGGGGATTTCCGTTTTGCCAGGATTGCATCGTCGCGGGAGTGGAACTGCTACGGCATTCACACGCAAGCCCATCAACCATCCTGCGGCGCAAAAGCTCGCCTTTTGTCGCCACTTTGCTTTCGTTCGTGCCTGGACTCGGTGCGGCTTACAACGGCCAAACATCGAAAGCCATCGTGCACTTCGCCATCTTCGCCAGCTTCTTCCAGATGGCCGTGGTCACCCAGGGAATGCACTTCTTTGTGCTCGGCGTAATCGGAACGTGGCTGTTCGCAGCGGTCGACGCCTGCCGGACGGCGCAGTTAATGCGCGCGGGCTTGAGTCCGGACGCGGAAGACGACGTGATTGCGCGTCGGCTTTACGGAAACCCACTCGCGTGGGGCACGACACTGATCATTATCGGCACGCTGTTCCTGCTGCACACGTTGTTACGAGTCACGCTGCCGATTAAGGAATTGCTGCCCGTCGCCCTTGTAGCGCTTGGCGCTTACATGTTGTTCGATTACATTCGTCGCAGCAGGGCGTCGGATCGAATCGTGCGGTTTGATTCGCGGCGTCCGCCGCCGTCAGTGGTGGCGTCGACGAAGCCCGTTGACACGGCGACTTTTCGCACCGGAGAAACTACTCAGTTCGCGCGGCGGGATGTAAAACCTTTGCCGTTTGAGCGGAGGTCCTGATAACCGTTCAGTAATATTAAGGGGTAAACACACATGTGTTGTGGCGTTTTTAGAGTTTTTGGCGGGCTCGGCGCAATCGTCGCTCTTATCCTGTTGGTCGTCGCACTCCTGAAACAGCTGATCACGTTGGTAGGATTTCTGCTGGCGCTCGTGAAGGTCGCCATCATCGTCGTTTTCGTGGCGCTGCTGGTGATGATCGTGCTGGCGATTTTGCGGGATCGCAGGCGCCGGCGAGACGACCTCGGCGACATCTAAATACCCGAAAATCACTTCTCGCGAAAGTTGCATCTCCTCACAGCCCTGTGATAGGGTCAGGGCTCTTGCAGGCACCGGCCGGATGGATTTCACCTCGGAGGGACCTTGAGGTTTTCAATCCAACCGCTGCAAATCTTCAAGCAGGTTCTGAAATAACAAAAACTTTCCCGTAATTCGCGCAAATCGCATTTGGCGAGTTTGTGCCCTTAGTTGCCGAGCGCCGCCCCGACAGTCAAACCGCGCCCGCAACAGGAGTAGCTCAAAATGGCCAGAGACGACCGGTTTTACGCTTTTATTATTGCCCACACGTCCCGATCGAGAGCCCGAGTTCAAAGAATCCGCGTTGAAAAGAAAGTCGTCAGCGCATTTTTAGCCGCCGCTGCGGTGTTGACCGTTGGTTTGTGCTACGGCCTTTACGGCCTGACGCAACAGGCAGCGCACCTGCGCACCGAGTTTGAGAATCAACGTTTACGCGCGGAGAACGAACGCCAGCGACAGGAACTCGAAAAACTTAACAACCGCGTCGAGCGAGTCGAAGACACCTCACGCAAGCTCGCCGAGAAATCCGGTGTGGTTGAGAACAAGCCGATGCCCAGCAGCGGTGGCCCCGCTTTACCTTTGGACGAGATGGGTCTCGCGACGCTGATCGCCAAGATGGGCCGGCTCGAAGAAGACATGAGCGCCTATGAAGCGGTGCTGCGTGAACGCGGCTACACGCCGACGATTTGGCCCGTGATCGGAACACTCGAAGGCGGTTTTGGCGGCCGGCGCAATCCGTTTGGTGGGCCGGGCTATGAGTTTCATTCCGGCCAGGACATCGAAGCGCCTTGGGGCACGCCCGTGATTGCCGGAGCGAGTGGCAAAGTGACTTTCGTCGGTTGGCAGAACGGTTACGGGCAACTCGTGATCGTCGATCACGGCGGCGGTTTGACGACGCGTTACGGCCACCTATCGCACATCGACGTCGAGCTCGATCAGGTCGTTTCGCGCGGCCAATTGCTCGGAAAAGTCGGTTCCACCGGCCGTTCAACTGGTCCACACCTGCATTACGAAGTGCGGATTAACGATGAACCAGTCGATCCGCTTCCATACCTTTTGCAGAGCAGCCCTAACTAGGACCAGCGGCGGCGAAATAAAACAGGCAGCCTCCATTAACCTGAGCCTTTACCTTAACTTAGCTTTGCCGCCGGCTGAACTTCTTGCTTGACAGGTTTTTCGGATTCACTTACTATGCGCCGTCGTTTTGATGCGGGAAGCTAGTTCCGACCCCGCATTCCGATACAAGCAGTAAGTCAATGAGTTTCGTTAGTTCTGCCCCCGTAAGTGTGTGCATGCTGAAATAGCGCTCCCCGCGCTTTTCATCATGCATTTTTTGTTGGTTGTGTGTTTCCGTCTAGCGCCACGTCAGGGTGCGACCCGGCTCACAAGCATTCACCAAGTCGGTGGGAAAGCCTTGCGGCTTTCGCATCCGTTTTACCGAATCGTTAGGAGGATTCGTTGTTATGTCTAGAATAACCGGTAAGGTCAAGTGGTTTAATAATTCGAAGGGCTATGGTTTTATCGAGCAGCCAGGCTCTTCGGACATTTTCGTTCACTACAGCGCCATCCAGGGCGACGGCTTCAAGACTCTCGAAGAGGGCCAGGAAGTCGAGTTTGAGGTTACCCAAGGGCCAAAGGGACCTCAGGCTGAAAAAGTAACGAAGATGTAGTGTCTCCCCGGCTTGCATTAAGCAAAGCCACTGACTGCTTCCGGTCACGGGTCCGGTAAGCTCACAAGAGAAAAGGCGACCTCCTGCGGTCGCCTTTTCTGTTGCCCGGAAGTTGACGTCCCTTCAAATCCGCTCTTACTCTGCTCGATCCGCCTTTGCCTTAAAACTCACGTGACCGTCCTCGACACTAACTGAAAACCGCACTCGCTTGCAGCCCGACTTCTCTTTCACTCCGTCCGCTTTCTGGGCCACGAGCCGGTGAAACTTCGGAAACGAAAAACCCTCCGTCGGCTCACCGCACCTTTGCTTCGCCGCCAGTAACGACGCATAAAGGTTCTTCACGACATCGATCTCCTTGTGCGCATCGGCGCAAACGATGGAGACGGGTTTGATCTGGGCTTTTGTTTCCTTTTTCGCATTTGCGCGGGCCGTTGACGCCGGATCGCGGCCTTCTTCACGTCCTTGCATCGTGCGGCGCCAGAGATCTCGAAAAGCATTGTAGCGTGCGGCCAGTGAGTTGTAACGATAACGCTGCGCGAACGTCAGCGTGCGATCGTCGCCGAGCCGCTTCAGCAGTGTTTCCACGCGTCCTTTTGTATCGTACGGCGGGCGCTTCGCGGCGCCGTTGAAGAAGATGTCAAACTCGATTCTCAGCCGGCGAATGTCCTCCTCTAAACGCGTCAGTTGCTCGTCCGGAGTCGGCTGCGTGTCACCGACAGTAAACTTGTTCTTCGCCTGGACCTGTAGTTTGGCCCGCAACAGCTTGTTCTGACGTAATCCCACTGAAAGTTGATTCTCCTGAACGAGGAATTTGAGGCGGGGTTCGCGTCTGACTGAATGAACGCGGTCGAAGGCAGTCTATAATACGGTCATGGCCGAAGGCAAGAAAATGCCGAATTCAAAGCTGCGCAACGTTCCGTCGGTGGACCAACTGCTGCGTACTGACGTGGCCCAGCGGCTGCGCAAAACCGTGGGTTTGAAACGCGTGACGGCGATCGCCCGGACCGTAGCCAACGATATCCGCTCGTCAATCCGAGACAATCTTCACGAGAATGACCACTCGCCAGAGGCGCTCCTCGCTGAGGCCGTGCGCCGAATCGAACAAACCGCCGGACGAGAGAGCCAGACGGGACTCCAGAAAGTAATAAACGCGACCGGCGTGTTGCTGCACACGAACCTCGGACGCGCGCCGCTCTCAGACGCAGCGCGGGCCGCCATTGAAGCTGCCGCCGGTTACTGCAACCTTGAATACGACGTCGCGACGGGTACGCGCGGCAAGCGCGGCGCTCGGGTCGAAGCGCTCTTGAAAGATCTGACCGGAGCCGAAGACGCGCTGGTGGTGAACAACTGCGCTGCGGCCGCATTGTTGATTCTGACTGTTCTCGCACGCGACGGCGAAACGATCGTTTCGCGTGGCGAGTTGGTCGAGATCGGCGGCGATTTCCGTGTGCCTGACGTGATGGCGAGTTCCGGCACACGCATGGTCGAAGTCGGCACCACCAACCGCACGCACCTTCACGACTACGGGCGGGCAATCAACGCAAATACACGCCTGGTCATGCGCGTTCACCCTTCAAATTATCGCATCGTCGGCTTCGCGAGTTCGCCGCAGCTTTCTGAACTCGCAGCGTTAGCCCACGAACACAAGCTGCCGCTTTACGAAGACGCGGGCGCAGGCGTGTTGAGTGATTTGACCGGCTATGGGGTTTTGGACGAGCCAACGGTCAGCGAGGTAGTGGCGCAGGGTGTGGATGTAGTTTCGTTCAGCGGCGACAAACTGCTGGGTTCAGCACAGGCCGGATTGATTGTCGGAAAACACGCCATTGTCGAGCGCCTGCGCAAACATCCGCTGTATCGCGCCCTGCGGAGTGACAAGCTCCGGCTCGCCGCACTCGAAGCCACACTCGCCGCCCACCAGCGAGACAAAGCGTCGACAGAAGTACCTGCGTTTCAAATGTTGTCGCTGACAACCGAAGAGATCGAGCAACGGGCGAAAGCCGTCATCGACGACGTCGCGGCAAGCGAACTAAACTTCACGCTCGAACCCGGCGAATCCGCGGTAGGCGGCGGCACCGCGCCGACCTCAAAGCTGCCGACAACCCTTATCGCCGTCACTCATCCGCGGAAATCCGCAGCCGAACTGGAACAACAACTCCGCCAATCTTCGCCGCCGGTGATTGCCCGGGTAGCAGACGGCAAGGTTCTGCTGGACTTGCGTACCGTCTTTCCCGAAGAATTTCAGACGCTCATCCGCACATTAAAACACATGGATTAACGAAGTCAGGCATTGTATAATCCCAGCGGCTTCGGTCCTTGAAGCTGACCCACGATCTTGATTCCCTTTGCAGGCGCGCCTCTCGCTCCTGACCCTTTTCACGCTTGAGCCGATCCCGAACTTCCACGATCTACGTCTCTGCCGCCGGTCTCAGCCTGTTTGCCGGCCTCGCCGGCTACTTCGGCTGGCGCTTCGGCGTCGTTCCGGAGCTACTGAACACGCCCAACCTCCTGCCGCCGCCCAGCGAACGAATCGAGCTTCTGCTCGGGCCGGTTCCCGTCGCCGCGCTGGCCATCGCGATCTGTTCGCTCGCCTTCGGCTTAACGCTGAACCAGTTCAGCCTGCGTCGTTCCTGGCGTTACCTGACGTTCGCAATCATCGTTTTATGCGTCGCGAGTTTTTTCGTGTCTCGGTTCTTAGGTCTGGAACTTTTGCTGACGCCGCTGCTGTTCGGTTGCGGAGTCGCGGTGTTGCTGGTGCAGGTGAATCGGCTCTGGCACCTCGATCGACAACTCGTCAGCGCGTTATTTAGCTCGCCGATCACCGCTGCCGCTTCCGGTCCCGCGGCCGATCAGCGACTCATCAGCGGACTCAAGCTGCTCAACACCTTTCTCCCGCTGCACGAAGCGGTCGTGTTCCAGGTTGACGAATCCGATTCGTTCGAAGCTGTGGCGCGCTTCAAAGGCACGACGCAGAAATCATCTGACGCAAGCCGCAATTCAGTCTGGCGCGAAGGCGTGCAACTCTGCGAACAAGCCGCCGCGTCGGGAAAACTCGTCAGCCAAAGCGTCGGCGAACCCAAACAATTGACAGTCGCCGTTCCCTTGCTTCACGAACATGAAACTGCCGGCGCGCTGCTCATTCGTCCGGCCTCACAACTCGATGAAGACGACAAACTGTTGCTCGCAGCCGTCGCGTCGCAGTTCGCCCGCAATCTCAAGCGCGAGAGCTTTGCGAAAAATTCTGCGCGCAACAAGGCGTTCAGCTATTTCTCGCAACGCGGCACCCGGCGAAAACTCGACGCGCTGAACGTGCTCAAAGCAATCACGGTCGAGCAGCGCTGCGAAGCAGAAGCGTTGGCGCAGATCAACGACGGCGTCGCCATCGCGTATCTCGACGGCACTCTCGCGCTAACAAACCCGACGATTCTTCGCTACGCGGGACTCAGCTCCGAAAATGTGCAACAACTCGATCTGCTCGGTCTGCTCAACAACTTTCGCACCGGCGTCTTCGACGAACCCGAAATCGCCGTGCGCCGCGTGTTGCAGACGGGCGTCGATTACGAAGGCGAACTCGACTTCGAACACAAAGATCAAATCCTGAGCCTGCGCATCTCGCTGCTGCGCGATCGTTTGGAGCTCGATAACGAGCCGATTGGAATCGGCGTCTACGTGAGCGACCTGAGCCAAACGAAAGAGCACGAGAAGCTCAAGAGCGACATGATCTCGCTGATGTCACACGAGCTGCGCACGCCCTTGACGAGCATCAACGGTTTCGCTGAGCTGCTGACGAACGACGAAACCATTCCGGCGCAGGCGCGCGAGTTCGTTACGATCATTGCCAATGAGTCGCAGCGCATGTCGCGGATGATCAATACCTTCCTCTCGGTGACGCAATTGCAGCGCAGCGACAAGCAGGAAGTGCTGAAGATTCCGCTGCGTCTCGACGAAGTGGTGCGCGAAACGATCGCATCGCTCCAGCCCGTCGCGAAGAAGAAGCGCATTCGTCTCATCGAACAGCCGGCGCATCGCATTCCTCCGGTCGCTGCCGACAAGAGCCTGATCACGCAGGCGGTCAAGAACCTCGTACACAACGCGATCAAGTACAGTCCGGAGCGCACGACCGTGACCGTGTCGACCGCGCTCGAAGCCGAGACGGTGCGCGTTTGTGTCGAAGACCGCGGCTACGGCATTCCGGCTGAATCGAGAGAACGCGTTTGGGACAAGTTTTATCGCGTCGTTCGCGAAGGACAGGAGAAAGACGAAGAGTCGACGGGTTTAGGATTATCATTTGTACGCGAAGTCGTCGAGCAGCACGGCGGCCGGGTCGAACTCGATTCGGTCGAAGGCCGCGGATCGAAGTTCAGCTTTACGCTGCCACGGCTCTAACGATTGATCGTGCCGCGGCAATTCGGCGCGCCGCAGATGCAACGCTTGTCGTCCGAATGCAGCGTTGTTTCGTAGTCGATCGTGATCTCTTCGCCGGCTTCGATGTCGCGCAAGGCGCGAAAGAGAATGTGGTTGTGAAGGATCTGCATGAACGCATTCGGACTGCATGAGTGATTGATGTAATGCGTGCCGTTCCCGCCGCGACTGCCGTCGAGACTCCAGCGGTTGTTTACCTCGCAAATTCTGAGCATGCGTCGATGCGAACGCCGGCGAGCCTCCGCATTTGTGATCTTCTCGCCGGCGTACTCGGCAATCTTATGTCGCTTCTTGAAATCGACGGTGGCGAAGCACCCTTTGCCGTGAATAGATGAAGGCTTGATTGCTAATCCGCGGGCGAGTTGCAGCTTCACTTATTTGAGCTTGAAAGTGCGTGCTATCAAATCTGTTTGATTGCGAATGCGGCTCAACTTTTCTTTGAGCCCAGTGAAACGGAGCGCGTAGATCGTGCGGTTGTCAGCCTGCAAGTAATACGTTCGGCCGAGCATCGTTTTGCCGCCGCGAACGAACTCGTAAGACATCGTGACGCCGTCGAGGCGGCCGTTGAATGGTTCGTCCTTGCCGGGAACAAAGCCGGGCAGAAAGTGAAGCTTTAGATCTTGATCGCTGCGGGAGAGTTGTGAAGCCGTGGTTCCCGCGTCGACGATTTCTTTGCGAATGGTCAGGTAGCCGTCGAGCCGATCGCCGTAAACAAACTCGGGATTCTCGTGAGCTGCGTCGGGCTCGAGAATCGGCCGCCAGGTCGCCGAGGGCAAGTCGAACGTGTATTCGAGCTTGTCGTTTGAGTAAGTCTGCTGCGCGCTGGCGATCTGTACGAGTAACAGAAGCGCCGCTAAACTAAAGGCTGAGATCCGTTTCATATTCGCGTAAATCCCCATCCCGGTTCAGATGCCCGAACTCACCTTGCCGTTTGCCGGGGCGACGGCCAGCACTGACTGCTGAATCCTGATCAGCCGTTCAATGCCGCGCGTGGCCAATGCCAGCAACTCGTCCATTTGGGTGCGGCTGAAGGGCTCGCGTTCGGCAGTGCCTTGCAGTTCGATAAACCGGCCGTCGCTGGTGCAAACGACGTTCATGTCGACGTCCGCCCGCGAGTCTTCGTCGTACTTGAGATCGAGTAACGGCGTGTGACCGACGATGCCGACACTGACCGCCGCCACCTGCTGGATCGTTAACGGCCGGGAAATTTTTCCGATCTTCAGCAGTTGATTACTGGCGAGAGCGAAAGCGACGTAAGCACCGGTGATCGCGGCGGTGCGCGTGCCGCCGTCAGCCTGCAAGACGTCGCAATCGATCGTCAACGTTCGTTCGCCGAGGACGCGCATGTCGGCGACCGCGCGCAGACTTCTGCCGATCAGGCGCTGAATCTCATGCGTGCGGCCGGACGGGCCGCCGCGCCCGATCTCGCGAGCGGTTCGAGTTTGCGTGGAGCGCGGCAGCATCGCGTACTCGGCGGTCAGCCATCCCTGTCCGCTGTTGCGCAGGAATGGCGGCACGCGGTCTTCAAGTGAAGCGGCACAAACAACGCGAGTGCTTCCCATCTCGATCAAGACCGAGCCTTCGGCGTAAGACAGGAAGCCGGGAGTTATTTGCACTGGCCGTAATTCGTCATGGGCGCGGCCATCAGTGCGTTCGAAGCTCATCATGTCCCCAAATTTCTACGGCCTCGAGAATTGACGGAGCCGATCCTAAGAATCTCTCGGCTACTTTAGCAAATCGTTCGGCGGCGTCGGTGACGTAAAAATGGTCGAGATCGTCACAGAGCTGTCGTTCCTGGGCAAAGCCGAGTGGTTCATCGTGTGTTAGTGATTTCTGTTCGAGTAATGCCTCGACGTCCGCGGCGGTCGCGGCGCCGGAATCGATCAATGTGATTTCGCTGCCGACAGTTTCGCTGATTACGTCGCGCAGGATCGGGTAGTGAGTGCAGCCGAGCACGAGCGCGGCGATGGAAGTGTGACTGAAGTCGCTTAGATAATCTCTGGCGACGATGCGGGCGACGTCCGTGTTGGCCCAGCCTTCTTCGGCGAGCGGAACGAAGAGCGGACAGGCGCGTTCGATGACTGTACCGGTTGCGCCGAGCGCGGAGATCGCGTGGGCGTAGGCGCCGCTGTTGATGGTGGCCTCGGTGGCGATGATGCCGATGTTACCGGGCTTTGCGTCGCGGGTGATTTCCACCGCCGCGCGCGCGCCGGGTTCGATGACGCCGATAACGGGAACGCGGATGGCGCGGCGAATTGCGGGCACCGCGAGCGCCGACGCGGTGTTGCACGCGACGACGAGCAGTTTGATCTCATGCGCTTCGAGGAACTTCGAATTCTCGACTGCGTAACGTTCGACTGTCGCGAGTGATTTAGTGCCGTAAGGCACGCGCGCCGTGTCGCCGAGATAAACGAAGCGTTCGTTGGGCAAGCGTTCGTGCAGGGCTCGATAGACGGTTAAGCCTCCGACGCCGCTATCGAAGATGCCGATGGGTGAGTTGCGATCCAAGTGAACTAGTTGAAGATTTCAGATACTGCAACGTGAAAGCCGGGAACAGTGTCGTCGACGAGCTCGTCCGAGTAATGGAAGACTCTTCTGCCGCTGGCTCGCACAACCTCAACCGTTCGCAGTTTCGGGTTCACGTTCCACACGGATTTTGCGCCGAGAGAAAGCCACAAATTGGTTTTCCACTCGACTCTTGATCGCCGATCACTGGGTGAAAGCACCTCAACAGCTACATCCGGCGCTCCTGGGTAGTATCCGTCCAAAACGTCGCTTGCTCGCTCGCGGGAAACGAAAGAGACGTCCGGCCCAAGCACTGTATCTGGGTTGGTTTCAAGCTTGTATCCCGTTTCGGCGCAGACATAGCCCAAGTTATTGGCTTTAACGTGTGGTCCTAACAATAGAGTGAGGTTTGCAACCACGCGTCCGTGTTCAAACTTCGGGAGAGGCATCGTGAGGAGTTCTCCTTTAATGAGTTCGTGACGATGTGAGTAGTCGTCTATGTTCATGAGCTCTTCGGCGGTCATGAGTTGAGTAGTTGTAGTCATAGCAACCTGCCTTAGTGAGGTCTCAACTTTATCAGTAAGAAAATGGTGGAGGCGCCGAGAATTGAACTCGGATCCAAAAACCAACGCCGAAGGACTCTACATGCTTAGTCGCTTCTCTTTCTTGCCAGGCACGCCTGACAAAAATTCGCTCGCTGTCGAGTCAGTGAAGCGACAAGACCTCGACACGAGCTAGTCCGGCTTTGGTCTCGCCCACTGCCACGGACCGAAGCAGCAGGCCAGCTCATCTAAGTGACATCTCCTTCCGCGCGCATGAGCAACTTGCGGCGAGACGCTCGGTGCTTAATTAGGCAGCGAGAGCCAATTCATTGTTATTGGCAGTTGTTTTTCCCTACGCGTTTTAACGAGCTGCATAAGGGAGCCCGGCATGCGTCGCGACGATCGTTCAGGTTCCTGTCGAAGCCTGTCGCCCCCTGCGAAGCGGGGTCATTATAAAGGTTCCGGTCTGAAATGAAAAAAGGCCTATCGCCATATTGGTTAGCACGAAATTTGGTGATAAAGTCGCGTCTAACCTCGCGTTTTATTTTCGTTTCGAAGTAGTACCATGCTCTCACCCGTAGCAAATCCCGGTATTCCCGCAGACAGCGCACCAGGTGTGACCCGTTGTGAACGGCTGCTAATCATCACGCGAAGGCTGATTCTGATGACCGTTGGCGCGCTCGGTCTGCTCGGAATTATCTTCGCTCTCACGTTGGTATTGGGTAGAAGATTTATGGTGTCGTGGGCGTGTTTTGCGACTGGGCTCATCGGCGGCTTTGTAAGCATTCAACAACGCATCAAGAACGTCAGCGACGAAGAGCTCGAACTCCTGTCACGGTCGTGGTTTCAGATCCTGCTCATCCCCGTGTACGGGGGAATATTCGCCCTAGTGTTGTATCTAACCTTCCTCAGCCGGATTGTTGAAGGTCCTTTATTTCCGGCATTCTCGCTTCCAGTTTTTGCCAACCCGCCCTCAACTGAGGACATGAAAAACCTCTTCATGTCCACTTACCCGGCCAGCGCAATGGATTTTGGCAAACTGATTTTTTGGTCTTTTGTCGCGGGATTCTCTGAGCGATTCGTCCCACAGATCATCAGCACTGCGCAAAAAAATAACTCCGGAGCCGGCGATTCCTGCTGAGCTCGATAACATCTGATCCGCAAAGTTAGTTATAATTTTTCACCGCAAATGAGGGTTTTTACCTGTCCTGTGGCTACCCACGTTGTCCAAAAGTCTCCGATCAAGGCAAGTTGTACCGGGGGAAAATCTAATATATGGCCGTAAACCGTTCTAAATACTCGCCCACAGCAATCATTAACGCACCACCCGCAGAACGCCGCCATCTTTTGTCGCGGCTGTGGCTGCCCGCCGTGCTCCTGTTGGCGCTGGCGGCCGGCGGACTGACCGGCATCGTCGCGGCTTACGAATTGAACTACTCGCGCGCCGCGAACGAAGTCGCCGCGCTCGCGACCTATCGACCAAGCGTCGTGACGCGCGTTTACGCCGACGATGGTCAAACCGTGATCGGCGAATTTGCGCTCGAAAAGAGAATTCCGCTGAAATACGAAGAGATTCCGCCGGTTTTGAAAAACGCGATTCTCGCTGTCGAAGACGTTCGCTTCTACGATCATATCGGCATCGATCCGATTCGCATCATGGGCGCGGCGTGGAAGAACCTCACCACCGACAGGATCGAAGGCGGATCGACGCTCACTCAGCAGCTCACCAAGAACCTGTTTCTTTCAAAGGAACAAACCTACACGCGCAAAATTAACGAGTGGATTCTGGCGCTCCAGATCGAACGCTACTACACCAAAAACCAGATTATGGAGTTGTACGTCAACCACATGTTCCTGGGCGCGAACGCGTACGGCATGGAAGCAGGCGCCGAAACTTACTTCGGCAAACAAGCGAAAGATCTGACCCTGGGCGAAGCAGCGTTGCTGGCCGGCGTGCCGAAAGCGCCCAGCGATTATTCACCCACGTCGAATCCGGCCAAAGCAAAAGAACGCCGCGATCTCGTTTTGGACCTGATGGCGAAAAACGGATTCTGCACTCAAGCCGAGGCCGACGCCGCCAAAGCCAAACCGATTCAGCTTGCCGACACGGCTTACTATCAATCGCAACACAAATCGACTCCTTTTGATTACCCCGTCGAATACATTCGCCAGGAACTCGAGGACAAATACACAACCCGCGTCGCGCAAGGCGGTTTGTCGGTCTACACGTCGATCAACGTCGACGCCCAGAAGCGCGCGTACGAAGTGCTTCGTGGCGGGCTCAGAAATTACGACCGCACGCACACCGGCTGGCGTTCGAGCTACACGATGATTCCGACGTCCGCGAACAACGGCGAAGGTCCGGCGACGACGACCGAGCTCAACAACTACAAGCATCCCGATTGGTACGGCAACGACTACGAAACGGGCCGCCACTTGATGGGCTTGATCATGAAAGTCGACCGCGCCCGCAACGAAGCGACCGTGCGCTTTGGTAATTTCACCGCGACGGTAACGCCCGCTGACATGGGTTGGGGTAAGCGGCAGCCGAAAGACGAATTCAAAAACGGGCATTTGGCGGAATTCGAGATCAAGGAAGTCGACGAGAAAAATCGTCACTTGAAAGTTGAGCTTTCGCAGGTCCCCGCCGTGCAGGGCGCGATGATGACGCTCAATGCGAAGAACGGCGAGATCGTGACGATGGTCGGCGGCTACGACTTCTACACCAACAAGTTCAACAACGCGATTCAGGCTTATCGACAAACGGGCTCGTGTTTCAAGCCATTCATTTATACCGCCGCCGTCGAGTGGGGCATGACTCCGGACACAACCGTCAGCGGCGCACCGATCAGCATCGGCGACTGGCAACCGCACAATTACGACGGCTCGACGAGTTGTGGTGACATGCCGTTAAAAACGGCGCTCGCGAAGTCGATGAACATTCCCGCCGTTCACCTGCTGCAAACCGTCGGCATTCAGACCGGCGCGCAGATGGTGCGACGGTTCGGAATCAAAGTGCCGATGTCGCCTTATCTGCCGTCGGCACTTGGCGCGACCGAAGTTCCGCTGGATCAGATGGTGTCGGCGTATTCGGCTTTTCCGAACAAGGGCATTCGCGTCGAGCCGCACCTGATTCGCAAAGTTCTCGATCGCGATGGCGCGACGCTCGAAGAGTGGGAAAGAACGACGTACAAAGTGATGAACGAGTACGTCGCGTTGACGATGGTTTCAATGATGCGCGGCGTGGTCCAGGGCGGCACCGCGTCCGCGGCGCAGGTGCTCGGAGTTCCACTGGCTGGCAAGACAGGCACCGTCAACGATCACACCGATGTTTGGTTTATCGGCTACACGCCAACTTACGTTACGGGCGTCTGGATGGGATATCCCGGCAAGAAGAAACCGCTCGGGGAAGACATGACCGGCGCGCACGGCGCGTTGCCGATGTTCATCGACTTCATGAAGACCTTCCTGAAAGACAAGCCGAAGGAAGATTTTCCGAAGCCGCCCGACATGCCGGAAGACATGCGCGAACTCTTCCGCCAGCGTCAGCGTGAGCTCGCTGCGGAACGCGCGGAATATGCGGCCGAAGCTGCGAAGAGTGACGATGAAGGCACGTTGCCGCCGGCTTCCAGCGAACCAAAACTCGAACAGATGACGTTGCCGCCGCCACCCAAGGCGGAAGACGAACGCCCGGCAACGCCGCAGCCGAAAACCGAAGTCACCGCACCGAAGGTCGAAGCTCCGCCGCCGCCACCTACCCGTCCACGCGAAGCTGAGCCGGCAAAGAAGAAAGGAAAGAAAGGTGAAGGCACCCCGTAGGTAAACTGGCCCTTTTCCACCGTAAGTAAACTAGTTTTTCTTTCCCACCCGTACGTAATTGGTTTTTCTTTGATTGAGCGGTTCGCCAGGTCCTGAACCGCTTTAATCCCCACCCCTCTTACTACAGTAGCTTTCCCAACGCGTACGGCAGCATCTTCCGCCACCACGGCCAGTCGTGATCGACGTTGGGTCCCCACAAATCAAGCACGTGCGGGATGCCCTTGCTATTGAGAATGTCTGAAAGCGTGCGGCTGCGTTCGGGCGCTTCGTAATTTCCCTGCCCCGACAAGATCACGATCGCGTCCGCCTTTTGCAGCAGCGGCAGATAGTGGCCGTCGTTGAGGTTCGAAAGGTAGTCGACGGGATTGTTGAAGTAGACGTTGTCGTCGTAGTAGTCCTTCAGATAAGCACGCACGTCGTAACTGCCGCTCATCGCAATCACCCCACGAAACAGATCGGGATGTTTGAAATACTCGTTGGCCGCAAGAAAGGCGCCGAGGCTCGCGCCGGTCGTCAATGGCCGATTCTCACCTTCGCCGATATCGTTGCGAATCAGCGGCAGGACTTCGTCGATGATGTAGCGATCGTAGCGCGTGAGCAGTTCGGCTTTCAGATGCGGCGGCATCTTTTCGTTAAGCAGGCTGTAACGGTTGACGCTGTTGATGGAATACGCGCGCAGTTTGCCCGCTTCGATTAAGTGTTTGATCGCATCGACGAGATAGAACCTTTCGTACTCGAGATAATCCGCGGCGGCGGTGGGGAACATCAATAGCGGTGGGCCGGCGTGACCGTACGAGACAAGCGGCATTTCCATGTTCAGGTTGTGGCTGTACCACGAGGTGGTGCGACGTTCCATGGGGACCTTTCTGCCAGTGAAATGGGCGTGAGATATTGTCGCAGATCCGGGCCGAGCGCAAGTTTGTTGGGTGTATTACTACAAACGCGCGAACGTAACGCGTACGGTTGACGCTCTGAAACTCATTTGTTATAAAAACGCCTCGCGTCCTGCACATAGTTGGAAACTATGTGAGGGCGCTTATTCCGCAGTAGCTCAATGGCAGAGCATTCGGCTGTTAACCGAAGGGTTGTAGGTTCGAGTCCTACCTGCGGAGCCAGATAGGACGAAGGTCGCTGGAAGTCGCTCCGGCGGCCTTTTCTCTTTGCCAAGTCGTGTTCGTAATTGCAAGTAGATCAAAGGGTTGGCGAAACGTTGCAGTGAGAGTGTGGTCCTTCCATATTGAGTTCGAACACACGAAATTGAGCAATTTTCGTTTTTCGCTTGAATCTTGCTGTTTATACAGAAAATAGGCCTCTTTTGAGAGTTCTAGTAGGCGAATACCATCTTGCACGTAATCATGTGCGGCCTCTTGGTATTCGGTAATTTGATCAGCAAGTCGCTTCTGCGTCTGTCGCCACTCTCGCGACTTCCGCTCAAAGAAGTCCGGTTCGATAAAACCGTCAAGCCGATCATCGTATAACCGATCAAGCCTATTCTGAATCTTACTTTGTTCTTCTTGCAAACGAACGATCGCATCTTCTCTGAAACGCTTCTCGTCCGCATGGCTCTGATGCAAAGCCTCAACGATCCAATCCATAACTTGATCGTCAAAGACCAGGCCTTTGAGTAAATCGGCAAAGCACTCGTCAAGCACTTCTTCCCGCGTGTAAGGCTCGGGGCATTTTCCTTTGTTGCCTGTGCAATGATAGTAGACGTATTTGCCTTTCTTCTTCTCAGCTACGAGCGCGCAGCCACAATGCCCACAGTTCACAAGCCCTGAGAAAGTAAACTCGTGTTTGGTTACTTTCTGTTTGGTCGAGTAGCGCCCGTCAAGAATCTCCTGTACACGCTCGTACAATCCGGTGGAGATTAGTGGCTCATGGCTGCCGCGATATGTCTTGCCCTTCCAATCAAAGTCGCCGGTGTAGAAACGCTTTCGCAGCAGATAATGGATGTTCGATTTCGACACTGGCTTTTTCAGGTGTCGCGAAACTAAACCCGCGCGGCAAGCTCGCTCGGTCACTTCAGCTAGGGAACATTGGCCCGTCGCGTACCACTCAAATATCTGTTTGATGATCGGCGCAATCTCTGGATGAGGCTCAACTATTCGCTTCCCATTCGGCCCCATCACGTTTCGGTAGCCGATTGGCGCAAAGGACGGATAGATCGACTGCTCGGCCTTTTCGAGCATTCCTTTTTTGGTTTCCTCAGAGAGATTGTCAATAAAGTTCTTCGCCATTAGAACTTTGATCCCGTGCATGAACTTCTCTGACGATCTGGAGTCCTGCGAAACAACGACATTCTCTTTCACAAAGTGGATTTCCAGATCGAGCTCGTCAACCGTCACGTAATCTTTAAGGTTGCGATAAAGGCGATCTGTCTTTTCAACCAATAGCACGCGCACGGATGAACGTTTGAGGAACTTGATCATTTCCTCAAAGCCCGCCCGCCCTGGCTTCTTGGCCGTTTGCACATCGACGAACTCACGCACGACTTTTAGCCCTTGCGACTTGGCATATTGATCGAGCAACTTAAATTGAGCCGGAATAGAAAAGCCTTCCTTCTCCTGCTCCTTTGAAGAAACCCTGCCGTACTTCACGGCGTCTTGTCGCTGCGTTGTGTGAGACTTAGATTTGCGCATGTCGGGGCCTCGCGTTAACTAGATTTGTGATGTAAGGCGCGGGATTATACATTAGTGGGGCAGCTATTGCCGTGGTTATTTTAGTCATATCTGGACCACTCACTAATGCGATGAACACGGCTTTGCTTTGTCACCTTCCCTG
>Ga0081539_10001482_pt1 | contig 39787 bp, 33 predicted proteins | sample TabmetS4T2R2_FD_71023 | JGI IMG/M metagenome (GOLD analysis project Ga0081539, IMG submission 71023) | Tabebuia heterophylla rhizosphere microbial communities from the University of Puerto Rico - S4T2R2 | ecosystem: Host-associated > Plants > Roots > Rhizosphere ... | reverse complement strand
TGGCGCTCGACATCTTGCGCGCGCATCCGGATCGGCGCTCGCCGTCACGCAAGATGAACCTCGCCCGCTGGAAGAAGGGCTTCCTCTACGAGCTCTTTGCTCATATGCGATAACCCTGCCCCCAGACCCCCCACCTCCTTCTTTTGATTACTTGGGAATGGTGGCTTGCTCCGTTCTCAGCGAGACAACGGTGCGGCGGTGGCGAGTGCGGTTGGGACCAGCGCCAACGCGCCAAAAGAAGGAGGGATGGGGTCTGGGGAAGGGAGTTCATCTCCCTTCCCCAGCTCTTTACTTACTCCGCGGCCGCTTTCACAGCCTCCGGGCTCAGCGTGTAGCGCGTGAAGGAGCGGTTCAGCGCCGGGAGAGGGGCGATTTCCATCACACCTTCCGCGGGGCGCATCAGGATCATCGCGACGGTGGCCGACAGATTCCCGTTGAAGGCGATGCGTGGCGGGCGGCAGACGGACCAGGGGGTTTGCCAGTCGTCGAAGAAGGCGGTGCGGAGGTCGTCGAGCGTCAGGGCGCCGCGCTTCGCGGAAAGCGTGTCGCGCACGCGACGGTCGCGGTAGGCGCTGTCGGGGGTCTCCGCCAGGCCGGTGTCTTTCAGCTTGGCCAGCGCGACGGGGCTGAGCCAGTGGTTGGAGTGGACGAGGATGCCGCCTTCGGGGTGGAGCAGGAAGCTTTCGTCGGGGGCGCATTCGATGTCCACACCGTAGCCGCTCGCGTGGGAGAGCATCAGGTTGTTGGAGGCGGATTTCGGCGTGGCGTAGAGGATGCGGAAGGCGAGTGCCACCTGCTCCTGCTCGAGCGCCTTGCGGCGCAGCAGCGAGAGGGGGATGCCTTCCTGGCGGTAGTCGCGGTCGCTTTGCAGGTAGTTGGCGGTGATGGCGATGCCGGCGGCATTCATGCCGCAGCGGGCGAGGCCGCCGGCTTCGACGAAGGTCATCACGTCGGGGCCGTCCTCGCGGCGGATGCGGAGGACGACGCCGGTCTGGGCGCATTCCTTCTTCCAGTCCCAGTTCTGGCCGTGGATCAGCACGCCGTCGGCGGTGGCCTCCGGGAGGAGGATGGCGCCGGTGCAGCCATCGGCGTCCTTGCGGACCGCTTCGAGCGCGGCGCGGCGCTTCGCGAGTTGCAGGACTTCGGTGCGGCAGTTGATGAGGACGATGTCCTCGAAGGGGACCTCGGCGCCGGTGGCGATGCCGCGCATCTCGGCGACGAAGGCGGGCTCGAAGGCTTCGATGCGGGGGACGAAGTCGCGCGCCATCCGGCGGGTCTTTTCCGCGTCCTGGCCCTGGGCGGAGAGCTGGGTGCCGTAATGGGCGATGCTTTTCGCGATGCGGGCGCGGGCGGCGGCACCGTAGGCGCGGCCGCGGGCTTCGGGCGGGCCGGAGAGCTCGATCAGGGGGAAGGGCTCGATCGGGGCGGGGCTGGCCATGGGCGCTCTCCTGGCGGATCTCGTATTTTGGTGCCACAGAATGCACGCCATGGCCAGTGATCTTCCCGGCGGGCCCAGCCCGCTCCATCGCGAGCTCGCGCAGGACATCCTGCGGCGGCTGCGGGCGCGCGGGGTCGCGGCGGGGGAGCGGCTGTCGCGGTTGCACCTGGCGCGGGAGCTTGGGGTGTCGCGGACGCCGGTGGCGGGGGCGGTGGCGCTGCTCGAGCGGCACGGGGTGGTGGCGACCGAGGGGCGGACGGTGCGGCTGCTGCGGACCGATCTCGATCCGGCGGCGTTGGCGGGCGAGCCGGCGGGGGATGCGGTGGCGGCGCTGCTCGTTGCGCTGGCGCGGGACCGGCGGGCCGGAGCGTTGCCCGAGGAGGTGTCCGAGCGGCAGTTGCAGGCGCGCTATGGGGCGGGGCGGCAGGTGGTGGCGGCGGCGCTGCGCCAGCTCGCCGAGCTCGGGGCGGCCGTGCGCAACCGCGGGCATGGCTGGCGGATCGTTGCCGGCTTCATGAATGCCGAGGAGCGCCAGGCCTCCTACCGCTTCCGCATGGTGATCGAGCCGGCGGCGCTGCTGGAGCCGGGCTTCGCGCTGCCGCCGGGCTGGGCGGCGGAGATGCGGGCGCGCCACCAGGCCTTCCTCGACCGGCCGTGGCGGGCGACCGACACCGTGGCGTTCTTCGAGACCAACGCGGCGTTCCATCTCGGGCTCGCGGAGGCGTCGGGGAACCGGTTCTTCGCGCAGGCGGTGGCGCAGCAGAACCGGCTGCGGCGCTTCAACAATTACGACTGGCGCAGCGGCGAGGAGCGGGTGCGGGTCTCGGCCGCGGAGCATCTCGGCATTCTCACCGCCATCGAGGCCGGGCGGCGGGAGGAGGCGGCGGAGCGGATGCACCGGCATCTGGCCGGCACCGCGCTGCTGCCGTGGCGGCCACGCCTGGGGGACGCAGCGGTCGGCGCGGCGGCGGCGAGCGGGTGAACGTCCTCGGCCGCGGCGCGCGGGGGAGGATGTTGCATTCTGAGGACTCAGAGTGCAATGTGACGCTTCCCTTGCGGAGGCCGAGCCTTGCATCCGAAGAGAGCGGCACGCTGGCCCGGCGGCGCACGCTGCGTGGTCTCGGTGACCGTCCACATGGACGGGCCGGCAGTGGAGGTCGGGCGCCAGCAGGTGCCGCTCGGGATGCATGCGGCGGGGCGGTACTCGATCCGCCGCGGCGTGCCGCGGACGCTGGAGCTGTTCGCGCGGCTCGGCATTCCGGCGACCTATTTCATGTGCGGCTACGACGCCGAGCGCGTGCCCGGGCTGATGCGCGAGGTCTGCGCGGCGGGGCATGAGATCGCGGCGCATGGCTACGTGCATGAGGGCTGGGATCCGGGCGATGCGGAACCGGAGCTGCTGGAACGCACGCACCGCATCCTGAGCGACTGCACCGGCATCGCACCGGTGGGGTGGTGCTCGCCTTCGGGGCGGAAATCGGCGCGCACCCTGCCGGTGCTGAAGGGGCTTGGGTATTTCTACGATGCGTCGGAGAAAGATGACGACCTGCCCTATCTCGCCACGATCGATGGCGAGGTCGCGCGGGATTTCGTGATCCTGCCGAACAACACCGTGTCGCTCGACGACGTGCCGGCCTATCGCGAGGGGCAGGCGCTGGCGGCCGAGGTGCTGGAAAACTGGCTGCAGGAGCTGGCGGCGATCGCCGCCGGCGCGGGCTATGTGCACCTCACCTTCCACCCGCGCGCAGGGTTCGGCAGCGGCACGCCGGCGCGCATGGCGGCGGTGGCGCGCTTCCTCGAGGCGGCGCAGGCGATGGATGGGGTGCGGTTCCTCACCTTGCGCCAGCTTGCGGAGCGTTGCCTGGCGGAGCCGGAGGCGTGGCGCCGATGAGCCGCGTGATCGCGCTGACCGTGAATGTCCACGGCATGGGGCCGGAGGCGGCGCGCGAGCCGGCCTCGTCGCTGTTCGGCCGCTTCGCGCATGGCGGCTACGCCTGGCATGTCGGGATGCCGCGCCTGCTCGACGCGCTGCGCGACTGGGAGGTGAAGGCGACCTTCTTCTGGCCGTCCTCCGAGGCCGCGCGCGCGCCGGCGCTGCTCGAGCGCTGCATGGCCGACGGCCACGAGGTCGCCGCGCATGGCCGCGCCTTCGAGGATCACATGGCGCTGGCGCCGGAAGACGAGGTCGTGCTGCTCGAGGCCGCGCATGCGGCGCTGGTGGCGCACGGCGCGCAGCCGCTGGGGTTCCGTGCGCCGACCGGCACGCTGTCGCCGGCGAGCTTCGGGATCCTGCATCGCCTCGGCTATCGCTACGACAGCAGCAACGTGGATGACGATGCGCCCTATTCGCTCGCGGCGGATGGCGCGCCGGGGATGGTGGAGCTGCCGGTCAGCGAGGGGCTGACCGACGCCACGCATTTCGCGCGGCGTCTCACGCAGTCCCGCGCCGAGGCCTTCCTGCTGGAGACGCTCGACGCGCTGCTGCCGGAAGACGGCTTCGCGGTGATGACGGTGCATCCGCGCGGCGATCTCGGCCTGGTGCGGGAAGCGCGCCTGCCCATCCTGCGGCGGCTGGTCGAGCGGGCGCGGGACATGCATGGCGCCCGCTTCGCGCTGTGCCGCGACATCGCCGCCTCCTGCCTCGCGCCGGACCGCACCGTGACCTGGAACGGGAGACCCCGCGCATGATCCTCGCCCCCCGCCGCGCCCTGCTGGGCGGGGCGCTCGCCCTGCCCTTCCTCGCCGCGCGGGCGCGGGCGCAGCTGCCGGACCGGCCGATCCGGATGATCTGCCCCTGGGCGCCCGGCGGCACCACCGACACCTATCTGCGCGGCATGGCGCCGATCGCCTCGCGCCATCTCGGCCAGACGCTGGTGGTGGAGAACCGCGCCGGCGCCTCGGGCTCGGTCGCGCTCTCCTATCTCAGGATGCAGCGGCCGGACGGCAGCGTGATCGCCGGCGTCACCGATGCCTCCTTCCGCATCGGCGTGGTGCAGCGGGTGGATTACGACGCGCCGCGCGACTTCAGCTTCCTCGCCGCCACCTCGACGCTGAATTTCGGCTGGGCGGTGCTGAAGGACAGCCCGATCCGCGACCTCAAGGACCTGGTCGCGCGCGGCCGCGAGCAGCCGGAGCGCATCTCCTATGCCGGCGGCGGCACGCCGGCCAACCCGCCCTTCGGCATGCGGCTGCTGGAACACGTGACGGGCGCGAAATTCCTCTTCGTGCCCTTCGCCGGCGGCGGGCAGATGATCAACGCCGTCATGGCGCGCGACGTGGACCTCGTCTACGACGCGCTCGGCGCGCTCGCCGGAGTGATCGACGGCGGCACCTTCCGCGCGCTGGCCATCACCGCGGAATCCCGCTTCCCGCGCTGGCCGGAGGTGCCCACCGCGCGCGAGGAAGGCTTCGACGTGCTGTTCGACCTGCCCGCCGGCTTCGTGGCGCCGCGCGGCATGGAGCCCGGCCTCGTCGCGCTGTTCGAGGAGGCCTTCCGCAAGGCCAAGGACGACCCCGAGCACGCGACGCTGCTGGCCCGCCTCAACCTCAGCCCGTTCTGGCGTGGGAGCGCGGAGTATGCGCGGCATGTGCAGGGGATCCACGACACCTTGCCAGGGCTGATGCGGACGCTGGGGCTGCTGCCGGCGGGGTGAGATGTGAGATTGGGGGGCGGAGATGAACTCCGCCCCCCAAACCCCCCACCTCCTTTTTTTGGCTACGGGGAAGCGTGGATAGCTCCGTCCTCAGCCCCATAACGCTGCGGCGGCCGAGAGTGCGGGAGGAACCAGCGCCAAGCGAGACGAGAAGGTTTCCGATTCGTGGCGGATCATTCTAAAACTGCTCTGGTCGGCAGCCTGGCTGCACGCGAGAGCACGAGATGGGGCACCCGCATCACGATAGGGATGGAGACCGGCCAGGCGCCAGCGGTGGGGCCTGCCCGCCATGAGCAGCACGCGCGCCGCGTTTTCGGCCCGGAAGGCGGCCGATGCCGCGCCCCCGATCGGCGGCGCGAGAGGCGTGCCCTTCCATCCCGCCACCGTGCTCAAGACCGACGTGTTCGGCTGGATCAGCAAAGGCCGGCTGGGCGGCCAGGAGGCCATCGAACGGGACCTCTCCCGCGCGCGGTGGTGGGCCTGGCCCGTCGCCGCGCTGCTGTTCCGCCGCGAGGTGAAGGCGCTGCGCCGGCTGGCCGGCCTGCCCGCCGTGCCGCAATTGCTCCGCGCCGAGCCCGACCGGCTGTATCGCAGCTACCTGCGCGGCGCGCCGATGCATGTCGCGCGGCCCCTCGGCAATGCCGCCTATTTCCGTGCGGCCAAGGCCGCGCTGCGCGCCATCCACCGCCGCGGCGTCACCCATAACGACCTCGCCAAGCAGCAGAACTGGCTGGTGGGCGAATACGGCCAGCCGCTGGTGATCGACCTCCAGCTCGCCTGCGTGCACCGGCGCCGCGGCAAGCTTTTCCGCCTGCTCGCCTATGAAGACCTGCGCCACCTGCTGAAGCACAAGCGCCGCTACGTGCCCGAAGCGCTGACCGCGACCGAGAAGCGCGTGCTGGCGCGTAAGAGCCTGCCCACCCGGATCTGGATGGCGACCGGCAAGCGCCTCTACAACGCGATCACCCGCGGCATCTTCCGCTGGTCCGACGGCGAAGGCGGGCACGACCGGCTGCGCAGCCACGGCCCGGCGCTGGAAGGCTTCCTCGCCGCGCAGCCCGGCGTGCGGGCGGTGGTCGTGTCGTCCTACCCCTATCCGCGCCGCATCGCCGGGCTCTACGCCTTCGTCGAAGGCGAGCCGTGGCTGGACGAGCCGGCGCTGGCACGCGCGGCGCGAGCCACACTCGGCTGCATGGCGGCGCCCGATCTCGTGCAGCTCGCGCGCCGCCTGCCGCGCGACGCCGAGGGCGCGCCGCGGCGCGACGTGCTGGACCTGGTCGCACGGAACCTGGTGGACGATGCGCTGCTGCTCGCGGCGGGCGATGCGGATGCGGCGGTCATTGTTGCGGGACGGTTGAACCGCAGCGATCGGAAGTAAGCTTGGGGGGCGGAGTTCATGTCGCGGCGTGCCGCGACCCCCCCAAACCCCCACCTCCTTTTTTTGGTGATTTGGAGCGCGTGGCTCGCTCCGTTCTCGACGAGACAACGGCGCGTGGGCGGAGTGCGGAGGCCGCCAGCGCCAAGTATCCAAAAAAAAGAGGGAAGGGGTCCGGGGAAGGGAGTTCATCTCCCTTCCCCGGTTCACCGTGCGAGTTCCCGCGTCATCCTGTCCAACCCGCCGAGCGTCAGCGGGTACATGCGGTCCTCCATCAGCTTGCGGAGCAAGCCGACCGACTGCGTGTAGCGCCAATGCGCTTCGTCCACCGGGTTCAGCCAGGCCGCGCGGCGGAAGTGGCGGGTCAGGCGCTGCATCCAGACGCTGCCGGCTTCCTCGTTCCAATGCTCCACGGAGCCGCCGGGCTGGATGACCTCGTAAGGGCTCATCGTCGCGTCGCCGACGATGACCAGGCGGTAGTCGGGGCCGTAGGTGCGCAGCAGCGCGAAGGTGCCCATCTCCGTCTCGCGGCGGCGGCGGTTGTTGCGCCAGACGCGCTCATAGGGGCAGTTGTGGAAGTAGAAGTGTTCCAGGTGCTTGAACTCGGAGCGCGCGGCGGAGAAGAGCTCCTGGCTGATGCGCACGTGATCGTCCATCGAACCGCCGATGTCGAGCAGCAGGACGAGCTTCACCGCGTTGTGGCGCTCGGGGACCATGTGCAGGTCGAGCGTGCCGGCGTTGTTGGCGGTGGCGCGGATGGTGCCGGGCAGGTCGAGCTCGGTGGCGGCGCCGGTGCGGGCGAAGCGGCGCAGGCGGCGGAGCGCGATCTTCATGTTGCGCGTTCCGAGCTCGGTGTCCTCGTCGAGGTCGCGGAATTCGCGCTTGTCCCACACCTTCACGGCGCGGCGGTGGCGCGAGCCGTCCTGGCCGATGCGCACGCCCTCGGGGTTGTAGCCATAGGCGCCAAAGGGCGAGGTGCCGGCAGTGCCGATCCACTTGCTGCCGCCCTGGTGGCGGCCCTTCTGCTCGGCCAGGCGCTGGCGGACGGTTTCCATCAGCTTCTCGAAGCCGCCGAGCGCCTCGATCTGCGCGCGCTCCTCCTCGGTCAGGAGCTTTTCGGCGAGCTTGCGCAGCCATTCCTCGGGGATGGTGCCGATGGGCGCGCCCTCGGGCGGCTCGAGGCCCTTGAAGATCTCGCCGAAGACGCGGTCGAAGCGGTCGAGGTGGCGTTCGTCCTTCACCAGCGCGGCGCGCGAGAGGTGGTAGAAATCCTCCACGCTGAATTCGGCGACGCCGTGCTGGAGCGCGCGCAGCAGGGAGAGGTATTCGGTGACGGAGGCCGGGACCTCGGCCGCGCGCAGCGCCAGGATGAAGCTGGCGAACATCAGTCGCCGCCGCGGCGCTGGCGCGAAAGGAAGGCGAGGCGTTCGAACAGGTGCACGTCCTGTTCGTTCTTGAGCAGCGCGCCGTAGAGCGGCGGGATCGCCACCTTGGGGTCCTGGCTGCGCAGCGCCTCGGGCGGCAGCTCCTCGATCATCAGCAGCTTGAGCCAGTCGAGCAGCTCGGAGGTGGCGGGCTTCTTGCGCAGCTCGGCGACGCCGCGGATGTCGAAGAAGACGTTGAGCGCCTCGCGCGCCAGCGCGGCGCGGATCTCGGGGTAGTGGGCGTGGACGATGCGGTCCATCGTCTCGCGGTCGGGGAAGCGGATGTAGTGGAAGAAGCAGCGGCGCAGGAAGGCGTCCGGCAGCTCCTTCTCGTTGTTGGAGGTGATGATGACGATCGGGCGGTGGCGCGCCTGCACCACCTGGCGCGTCTCGTAGACGAAGAACTCCATGCGGTCGAGCTCGAGCAGGAGATCGTTGGGGAACTCGATATCCGCCTTGTCGATCTCGTCGATCAGCAGGACGATGGGGGTCTCGGATTCGAAGGCGTCCCACAGCTTGCCGCGCACGATGTAGTTGGCGATGTCGTGCACGCGGGGGTCGCCGAGCTGGCCGTCGCGCAGGCGGGAGACGGCGTCGTATTCGTAGAGGCCCTGCTGCGCCTTGGTGGTGGACTTGATGTGCCACTCGATCAGCGGGTAGCCGAGGGCCTTGGCGACTTCCTGCGCCAGCACGGTCTTGCCGGTGCCGGGCTCGCCCTTGACCAGCAGAGGGCGTTGCAGGGCGACGGCGGCGTTCACCGCCACTTCGAGGTCGCGCGAGGCGACGTAACGCTCGGTGCTCCGGAACTGGGCCACGCTGTGCTCCGATGAGGGGATCGGGGGCAGTGTGCTCAGCGGAGCGCGGCGGCGGCAAGCTCCAGCAGGGCGGCGGCGAAGGCGCGCATGTTGGCGGCGCGGTCGAGGCTTGCGGTTTCCACGGTCGTGGCGCGTTCGGCCCCGGGGCCGACGATGGCGAGGCAGGCATGGCCGGGGGCGTCGCCATAGCGGTTGCCGGTGGGGCCGGCGGCGCCGCTCTCGCCGAGGCCCCAGCTGGCGCCGAGGCGGTCGCGCGCGGTGCGGGCGAGGAGCAGGGCGTAGGCCTCGGTGGAGGGGCGGAGCCCGGCCATGGTCTCGTCGGTGATGCCGAGCAGGGCGGCGCGCGCGAAGCGCGTGTAGATCACGCCGCCGCCGAGGAAGTAGGCCGAGGCGCCGGGGGCGGCGAGCAGGGCGGCGGAGACCAGGCCGCCGGTCGAGGATTCGGCGACGGCGATGGTCTCGCCGCGCGCCTTCAGCGCGGCGCCGAGCGCAGCGGCGGCGGGCAGCAGGGTGTCCATGCGCGTCTCTCCTGTGCTGGCTGGTGTCCGGCACATGGCAATGGCGGCGCCGGCGGCAAGCGCGAGGGCGGCGATCGCGGCGCGGACGGCTCGGCGTGGCGGCGGAGGCGGGTGGCGATCGCTGTGCGAGAGGCGGATCGGCCGCGACGGGCGGCGACGGGGGTGCGACGGCAGGCGCGTCACCTTTCGTCACCGGCGCATGGTCTTGAAGCCGGCAGCGGCGCGGGCATGGTTGGGGGCATGAACATTCCCTTCCTGAGCCGCCGCCCGCGCGTCGCCCTGCTGCGGCTGCAGGGCGTGATCGCCGCCCGGCCGGCGCCGCTTTCCGTCACGCTCAGCGCCGCGGGGGTGGGGCCGCTGCTGGAGCGCGCCTTCGGGCTGCGGCGGCTCGCCGCGGTGGTGCTGGTGGTGAACTCGCCGGGCGGGTCGCCGGTGCAGTCCTCGCTGATCGCGTCCCGCATCCGGCAGCTTGCGGAGAAGAATAAGGTGCCGGTGATCGCGGTGGCGGAGGATGCGGCGGCCTCGGGCGGCTACTGGATCGCCTGCGCGGCCGACGAGATCGTCGCCGATCCGGCCTCGATCCTCGGCTCGATCGGGGTGATCAGCGCGGGGTTCGGGCTGGATCAGGCGATCGCTCGGCTCGGGGTGGAGCGGCGGCTGCGCACGGCGGGGGTGGAGAAGTCGCTGTTGGATCCGTTCCGGCCGGAGCGGCCGGAGGAGACGGCGCGGCTCGAGGACCTGCTCGGCCGGTTGCACGAGGAGTTCAAGGGCTGGGTGCGGGAGCGGCGCGGCGCCCGGCTGAAGGCGCCGGAGGAGACGCTGTTCACCGGCCGGTTCTGGACCGGGCGAGAGGCGGTGGCGCTGGGGCTCGCGGACGGGCTCGGCGATGCCGAGGGCGAGGCGCGGCGGCGTTTCGGGGAGGATGTGCGCATCGTGCCGGTGGGCCAGCGCCGGCGGCCCTTCCCGTTCCGGCTGCTCCCCGGCGTGGAGGAGATCGCGGCGGCTCTGGAGGAACGCGCGGCCTGGGCGCGGCTGGGTCTGTAGCGCCTCCCGCACTCTCAGGCGCCGCGGCGTTGTCGGGCTGAGAGCGGAGTTCGCCGCGCTTCACCGTGCCAAAAAAAGGAGGTGGGGGGTCTGGGGGGGTCGCGGCACTGCCGCGACGTGAAGCTCCGCCCCCCAGTTCTTTTCTAATCCGCCGCCATCCGCTGATCGCCGAAGGCGGCGATCAGCGCGGCGACGCCGGCTTCGACCGAGATCTCGGCCCGCCAGCCGAGCAGGGCCTCGGCGCGGGTGGGGTCGCCGCGGAAATGTGCGACGTCGAAGTTGCGTGCCGGCGCCTCGCGGATCTGCACGGGCGCCAGGGCTGCCGCTTTCGCGATGGCGGCGAGCTCGGCGAGGGAGGTGGCGCGGCCGCCGACGAAGTGGATCGGCGGCAATGCGGTGCCGTCGGCCATGGCGCGCAGCACGGCGAGGACGCCGCGGCCGACGTCGCGCACATGGGTGAAGTCGAAGGTGTTGCCGCTGCCTTCGACCGACATGGTGCCGCCCAGCGCCGCGGCGCGGGCGAAGGCGGGGACAACGCGGTCGGGATGGTCGCGGACGGCGCCGAAGACGTTGGAGAAGCGGAGGATGGTGGTGTCGAGGCCGGCCTGGCGCGCGGCCTCCATCGCCTGCTCGGCGGCGAGCTTGGAGCGGCCGTAATGGTTCATCGGCCGGAGTGGCGCGTCCTCCGCGACGGGCAGGTCGGTGGGGTCGCCGTAGACCTCGCGGCTGCTGGCGTAGACGAGCCAGGGGCGGCGCCCGACCGGCCGGTCGAGCGCGGCGCGGATGACGTTGGCGGTGCCCTCGACATTCACGGCGTGGCAGTGCGCCGGGTCGCGCTCGCCGAAGATGACGCGGGAGACGGCGGCGAGGTGCAGCACACCGTCGCAGCCGGCGATCGCGGCGGCGAGGGCGGCGGGGTCGCAGATGTCGCCGTGGCGAGGCTCGCCGGGTGGGTGGGCGATGTCGAAGGCGACCGTCTCGATGCCGGAGGCGGCGCAGAGACGCAGGGTCTCGCAGCCGATCAACCCGGCGGATCCTGTTACGAGCACGCGCATGCAGATGTTCCCGACCGCTCTGTTGATGCCGTTTGCCGACGCATTGTACTGTTGATGGCGGATACGCGCGAAACCGGACGCCCTCCTCAACTTGCGGGCGAGCACGCGGTCACCGGTCATTTACGAGACGTAGCTATAGAATTGCGCTGGCCGGGTAGTAAAGTTCTTGTTAAAGGTGCGACCCGGTCGTGCCGCTCGCCGCCCTGATCCCGGGAACAACCCGCGATTGCGGTGCAGGGAAGAGGCGCTGGCCCATGCCCGCCAAAAAAGAGCCATCACGATCCGAGCACGACGGTCCATCTCATGCGAAGCGGCGTGACGCTCACTTCCTGGCGGCTCGACCCGGAATGGGACCCGCTCCGGCAGCCGGTGCGCGACCCGGCGATCCGGCGGCCGGAATTCGAAGATTCCTATGATTTCGCCACCGTCCTGTTCGACCTGTTCTGGGACGAGCGGGGCGAGAACATCATCGGCGTCTGCCCGCCGCTGCTCAATCTCGAGGAGGCGCTGGATCTCCGCTTCCGCGCCCTGCCCTCGGGCGCGCCCTGCGGGTTCCGCATCGTCCGCCGCAACCTGACCGACCGGCTGGTGCTGACCCCGCCCCCGGGCACCACCGCCCTCCTGCTCGAGAGCCGCGCGGCGCGGCTGCATCTCGCGCCGCAGCCCAATCTCGCGGCGGAGTTCGCCGGGCGCCGCGCGCTGTTCACGCTGAGCAAGGACAACGACCTCGCCTGGCTGCGCGACTGGGCACAGTTCTACGTCCGCAACCATGGCTGCGACGCCGTCGTCGTCTACGACAACGGCTCCACGCGCTACGGCACGGCCGACATCGCCGAGACGCTGCGGCGGGTGCCGGGCATCGAACGCGCGCTCGCGATCGACTGGCCGTTCCCCTATGGTGCCTTCGATCTGCGCAGCAGCCCGGCGATCCAGCGCTGCGACTCCATCTATTGCCAATGGGGCTGCTTCGAGCATGCGCGGCTGCGCTTGTTCCCGCACGCCGCGAGCGTGAGCAACGCCGATGTCGACGAGCTGGTCGTGTCGGCGAGCGGGGAGAGCGTGTTCGACGCCGCCGAGCGCAGTGCCGACGGTGTCATCTGGTATCCCGGGATCTGGATCGAGTGCCCGCCCGAGGACGTGACCGAGGCGGTGCGACGGGCGCCGCGTCACCGACATTTCACGAAGCGCACGGCGATCCCGGATTCCTGTCCCGGCAAGTGGACCGTGGCGCCCGGCCGCGTCGGGCGCGAGGTGCAATGGGAAGTCCACCAGGTGCGCGGAACGCCGAACCTGCCCGCGCTGGACTTCGCCTTTCGCCACATCAAGCCGATCAACACCAATTGGGATGTGGACGCCCCGGGACAGGAGCGCCTGCGCACCAATGCGGCGCTGAACCCGGACGCCGTGGTGGTGGACGAACTTCTCCGCGCCGCCTATGCACGGGCCTTCCCCGACGAGGAGGAGGAGACCGGCTTGACGCCACGCCCAGGCGACGCGTCGGACACGGTGTGGCGGCTGCGCGCGGGACGGCTGCTTGCCGCAGGGGCGCCGGAGGCGGCGCTCGCCGCGGCGTCGCAGGCCGTGGCGCTGGCGCCTGGGCATGCGAGCCATGCGCTCTACCGCGCGAAGCTGCATCGCCTGCTCGGCGACGAGGCAGAGGCGGAGGACGAGGAGGCGCGCGCCGCGGCGCTGCGCGAGAACTCGGTCCATTACCAATTCCAGATGGGCTACGAGCGGGTCGCGCGCGGCGACGTCGCCGGCGGTCTCGCCCAGCAGCGCCGCGCGATTCTCGCCGATCCGGCGCGGGCGGACTACGCCACCAACCTGATGCGCCACCTGCATCGGCAAGGCGCAGTCCCGGAGGCGTTCGAGGTCCACGCCCTGGTGGCGCCGCACTGCCCGCCCGAGGCCGCGTATCGGCTGGATCAGGCGCATGTCGAGCTGCTACTGGGCGCGCGCCAAAACGCCGAGGCGCTCGCCCTTGCCCGGGAAGTGTTCGAGGCGCAGCCGCGCAACCTCGCCGCCCTGGGGCGGCTGATCCGCGCGCTGATGCAGGACGGGCAGAAGGAGGCCGCGCTCGCGGCGGTCGAGCGCGGGCTCGTTCTCCAGGCCGAGCCCGCGACGCAGGAGGATCTGCTCGCGGCAAGCGTCGGCAATTCGCCGGAGTCGGTCGCCTATGACGAGGGCGAGCGGCTGCCGGACCTGCTGCAGGCGAAGGCCTGGATCCTGCTCGAGCTCGGGCGGGCCGCGGAAGCCGCGGCCATCCTGCGCGCGCGGATCGCGGCCGAGCCGCGCAACCCGCGGCATCGCACCCTGCTTGCAACGGCGCTCGACGCGCTCGGCGCCGCCGGAGAGGCGCGCGACGCGCGCGAGCAGGCGCTCGCGCTGCTCCGCGCCTGGCTCGCCATGCGGCCTCGCACCGATCTCATGGTGCACCAGAGGGACATCGTCTGGGCCGAGCAGCTCAAGGCCGCGGCCGAGCTCGAGCAGGCGCTCGGCCGCCACGAGGCGGCGCTCGCGCTGCTCGACGAGGCGGTCGAGGCGCTGCCGGACGAGCCCGATCCGCGGCTGCGGCGCATGGTCTCGCGGCGCGAGGCGGGCCGCCTCGCCGAGGCGACCGCCGACCAGCGCCGCGTGGTCGCGATGATGCCCTGGCAGGCGGAGCACCGCGCCACCCTCGCCGCCCTGCTGTTGAAGGAGGGCGATCTGGCGGCGGCGGAAGCCGAGCTCGCGGCGGGCTTCGCCCTCGCCGAGGCGCGGCCCGCCCCGCTCTATGCGGTGCGTAGCGATCTCCGGGAGCGGCAGGGCCGGCCGGAGGAGGCGCTCGCCGATGCCAAGAGGGCGGTCGAGGCCGATCCTGAATCCTGGCAGCACGCGGTCCGGCTGGCCTATGCGCTGATGCGGCGGGGCCGGCTCGCGGAGGCCGAGGATGCGCTGGCGCGGGCGGCCGGGCTGGGACCGCAGCGCCCCGCCGCGGTCGCGGCGGCCGAGAGCGAGCTGCGCAGCCAGCAGGACCGGCCGGAAGAGGCGCTTGCCGCCAATGCGGCGGCGATCGCCGCCGAGCCCGAGGAGTGGCACCACCAGGCCCGCGCCGGGCGGCTGCTGATGCGCCTCGGGCGGCTCGAGGCGGCGGAGGCGGCGCTCGCCGCGGCGATCGCGCTGCGCCCCGCCAACCCGGGGCCGGTGCACGCCCTGCTGAGCGAGCTGCACCTGCGGCAGGACCGGCCGGAGGCGGCGCTCGCCGAGAGCCGCGCCGCGATGGCGGCCGAGCAGGACGAGTGGCGCCACGCACATCGCACGGCGCATGTCCTGCTGCGGCTTGGCCGGCTCGACGAGGCGGAGGAGGCGGCACGCAGCGGCCTCGCGCTCGATTCGGCGGAGCCCGGGCCGCTGCAGGCGCTGCTCGGCGACCTGGCCGAACGCGCCGGCCGGCCGGACGCGGCGCTCGCGGCCTTCCGCGCGGCGATCGCCGCCGAGCCCGGGGATGGCCGCCACTGGCACCGGGCGGCTCGGCTCCTGATCCGGCTCGGCCGCGCCGACGAGGCGGAGGAGGGGCTGCGGCAGGCGCTGGCACTCGGCGTCGCCGGGCCCGGGCCGTTGCATGCCGCGCTCGGCGAGCTCAGGGAGCGGCTCGATCAGCCGGAGGCGGCGCTCGCCGCCTATCGCGCGGCGAGCGCCGCGGAGCCCGAGGAGGGGCGCCACCAGCGCCGGGCCGCCCGCATGCTGCTGCGGCTCGGCCGGGCGGACGAGGCGCTGGCGCCGGCCGAGCAGGCCCTGGCGCTGATCCCGGACGAGGCCAGCTCGCATGCCCTGCTGGGCGAGGTGCTCCTGCGTCTCGATCGCTTCGACGCCGCCGCGGAGGCCTTCGCGCGGGCGCTCGCGACCGAGCCGCGCCACCCGCCGATCCTGAGCGGCTACGGCACCGCGCTCCACCGGCTGGGCCGGCCGGAGGCGGCGGTCGCGGCCTATCGCGCGGCGCTCGCGGCGGAGCCGGAGAACGGGCCGTTGTGGCGAAGCTTCGCCAGGTTCCTGCATCAGCTGCCGCCGGCGGCAGAGGCGGAGGCGGCGGCGGCGGCGTCCCGCGCGCTGGCGCTGATGCCCGGGGACGCGCCTTGCCTGCGCATCCTGCGCGAGATCGCGGCGCGGCGGGACGCGGCGCGGGCAGGGTCGCCGCCGCAGAGGCGCGGCCGCGGCGCCGCGCCACAGGGGACGGCTGGATGAGCGGCGACGGCACGATGAGCGGCGGCGATGGCACGATGGGCGGCGCGGCCGTCGCGGCGCGGCTGCATGCCTGGATGACCGGAACCGTGCTGCCCTTCTGGGCCGAGGCAGGGCGCGACGCCGCCACCGGCGCCTTCCACGAGCGGCTGCTGCCCGACGGCACCCCGGACCGCGCGGCGACCCGGCGGCTGCGGGTGCAGGCGCGGCAGATCTATGTCTATGCGCATGCCGGGGCGCTCGGCTGGTATCCGGCGGGCGGCGCGCTCGCCCTCGCCGGCTTCGACGCCATGATGGCGGCGGCGCATGCGCCGGACGGCGAAGCCGGCTTCGTCCACACCCTGACCCCCGATGGCCGCGTCGCCGATGCGCGGCGGGACGCCTACGACCATGCCTTCGTGGTGCTCGCCCTCGCCTGGCTGCTGCACGCGACCGGCGAGGCGCGGGTGCGCGCCGCGCTCGCGGCGACGCTCGCCTTCGTGGACCAGCGGCTGACCGCGCCGGATGGCAGCCTGTACGAGGACACGCTCGGCAGCCTGCCGCGGCGGCAGAACCCGCAGATGCACTGGTTCGAGGCCATGCTGGCGCTGCACGAGGCGCTGGCCTGGACCGGCGCGGCGGAGCGCGCGGCGCGCGGCCGCGCCCGGCTCGAGACGCTGTTGTGGGACCCGGCGACGCGCTGCCTCGGCGAGTATTTCACCGATGCCTGGGCGCCGGCGCCGGGCGAGGCCGGGGCGGTGGTGGAGCCAGGCCACCAGGCGGAATGGTGCTGGCTGCTGCGCCGCCACGAGACGCTCGGCGGCCTGCCGCGCGGCGCGCTGGCGAGCGAGATGCTGGAATCGGCGCTGCGCTGGGCCGATCCCGCCAGCGGGCTGCTGGTGGACGAAGCGTTGCGCGACGGCGGGGTGCGCAAGCCGACGCGGCGCTCCTGGCTGCAGACCGAGCTCGCCAAGGCGTGGCTCGCCGAGGCCGAGGCGGGGCGGCCGGACGCCCCGGCGGCGGCGGCGGCGGCGCTCGTGGCGCTCGAGCGGCATCATCTCGGCACGCCCCTCGCGGCGGGCTGGACCGATCAGCTCGACGCCGCGTGCCGGCCGCTGCCCGGGCCGGTGCCGGCGAGCACGCTCTATCATGTCTTCGTGGCGGTGGCCGAGGCGGTGCGCGTGCTCGGCACCGCGCCGCGGGTGGTGCCGTGAGCGCGGCGCGAGGCTTGCATCACATCCACGGGAACGCAGGACGGCGCGGGATGCAGGGGCCGGATTGGCTGCAATCGGAGCAGGCATTGCACCGATGCTGCCAGCGCAGCGGCTGCATCGTGCAAGACGAGGGGTCCCGACGGTGGAGACCGGCGAGGTGAGAGTGGAAGGCTTCATCGATATCTGCACGCAGGACGGCTACCTGGAGGGCTGGGCGCGGTTCCGCGGGCCGGGCCACCGGCCCTGCATCGTTTCGATCCTTCGGGACGGCGCGGTGGTCGCGCGGGCGAGCGCCGACCAGTATCGCCGCGACCTGCTGGCCGCCGGCGTCGGCCATGGCCATTACGGCTTCCGCAGCCGGCTGCTCCGCCCGTTGCCGCCGGGCGCCCATGAATTCTCCATGGTGGAGGAGAGCACCGGAGAGCCGGTGCTGAACCCGGCCGAGAAGGCGTCGCGCTTCGTGGTCGAGCTGCCCGAGATCGTGCCCGCCGACGCGGTGATCTCGGTCGAGCAGCTGCTCAAGCGGCGCTCGGAATGGAGCGATGCCGATGTCGCCGGCCATGTCGGCTCGCTCGGGCTCGAGCAGGCGCGGCGGCGGATGGGCGATGCGCGCTTCGTCGACGTGCTCTACATGTTCCTGCTCGGGCGGCGCGCCGACAGCGAAGGGTCGCAGGCCTATTGCCGGAAGCTCGAGCAGGGGGACATCGACGCCGAGGAAATGTTCCGCGTGCTGCTCGCGAGCGAGGAGCGGCGGAGCAAGAGCACGCGCCTGCCCTCCCCCTATGACGCGGAGTTCCCGTTCTGATGCCGGGTGCAGCCGGGCCGCGCAACTCGCGGCGGCGGTGTCGGCTTGCCTTGCTCGGAATGGATTGGCTAGCTTCGCGCTGTCATCACGCGACGATTGTCCGGCCGGACGGCGCAGCCCAAAACCGGTATGACCAGGCCCCGACAGGATAGATGCCCCTCGACCCGATCATCGTCGTCAGCGCCCCCTGCCATGCCGCGTCCTACAACGGCAGCGCAGTGGGCCCGCGTGCGTTCCGCCACAGCCAGACCCTGCTCGGCACCGAGGCGCAGGTGCGCATCGCGCTGCGCGCCTTCCAGCGCAGCCGGATGCGTTGCCTGTTCTCGCCGGTGCCGGAGGTGTTCTCGAGCCCGGCGAGCCTCACGGCGCTGATGCGCGCGGCGAAATCCGCGCGCGGCCTCGCCGAGCGCGGGGTGGTGCATGTGCGCTTCGGGCCGCCGAGCGAGGCCAAGGTGCTGAAGCAGGCGGCCAATATGATGGTGTTGGCCGGCGCGCGGCGACGCGGCGTGGTGCCGCTCGGCGCGCATCCGATGGCCGACGAGGCGAGCCTGCCGGCGGCCTTCGGCGTGGTCTGCCATTACGGCGATCCCGCCATGGTGCGGCGGCTCGGCGGCGGCGCGCCGGAATTCCGGCACCTGCCCACCGCCTTCGTCGCCGGCGATCTCCATGAGGAGGAGGGCGAGGCGGAGCCCGCCCTCACCGCACGCCCGCTCGAGGACGGGCTGCACGACCTCAGGATGCAGGCGGAGGCCTTCGCCGAGTTCCATCCGGCCAACTGGGGCGCGGCGGCGCGCGCCGGCGGCCCGTCCACCCGCTTCCGGCGCGGCCTGATGAACGTGGTGCGCGGCCGCCGGCTCGGCGGCGGCACGCTCGGCTTCGTGGCGCTGCCCTGGAACCTCGCCGATCCCGCGAGCCTGGTGCCGGAATTGCTGCGCGACTTCGTCACCTTCCCCGCCTTCGCCCGCGAGGGGCTGCGCCTCGTGCTGCTGCCCTACAACGATACCGGCCGCGCCGGCGCGCTGGAGGCGCTGGTCGGCGAGATCCGCGACCGCGCCGCGCGGCACGGCGCCGCGCTCGCCGAGGAGCACCTGTTCGTCGCGCGCGCCCACGCCATCGAGGATCATGACCTGCTGGCGCAGATCATGCCCACGGCGATCGTCGACTATGGCGATGCGGAGGCGCACTGGACCGCGGCCCGGCTCGGCTGCATCGGCATCCGGCCGCTGCTGCTGGCGGATCCCGATGCGCCGCCGCCGGCCGAAGGCATCGCTTCCCCCGGCGACATCATCGCGCTCGATGTCGAGCGGCGGGTGCGCTGCACCGATTTCCATGGCGAGCGCATCTTCATGACCAAGGGCCTGTCGCGGCGCAGCCTGTCGCGCCTGTTCGTCGCGGCCATGGAACGCGCCGGGAGCGCGGCGGCGGGGGCGCCGCCACGCCCGGCCCGGAGCGCGGATGGGCCCGCCGCGATCCGCCAGGTCTTCGCCCCGCTGGCCGAGGCCGCGTGATGCAGATCCTCGCGGAATTCGCCGAGCTCGTCGAAGCGCGCCAGGCCAGCGTGCATATCGACATCACGCCGCTGCTCGACACCCACTGGACCGGAATCCCGATCGTCGCCGCGCAGCTCGCGCGGCAATTCCTCGAGACGATCCCGGACAACACCGAGTTCTTCTTCGAGGACCAGCGGGTCTCCACCCAGGCGGTGGCCGACGCGCTGGCGCGCAACAGCGGCATCTACCTGCATCGCGACCTGTTCACCGGCTGGGGCAACCCGGGCGCGCTCGACCTGTTCCGCCGCCCGGGGCCGACCATCGGCTTCTTCCCCTCGCTCAAGCGGGTGCGGCGCTACTTCGACCTCGAATTCAGCGTCGTGCACGACCTCTCGACGCTGATCACGCCGCAATTCCACACCCCGGAGAACATCCGCCACCACATGGACACGCTGGCCGAGGACCTCGCCTCGGACACCGCGACCTTCTGCGTCTCGCAGGCGACGCTCGACGACCTGCGCGCCTATATGGGCGTGCCCGCCGAGCGGCTTTCGCTCATGTACAACGGCGTGTCCTGGCCGGAGGAGTATTCCGCCCGCTTCGAGAGCGAGGTGGATCCCGCGCGGGTCGAGCCCTACTACGTCGTGCTCGGCACCCGCGAGCCGCGCAAGAACGCGCAGAAGATCTTCGACACGCTGGCGATGTTCCCCGAGCTGCTCGACGAGAGCCGCTTCATCTTCGTGGGCAAGATCGGCTGGATGGCCGAGCAGATGAGCATGCCGGAGAGCTTGCGGCGGGCCGCGATCCTCGGCCGCATCCACTTCACCGGCTATGTCTCGGAATACGAGAAGTACAAGCTGCTGCGGGCGGCGCGCGCCTCGATCTATCCGTCGCTATTCGAGGGCTTCGGCCTGCCGGTGGTGGAGAGCATGTCGGTGGGCACGCCCTGCCTGTGCTCCTTCAGCTCGAGCATGCCGGAGGTGGGCGGCGAGGCCGGGCTGTATTTCGATCCGCTCTCGGTGCTCGACATCTACGACGCGCTGAAGCGCTTCGCGGCGCTCGAGCCGGAGGAGCGGCGGGGGGTGTCGGAGCGCAGCAAGGCGGTGGCGTCGCGCTTCGATTGGCGGAGCTCCTTCGCGGTGGTCGCCGGGCGCATCGCGGCGGCGCTGGCGGCGACCGATCCGCGCAGCGGCAGCGAGGCGCGGCCGCGGCCGGCGGCGCGGCGCAAGCCGCCGGCGCGGGTGCGGGAGCGGGCGGAGCCGGAGGCGACGCCGCTGCCCGTCGCTTCCCTGCCGCCCGAGCGGCCGGCATCGGGGGCGCCGGCGGCGGAGACGACCGCCGAGGCGCCGATTGCCGAGCCGCCGGCTCCCGAACCGCAGACCACCGAGCCGCAGGCCGCGGAACCGCCGATCGCCGAGCCGCCGGCTGCCGAGCCGCGGACCGCCGAACCTGAGACCCCCGAGCTGCCGCCCGCGCCTGCGGCGGTCCAGGCCGAGGCCGAGACCACGCAGCGGCCCGTCGCGCCAGAGGCGACGCCGGAAAGGTCCGCCGAGACCGGCCCGACGGCGCGGCTCACCGGGCGGATCGCCGAGCGCATCGCGGCCCAATAGCGAGAGTGGGGGGCGGAGAGAACTCCGCCCCCCAAACCCCCCACCTCCTTTTTTTGGTGACTTGGGAAGCGTGGATAGCTCCGTTCTCAGCCCGACAACGCTGCGGCGCCTGAGAGTGCGGGAGCCGCAAGCGCCAATAAGCCAAAAAAAGGAGGTGGGGGGTTTGGGGGGCGGAGTTCATCTCCGCCCCCCAATCTTCAGCGGCAGCAGGATCTCGAACACCGCCCCCGGCCCACGGTGCAGCAGGCGGAGGCTGCCGCCCGCCGCCTCCACATGGCTGCGCGCGATGGCGAGGCCGAGCCCGGTGCCGCCGGTCTCGCGCGCGGTGGTGAAGAAGCGGTCGAAGATTCGCGGCGCGTTCGCGGCCGAGATGCCGGGGCCGTCGTCGCGCAGCCTCAGGCGGACCATGCCTTCCGCCGACGACCAGGCGAGGGTGCAGCGCGCGCCGGACCCGGCGTGCTGGCGGACGTTCTCGAACAGGATGGCGAGGACGCCGCGCAGCGTCTCCGGCGCGATCGCGGCGGCGAGCTCCGGGCCTTCCCAGGTGATTGCGGGGCCCTGCGCTGCGAAGGGCGCTGCGGCGACCTCCGCCACCGCGGCGAGGTCGGCGGCGCCGGGCGGGGCGGCGTGCGGCGCCTCGGCGCGGGCGAGCTCGAGCAGGCGGCGGACCAGGCGTTCCAGCCGCGCGACATCGGCGCGCGCCTGGGCGAGGAAGCCGGCGCGCTCCTCGGCGGTCATCGCCTCGGCGTGCTCCTGCAGCAGCTCGAGCGCGCCGCCGAGCGCGGTCAGCGCGGTCTTGAATTCGTGGCTGACCTCGGCGGCGAACTGGCCGATGTAGTCGGCGCGGCGCTCCAGCGTCCCGGCCATGCTGGCGATCGCGGCGAACAGCTCGTCCGCCTCGCGGATGGCGCTGCGGCGGGTGCGCTGCATCGGCACGCGGGCGCCGGCGGCCACCGCCTTGGCCTGCTCGGCGACCGCGCGGATCGGGCGGCCGACCGTGTAGGCGGTGAAGGCGGCGAGCGCCGCGGCGACGAGGACGAGGCCGAGGGCGAGGGAAGCAAGCTCCCAGCGCTTGCCGTAGAGCGCCTGGCCGATGCTGGCGGGGGTGCGGGAGAGCAGCACCGCCCCGATCACATGCGACCCGGCATGGACGGGAAGGGCGACGAAGACGCGGAAGGGCGCGGCGCGGCTGATCGAGGCGAGGCCCGCCGCGGCGACCGGCTCGCGCCGCGCGCGCAGGCGGGAGGCCGGCGCGCCGGCGAGGGCCTCGGCGACCTCCTCGAGGGAGGCGAGGGAGAGGCCGCGCTCGCCGCCGCTGCTCGCGACCACGCTGCCGAAGCGGTCGGTGACGCGCATCGCGGCGAGGGTGACGCGCTGCGCCTCGGCGAGCACCGGGGCGAGCCCGGCGCCGGCGGCTTGCGCCAGCGGGTCGGTGGCGGTGGGCGGCAGGGCTTCCGGCGGGGTGGGCAGCACCGGGTCGCGCGCCAGGTCCAGGCTGGCGAAGCGCGGCGCCCAGCCTTCCGGGCGCGGCGGCGCCAGCGGCAGCGTGGCGAGCAGCGCCGCCGCCTCCGGCCCGGCCTCGCGCAGCCAGGCGGCGTGGAAGGCGGCGCCGATCACCGCGGCCTGGCCGATCAGCTCGGTCTCGGTCTGGCGCACCAGCGCGCTCTCGTAGAGCCGTAGCATCCAGACGCCGCCGAGCGGCAGCACGAGCAGCAGCAGGTTGACGGCGAGCAGCACGGTGCGGATGCGCGGCTTGCGCCGGGGCGGCGCGCGCGCCGCGTCAGTCGCCATCGCGGAAGCGGTAGCCGAGGCCGTGCACCGTGGCGATCGGATCGGCGCCGAGGGCGGCGAGCTTGGCGCGCAGATGCCGCACATGGCTGTCGATGGTGCGCTCGCTGACGATGCGCGGCGCCTCATGGGCGGCGGCCATCAGCATCTCGCGGGTGAAGACGCGGCCGGGCCGCGCCGCCATGGCGCCGAGCAGGCGGAATTCGGTGACGGTCAGCGGGATGGGCTGGCCGTGCCAGCGCGCCTCGAAGCGCTCCTGGTCGAGGCTGAGCGGGCCGCGGCGCAGCGGCGCGGGCGCAGGGGGCGGGGCGGCGCCGGAATCGGCGCGGCGCAGCACGGCGCGCACCCGCGCCACCAGCTCGCGCGGGCTGAACGGCTTGGTGACGTAGTCGTCGCCACCGAGCTCGAGGCCCAGCACGCGGTCCACCTCCTCGTCGCGCGAGGAGAGGAAGATCACCGGGATGTCGTGGCCGCGGCGGAGACGGCGGCAGACCTCGGTGCCGTCGAGCTCCGGCATCATGATGTCGAGGATGACGAGATCGGGCCGCGCGCGGGCGACGAGGTCGAGCGCCGCGGCGCCGTCCGCCGCCTCGAGCACGGCGAAGCCGTCGCGGGCGAGGGCGAAGCGGATCACGCTGCGGATATGCGGGTCGTCGTCCACGACGAGGATCTTGGGCATCGCGGCGCGGCGTCACTCCTCTGCACGATGTTTGCACAAAACTTCCGGCCCGGCTGCACGGGGGCCGGGCCGCTTCTGCACCGGGGCGGGGCAGGCTCGGGCACCCTTCCCGAAGGAGCCCGGCCGCGTGTCCGCACCCGAACCACCCGCCGAGGCGGCGCCCGCGCCGCCGCCGCCAGCCCGCCCGCGCGCCGTCCTGGGCGCCATCGCGCCGGGGCTGTCCACTGCCAAGCTCTGCCTGCTCGGCGCGCTGCTGTTCCTGCTGCTGCTGCCGCAATACCTGATCGCCGGGCTGATCGCCGAGCGCGAGACCCGGCAAGAAGAGGCGCGGGCCGAGATCGCCGCCGCCTGGGGGCAGCCGCAGACGGTGCTCGGGCCGCTGCTGGTGCTGCCCTATCGCGGCACCAAGTCCGCCCCCGGGGAGGCCGAGGGCGGCGAGGTCGCGATCCTGCCCGTGGAGCTCTCGGCGCAGGCGGCGATCATGCCGGAGCGGCGGCGGCGCGGCCTGTTCGAGGCGGTGGTGTACCATGCGGAGGTCGATCTCGCCGCGCGCTTCGCGATCGCGCCGGCGCTGCCGGAGGGGGCGGAGCCGCTCTGGGCGGAGGCCTATCTGATCACCGGGGCGAGCGACCTGCGCCCGGGCGCGGAGGCGCCGCGGCTCGGCTGGGACGGCCGCAGCCTCGCCCCGGATGCGCGCAGCGGAAGCTGCGGCGGTGTCGAGCTGCTGCACTGGCCGCTCAGGCTCGCCGCACCCCCGGAGAGCGGGCGGGTCATCGAGGTCGGCGGGCGGATGGCGCTGCGCGGCACCGGCAGCCTGCTGTTCCGGCCGCTCGCCGCGCGGGCGCGGCTCGCCGCTTCGGGGGCGTGGCAGACGCCGAGCTATGTCGGCGCCGACCTGCCGCAGCGCACGGTGCTCGCCAGGGACGGCTTCCGTGCCGAATGGACGAGCGCCATGCTGCGCGGCACGCTGCCGGGCGGCGCCGCGCGCTGCGCCTTCGAGATCGCCGAGGCACGCAGCATGGGGGTGGCGCTGCTGGAGGCGGTGCCGACCTACCGCATGGTGAACCGCGCGGCGAAATACGCGCTGATGTTCCTGGCCCTCGCCTTCCTGACCTATCTGCTGTTCGAGCTGGTGGCGGGGGTGCGCATCCATCTCGTGCAATACGCGCTGCTCGGCTGCTCGGTGGTGCTGTTCCCGCTGCTGCTGCTGGCGATCGCCGAGCCGCTGGGCTTCGCCGCGGCCTATGCGATCGCCACCGCGATGGTGATGGCGCAGGCGAGCCTCTACACCGTCTCGGTCACCGGCCGGGCGCTGCTGGCGCTGGTCTTCGCCGGCGTGCTGGCGGCACTGTTCGGCTTCCTCTACGTGGTGCTGAGCCTGGAGAGCCTGGCCCTGCTGGCCGGCGCGGTGGCGCTGTTCGCGGCGCTCTCGCTGGTGATGCTGGCGACGCGGCGGGTGGCCTGGGGGACGTGACGGCGGTCCATGGCGGCGCCGGCGCCGCCATTCCCCGGTTGCGCCGCAGCCCACCGCCGGGGATGCTGGAGGCGGGGGCGCTCGGGGGTCAGGGAATACGCCGATGCCGCGCCGCCGCCTCCTGCTCGCTTCCGCCATGGCCTTGGGCCTGCCCGCCCTGGCCGGCGGCGTCCCTCCCGCACTGGCGCAGGACCTGCCCCGGCTGGCGCTGGACGCGCGGCCGGTCGCCGTGACCGTGTTTCCCGACCAGGCGATGGTGAGCCGCAGCGGCAGCCTCGACATCCCGGCCGGCGACAGCCTGGCCGTGCTGTCGGGCCTGCCGGCCGGCATCGTGGCGGAGAGCCTGACCGTGCGCGGCAGTGCCGCGGAGGCGGTGGCGATCGGGGCGGTGGAGCTGCGGCCGGCGAGCTTCGAGCCCGCCGCCGCCAATCGCCGCCGCGCCGAGCTGGAAGCAGCGATCCGCGCGCTCGAGGACGAGATGGCGGCGATCGACGCGCGGCTGCTCGCCTGGACGGCGCAGACGGCGCTGATCGAGCGGCTCGCCGGCGGCTTCGCCGATGCGCAGCGGCGGCCGCCGCCGTCCGCGGAGGGCGCGCCGCGCATCGCGATCGAACCGGCGCGCTGGCGCGAGGCCTGGGACGCCGTGCGCCAGGGCACCGAGGAGGCCGCCGAGGCGAGCCGCCAGGCCCGGCTGCAGCGCCGCGAGCTCGAGGCGCGCAAGGCGGCGCTCGCCGCCGAGCTGGCGACGCTCGGGCGGCGCGCGCCCGGCACGCTGGAGATCGCGGTGGCGTTGCGCGCCGAGCGCGCCACGCGCCTGGAGCTGGCGGTGGCCTATCAGCGGGCCGGCGCGCGCTGGGCGCCGGCCTACGAGCTGCGGCTCGACAGCGCGAGCGGCCGCCTGCTGCTGCGCCAGGAGGCGCTGGTTTCGCAGTCGAGCGGCGAGGACTGGAACGACGTCGCGGTGACGCTCTCCACCGCGCGTCCTTCCGCCGATTCCGGCCCCCCCGCGCTGCAGCCCTGGCGCATCGCCCTGCTCGACCCGGCGCGCCAGGACCGCGCGCGCGAGGGGCTGGCGATGCGCGGCGCGCCCTCGGCCCCGGCCGGCGCCGCGGAGCAGCAGGCCCAGGCGCCGCGCGATGCGGTCGCGGTGGCCGCCACCGTGGTGGCGAGCGGCTTCGCGGTGGAATACCGCATCCCGGGCCGCGCCAGCCTGCGCTCGGACGGCAGCGAGCGGCGGCTGCGCATCGGCGAGCACGCGGCGGAGGCGGCGCTCTCCGTCCGCGCGGTGCCGCGGCTCGACCGCCGCGGCTTCCTGACGGCACGCTTCGCCAACCCCTCGCCGACCCCGGCGCTGGCGGGACAGGCGGCGCTCTATCTCGACGGCGTGTTCGTCGGCCGCACCGCGCTGCCGCTGCTGCGGCCGCAGGAGGAGCTCGCCCTGCCCTTCGGCGCCGACGACCGGGTGCGCATCGCCTACGAGCCGCAGCTGCGCCGGCGCAGCGCGGACGGCAGCCTGCTGACCGGCCGCACGACGAGTGAAGGGGCCGAGGCGCTGATCACGGTGACCAATTTCCACGACCGGCCGATCGAGATCACGGTGCTGGACCAGGCGCCGGTCTCGGGCGAGGAGCAGCTGGTGGTGACGGTCAGCGCCGATCCGCCGCCGAGCCTGCGCGACGTGGAGGACCGGCCGGGCGTGCTGGCCTGGACCGCGACCTACCGCCCGCAGGAGGAGCGGCGCATCCGCTTCGGCTACACGGTGACGGCGCCGCGCGACCGGGTGGTGACCGGGATGGGGCGGTGAGCGGGCGGCAGCCGCGCCGGTGTTCCTGGTACTCGAGCGTTGGACACCGGGGCGGGAGAGAACTCCCGCCCCGGACCCCACCCTCCTTTTTTTGACGATTTGGGACTGTGTGGCTCCCGTACTCTTGCACGCCGCAGCGGTCGTTCTCGCGGCCGACGTCGACTTTCAGAAATCGAGGCCAACCGCCTCGATCGCCGCGGCGGGCCGGTTGCGCAGCCACGAGGCCTCGAAGGCCTCCATCCAGGCGGCGGCCTCCGTCTCGTCGTAGCGCGTCTCGCGCTCGCGCGAGACCCGCGACCCGGCCTGGGAGTCCCGCTGCATCGCGGCTTCCACCGCTTCCTCCATGGCGGGCGAGAGCGGCTGCCCGAGGACCCGGCTCAGCACCGCCTTGGGGTCCGACAGCACCTCCTCGTAATGCACGACGGCGGAGGCGGCGCCGGAGCTCCGCAGCGTGGCGAGCGCCTGCAGGCTGACCCGCAGGCGGTCCGCCGCCTGCTCGGGCGAGGTGCCGAACACCCGCTGCACGGACTGCGCCCAGGCCCGCCGCTCCCGCAGCATGAAGACGTATTTGGCCTTGGGGAACGCGCGCAGCATGTCGGCGATGATGAGGTTCACCCGCGAGCGTAGCTTCACCGCCAGGACGTGCTCGCTGCTGCCCGCGACCTCGAGCCGGAACAGCGGCGAGACGGAGTGCCAGATCAGGTGCAGCAGCCTCTCCTCGTCCGCACCCTTGCGGAGCTGCTTCCGGGCGCCGGCGATCTGGGCCAGCGTGTCCGGCTCGGAGATCGCCCGTGGCGTGGCGCAATTGAGCAGGCTGTGGAACAGCGTGGATCCCGTCCTGCCGGGCGAGAAGACGAAGATCGGCGCCGCCGCCGGGTCCCTGGCGCCGAACAGGTCGTCGAGGCTCGCCTCGGCGACCGAGGCGAGGATTTCCGTGTGCTTCCGTTGTCCGGCGTAGACGAAGGGCTCGTTGAGGACGGCGACGGGATCCGCGTGGAGCGTGAGGAGGAGCCGCTTCCGCTCGAAGTCCCAGCAATAGGGCAGGGCACGATGCACGGGGAAGGTCACGATGTCCTGCGGCTCGCCGCGGGCGAAATCGTCGGGGCTGGTGCGGCGCTTGACGTCCGAGCGGATCTTGCTGCGTGCCGCGAAGACGGTTCCGGCTGCCGAATCGCCGGCACCCGCGCCATAGGCGAGGCCGGGCACCGGCGCCATCCCTGCCAGTTCGAGCGCAGCCGACGAAAACCTGTGCACTGGCGTCCTTCCTCATGGCCCCGGGACGGGCAGCCGAAACCGCGACGGCAGCCCCGATCGCCCGGCACCTGAGCTTATCCAGGCCGCCGGGATCGGCAAGGAGCCCGGCCCTTGGGTGCGGCGGCGGCTCCTTGAGCCGCGCCGTCCGCGGGCGGCATCATGCGGCCAGGAACAGGCCGGCGGCCGCGTCGCGGACGCGGCGGTCGTAGTCCTCGGCCAGCGCGCGCAGCGCCGCCGCCCCGTCGCCGGTGAAGGAGGGCCCGTGCATCAGCGCGAGCGTGCGGGGCGCGAGCGCGGCGAGGCGGCGGACCGTGGCGCCCATGCCGGGATTGAGGCTGGAGTAGCGGAACATGTCCTCGGCGGCGATCGCCGGCCCGACCACATCGCCTGTGGTGAGGGCGGGGCCGTCGCCGACCCGGGTGAACAGGTCGCCGCAGAGCAGGGTGCCGCCGCCTTCCTCCAGCATCACCCCGGCCTCCCAGCCATGCGGGATATGCGGCGTGTCGATGTAGCGGAGGCGCTTGCCGCCGAGGTCCAGCACCTCGCCATCGGTGAGGATGCGCGGCGGACGCGCGGCCATGTCGTTGAGCGAGACGAGACAGGCGGTCTGGCCGTGCGCCACCTGCGCCTGCGGCGCCGCCGCGAGCCACTCGTTCATGGCGCCGCACTCGTCGGCTTCGTAATGGCCGAAGGCGATCCAGCGCAGCCGCTCCGGCGGGATGAGCCGGGCCACCGCCTCGCGCGCTAGCGGGAACATGCGCCTGAGCCCCGTATGGAAGAGCAGCGGCTCCTCCGCGAGCACCAGGAACTGGTTGAACGTGAAGCCGGCGGGCGCGGCGATCTCCGGCACGAAGGTGGAGAGCCGGTAGATGCCGTCGGCGATCTCGGCGATTTTCGTTTCCATGGGCGTTTCTCCTCCGGCCCCCTCCGCGGTCAATTTGACTGCACACATATGTTCTTTTAAAATCAGGGCGGCGTCAATATCGAATGCACAGGATGGTGCACTGAAATCGCATGCCCCGGTCCTACACCCTGAAGCGCCGCGCGGAGCAGCAGGCGGAGACCCGGCGGCGGATCGTGGAAGCCGCGGTCGCGCTGCACAGCAGCCTCGGCCCGGCGCGCACCCCGCTCAGCCTGGTGGCCGAGCGGGCCGGCGTGCAGCGGCACACCCTCTATGCCCATTTCCCCGACGAGCGGAGTCTGCTCCTCGCCTGCTCGGGCCTGACCGCGGAGCGCGACCCGCTGCCGGATGCGGAGCCGTGGCGGGCGATCGGGGACCGGGGCGAGCGCCTGCGCACCGGGCTGCGCGCGGTGTACGCGTGGTACGGGCGCAACGCGGAGCTCGCGGCCTGCGTGCTGCGCGATGCCGAACACCACGCGCTGACCCGGGAGATCAGCGAGATGCGGTTCGGGCCCTTCATGCGCGCCTATCGCGCGGTGCTCGGCGCGGACCTCGGCGCGGAACAGCGCGCGTTGCTCGGCCTGATGCTCAGCTTCTGCGCCTGGCGGGGATTGGTGCGGGAGAACGGCCTGGAGCCGGGCGCCGCAGTCGAGGCGGCGGCGCGCGCGATTGAAGGCGCGGCGGCGGAGGCGGAAGCCGGGACCTGACCGGCACGGCGTGCGAAAGCGTCTTCATCCGCGGTGCACGCGTGCAAGAAGAGCTGGGGGGCGGAGAGAACTCCGCCCCCCAGACCCCCCGCCTCCTTCTTTTGACCTCATGGGAAGCGTGGCGAACTCCGTTCTCATAGAGTGCGGGAGGAGCCGGCGCCAAGAAGTCAAAAAAAGGAGGTGGGGGTTCGGGGGGTCGCGGCACTGCCGCGACGTGAACTCCGCCCCCGATCTTCAAACCGCTTGAGCAGGATGCCCACGCGGGGCGCCGCGTGAGCTTGGAGATCGGCCGGTACCGTGAACATCGGCGGGAATGGTGGGCGCACAAGGATTCGAACCTTGGACCCGCTGATTAAGAGTCAGCTGCTCTACCAACTGAGCTATGCGCCCGCCGGGACGCGCTAGATAACGTCCCAGGCCGGTTTGTCCAGCCCCTGGACCCGCCCCGGCCGCGGGTCAGTCCCGCATCGGCCCCATCTCGGCGTCGCGATGGACATAGGCCGAGAGCAGCAGGCCGAAGCCCAGCATCACCGTCAGCATCGCCGAGCCGCCATGCGAGATCAGCGGCAGCGGCACGCCGCCCACCGGGATCGAGCCCGTCACCATGGCGACGTTGACGAAGCAGTAGAGGAAGAAGTTCGTGCCCAGCCCGATCGCCAGCAGCCGCCCGAACTGGTGCCGCGAGCGGAACGCCACCAGGTAGCAGAACGCCACCACCAGGATCAGCAGCGCGAGCGTCGTCAGCGCGCCGACCAGGCCGAACTCCTCGGCCAGCATCGTGAAGATGAAGTCGGTCTGCTTCTCCGGCAGGAAGTTCAGGTGGCCCTGGGTGCCTTGCAGGAAGCCTTTGCCCCACATCCCGCCGGAGCCGAGCGCGATCTTCGACTGGATGATGTTGTAGCCGGCGCCGAGCGGGTCGCTCTCGGGGTCGAAGAAGGTGGTGATGCGCGCGCGCTGGTAGTCGTGCAGATGCTCATAGGCGATCGGCGCGGCCACCGCGATCGCGCCGAAGCCGAGGGCGAATTTCCACCAGCGCACGCCGGCGGCCCAGAACACCGCGGCGCCGACCATGCCGGTGATCAGCGCCGTGCCGAGATTCGGCTGCTTGAGGATCAGCCCGACCGGGATCAGCACCGCGATCGCGGGGGGGATCAGGAACAGCGGGTTGCCGATCCGCTCCCAGGAGGCGCGGTGGAACCAGGCGGCGAGCGCCAGCACCAGGAGGATCTTGGCGAGCTCGGAAGGCTGCAGCTGCAAGGGACCGATATCGATCCAGCGCTGCGCGCCCTTGCCGACATTGCCATGCACCAGCACGAGCGCGAGCAGCGCGAGGCCGCCGAGATAGGCGGGCCAGGCCAGCCGCGCGATCAGCCGGATGTCCACCAGCGCGATGGAAAGCATCACCACCAAGCCGAAGCCGAAGCGGATGGCGTGCTTCGCCGCATAGGCCTCGGGCGAGCCACCGCCGGCGGAATAGAGCGCGATGTAGCCGATGCCCGCGATCGCGGCGAGCAGCAGCACGAAGGACCACGGAATCTGCCAGAGCTTCTCGAGCACGCCGGCGCCGCGGTCGCGCGTGAGAAGGCGGCGTTCGAATATCATCCGCGTGCTCCCCGCATCACGAACATCCGCGTGCTCCCCGCATCACGAACATCCGCGTGCTCCCCGCACGACTATCATCGCCCGCCCTCCGCCACGCGCTGTCCCTGCGGCCCGCCGCGCAGCCTCTGGAAGGCCTCGATCATCACCTCGCGCGCCAGCGGCGCTGCGGCGCCGGAGCCGCTGGTGCCATGCTCGACGATGACCGAACAGGCGAAGAGCGGGTTGTCGTAGGGCGCATAGCAGACGAAGAGCGCATGCGGGCGCCATTCGCGCGGCAGGCTCTCCACCCGGAAGCCGCGCTCGCGCTGCTCGCGCGAGACGCGGCGCACCTGCGTCGTGCCGGTCTTGCCGGCGAGCGCACCGAACTGATCGGGGATGCGCGCGCTGCGCGCCGTGCCGCCGCCCTCGTTCACCACGCCGAACATCGCCTCGCGGATCAGCCGCAGGTCGCGATCGGCGATGCCGAGCGAAGGCCAGTCCTCCGGCCGCGCGCCGCGTGCGGGGCGGCCGCCGATGCTCCTCGTGAGATGCGGCTGCAAGGCGCGGCCGGAGGCGATGCGCGCCACCATCGTCGCCAGCGCAAGGGGCGTGATCTGATAGAAGCCCTGGCCGATGCCGTGCACCACGGTGTCGCCGAGCGACCAGGGCTTGCCCTGCGAAAGCCGCCATTCGCGCGTCGGCACCAGGCCGCGGCGCGTGCCCGGCAGCTCGATCTCGAGATCCACGCCGAGACCGAAGCGCCGCGCCATCGCCGCGATGCGGTCGATACCCGTGCGCTTCGCCATCTCGTAGAAATAGACGTCGCAGGACGCCTTGATGGCGCTGCGCATCTCGAGCGCGCCATGGCCGTTGCGCGCATGGCAGTGGAAGCGCCAGCTGCCGAGATCCATGTAGCCTGGGCAGCTCACCCGCTCGCCCGGCGTCACCACCCGCGCATCCAGCGCCGCCAGCGCCACCATCATCTTGAAGGTGGAACCCGGCGCGTAGAGGCCGTTGGTCGCCTTGTTGATGAGCGGCGTCGAGCGGCTCGAGGTCCATTGCCGCCATTGCGCGGCAGAGACGCCGGCATTGAAGATGTTGGGATCGAAGGACGGCTTGCTGGCCATCGCCAGCACCTCGCCGTTGCGGGCATCGAGCAGCACGACCGAGGTGCCTTCCTCGATCTTGTTGCGCACCGCCTTCTGCAGCTCGGAATCGACGCTGATCTGCACGTCGAGGCCAGGCACGCCCTCGCGGCGGTCGAGCTCGCGGATCACCCGGCCGACGGCATTGACCTCGAGCTGCACCGCGCCGGCACGGCCGCGCAGCACGCGATCGTGGAATCGCTCCACGCCGGCGCGGCCGACGCGGATGCCGGGCAGCTCGAGCAGCGGATCGTCGCCGATATCGGCCTCTGCCGGCGGCGCGACATAGCCGACGACATGCGCGAGCGCCTCGGTCTCCGGATAAAGGCGGGTGGTGCCCATGTCGACGCTGATGCCGGGCAGGTCCGGCGCATTCACCTCGATCTGCGCCATCTCCTCCCAGGTCAGGAACTCGCGGACCACCACCGGCACGAAACGCCGCCGCCGCCGCACGTCGCGCTCGACCCGCGCCCGCTCATGCTCGTGCAGCGGCACGATGCGCGAGAAGGTTTCCAAGGTCGCATTCACGTCCGCGGTCTGCTCGGCGACCAGCAGCGCCCGCCAGTTCAGCCGGTTGCCGGCGACCACCCGCCCCTGCCGGTCCAGCACGCGGCCGCGCGGCGGCGCCAGGAGCCGCGCGCTGATGCGGTTCTCCTCGGCCAGCGTCGCATAGCGCTGCCCCTCCTCGACCTGCAGCCGGTAGAGCCGCGTGCCGAGGAAGCCGAACGCCGCCAGCTGCAACCCACCCAGCACCACCGCGCGCCGGGTGAAGATCCCCCGCCGCCGCTCCTCCTCCCGCCGCACGGTGCGCTCGCCACCGAGCAAACCAGGCCCACGCCAGGCGGGGAACCTCATGGCTGGGACTCCCAGCGGTGCGCTGGCGGAGAGCTGCGCAGGGGGCGCTGCCCCCTGCACCGGCTCCCATCGAAGGCGCTGCGCGCCTTCGATGGGGCCCAAGCCCGCCGGGGGGCGAGCCGCCCCCCGGACCCCGGCTCGAGATTCAGGGCCGGGAAAGGGAGAGGGGCACAGCGCGAGCGCCGGACCCGCGCGCCCTCGCTGCCGCTCTCCCTTTCCCGGACCTGCCCTCGGGGTCTGGGGGGCGAGCTCGCCCCCCAGCGGGAGGGTGTGGGAGGGCAGCGCCCTCCCACGCAGCTCTCAACCAGGGCACCGCCGGGCGTCACGGCGTGGTCTCGCCGTGGCGCATGGCTTCGTGGGCGCGGGTCATGAGGTGGGCCATGGCGGGGTAGAGGCCGGCGGCGAGCAGGCTCATGTCGAGGACGGGGGCGAAGGGGGGTGCGCTCAGGGAGAGGAGGGCGTGGAGGGCCCAGAGGAGCGAGGCGGCGCCGAGGGCGAAGGCGCAGAAGATCAGCCACACCGTGAGGAAGCTCTGGCGGGCGATGAAGCGGCGCCAGCGCAGCGCGCAGCCATGGACCAGGAGCAGCGCGACGATGCCGGAGCCGAGCGGGGCGAGGGTGAGGAGGTCGAGCAGCAGCCCGAGGGCGAAGACCACGGGCGGCGCCATCGCGCCGGGGCGGAAGACCGACCAGAAGAACACCGCGGGCAGGGTGATGGCGGCAACCGCGGGCGGCAGGCCGACCGGGGCGGCGGCGAGCACCATGAGGATGGCGGTGGCGCAGCCGGGGAAGGCGGCGCGGCCCAGCGCGTCGAGCCGCGCGGCGAGGCCGGGCGGCGGTTCCTTGCGGCCGGGCTGCGGCCGCGGCGGGACGGTGGTGACCATCAGCGGCGGGGGGTGCGCGGCTCCGGCCGGGCGACCGATTCCGGCGGCAGGATGCCGCGCAGCCCGTAGTCGAACAGCCGGACCAGGTCGAGGCGATCGAGCTGGGCGAACAGCTCCACCTCGGCGCCGCCGGTCGGGTTGATGCGCACCACGCCGACCGGCAGGCCGGCGGGGAAGGCGCCGGCCTCGGCGCTGGTGACGACGCGCTCGCCATCCTGCGGGATGACGCCTTCCGGCCAATGCGTCAGGCGCGGGCGGGCGTTGTTGGTGCCGGCCATGATGGCGCGGGCGCGGCTGCCTTCCAGCGTGACGGGCACGCGGCTGTTCATGTCGGTCGCCAGCAGCACGCGGGCGGAGCGGGCGCCGACCTCGGTGACGCGGCCGACGAAGCCGCGCTCGTCGAGGGCGACCTGGCCCTTCCGCACGGGGTGGCGCGGGCCGGTGGCGAGCAGCACGGCGCGGGCATAGGTGCCGCCGCCATCGGCCACGACCTTTGCGGTGGTGAAGGCGGGCGCCGCGTCGGGGACGAAGTTGAGCTGGCGCTGCAGCATCGCGTTCTCGGCCTCGAGCGCGAGAGCGGCGGCGTGCCAGCGGCGCAGCCGGTCGTTCTCCTCGCGCAGGCGGGCGTTCTCCTCGCGCATGGTGGCTAGGGCGCGCACCTCGTCCACGGCGTGGCGCACCGCCTGCACCGGCTCGGCGAGCGCGGCGTAGATCGGCGCCAGCGCATCGGCGAGGCTCGCGCGCAGCCGCTCGGCCAGCAGCGCGTCGGCCTTGCCCAGCAGCATGGTGCCGAAGGCGAGGGCGATCATGATGGGCAGGGTCAGCCGCGCCAGCGCCTGGCGCAGCGGAATGCTCAGCCGGATCACGCGGCGAAGGGCCCCCTCCCCGCCAGTACGGTTCGAATGCTCCCCGGCGGGTTCGTCCCGCCCGGCGCCTCAATCAATACATCGAACTCAGGACGTGGCGAAGCCGCTTGATGTCCTCGAGCGCGCGGCCGGTGCCGAGGGCGACGCAGGACAGCGCGTCCTCGGCCACGACGACCGGCAGGCCGGTGGCGTCGCGCAGCACCTGGTCCAGCCGGTTGAGCAGCGCGCCGCCGCCGGTGAGCACGATGCCCTTGTCCACGATGTCGGCGGCGAGCTCGGGCGGGGTGTTCTCGAGCGCGACCTTGACCGCTTCGACGATCGCGCTGACCGGCTCGTAGATGCTCTCCGACACCTGGCGCTGGCTGACGACGACCTCGCGCGGCACGCCGTTCATCAGGTCGCGGCCCTTCACCTCGGCGAGCGGGCCTTCCTCCCCGTCGTCCGGGGCGGCGGCGGCGCCGATCTCGATCTTGATGCGCTCGGCGGTGCTTTCGCCGATCAGCAGGTTGAAGTGGCGGCGGATGTAGCTGATGACCGCCTCGTCCAGCTTGTCGCCGCCGACGCGGACCGAGCGCGCATAGACGATGCCGCCGAGCGAGATCACCGCGACTTCGGTGGTGCCGCCGCCGATGTCGACGATCATGGAGCCGGAGGGCTCGGTGACCGGCAGGCCGGCGCCGATCGCCGCGGCCATCGGCTCCTCGATGAGCAGGACCTTGCGGGCGCCCGCGCTCTCGGCGCTTTCCTGGATGGCGCGGCGCTCCACCGCGGTGGAGCCCGAGGGGACGCAGACGATGATCATCGGCGAGGCGAAGCTCCGCCGGTTGTGCACCTTGCGGATGAAGTGCTTGATCATCTCCTCGGCGACTTCGAAGTCGGCGATGACGCCGTCGCGCAGGGGCCGGATGGCGGCGATGTTGCCCGGGGTGCGGCCGAGCATCATCTTGGCCTCCTCGCCCACGGCGAGCACCTGCTTGCGGCCGCGCTGATCGGCGATGGCGACGACGCTCGGCTCGTTCAGCACGATCCCACGGCCCTTGACATAGACGAGCGTGTTCGCGGTGCCGAGGTCGATGGCCATGTCGGCGGAGAGGAAGCCGAACAGGCGAGAGAACATGGGGATCGGACCTTACCGACGGGGCTCGCCCCGCCCCCGGGGGAGGCCCGTCGCCACTGCTGAGAGGGGTGCGGGAGCCGGCCGCCTTTACCCTTGGGCGGGCTCAGGCTCAAGCCGGCAAATCCCGAGCGCGGGCGGGGCCTGAAACCGGGCCGGCGGCGGGGGCGTTTCCCTGGCAGCGGAACAAAGGAAGCAAGCCCATGCGCAAAGTCTCTCTTGTCGTGCTCGCCGTCGCGGCGCTGGGCCTCGGTGCCTGCGGGCGGACCCCGGGGGACCGCGCCTTGTCGGGCGGCCTGCTGGGCGCGGGCGCCGGCGCGGCAGTCGGCTCGCTGTCGGGCAATGCCGGCACCGGCGCGCTGATCGGCGGCGGCGCGGGCGCGATCGGCGGCGCGGTGACCAGCCCGAACACGGTGAACCTGGGCAGGCCCATCTGGCGCTGAGGGTGAGCGCCTGACGGGCCTTTGGACCGGCGCTGCGGACCGGGGGTTCACGGCGCAGGTCCCGACCGGGCCGGCTGGTCTCAGCCGGCCCGGTGCCGTGGTTGGGGATGGAGAAAAGCGCCGGGGGGGCGCCGGCAGGCCCGGCCTGGAGCGGTTTCAATCGCGGTGTACAAAGAAGGCTGGGGGGCGGAGTGAACTCCGCCCCCCAGACCCCCCACCTCCTTTTTTTGACTCCTGGGGAAGCGTGGCGAGCGCCGTTCTGAGCCCGACAACGCTGTGGCGCCTGAGAGTGCGGGAGCAGCAAGCTCCAATCGGAGTTCTCTCCGCCCCCCCTTTTTCCTCCTGATTCCAGTTCCGTCGAAACCGCTCTAGAGTCGCTGCATGCCCTGATAGGCGATGTCCAGGCTCGCCACCGGCACCTCGCCGCTGCGCCCCGCCGACGGTCCGCTCCACTTCATCGGCCAGGCATTGGTCAAGTTGTATCGACCGACCGGCTGCCCGTCGGCGGCCAACGCGATGAGAATCGCATTGCGCGGCTGCGCCGTGCTGTTCCAGCGCCACATCACGCTGCCGTCGCACACCCCGCGCTTGAGAGTGATGTCGCCCCATCGCTGCCCGCCGCTACGCGGCGCTCGCGGCCGTGCCGCGATGGCCGCGTATCCCCCGCCGGCGATCGTCGGCGGCATCAGCAGGACGAACAACTCCTCTGGCCGCAGGGGCCGCGGCGGCATGCCCGGCGCGGGGGAAGCGTGCAGCCCCTCGCACCGCAACACCACCTTGCCATCGAGTTCCAGCGCGAACCGCGCCGAGCCCGTGCCCAACGCCATCGTCACCTCCCGTTCCGCGCCCCCGCCGCAGCATAGCGCTCCCGGAGCGCCGGGCCCGCCTCTGCCCTCGCGCCGCGACCTCCCGCACTCTCAGCCGACGCAACGTGGTCGGGTTGAGACCGGCGTTCGCCACGCTTCCCCGTAGCCAAAAAAAGGAGGCGGGGGGTCTGGGGGGCGGAGTTCTCTCCGCCCCCCAGTTTTTTTCCGCGCGCGCCCGGGCGGGTTCAACCGGCCCGGCGCCCGGCCAGGGCTTGTTCGCCGCGGGTGGTCGCGGCGACCAGCAGGGTGCCGTCGGCGCCGCTTCGGCAGGCGACGAGGCCGGCATCGAACGCGTCCTCCCATACCGTCAGGCGCGGGCAGGAGGTCCGCCAGGTCTCCAGCGCCTCGGCATAGGGGCGCGGGGTGCGGGCCCAGGCGACGAGATCGAGGATCAGCGGTTCCGGCGCGGTGGTCATCTGTCCCTCCCTCCAGCGTATTGGCCGCGCTGGCTGGCGGCGGCGGGGTTGGCGCAGGCAGCGTCCGATGGGCTCGGCCTGGCGATGGTTATCCGGCCCTATACCTCGCGGCGGGGGGGCTGGTCGCGCCCTTTCCGCTGCGCGTTTCCAAGGGCTAGGGCTGGTACCTGCTGTATCGCCTCAGCGCCGAGGAGCCGGCCCTGGCGGCGTTCCGGCAATGGATCGCATCCGCCGCCAATGCCTGATCCATCCCGCACTATCGGCCATCGCGCCGTTCGCGGGTAAAGGCCCGCGCGTGCCACCCTTCCCCGCATCCGCGGTTGGCGCTCAGCCGGGCAACCAGGACTTCAGCCTGACGATGATCGGCTGCGACCTGGTTGGATGCCTTCAGCCGCAAGCCGTCTGAAGATCGCGTCGACGCGCTGCGCCGGCAGCTTCGCGCCGCCGTCGAGCCACCACGTCAGCAGGGACATGAATGCGCCCGCGATGAATTGCACGACCGCCTCGCGGGGCAGCGCGTCAGGCGACTTCTCCTTGGCCGTTTCCGGCAACTCGCGGCGGACCTGTTCGGTTACGATCTGGCGGATCATCTTGAACGAAGTCAGCACGCCGCCCTTGCTCACGAGCGCGCGGTAGAGATCCAAGTGGTCTCGCGCGTGCTCGAGGAACGGCAGTGCGAAGCCGAAGCCCTCGTGCGCCGCGCCTTCCTTCGCCTGGTGCTGCCGCTCCAGCAGCATCCTGCGCAGATGGCTCTCCAGGCCGCTGCGCTTGAGATCATCCTTGCCCGCGAAATGGGCGTAGAAGGTCGAGCGCCCGACATCGGCCTCCGCGCAAATCTCTTCGACGGTGATGGCGTCGTAGCCCTTCTTCAGCATCAGGGCGAGCAGCGCATGCTGAAGTGTCTTGCGCGTGCGGACGACGCGGCGATCGATCGTTGCGGCCTCCTGCGCAGGCATCCGGCTTTTCCGTACATGCGGCCGCGACATGTCCTGAACGGGACAGTCGGGGCCATCCGTTCCTTGAACTGTTCGGGAGAGAATGTCAGTTTCCGCACATCACGTCCACTTTTCCCAGGTGGCGAGGACGCCGTGAATCGATCAGGGCAGAGACCGCCGAAGCCGGAAGCGGCAGGCAGGGTCATCCACGGGGCGACGCGCTACGACCTTCTCGTCTGGCTCTTCACGCTCGGTCGCGAGAGGAGGCTGCGCGAAAGGATGCTGCGTCTCGTGCAGCTTCGGCCCGGCGAGGACGTGCTGGATGTCGGTTGCGGCACAGGGTCGCTTGCGATCCTGGCCAAGCGGCAGGTCGGCGCCCAAGGCGCCGTTCACGGCATCGACGCTGCGCCGGAAATGATCGCGCGGGCGCGCGAGAAGGCGCGGCGTGCGGGTGTCGACATCCGCTTCGCGGAAGGCGCCGTGCAAGCGCTGCCGCTTCCCGACTCGGAGGTCGACGTCGTGCTCTCGACGCTCATGCTGCACCATGTGCCGGCCACGGCGCTCCCGCAGGTGGCGCGCGAGATCAAGCGTGTGCTCAGGCCAGGCGGACGTCTTCTCGTCATCGACTTTGCGATGTCCGCAGCGGGAGGACGACGCTTCTTCGATCGCTTCCATCGCCATGGCTACATCAGAATTGACGCGATCATGGCGGAACTGGAGGTCGCGGGCTTCGGCATCGTCCGCAGCGGCCCGGTGGGCGAGAAGAACCTCCACTTCGTGCTGGCCGCCGCCGGGCCAGAGGCGGGACTCCAGGCCGATGGCGTCGGAAGCGCTCATTCGGTTGCCGGGCATGGTGCCTCCGGGCAGGCGCCGAGCCGGCATGGCGGGCGGCTCCTGCTGACGGCCGCAGGCGTTGCCGGGGCGTTGGCGCTGATCGCGCTGCATGCCGGCGCGGCCTTGTCTGTCGGCCAGCTTGCTTCCGACCTGGTATCAAGTCCTCCTTCCTTCGTCGCGGGCGCGGCGCTGGCGCTGCTTGCCGTCGTGAAAATCGGCTTCCTGGGATGGGTTCACCGCAGGCGCGGGGGCGCTCCTGGCGGTTGGATCGGTGCGCGCGATGAGCACATCGACGCGCCCGATCCAACATCCTGCCCGAGGCCATGGCGCGGCGACGATCTCGGGACCTTTGGCGGCCGCCACTAGAGCGGTTTCGACGGACCTGGAATCAGGAGAAGAAGAAGAGTGGGGGCGGAGTGAACTCCGCCCCCACACCCCCACCTCCTTTTTTTGACTCTTGGCGCTTGCGGCTCCCGCACTCTCAGGCGCCACAGCGTTGTCGGGCTGAGAACGGAGCTCGCCACGCTTCCCATGAGTCAAAAAAAGGAGGTGGGGGGGCTGGGGGGCGGAGTTCACTCCGCCCCCCAGCCTTGGATCACGCCAG
>Ga0081539_10001481_pt1 | contig 39789 bp, 33 predicted proteins | sample TabmetS4T2R2_FD_71023 | JGI IMG/M metagenome (GOLD analysis project Ga0081539, IMG submission 71023) | Tabebuia heterophylla rhizosphere microbial communities from the University of Puerto Rico - S4T2R2 | ecosystem: Host-associated > Plants > Roots > Rhizosphere ... | reverse complement strand
AGGAAGACCGCGTCTTTTACAATGCGCGAGACATGGCCGTCGTGCGCGCGCGGATTGCCGGCTTTCCGGTCGTGCTTGCCTCGGCCACGCCCTCGGTCGAAAGCCGGGTCAATGCGCTGCAGGGCCGGTATCGCCGCGTTGCACTCTCTTCGCGCTTTGCCGACGCGGCGATGCCCAAGCTCGGCGCTATCGACATGCGCCGCGCGCCGCCGGCCAGGGGCGGCTTCCTGTCGCCCGCACTTCTCGGACATATCCGCGACAATCTCGGCCGCAGCGAGCAGTCGCTGCTTTTCCTCAACCGGCGCGGCTATGCGCCTTTGACCCTTTGCCGCGCCTGCGGTCATCGATTCCAGTGCCCCGACTGTTCGAGCTGGCTGGTGGAGCACCGCTTTCGCGGACAATTGATGTGCCATCATTGCGGCCATGCCGAGCGGCGGCCGGGCGCCTGTCCGGAATGCGGAACGGTCGACCACCTTGTCGCCTGCGGTCCAGGAATCGAGCGCATCGCGGAGGAAGTCGTCGGCCATTTCCCAAAGGCTCGCACGATCGTGCTTTCCTCCGACCTGATCGGCGGCGTCCGCCGGCTGCGGCTAGAGCTGGAAGCGATCGCCAAGGGCGAGGTCGATATCGTGATCGGCACGCAACTTGTCGCCAAGGGCCACAACTTTCCGAACATGACGCTGGTCGGCGTGGTCGATGCGGATCTCGGCCTTGCCAATGGCGATCCCCGCGCGGCCGAGCGAACCTTTCAGCTCCTGAGCCAGGTGACCGGCCGTGCCGGACGCACGGGCAAGAGGAGCGTCGGTCTGCTGCAGACCTACCAGCCCGATCATCCCGTAATGCGCGGGATCGTCTCGGGCGATTCGGACAGCTTTTATGAGAGGGAGATCGCCGAGCGGGAGGCAATGCGGCTGCCGCCCTTCGGCCGGCTGGCCGGCATCATCGTCAGCGCGCAGACCAAAGCTGAAGCCGAAGGCCATGCGCGAGGTCTGCGCCGCGCAGCACCGGAGGCGCGCGACATCCATATTCTAGGGCCAGCCGAGGCGCCGTTGGCGCTCGTCGCCGGCCGTCACCGCTATCGATTGCTCGTGCAAGGCGAACGCCGCTCCGACATCCAGTCCTATATTCGTGCGATGCTGGCCAACGGCCCGAAGCTGCGCGGATCGGTGAGGGTGCAGGTGGATATCGATCCGCAAAGTTTTTTGTGAGACCGACTTACTTCCTGGTTCCGCTCTCCGTCAGCGGATTGAAATAGAGCACGTTTAACACCGCGAAATGCCGGGCGTTGGCCGTCAAGACGGAAAGATCATGCAGCCGGGCGGTCGCCGCTACCAGCACATCAGCGAGACCTGGATTGCGCCCCACCGCTATTGCGGCGTCTTCCAATCTTCCTGCCTCCTTTGCAACCAACCGGTCGACCGCGAGGATGCGCTGCTCGAACTCCACGAGTAGATTTTCAAACCAGCGGTTGATCCGCTCCGCCCTGGCATGACCGCCGGTTCGGTTCAGTTTCGCTATGCCTCTTTCTACTTCGACCACGGCGATGGACGGGATGTACCACGCACCACGCTCCCGCTCTTCGGCGACCCATTTCTGCAAGTGTGGTGTGATTGGAGGGCGGTCAGGTGCGAAAACCGAGAGGAATGAGGTATCAAGGAGATACCCTTTCAAAACTCGACCTCTCGTGATGGCGATTCATTTCGTTCGAGTTCAATGCCACCGGGATAGGTCATCAGGAAATCCACGAAGTTCCTTTGTTTCTCCTGATCTTGCGGGTAAAGCTTCCGCGCTTCATTGATCGGAACGACCATCGCTGCCGGTTTTCCATGCTTTGTGATGATGGTGGGTTCGCCATTCTCGGCCGCTTCCACGACCGCTGAAAAACCGGCCTTGGCTTCCCGAATCTGCATCGTCTTCATCGTGCACAGCCTTTGTGGTTTCATGTAGTCACAATATAGGCTACGAGCCTCGTTGGGAACAGTCTCAAACCAATTTCGGATGTCGCCACGCTGTAACGATTTCCTCAGATGGCGATGCGAGAGTGAACTTACGGAGGGGACAATCATGGAACTCACTTTTCCCTGGCCGATGACACAGGGCGAATGGCTGGCCTGGTCGTCCGCAGCCGTCACGATTCTTTTTGGTCTAATCCTGCTGTTTCTGCCCAACACTGGGATGAAGATGCTGCGGGTGCAGGCATCGCCTGATCATCCCGGAACGCTGGCGGCGGCCCGGGGGACTATCGCCGGTTTCCATCTCGGCGTTGGCGTGGTTTGCATTCTGCTCACGCCACAGTTGATGCTCTACTTGGCGCTCGGCTTCTCGTGGCTGTTCACGGCTTTCGGCCATCTGATCTCCATACTTTCGGATCGTGGCAACACCCTGAGCAACTGGATATGGCTGCTCCTGGAACTGGCGCTCGCCGCCCTCCCACTGGCTTTTTCGCTAGGCTTCATCCCTTAAATCGAGGACCATCCACAGAGGCTTCGGCTCACTGCGACAAAACTGTCTGAAAACCGTGCGGCGGACCGTGTTGCGGTCGGCAAATGCCTGTGGTAGACGGCAATCGACTTTTGGCTGGAGGTCTCGCCCTGCGCGCTGTTCCGGCTCTAAAAAATTCAATAAGGTCAGAGATTTAGCCAGAGTTTAGTGCTCGCGCCACAAATCTTGCGGCCTGTCAGGGAAAGAAGCGACGGTCCGTGGCCAAATCCGGTTCTTCCATCTCAGCAGTCGCCGAGCGCTATGCCGGTTCGCTTTACGAGCTCGCGGCGGAGGCGAAGTCGGTCGCAGCGGTGGAGAAGGACCTCGCCGATTTCGAGGCGATGCTGAATGAAAGCGCCGACCTCGCCCGGTTGATCAGGAGCCCGGTTTTCTCGGCCGAGGAGCAGTCCAAAGCGATTGCCGCCGTGCTCGAAAAGGCAGGGATTACAGGTCTTACCGGGAATTTCCTGCGCGTCGTGGCCAAGAACCGCCGGCTGTTCGCGATACCTGCCATCATCAAGGCTTTCCGACGCATCGCGGCCGAGGCGCGTGGTGAGACCAGCGCCGAAGTCACATCGGCACATGCGCTGGCGCCGGAGCAGGAAAATGAACTCAAGGCTGCGCTCAAGAGCGTGGCCGGTAAAGATGTATCGATCGCCGTGACCGTCGACCCCTCCCTGCTCGGCGGCCTCATCGTCAAGATGGGCTCACGCCAGATCGACACGTCGCTCAAAACCAAACTCGCTTCGCTCAAGCTCGCACTGAAAGAGGTCGGCTGATGGATATCCGCGCCGCGGAAATCTCCGCAATTCTCAAGGACCAGATCAAGAATTTCGGCCAGGAAGCCGAGGTCTCGGAGGTCGGTCAGGTTCTCTCGGTCGGTGACGGCATCGCGCGCGTCTACGGCCTCGACAATGTCCAGGCCGGCGAGATGGTCGAATTCCCGGGCGGCATCCGCGGCATGGCCCTCAATCTCGAAGCCGACAATGTCGGCGTCGTGATCTTCGGCAATGACCGCGACATCAAGGAAGGCGATACCGTCAAGCGCACCGGCGCGATCGTCGATACGCCGGTTGGCGAGGGCCTGCTCGGCCGCGTCGTCGACGCGCTCGGCAACCCGATCGACGGCAAGGGTCCGATCAAAGCCACCGAGCGTCGCCGCGTCGACGTGAAGGCCCCTGGCATCATTCCGCGCAAGTCGGTGCACGAGCCGATGTCGACCGGCCTCAAGGCCATCGATGCGCTGATCCCGATCGGCCGCGGCCAACGCGAGCTGGTCATCGGCGACCGTCAGACCGGCAAGACCGCCATCATCCTCGACACGATCCTCAACCAGAAGGGCATCCATCAGACCGGTCCTGAGAACGAGAAGCTCTACTGCGTCTATGTCGCTGTCGGCCAGAAGCGCTCGACCGTCGCGCAGTTCGTGAAGGTGCTCGAGGAGCGCGGCGCGCTCGAATATTCGATCATCGTCGCCGCCACCGCCTCGGACCCGGCGCCGATGCAGTTCTTGGCGCCGTTCACCGCCTGCACCATGGGCGAATATTTCCGCGATAACGGCAAGCATGCGCTGATCGGCTATGACGACCTTTCCAAGCAGGCGGTCGCCTATCGCCAGATGTCGCTGCTGCTGCGCCGTCCGCCGGGCCGCGAAGCCTATCCGGGCGACGTCTTCTACCTGCATTCGCGGCTGCTCGAGCGCGCCGCGAAGATGAACGACGACAACGGCGCCGGCTCGCTCACAGCGCTGCCCGTCATCGAGACGCAGGCAAACGACGTGTCTGCCTATATCCCGACCAACGTGATCTCGATCACCGACGGCCAGATATTCCTCGAGACCAACCTGTTCTTTCAAGGCATCCGCCCGGCTGTGAACGTCGGCCTCTCAGTGTCGCGCGTCGGCTCGTCGGCGCAGATCAAGGCGATGAAGCAGGTGGCCGGCTCGATCAAGGGCGAGCTGGCGCAGTATCGCGAGATGGCGGCCTTCGCGCAGTTCGGCTCGGACCTCGACGCGGCGACCCAGCGGTTGTTGAACCGCGGCGCGCGCCTGACCGAGTTGCTGAAGCAGCCGCAGTTCTCGCCTCTCAAGACGGAAGAGCAGGTCGCGGTGATCTTCGCCGGCGTCAATGGCTATCTGGACAAGCTCACGGTCGCCCAGGTCGGCAAGTTCGAGCAGGGCCTGCTTGCGCACATGCGCAGCGCCGGCAAGTCGATCCTCGACGCGATCCGCAAGGAGAAGCAGATCACGGACGATATCCGCGCCAAGCTCAGGGCCGAGATCGACGGCTTCGCCAAGACCTTCGCCTGAGGCTGACGACGGGACGCTGAACGGATGCCTTCGCTCAAAGACCTCCGCAACCGCATCGCCTCGGTGAAGGCGACCCAGAAGATCACCAAGGCGATGCAGATGGTCGCCGCGGCGAAGCTGCGGCGCGCCCAGGAGGCGGCGGAAGCCGCGCGGCCATATTCGCAGCGCATGGCGAGCGTGCTCGCCAATATCGCGCAAGCGGTGGGCGGCGGCGGCGACGCGCCGACGCTGATGACCGGAACCGGCCGGGACGATGTCCACCTGCTGGTGGTCTGCACGGCGGAGCGTGGCCTGTGCGGAGGCTTCAACTCGCAGATCGCCCGCTTTGCACGCGATCGCGTCCGCTCGCTGCAGGCCGAGGGCAAGACGGTGAAGATCATCACCGTCGGCAAGAAGGGCTATGACAACCTGAGGCGGGACTACGGCAGGCTCATCATCGATCGCATCGAGTTGCGCGAGGTGAAGCAGATCGGCTTCGTCAATGCCGACGCTATCGCCAGGAAGGTAATTGCTCTCTTCAACGAGGGCCAATTCGATGTCTGCACGCTGTTCTATTCCGAGTTCAAGTCGGTGATCAGCCAGATTCCTACGGCGCTGCAGGTCATCCCGGCAGCCGCGCCCACCGCCGCCAAGGCCGATAACGGGGCGGCCGCGGTCTACGAATACGAGCCGGAGCCGGGCGAGATCCTGGCCGACCTCATCCCGCGCAACATCGCCGTGCAGATATTCCGGGCCCTGCTCGAGAACGCGGCCGGCGAGATGGGCGCCAAGATGACGGCGATGGACAACGCCACGCGGAATGCCGGCGACATGATCAACCGGTTGACGATCAACTACAATCGCAGTCGTCAGGCCATGATCACCAAGGAACTGATCGAAATCATCTCGGGCGCCGAGGCGCTTTAGCATCGCCGCGGATCGGCGACGCGACCAGATACGGACGAAAAGGGTAGTTCAAGATGGCGAAGGCAGCGACCACCAAGAAGGCTCCGGCCGCCGCGGATGCGGCAGAAGCTCCGGCCAAGGCTCCTGCAAAGAGGGCTGCGGCGAAGGCTTCGGCCGCCGCGACCGTCAAGGTCAACACGTCGGGCCCGGCCGGTAAGGTCAGGCAGGTCATTGGCGCTGTCGTCGACGTCGCCTTCGACGAGCACCTGCCGGCGATCCTGAATGCGCTGGAGACCGAGAACCGCGGCAACCGCCTGGTTCTCGAAGTCGCCCAGCATCTCGGCGAGAATACGGTGCGCTGCATCGCCATGGACTCCACCGAGGGCCTGGTGCGCGGCCAGAACGTCTATGACACCGGCGGCGCCATCGCCGTGCCGGTCGGTCCGCAGCTTCTCGGCCGCATCATCAACGTCATCGGCGAGCCGGTCGACGAGGCGGGTCCCGTCGAGGGCGTCGAGCTGCGCGGCATCCATCAGCCGGCTCCGGCCTATGTCGACCAGTCGACCGAGGCGCAGATCCTCGTGACCGGCATCAAGGTGCTCGACCTGCTGGCGCCCTATGCGCGCGGCGGCAAGATCGGCCTGTTCGGCGGCGCCGGCGTCGGCAAGACGGTGCTCATCCAGGAGCTGATCAACAACATCGCCAAGGCGCATGGCGGTTTCTCGGTGTTCGCCGGGGTCGGCGAACGCACACGCGAGGGCAACGACCTCTACCATGAGTTCATCGAATCCGGCGTCAACAAGAAGGGCGGCGGCGAAGGCTCCAAGGCGGCGCTCGTCTACGGCCAGATGAACGAGCCGCCGGGGGCGCGTGCGCGCGTCGGTCTGACCGGTCTCACCGTGGCGGAATACTTCCGCGACCAGGGCCAGGACGTGCTGTTCTTCGTCGACAACATCTTCCGCTTCACCCAGGCGGGCTCGGAAGTGTCGGCGCTGCTCGGCCGTATCCCCTCGGCGGTGGGCTACCAGCCGACGCTTGCCACCGACATGGGCGCGCTGCAGGAGCGCATCACCACGACCACCAAGGGCTCGATCACCTCGGTGCAGGCGATCTACGTGCCTGCCGACGACCTGACCGACCCGGCGCCGGCCACCTCTTTCGCGCACCTCGACGCGACCACTGTTCTGTCGCGCGGCATCGCCGAGAAGGGCATCTACCCGGCGGTCGATCCGCTCGACTCCACCTCGCGCATGCTCGACCCGCAGGTCGTCGGCGACGAGCACTATTCCGTGGCGCGCCAGGTTCAGCAGACGCTGCAGCGCTACAAGTCCCTGCAGGACATCATCGCGATCCTGGGCATGGACGAGCTGTCGGAAGAGGACAAGATCACCGTCGCCCGCGCCCGCAAGATCGAACGCTTCCTGTCGCAGCCTTTCTTCGTGGCTGAGGTGTTCACCGGATCGCCAGGCAAGCTGGTCGACCTCGCCGACACGATCAAGGGCTTCAAAGGCCTTTGCAACGGCGAATACGACCACCTGCCGGAAGCAGCCTTCTACATGGTCGGCACCATCGAGGAAGCCGTCGAGAAGGCGCAGCGTTTGGCGGCGGAAGCGGCGTAAGCGAGGCAGTAGGCAATAGGGAGTAGGCAGTAGGATCGACGGGGACGGCGTGGAGCAATTTGCTACTGCCTACTGCCCATTACCCTACTGCCTGATTTTAAATGGCTGAAGCTTTTCAATTCGAACTCGTGTCGCCGGAGCGCCTGCTCGTCTCCGAGAAGGTAGAATGGGTGGTCGTCCCCAGCGTCGAAGGCGAGATGACGGTGCTGGTGAACCACGCCCCTGTGATGGCGATCGTGAAGCCGGGCGTCGTGACCGTCAAGCCGGACGGCGGCGCGGAAGAGCGCTACGTCGTGTTCGGCGGCTTCGCCGACATCCTGCCCACGGGCTGCACGCTGCTCGCCGAATCCGCGACCGCAGTAAGCGACATCGACCGCGCCGAGCTCGCCCGCCGCATCCAGGATGCCAGGGAGGATGTCGCCGACGCGACCGACGACCTTACGCGCACCAAGGCTGAACAGCTTCTGGCCCAGCTCACCACGCTGGAGGGCGCGCTCTAACCCGCGCTGCGCTGCCTCTCGGCCCCGTGTCCAGCCCATTTTTCCACCTTGTCCAGCAGCGCCTTGGGGCTGATCGGTTTCGGCAGATAATCGTCCATGCCTGCCTCCAGGCAGCGCTCACGGTCGCCCTTGAGGGCGTGAGCCGTGACGCCAACGATCGGCACGCGCGAAGACAATTGAGATTCTGAACGGCGGATCATGGCGGTCGCCTCGATGCCGTTCATCTCAGGCATTGAAACATCCATCAGGATCATGCGCGGATTCATGCCGCCGAAGGCCTCAACGGCGAGACGGCCGTTGGCGACGATCTGGAACGTATATGGGGTCTCGGCCAGGATCTGCGTGAAGACGAGCTGGTTCACCTCGTTGTCCTCCGCGACCAGGATGTCGATGCGATGGTCGCCGACGAGGGGCGAGGCCGGATCGAAGGTGGCTTCCACCAGATGCCGGGCAGGTGCAACAGGCTGCGGCTGCGGGGCGATCATCGCCTCAATGTCGCGGGCTTCGAGGGTCGGCGTCATGCCGTTTGCCGAGCGATGCCGCTGGATCGTCGTGACCAGCGCGTCGAGAAGCGCCGACGAGCGCGCCGGCTTGATGAGTTGCGCCTCGACGCCAAGGTCGCGATAGCTGCCGTTCGACAGTGTCTGGTCGACCGAGGTCAGCATGACGATCGGCGTATCGGCGATTGCCGGGGTCGAGCGGATCACGCGCGCCACGTCGGCGCCTGTCATGGCCGGCATCTGATAGTCCAGAATCACACAGTCGACCGGCACGCCGAATTCAGCCGCGGCTTCGAGCACCCGGATGCCCTCCGCCCCACTTTCTGCGGCGCAGGAATCGAAGGTCCATGATTGCATCTGCTCGCTGAGGATCGCGCGATTGACCTGGTTGTCGTCGATTACGAGCACGCGCGCCCCGGTCACGTCGAGCGGCGGCGGCCGCCGGTCCGCCGGTTCACCCGCATTCTCGAGGGCAACCGTGAACCAGAAGGTCGAGCCCTGGCCTTCGGTGCTCTCGACGCCGATCTCGCCGCCCATAAGCTCAACCAGGCGCGAAGTGATCGCCAGCCCCAGTCCCGTACCTTCGTGTCGGCGCGTGGACGACGAATCCACCTGGCTGAACTTCTCGAAGACAAGTCTGAGCTTGTCGGCTGGGATGCCGATGCCGGTGTCGGTGACGCTGACCTTCAGCCTGGTCTTGCCTTCCCGCTCTTGACCCGTCACCTCGACGAGCACATGGCCCTTGTCGGTGAATTTCACTGCATTGCCGACCAGGTTGGTAATGATCTGACGGAAGCGTCCGACGTCGCCATGGAACATCTGCTGGCACTTCGGCTCGACCCGGACGATCATCTCCAGGTCCTTCTCCTTCGCTCGGGTGGAAACCAGCGTCGCGACGTCCTCGATCGCCTCGGCGAGGTTGAACGGCGCGCTGTCGAGCACGAGCTGGCCGGCGTCGATCTTAGAGAAGTCCAGGATGTCGTTGATGATGGTGAGCAGTGCGTTGCCGGATTTCACGATAATATCCGTGAACATCTTCTGCTTCGTATTCAGCTCGGATTTCGCCAGCAGCTCCGCCATACCCAGCACGCCATTCATGGGCGTGCGGATCTCGTGGCTCATATTGGCGAGGAATTCCGACTTGGCGCGATCGGCCAGCACGGCCTTGCGCTGCGCCTCCTCGAGCTCTTTCTCGCGCTGCTTCAATTCCGTGATGTCGGTCGTCGAGCCGATCAGGTAGAGCGAGCCGTCGGTCGCCTCCATGACGCTCTTGCGTGCGATCTGGTATTGCACCGAGCCATTGGGCGCGGTGAAGGTCTCGGCCAGTTCCCGCGTGCTCCTGGTCTGGAGCACCATGCGGTCGCCTTCCATGAAGGTCTCGCCTTCGGCTCCGAACAACTCCGCGTCCGTCCTGCCGATCGCGTTCTGCTTGGCGCAGCCGGTCAGATCCGACCAGCCTCTGTTGACGTAGAACAGCTTGAGGTCCGGCCGTTTGGCGTAGATCGCAACCGGCACGTTGTCGATCATCGAGCGGAATATCTCGTTTTCGCGAAGGCTCTCGTTGAGCCGCCTCTCGCGGTCCTTCAGGTCGCTGATGTCGGTCGCCGAGCCAACCAGATGCGCGGTCCCGTCCGCGCCTACCAGCCGGCTCTTGCGCGTCATCATCTGACGCGTGGTGCCGTCGCGATGAACAAGCGGCTCCTCGGTCTCGATCTCACCGCCCGTCTGCAGCACCTGAACATCGTCGCGATTGTAGCCGTCGGCCTCGGAGAGATTGAAAAGCTCCGCATCCGTACGCCCGACGGACTCTTCCCTGGAGAGTCCGGTCATCGCCGTCCAGGCCTTGTTGACATATTCGAGCCTGAAATCCTCGGACTTGATGAAAGCCATCACGGGCAGTTCGTCGAGCGTGCGCCGCAACAGCTCGATCTGGCTCATCGAGTCGCGAAGGGCTTTCTCGCGCTCCTTCACGTCTGTGATGTCGGTGCTGGAGCCCACCAGATGCACGCTGCCGTCCGAAGCGATCAGCCGGCTCTTGCGCGTCATGAGCTGCCGGACCGTGCCGTCGCGATGCTTTACCGGTTCCTCTGTCTCGATGTTCCTCCCCGTGAGGCTCACTTCCGTGTCGCAGTCGGCATAGCCGTCGGCCTCGTCGGCGAACAGCTCGCGGTCGGTGCGGCCAACTGCCTGCTGCTTCGATATGCCGGTGATGCCGCACCAGGCCTTATTGACATATTCGATACGCAGGTCGTCGGCCTTGATGAAGGCCGCCACCGGCAGCTCGTCCAGCGTGTGCCGAAGCAAGTCGACCTGGTTCATCGAGTCCTGGAGGGCTATTTCACGCTCCTTAATTTCGGTGATGTCGACCCGCACCCCGATGAAGGCGCCGTCGTCGGCCCGCATGTTGTAGACCTTCTGCCAGCTGCCGTCGGGGTTCTCGCGTTCGAATTCGGCGTGGCGCAGATGGTATTCGGCGATTATGCCGTCGATCCATTTGTCTCTGTCGACGTCATAGAGTGCATCGACCTCGGGGTTGCCGCTGAAACGGAAATGACCGACGGAATGGCCGAGTTCGAAGGCATCGCGGAAGTTCGAGCCAGGTTTCCAGATCGGCTTCAGTGCCGGCATGCCCTCCTGCAGCTTACGGTTGGCGAACACGTAGTTATCGTCGTGGTCGTAGATCAGAATGGAAGCGGGCAGCGACTCCAGAACGTTCTCGAGATGTTTGCGGGCTTCATCCGCCTCGACCCTGCGGCGCTTCAGCTCCGTCACGTCGACATAGGTGGCAAGCGTTCTGCCGCCGGACAGCGGCACTGTCGTGCAGATGATGGTGTGGCCGTTTGCCAGCGCAACCTCGGCCGTGCCGGTTTGCCCGGAGCCGAGTTCCGCTTCGCGCCGTGCGATGTGCGCTTCCCATTCTGCATCGTCGGCACCGTGGACGTCGATGTCGCGGCTGGCCTCCATGATCCGGCGCAGGGTTGCGCCTTCCGCTATGCGCCCCGGCGCGATGTCCCAGATATCGCAGAAAGCCCGGTTGACAATCTCGGCCCTGAGGTGGCGGTCGAGGACGAGCACGCCGATTGGCATCGAATCGACCATGAGCCTGAGATCGGCGAACAGGCTTGCGGACCTGTCATTGGCGATTGCGCGCTCCGCCTCGCGGTTCTTCATGTCGGTGATGTCATAGTAACAGACCAGCCGCTTGCCGCCGGACAGCGCCGTCACCGAGTAGATCATCGCGCGGCTGTCGCGCCGCAAGAATTCGCGCGGGGCGACGTCGCCACCCGCTATTTCGGCGAGCCGGGATGCGACATAAGATTCCCACTGGTCATCTGGCACGTCATAAACGCCGTTGTGGCGATTGATGTCCATCAGGGCCCTGAAATGACTGCCGACCGCCACATCCTCCGGCGCCAGTTTCCAGATATCGTAGAACGCCTTGTTGATGATCTGCGCCCTCAAGGAACTGTCGAGCAGGACGACGCCCATCCTGAGCGAATCCAGCGTGCGTTCGAGGTCGGCGGCAAGCAGGCTGGCCATTTCATTGGCATGTCCGACCTCGCCATCATGCTTCACGATGGGGTGGTGCGTCTCGACGAACTCCTCCAGCGAGGCGGCGATCGACGTGACATTGCGCGCCACGCCGCGGTAGCCGATGAAGGTTCCATCCTCGGCGAATCGCGGGTAGCCGGCGATCGACACCCATCGGCAGTTCGGCTTGCTTTCCTTGAGCTGATAAACGAAGTCGCGGAACGGCCGCCGGGCTTCGAGGTCGGCCAGGTGGCCTGCAATGCTGACGCTTCCCTTTGATACCTGCTTCAGGAAATCGAAGCGGAAGCGTCCGAGCACGTTTTCAGGCGCGATGCCGGTGATCTCCTCGTAGTTTTCGGAAAGCCACGAGAAGCGGAATTCGCTGTCGGTCTCCCATATCCAGTCTGACCCGGCATCGACCAGCAGCTTGAGTTCCGCGGCGGAAAGGTCCCGCGGCGAGTCTATTTCCGCATCGGTAATGTCGGCAACCGGACATTCGGAAGCAATTTGCCCTGGCTCCGGCCCCGCGGCGGTTTCGCCGGCGGTACGGAGCTCCTCCCAGATGGACAACGGTCGAGCCTCCCAGAAGAGGTTAATCCGACGCATCCTGCCGAAGAAGCATTAACGTTTGGCTAACCTTAATGACGGCCCCCTCCGTGCAGAGGCAGCTTCGCCCGGCATTTCCGCACTGCAACATCGCATTGGCGAAATCGGCTGACTTGTGAAAAGGTAGGTCGAATCCGCGAGAACCGCGCCGGGGCGCTATGGCGATACTTGCAGCCGTCTACCATCTGACCCACTACAAATATGATCGGCCTGTCGTGCTTGGTCCACAGGTGATCCGCCTTCAGCCGGCCCCGCACTCCCGCACCAAGGTGCCCAGCCACTCGCTGAAGGTTTCACCAAAGAACCATTTCGTGAATATCCAGCAGGATCCCTACGGCAATTTCCTCGCCCGCTATGTCTTTCCCGAACCGGTCACCGAGCTGAAGATCGAGGTCGATCTCGTCGCCGACATGACGGTCTACAACCCGTTCGACTTTTTCGTCGAACCCTTGGCGGAGAAATGGCCGTTCGAATATCCGGAGGAAATCCGCGACGATCTCGCGATCTATCGTCAAGCCGAGCCTGCCGGCCCCCTGCTATCGGCCTTCCTGTCCACCATCGACCGGTCCGAGACCAACACCGTCTCCTTCATCGTCGGCCTCAACGCCCGCATCCAGCGCGAGACCGGATATGTCATTCGCATGGAACCTGGCGTGCAGACGCCGGAGGAGACGCTTGCCGCGGCGAAGGGCTCCTGCCGAGATTCCTCCTGGCTGCTCGTCCAGGTGCTGCGGCACCTCGGTTTCGCGGCGCGCTTCGTGTCCGGCTACCTGATCCAGTTGAAGCCGGACCTCGTTTCGCTGGACGGGCCGCCGGGCACCAGCCACGACTTCACCGATCTGCACGCCTGGTGCGAGGTCTACCTGCCTGGCGCCGGCTGGATTGGCCTCGACCCGACATCCGGCCTGCTCACCGGCGAGAGCCACGTACCGCTGGCCGCGACACCGCATTTCCGCAATGCGGCTCCCATCACCGGCATGGCGAGCTTCGCCAATGTCGAATTCGCCTTCGACATGCGGGTCGACCGCATCGCCGAGCACCCGCGCATCACCAAGCCGTTCTCCGATGAGTCCTGGGCGGCGCTCGATGCGCTCGGCGACGAGGTCGATCGCATCCTGCACGCCGAGGACGTGCGGCTCACCATGGGCGGCGAACCGACCTTCGTGTCGATCGACGACTTCGAATCGGCCGAATGGAACACCGCTGCCGTAGGGCCCACCAAACGCGACAAGGCTGATCTGTTGATCCGCCGGCTGCGCGACCGTTTCGCGCCGGGCGGCTTCCTGCATTACGGCCAGGGCAAGTGGTATCCTGGCGAATCGCTGCCGCGCTGGACCTTCTCGCTCTACTGGCGCAAGGACGGCGAGCCGGTCTGGAGCGATGCCTCGCTGATCGCGCGGGAGACGACCGAAACAAATCCCGGCGCAGCAGATGCCGAGCAGTTGCTTGTCGCGATCGCGGACGAACTCGGCGTCGGCGCCGAAATGGTCGCGGAAGCCTATGAAGATCCGGCCGATTGGCTGCTGAAGGAAGGCAGGCTGCCGGACAATGTCGATCCTTCCAACTCGAAGCTGGACGATCCGGAAGAGCGCAGCCGCATGGCGCGCGTCTTCGAGCGCGGCCTGACGAAGCCGTCCGGCTATGTCCTGCCGATCCAGCGCTGGAATGCTCTGGCCGACGGCCGGCGATGGCGTTCGGAAAAATGGCGCACCCGGCGCGGCCGGCTTTTCCTGATGCCCGGCGATTCACCGGTCGGTTACCGCCTGCCGCTCGGCTCGCTGCCTTACATCGCGCCCGAAAGCTTCCCCTATATCGTGCCGGTCGATCCTTCGGTCCCCCGCGGACCTTTGGCGGCGCGCAGCGATATCCTTCCCCAGCCCCGCATCGCGGCGGTCGATGAGCGGGCGCAGGCGACCGCCTCGTTCACGCCGGTGACCGGCCAGCAGGACCGCGTCGAGCAGGAGCTTGGCGAGATCGGCGGAGCGGTGCGCACCGCGCTCAGCGTCGAGCCGCGCGACGGCAAGCTCTGCGTCTTCATGCCGCCGGTCGAGGCGCTGGAGGACTATCTGGAGCTCATCGCCGCCGCCGAGAAAGCGGCGAAGACCTGCGCCCTGCCAGTCCATATCGAGGGCTATGCGCCGCCGCACGATCCTCGCCTCAACGTCATCCGCGTCGCGCCGGACCCGGGCGTCATCGAGGTCAACATCCACCCGGCCTCGAACTGGCAGGACTGCGTGGCGACCACGACCGCGCTCTACGAGGAAGCGCAGCAGTCGCGGCTCGGCGCCGACAAGTTCATGATCGACGGCCGCCACACAGGCACCGGCGGCGGCAACCATGTCGTGGTCGGCGGCGCGACGCCCAACGACAGCCCATTCCTGCGCCGGCCGGACCTTCTGAAGAGCCTGGTGCTCCATTGGCAGCGGCACCCGTCGCTCTCCTATCTGTTCTCCGGCCTCTTCATCGGCCCCACCAGCCAAGCGCCGAGGATCGACGAGGCGCGTCATGATTCGCTTTACGAGCTGGAGATCGCGCTGGCGCACGTGCCACGTCCCGGCGAAGCCGTACCGCCGCTGCCTTGGCTCGTCGACCGGCTGTTCCGCAACCTGCTCGTCGACGTGACCGGCAACACGCACCGCTCCGAGATCTGTATCGACAAGCTGTTCTCGCCCGACGGCCCGACCGGGCGGCTCGGCCTTGTCGAGTTCCGCGGCTTCGAGATGCCGCCCGATGCGCGCATGAGCCTTGCCCAGCAATTGCTCGTGCGGACGCTGGTAGCGCGACTCTGGAAGAACCCGCTCGACGGCCATTTCGTGCGCTGGGGCGCCCGGCTTCACGACCGCTTCATGCTGCCGCATTATGTCTGGAGGGACTTTCTGGACGTGCTGGACGACCTCGCCACGAACGGTTTTCCCTTCCGGCCGGAATGGTTCACCGCACAGCTCGAGTTCCGCTTCCCCTTCTGCGGCGAGGTCGAGCATGCCGGCGTCAAACTGGAGTTGCGCCAGGCGCTGGAGCCTTGGCATGTCATGGGCGAGCAGGGCGCGATCGGGGGTACGGTTCGTTATGTCGATAGTTCCGTCGAGCGGCTGCAGGTCAAGACCGAAGGCCTCAACCCCGAGCGCCATGTCGTTCTGTGCAACGGCCGCATCGTTCCCCTGAAGGCGACCGACAATAGCGAGGTCGCGGTGGCCGGCGTCCGCTACAAGGCCTGGCAACCGGCTTCAGGCATGCATCCGGTCCTACCGGTCAACACACCGCTTGTGTTCGACATCTACGACCGCTGGTCCAGCCGCTCGCTGGGCGGCTGCGTCTACCATGTCGCCCATCCGGGCGGCCGCAACTACGACACCTTTCCGGTCAACGCCAACGAGGCGGAGGCGCGGCGCCTTGCCCGTTTCGAGCCGCGTGGCCACACGCCGTCTTCTTTCGCCCTGGCTCAAGAAGAACCTTCGGAAGATTTCCCGCTGACGCTTGACCTCAGGAGGCCGCTCGGGGCCTGATGGCATCATGGAAGCGGGGACGAAGAAACGATCGGCAAAGGCGGAGCGGCGAGCCTCGCTCGTTGCCGGCTATCGTCCGTTCCCTGGCGTTCCCGATGAAATGGTCGACGCCGCCGGCCGATTGCGCCCTGTCTGGAAGCCGCTGATCGAATCCCTCGATGCGCTCGGCCCTGACGAGTTGACCAGGCACTTCGTACGCGCCGACCAGTATTTGCGTGACGCCGGCGTCTACTATCGCGTCTATGACAAGGCCGGGGCCGCCGAGCGCGTCTGGCCGCTCGCCCATGTGCCGCTGCTCATCGACGAGGTCGAATGGCAAGCGATCAGCGCCGGCCTGATCCAGCGCGCCGAGCTGTTCGAGAGGGTCGTGGCCGACATTTACGGCGAAAACCGGCTGGCCGCGGATGGCCTGCTGCCGCCCCGCCTGATCGCCTCGAGCCCGGAGTTCCTCAGGCCGACCGTCGGCGTGAAGCCGGCAAGCGGCCATTTCCTGCATTTCTGCGCTTTCGAACTTGGCCGCGGGCCGGATGGCGGCTGGTGGGTTCTGGGCGACCGCATGCAGGCGCCGTCAGGCGCCGGTTTTGCCCTTGAGAACCGCGTCGCCACCACGCGCGCCCTGTCCGACATCTATGGCGAGATGCATGTGCACCGGCTGGCTGGCTTTTTCCGCCGCTTCCGCGACGCCCTCTACGGCATGGCCAAAGGGGCCTCGGAGGGTGTCGCGATCCTTACGCCTGGTCCGCTCAACGAAACCTATTACGAGCACGCTTACATCGCCCGCTACCTCGGCATCATGCTGCTCGAAGGCGAAGACCTGACCGTCCCCGAGGGCCGGCTGATGGTGCGCACGGTCTCGGGGCCGAAGCCGGTCAGCGTGTTATGGCGGCGCCTCGACGCCGCCATTGCCGACCCGCTTGAGCTCAACCCGCAATCGCAGATCGGCACGCCGGGGCTGACCGACGCGCTGCGTCACCGCTCGGCGACGCTGGTCAATGCGCTCGGCTCCGGCATACTCGAGACCCGCGCCTTGCTGGCTTTCCTGCCGGAGCTTTCGCGCGCCCTGCGCGGCGAGGAGCTGCTGCTCCCCAACATCGCCACATGGTGGTGCGGCCAGCCTCGCGAGCGGCGGCATGTCATCGACAACATCGATACCATGATGGTCGGTCCAGCGCTCTCCACCAGGCTGCCCTTCGAAGACGAGAGCGCGACCGTGCTCGGCGGCTCGCTCGGTCCCGAGGAAAAGGCCGCGCTGATCAGGCGCCTCGACACCGCAGGCGGCGATTTCGTCGGCCAGGAGGCCGTGACTCTTTCGACCACGCCCGTCTTCGTCGACGGCAGGCTGGCGCCGCGGCCTGCTTCGCTGCGTGTCTACCTCGCCCGCACCGCGGACGGCTGGGCGGTGATGCCGGGCGGCTTCGCCCGCGTGGGCCTGAGCAACGACACCACCGCGCTCGCAATGCAGCGCGGCGGCCAGGCGGCGGATGTATGGGTCGTCAGCCCCTCGGCGGTTCCATTCGAAACGCTGTTTCCCGACGAGCGGGAGGGTTTCTCGCGCAACCTGCCGGGCAGCCTGCCCAGTCGCGCCGCCGAGAATCTCGTCTGGCTCGGCCGCTATGTCGAGCGATCGGAGGGCACGGCGCGCATCCTGCGCGCCTACCATGCCCGCCTTGCCGAAACCTCGGACCCGGAACTGCCGCTGCTTGCCGAATTGCGCGACTATCTGGAGCCGTTCGGCATCGACGCCAATGCAGCGATCCCGTCCGGGCTGGTCTCCACCTTCGACCGGGCTGTCTCGTCGGCCGGGCAGATCCGCGACCGTTTCTCTCCGGACGGCTGGCTGGCGCTGCGCGATCTCTCAAAGACGGTGCACCAGTTCGCGGCGACCGTAGCGCCCGGTGACGACGCCACGCGCGCCATGACGGTGATCCTGCGCAAGCTCGCCGGTTTTTCCGGACTGCTGCACGAGAACATGTACCGCTTCTCCGGCTGGCGCTTCCTGGAGATCGGCCGCAGGCTGGAGCGTGGCATCCACATCGCCGGCGTGCTCGCCGTACTCACGCGCAGGGACACTCCCGACGGCGCGCTCGACATGATGCTGGAGATCGGCGACAGCGTCATGACCCATCGACGCCAATATGCCGCGCAGTCCGGCCGGCGCACGGTGATCGACCTTCTGGCGCTCGACGCGCTCAACCCGCGTTCAGTACTGTTTCAGCTCGAAAGGCTGAAGGAGGAGATCGGCCTTCTGCCGGGCGCAGGCGGCGGCGGCACGCTCTCGGCGGCCGGCAAGGAGATCATGCGGCTGCATACCGCGCTCGCCATTCGCGAAGCGCCTGAGCTCGATCCCGATGCGCTGCACGATCTCGCCGGTGAGATCGCGGGGCTCTATTCGATCTTGGCGAAAGCGTATTTTGCGTGAATAGCGAATAGGGAGTAGCGAATAGGGTTCGCTACACAGGCACGAAGCCGCCATCTATCGCTACTCGCTACTCGCTCATGCAATACGACATCCGCCTTTCGATCCAATACGAATACGACTATCCGGTTGGGGGTGGCCGCCATCTGGTGCGCGTGCTGCCGCTCAACATTGCCGGCGTGCAGCGTGTCGTCGCTGCTTCGCTCGCTGTCACACCGGCCCCGGCGGAGCGCTCCGATTTCAGCGACTTCTTCCATAATCACGTCACTTCGATCGCGCTGAAGAAGCCGCATGACGAACTGGACGTGCGGATGAGCGCGCGCGTCATGGTCAACCGGCCGGCGCCGAGTCTCGACGTATCGCCGCTCCTGCCGGTGCTCGGCGAGGAGCTCGCCACGGTCTGGTCGCTCGCGCCTGATTCTCCGCATCATTTCACAACCTCCAGCGATCATGCCGGTATCGACGAGGCCATCACAGCCTATGCACGCGCGAGCTTTCCCGCGCGCCGCTCGGTGGAGGCCGGCTCGGAAGCCCTCTGCAATCGGATCAATGCGGATTTCGCCTACGACACCAAGGCGACGACCGTGGCCACCAGCGCCGCCGATGCTTTCAGGCTGAAGCGCGGCGTGTGCCAGGATTTCTCGCACATCATGATCGCCGGCCTGCGCGGGCTCGGCGTGCCGGCGGGCTATGTCTCGGGCTTCCTGCGCACGATCCCGCCGCCCGGCAAGGAGCGGCTCGAAGGCGCGGACGCCATGCATGCCTGGGTGCGGGTGTGGTGCGGACATGAATCGGGCTGGCTGGAGTTCGACCCGACCAACGGCATGCGCGCCGGCGACGACCACATCACGGTCGGCTACGGCCGGGATTATTCCGACGTGGCGCCGATCGTCGGCATCGTCAAGATGACCGGCGGCCAGGCCGCCAAGCAGTCGGTGGATGTGGTGCCAGTGGAGGGGTGAGCTGGGCGCGCCGTTAACCCGAGACTTCGAAAATAGCCTCTCCCGACACGGCATCGGTAACCCCAAGTCCCCCACCGTGCTCCTGTAAGGTATGGCGAAATTTGTCGAGGTTTGCAATCATATGAGGTCGGGCGCGCGCCATGTGATCGACCGTGTCCCACTCGCCCACAGAGAAGTAGCTTCCATCGGCAGCCTTTATCAAAGCCATTTTCCGCAAACCTTCGAAATTGCGAGGAAGGCTATGAAAAAGTTCTTCGAACTCTTGTTCTTGACCAAGTTTTGTCTGAAATGAACAGTGCTGTAGGCTGTCATAGCTGCGCCTGCTTGATTTGCCAAGTTTAGCGTCCGATACCTCACTATCTATCACCCAGATGTCTTCAGACTCAACAAATAAGTCGTCACCTGATCGATGCTGTCTCGAAATTACAAGCATTATTAACTTACATCGGCGGCGCCAGACCGTTATTGCCGACCGCTGAGGGCGAATGGCAGCCGATGACAACAACGGCTACTGCGAACCGCCAATCGACCATTGCCCATAACGCGGACGTCTGCCAACGCTGCCCTCGCTTCCGGTCTGAATCTGAAGACACCTTGCTCTAGTGTTCCGGCAGCATGCCTCGCATCTGGCGGGGCGTGAAAACCTCGATCGGCTCGACTATTCCCTTGATGCTGTGCAGGCCGCATGAGTGGAAGTCAGGTCCGCCTAGCCCCCAGCCGCCGGCAAACGCCGCGCTGACCAGCACGGGCTGTTCGACAATGCGGGTCAGCGCTTCGATGCGAAAAGCCAGGTTGACGGCATCGCCCAGCGCCGTGCTGACGCCCTTGCCCATAGAGCCTATGGCGACATCACCGATGTGTATGCCGATGCGACAATCGAGCATCATGCCATGGCTTTCCTTCAGCAGGAGCCGCGTCGGCGTCGTCGACTGCACCTCGACGCCACGCAAGGCCGCCGCCGCTGCGAGCGCCTTGGCGCGTGTCTCGACGTCGGTTCCGTGCCAGTAGGCGAAGACACAGTCGCCGATGAACTTGTCGATCGAAGCACCGTAGCGCCGAAGGATCGACTGGCAGTCCGCGTACCATTCGCGCAAAAGCTGTGCCACATCGTCCGTGCCGAGCAACCGGCTGATGCGCGTGAAGTCGCGCAGATCGCCGACGAGCAGGGTCACCGCCTCAGTCCCCTTGGAAGCGGTGCGGATCAGCGATATCTGTGTGCGCTGGTCCTCCATCGATTTGATGGCCGCCCCTGCTCCGCTCAGCGCGAAGATCATGGTCGCACTGCCAAACCGCACGCGGTCGCCGTCCCGCAGCATGCGTGCCGTGGTCAATGCGACATCATTCACGAAGCTGCCATTGACGCTGCCCAAATCCACGATCCAGTAATCGGGTCCTTCGCGGCGGATAGTGGCGTGCTGGCGGGAAATGCCGGCATCAGCAAGGCGCAAGGTCGCGCCGTCGCCACGCCCGATCAGCGTGAAATCTTCAAGCTGGTGGCTTTCCCCACTTGCCATGTCCTTCAGTATGGCAGGCAGCTGGCAATCGCTCGTCTGACGAACGCCTCCCCTTCAACTGGACTATTATGCGGTGCCGTCAGCCGCTCCGTCCAGTGCTCGCATAGGCAATTTGCTTTGCCGGCGTCGCGGCCGGCCTGCCGAAGATCAGCTCCAGGAATTCCGCGAGCCAGCGCTTCAGATGCAAGTCCCAGATCATGCGGCCGCCAAGATGGTCGCGGCCCGGTTGTGCGCCCGGCAGTTCGAAGCGGTGCGCGCCATGCACCACCCAGCGATGCATCATCAGCGCAGTCAGTTCGGCATGGAACTGGATGCCGAACGCCTTCTCGCCATAACGGAACGCCTGGTTCGGGTAGGTCTCGGCAGTGGCCAGCAATGTCGCGCCCGAAGGCAGCGAGAAGCCTTCACGATGGAACTGGTAGACCATTTCCGGCCAGTGCATCAGGGCCTTGCCTTCCTCGGTTGCGGCAAGCGGATACCAGCCGATCTCGACCAAGCCGTCGCCATGGCCGTCGACCCTTCCGCCGAGATGGTTGACCAGCATTTGCGCGCCGAGACAAATTCCGAGGAATGGGCGGTTCTCCTTGAGCGGCACCGCCAGCCAGTCGGTTTCGCGCCTGACGAATTCGTCCTTGTCGTTGGCGCTCATGGGTCCGCCGAACACCACGGCCCCGGCATGGTTGGCGAGGGTCTCGGGCAGCGTGTCACCGAGCGGCGGCCGCCGGATGTCGAGATCGAAGCCGGACTCGATGAGCAGATGGCCGACGCGACCGGGGCTGGAACGTTCCTGATGGAGCACCACCAGCACTTTCGGCCGGGCGCCCTTCAAGGCGTCCGCCTTCATTGTTCGGTTCCTGGGCCGTCAGCAGCGCCGGCGATGGTCGCCTTGATGCGGCGTCGCGCTGCGATACGGTCGCGGCTGTCGACACCGATCAACTCGGCGATGCGCCACACCGTGTTGTCCTCGAGTTCATCGGCGCGGCCGTCGGCATAGACGAGCGTCCACAGCAGGCCGATGAATTCGATGCGTTGGTCGGGGTCGAGATGGCGTTTCAGTATCCGCGTAAAGGCGTAGAGGTCGATCGCCTCGCGGTCCGCCTCCTCGCCCGCCCTTATCAAGTCCTCGAGTTCGCCGCCGCTCACCGAATATGCTTGCGAAAGCACAGACCGCAGCTTCTTTTTCTCGCTGTCCTTCATCTCGCCGTCGGCGTTGATGACGTGGAACATCAGCGCGGCCGCGGCGACGCGTGGATCGTCCTCGGCCCGGACGCGATGGCCGGCTTCAGGAAGATTGGTCAGGAAGGAGATCAGGCGGTCAAGCATCGGTGGGTTTCGGCTGAAATATGGGGAGCCGGTTAGCCACCCGAAATACAATCTCTTATCGTTGATTCCATGGATGAGGCAATTGCGCCTTCGTTTAGGGCTGTTTCAACATGGCGTTACTGCGCGGAATCGCCCTGTTCCTGCACAGTCTCTTCGTCTTCCGATACTGCTTGATCAAGCAATTGATATTGTTCGCCCGACCACACCCAATGCGTGGGCTCCGTGCCGCCGACGACGGGCAGCGTGACGAGATTCGGCCAGCCGTCGACGGCCTTGTTCGGGTCGAGATGGAGCAGCATGCCTTCCGTTTCATAGACCATGTGCCAGACGCTGTCGGCGCCTTGGGCAGCATAGCCGGTGAGGCTGCAGCCCGAATCGCCGAAATAGCTGGTCGAGCCGCACAGCGAGGCGAACATCAGGCGCTTGTTATCCGGAAATTCCAGAACCCTGGCAGCAACGACCGGGTCTTTCGAGGTGAACGAGCGGAACAATTTGATCTCGTCGGCAAGGAGGCGGGTCGCCGCCGGTACTGCCGCGTCTGTCTCCGACAGCGTGACCCGTTCGAAAGCCGACATGTCGATCTGGCTGCAGCGCGGCGCGACCGCTTCGATCACCAGCTTCGAGAAACGCAGATTGAATGTCGCCTTCGGAGCAGTCTTCCCGCCGCCGATCTCGACCTTGAGGCTGGCGCCCTCCTTGAGCGGCAGCAGGAACTCGCTCGGCATGCTCAGCTTGGCGGCTTCAGCCGAAATCTGGGCTTCGAGCTCCAGCGTCTGGTCGGCCGCGGCAAGCTTCGCCTTCTCCACCGTGTCGGCAATCAGCCCTGATCCGGGCGCCAACCGCAGAAGGAAGGCCCAGCGCTGCTCTGAGCAGTAGAGCGAGCCGCCAGTAATGACGGCAGCCGGCTTCGGCACAGGCAGGATCGCCACCGCGCCGCTGCCGCCCTCTTCCCACCGGTCGGCGGCAAAGGCCGGCAGAGCCCCGAACATTAGGAGCCCGGCCGCAAGGAGCGTCGCCACTGGACTTTTCTTCACGTGCGAGAAACTTTCGAAATGCAAGCCGGGAATCAATGTGAAGTTTAAAGGACGCTGCCTTTGCGGCAATACAAAGTTGTTTTGCCGACGTTTTCCGGCCGTGACAGGGCTCCCGCAGTGGGGTGTTTTGGCAACACCCCATCAGGTGGATTGCCCAAATTTCCAGAAGAAGTCAGTCGATGCGGTAGGCTGAGGCCATCCAGTCGGCGCCGCGGGTGATGAAGATCTCGGTCTTGAACTGCTCGACCAGTGTGGCGCGTGCCGCGATTGCCGCAGGTGGCTGATATTTGCCGGCATAGACGAGAAGGACGGGACCGCCATCGGCCGGGCTCCAGGGCCGCGTCATCTCGAAATGATCGGTCGGGGCGTTGGGGTCCGCGGCATAGGCGCGTATTTCGAGGTCGCTGCCGCGTAGTTCATAAATCATCGAGGCGGTAAGGCCGCGGCCCCAGAAGACTACCGTCTTGACGCCGTTGACAGCGGCCAGGTTGCGGACCTTGGCGGCAAAATCTCCCCAACCGACCATTTTTCCCAACTCACCGCCGATCGGCCCGGAGGTAATCGTGCCCGCGAAAGAACCGGCGAAAGTCACGCCGATAAGCGCGCCAGCCGAGATCGCCATCGTGATGATCATGCCGCGTCGCCATTCTAGCGCCAGCATGATCGCGGTTGCCAGCACCACCGCGGCCGGAAAGCCTGTCGCCGCCCAATTGCCGTTTGCCTTGGAGATCAGCGCCTGCCCGCAGATCGCTGCGAAGACCGGGAGCGACATGGCGAGATGGAACCGCCTCGGCTCCTCTTCCACGCCGGCCGGCCGGCGGATCGAGGCGAGCACGAAAGCCGCGAAAGGCACCGGCCCGATGATCGCCGCCTGCGTGCCGACGAAGGCAAGCAGTCCCAGAATATTCGGGAAGCGGCCGCCCCAATCGGCATTCTCGCGCGTGTGCTCGAACGTCGCAAACTGGTGGCTCGCGTTCCACAAAAGGTTCGGCGCGATTAGCAGCAGCGCCACGATGAGCCCCGCCCACGTGCCGGGATGTCTCAAGCTCGCCCGGGCCTTTGCCGAGACGATCGCATAGGCTGCGTAACACGGGATCAAGAAACCCATGGCATATTTGGCGTTGAGGCCGAGGCCGATCGCGGCGCCCAGCGCGAAGCCGAGCGCCAAGGAGGGGCGCTCGACGTGATAGACCAACGCCAGTAGCGCCAGCGACCAGAACAGCAGCAACGGCACGTCGGTCGACATCAGCGTTGCCGAGATCGACGTGCCCGGCATGGCCGCGTAGGTGAGCGCAGCCCAAAAGGCGATCTTGCGCGAATGCAGCTTGGCGGCCAGCGCATAGATGACGAACGAAATCGCAAAATGCATCAGCGGCGATGGCAATCGCACACAGAAGGGCGAATCGCCGCATAACGCGGTGGTCGCGCCGATCAGCCAGGCAATCAGCGGCGGCTTGGTGTAGTAGCCGAACGCCGGTTCCTGCGCCCAGGCCCAGTATTGCGCCTCGTCGTAGAAGAGCTCGGCATTGGAAAGCGCGAGCCCTGCGATCCTGATTGCCAGTATGCTGACCAGCAGGACCGAAAGCAGGGCGACGCCCGGCTCGGCCGCAAGCAGGGACCGCCTTTCGCCGGAGCGGGCGGCCGGTTGCAAGATGGAGGAAAGCGGCGCGTTCACGGGCGAGGTCTTACTCCATCGTTGCTGCACTGCAAACCGACCTCGGCTATATGGCTCTCGCAACTTGTGTTGAAGGTGGGCCCTGTGGCGAATCTTCTGACCAATCGAGATGACAAAAGTGTCGGGTCTGGGGCCGTGACGAAGTCGATGTTCGGCCTGTGGGCCGACCCGGTGCTCACGCTTGCGCTTCTGGCGCTGTGGATTGCGCTGGCCATCGTCTTCAACGGCGAGCCGGAGATCGACCGCGTAGTCTCGGCCCTCTTCTTCGAGGCGCATCCTTGCGCGCAAGGGTCGACACAGCTTGCCTGCGGCGAGTTTCCTGCCGTGGCAAACGCCTTCCTGGGCACGGTACGTGCCGTGCTGCACTATCTGCCGGCGACGGCCGCAATCGTCGTCATTGCAGGATTGGCCAATGAGCTCGCGGCCGGGCGTGGCCTCGCTCACCCCCGGTCGCGTTTTGCGGTCACAGCCCTGGCGGCCTTCGCGCTCGGACCTGGCCTGCTTGTGAACGTCATTCTCAAGGACCATTGGGGCCGGCCACGTCCGGTGCTCACCGACCTGTTCGGCGGCCCCCTTCCCTTCGTACCGGCGGTGGAGTGGTCGAATAGCTGCAAATCGAACTGCTCCTTCGTGTCGGGCGAAGCGGCGTCGATCTTCTGGTTGCTCTGCCTCGTCCCACTGCTGCCTGCCAACCAGCGGCGCGTCGGCGCGATCGTCATCGCCGTGGTGGCTGTCTTCACAGCCATGCTGAGAGTGGCTTTCGGCGGCCACTATCTCTCCGACGTGGTGCTCGGCGGGCTTTCGACGCTCGTGATGTTTGCGGCGCTCGCCTTCCTGGTCGACCGGGTCACCCGACTGGCAGGCCAGTTCTGAGCCGGCAACTTGCGGTCGCCCGGCTTCCTGCTAAAAGACCCGCAAAAATCCCCCGGGGACATCGATGACGAAGTGGAAGAACGTGAAGAAGGTCGTGCTCGCCTATTCGGGAGGGCTCGACACGTCGATCATCCTGAAATGGCTGCAGACCGAGCTCGGCGCCGAAGTCGTCACCTTCACGGCTGACCTCGGCCAGGGCGACAGCGATCTCGAGCCGGCACGCAAGAAGGCCGAGATGCTCGGCGCCAAGGAAATCTACGTCGAGGATGTGCGAGAGGAGTTCGTGCGCGACTTCGTCTTCCCGATGTTTCGCGCCAATGCGCAGTATGAGGGCCTCTACCTGCTCGGCACTTCGATCGCGCGTCCGCTGATCTCCAAGCATCTGGTTGAAATCGCGCGGGAGACGGGAGCCGACGCCGTCGCCCACGGCGCCACCGGCAAGGGCAACGACCAGGTGCGTTTCGAGCTTTCGGCCTATGCGCTGAACCCGGACATCAAGGTGATAGCCCCGTGGCGCGACTGGTCGTTCAAGTCGCGCACCGACCTGCTCGACTTCGCGGAAAAGCACCAGATTCCGATCGCCAAGGACAAGCGCGGCGACGCGCCCTTCTCGGTCGATGCGAACCTTCTGCACTCCTCCTCCGAAGGCAAGGTGCTGGAGGACCCTTGGAGCGAGCCGCCGGAATTCGTGCACCAGCGCACGATCTCGCCCATGGAGGCGCCGGACAAGGCCACCGAGATCACTATCGCGTTCAGCAAGGGCGATGCAATCGCGCTCGATGGCAAGGCATTGTCGCCGGCAACCCTGCTTGCCGCCCTCAATGACCTCGGCCGCGATAACGGCGTCGGCCGGCTCGACCTGGTGGAGAACCGTTTCGTCGGCATGAAGAGCCGCGGCGTCTACGAGACGCCGGGCGGCACGATCCTGCTCGCCGCGCACCGCGCGATCGAATCGATCACGCTCGACCGGGGCGCCGCGCATCTCAAGGACGAGCTGATGCCGCGCTATGCCGAACTGATCTACAACGGCTTCTGGTTCTCGCCCGAGCGTGAAATGCTGCAGGCCCTGATCGACAAGAGCCAGGAAGATGTCGAAGGCGAGGTTCGGCTGAAGCTCTACAAGGGTAATGTGATCGTCACCGGCCGCCGCTCGCCGAAATCGCTCTACCGCGACGACCTCGTCACCTTCGAGGATGACCGCGGCGCTTATGACCAGAAGGATGCCGAGGGCTTCATTCGTCTCAATGCGCTCAGGTTGCGGACGCTCGCCGCGCGCCGAAGGAAGTAAGACCGGGTTCATGCGGACCGCCTGCGCCAACGCCATCCCTTGCTGCTCAAGAAGCGGGGCGGCGGCGTGCCGGTAAAGTCGCGCCTGGTGCAGATGTTTCCGGGCTTCGAGGCGATGTCTGTCGAGGCCCACTGCCGGCGCTTCCAACGCGAGGCGGCCAAGACCGCGCCGGTCTACGGCATGACGTTCGTGCCGTCGCCGGTCGTGGTCGAGCCAAACCCCGCAGCGGGCATCCCGACTGCAACGTTTACGGTTAGGTCGTCGGGCGAAGGTTGGGCGACGGACAGCGACATCGTCATCTACGGGCTCGGCGAGATCAATGAAGGCTACGCTGCTGGTAACCCCTTGCTGCGCATCCTGCGCGGCTTTGCAGCGCTTGCCGATTTCGTCGTCACCGGCACATTTTTCCGCTACCTCAAGACGGGCATACGCTACGGCCTGTTCTTCATTTTCCCGGTGCTGGTGCTGATCGGCGCGCTGCTGGCGGGCTGGCTGGGTCATGCAATCGGCTCGACCTTCGTCGCCGGCGCGCCGGCGTTTGCGGGATGGCTTCTCGCGGCGGTCGGTTTCGTGCTTGTCCTCATGATCGCCATCCGCCGATTTCATTTCCTGCTCGTCATGGACGACTGGGTCTTCGCGCGCGACCTCGCTCGCGGCCGGCGGCCGGAAATCGACGAGCGCTTCGCCCGGCTGTCGGCCGATGTCATGCGCCGCCTCGAAGCATCGGACGCCGAAGAAATCCTGTTTTCCGCCCACAGCTTTGGCGCCATCGCCGCCGTGATGGCGCTGGCCGACGCGCTGCGGGCGAGCGGCAAGACCGACAAGATTGGGCTGCTGACTGTCGGCTCCAGCCTGCTGAAGATTGCCCTTCACCCTTCCGCGAAAAAGCTTTGCAACGCGGTAGAGAAGGTGGTTGGCGCCAATGTCCCTTGGCTCGACGCGCAGTCGCTCACCGACATCCTCAACTTTTACGGCACTCGGCCCGCAGAGCTGATCGCCGGGCGCTCGGGACCGAACCAGAACACCACCAAAGTGCGCTTCCGTCATCAGCTCGAACCCGAGACCTACCGTGCGATCAAGCGGGATTTCTTCCGCGTGCACCGGCAGTTCGTCTACGGCGTCGAGCGACGCTCCCACTATGCCTATCACGCGATCCTGTGCGGACCGGAACCTTTCGCCGAAATAGCGCGTCGCGGCGGGCTGCGCGAGGACTGGTCCGATCTCGCTCGCTCCGAAGGCGCCGGCAAATGAGCCTGGCGCTCGCCGGAAAGATCGCCTGGGCCGCAATGGCCGTGGGTTGGTACATCTTGCGCTACCCGTTCGACCGGCGCGCGAAACGGGTCCGCGTCAGCGTCGATCAGATGAAGCGCGCCGATCGCGTCCGCCTCGCTATTTCGCTTACGGGCCTCGGTGTCATCCCGGCAATCTATGCGCTGACGGGCCAGCCCTCCTTCGCCTCCTACCAGCCGAACGCGCTGCTCTTCGTACTCGGTATCCTAATCGCCGCCACGGCGCTCATCATGTTTCGCCTAACCCATAAGGCGTTGGGCAGGATGTGGTCCGTGTCGCTGCAGCTCAAGGAGGACCACAGGCTGATCACGACCGGGATCTATGGCCAGCTCAGGCATCCCATGTACACGGCCTTCTGGCTGATGGCCCTCGCGCAGGCGCTGTTGTTGCCGAACTGGGTGGCGGGACTCGCCGGGCTGGTCGGCTTCGGCTTTCTGTTCTTCTCCCGAATCGGCCCGGAGGAGCGGCTTATGGAAGAGGCGTTCGGCGAGGAATACGGCGCCTACAAACGGCGCACCAAGCGCGTCATACCCTTCGTCTACTGATGCTGCGCTGCATCGAAGAGGCGGCAAAAGACAGATGATATCGGCAAGCTGGGTTCAAAAGCCGGCTTCCCCGTGCTAACGGCTCCGAAACAAGCTGGGGCCAGCCAAAAGGGTGTTCGTGGTAGATTTCATCAAACGCGCCTGCACGGTCGCGCTCGCCGCAGCGTTGGCCGGCTGTCAATCCATGTCGATGCAAGGCTCGGCGGATATGGCGCCGCTCGGCTATGCCGTGGATTTCCCGAAACTCACCTGCGCCTCCTGGGGCAAGCCACAGGGCCGCAACGACAAACTGACGGCGTCGCGGGTAAAGCCCGGCGACCCTGCCTATATCGAGTTTCGTCTGCGAGCCGCGCTTTCGGTTCCGTCCGGCCATCTCTATGTCGTGTTCGGCCGACTGGACCCGAACGGAAAAACGGTCACGCGGCAATATATCGGCCTGTTCCCGGATCTCGGCCCCGTCGGGCTTTATGCCGGCGCCGTGATGCCGATATCGGCGCAGCTAGAGCCGGATTTCAACGACTGCACCTTCCCGGCGTCGGCCGCTTATCGCGTCTCGCTGACGGAAGACGAGTACCAGCGACTTCTTGGCAAGGTCCGAGCGACGCTGGCAAACCCGCCGAAATGGCGCATGTTCGGCTTCAACTGCAACAATTTCGCCGCTTCAATGGGCACAGTGGCCGGCCTGCGCGAGCCAGCGAACCGCAACCTGCCGTCGTTCTCCTATATCTATGAATACATCAAGGTGAACGGCGACGGCTGAAAGCAAGAGCCCGGCGCTGGGGCCGGGCTCTGGCGGATCGACAATGGCATTCGCTCAGTTGGCGATGCGCCGCGCAAATTCGGCAAGCCCCTGCTGATAGATCGAGGCGCGGTTCCAGTCGTTCCAGACGCCGTAGTTGGTCTGGCCCGGTCCGTAGCCGCCGCCCGCGCTCCAGCCATGGCCGCGCAGGAAATTGGCCGTGGAGGCCAGCACGTCTGCGCGCGAGCGGATCAGATCGCGCTTGCCATCACCGTCGAAATCGACCGCGTATTGCAGGTATTTGGAAGGCAGGAACTGCGTCTGGCCGAGCTCGCCGAAGCCCGCGCCCTTCATCTGGCTAGCCGGAATGTAGCGTTTCTGGGCGATCTCCAGCGCTGAGTCGAGCTCGTTGGTGAAGAAGGCCGAACGGCGGCAGTCATAGGCCAGCGTCGCCAGCGGCTGGAACACGCCCTTGTTGCCGGAGTTGGCGCCGAACCCCGTTTCCATGCCCCAGATCGCCAACAGCACTTCGGGCTGAACGCCATAGCGCGACTCGATTTTGTTGAAGAGCGCGGCGTTGTTCTTCCATAGGCTTTTTGCCTTGCTGACGTAGGACGCCGGCGCGCGACGCGCGAGAAACTGCTCGACCGTGCCCTGGAATGCCTTGTGCTGCGTGCGGTCGATCTTGATTACGCCGGTATCGTATTTCACGCCGTTCAACGGCGCGATGTCGATGCCGCGTGCCTCGGCATTGGCCTTGTAGTCTTCCAGCCAGGCGGCAAAACCCTTGCCGTCATTCCCGCATTTGGCGGCCTGTGCGCCGCCGGCAGCCATCCCAAGCACAATGCATGCCGCCGCCAAAACCTTCACCTTGGCAAATACTGCCATTCCAATCTCCTCGTGTTGCCTGAACCGTATTGCCCGGACCACGTCCCTGCGGAAGGACTTTGCCAGCCACAGGAACGCTTGTCACCGTTAAGATCAGCTTTACGGCAGAACCAAGTCACCCAATGAACGGGTGGAATGATACTGAATTTCAAGTATTTAAAGCGACATGGAGCTGCAGGAGGCGGTGATGGGCGATGTCGACGTGATAATCGTCGGAGCAGGGTCGGCGGGACTTGGTGCCGCAAAGATTGTCCGCGAAGCCGGCTTCTCCTTCCGCATTCTCGAAGCCATGGGCCGGGTTGGTGGCCGCGCCTGGACCTCAGATCAGCATTTCGGCGTGCCATTCGACATAGGCTGCGCCTGGCTGCATGCCGCCGACCGCAACCCGTATTTCCCAGAGGCACAGGCGGCCGGCTGGACGCTCGAATACCACCAAATGGATATCGACCATCTGTACTATGGCAAAGTGAAGGCCAGCGAAGAGGATAAGGTCGCGGTGAAGCTGGCAGATGAGCAGCTTGCCGCGCTGCTGGAAACCTATACGGGAGCCGACGACCGTGTCTCCGCGTTGCTCGCGTCGGGCCATGCGCCGCGCGCGGCAGCGACTTTCGCCGGGCCGATGGATTTCGGCGCCGATTTCGACGAGATATCGATCGAGGATTTCAAGGCAGCAGCCGATCTCGAGCCGAATTATTACTCCAGGGAAGGCTATGGCGCGCTGGTCGCCCGTTTCGCCGCCGACCTGCCGGTCGATCTCGCCACCCCAGTGCGTCGCATCCTATGGAACGTTCCGGGTGTCGCTGTTGAGACGGACCGCGGCACAATCCGTGCCAAAGCGGTGATCGTCACGGCCTCGCCTGCCGTACTCGCCTTCGAAGAAATCGTCTTCTCGCCGGAATTGCCGGAGCCCTATATGCAGGCCTTCTACGATCTGCCGATGGGCATGCTCACCAAGATACCGGTCGAGATCAGGGGCACGCGGCTGGGCCTGCAGCCCTTCGACGACCTGCTGATCGAGCGCCGTGCCCGCCATGACATCTATTTCCTCTGCTTCCCTTTCGACCTCGACCTGATGATCGGCTTCGTCGGCGGAGCCTTCGGCTGGGAGATGTCTGCGGCCGGCGAAGCGGCAGGCGTCGATTTCGCCATCGACAGGCTGTGCGGCATCTTCGGCAGCGACACGCGCAAGCACGCAGCCCGCGCCATGATGACCAATTGGGGCGGCGAACGTTTCGTGCGTGGCGCCTATGCCGCTGCGCGGCCGGGCAAGGCAGGCGCCCGCCGCACGCTGATGCATCCGGTGGCAGAGCGCATCTATTTTGCCGGCGAGCATCTATCGGGGCCGCTGATCCAGACCTGCGGCGGCGCTCGGTTGTCGGGCGAGGCGGTCGCGAGGCAGGTGGTTGCCCAGCTTGCCGTGCCTAGTGGTTGAAATCGGGAACCGCAGCGGCCCCGTTTCGTTACCGCGCCGGCATCTATTCCCGGTGATCCCATGAAGCTCTTTTCCTGCCCGAACTGCAGTCACCGCCTCTATTTCGAGAATGCGCAGTGCCTCAACTGCGGCAGCTTCGTTCTTTACGATCCGGATCAGGCGGATTTCGTGCTTTCCGGGGCAGATGCAGTCTTTCAATGCATCAACGTTGACCAATGCGGCTGCAACTGGCGTGCGCCCGAGGGTCAAAACTTCTGCGCTGCCTGCGTGCTGAACAAGACCATCCCGGACCTTTCCCTCGTAGGCAACCGCGAGCGCTGGACGCGAGTGGAAGCCGCCAAGAAGCGAGCGGTCTATTCGCTACTGGCTTTCGGTCTCCCTGTCGGTCCGAAGTCTAACCCCGGCGACGAAGAAGGCATCGCCTTCGATTTCCTTGCCGATACGCTGGGTGCCGGTCCCGGTGGCGAACGCATTCTCACGGGCCACGACAACGGCATCATCACGCTCAATGTCGCCGAGGCCGATTCGGCCGAGCGCGAGAAGATGCGGGTGCAGATGGGCGAGAGCTACCGGACCTTGCTCGGTCATTTTCGCCACGAACTCGGCCACTATTATTGGGACAGGCTGATCCGCGATGATCCGGAATGGCGTGAGCGCTTCCACAGCCTGTTCGGCGATGAGCAGGTGGACTATGCGGCGGCGCTTCAGCGGCACTATGCCGAAGGTGCGCCACCGGACTGGCAGGCGAACCACATCTCCCCCTATGCGGCAAGCCACCCCTGGGAGGACTGGGCCGAAAGCTGGGCGCATTATCTCCACATCACCGACACACTGGAGATGGTGCACGCGCTGAACCTTCCTCTCGGCAGGCTGGATACGGCCAAGATGGACGAGTTGTCGGCCGGCGACACGGCAAAGGGCTCCATGCCTTCCGCACCCGAGGGCAAGCCGGCCGTCGAGCCGTTCGACCTCATTCTGAAGCGCTGGCTGGTGCTCTCCGAGGCGTCGAATTCGATCAACCGCTGCATGGGCCTACCAGACCTTTACCCCTTCGTCATCTCGCCGGTCGCGGCAAGCAAGCTCGTCTTCGTGCACGAACTGGTCGCCGCGAAAGGCTGTCCGGCACATTGAACATTCCCTCCCGCTCGTGCATCTCTCCGGTTGTTCGAATGTTCAAGGAGGCGGCATGCGGATCGCGCAGATCGTAGCGGGGACGGTCCCTTGCGTGGGCTATGGCGGGACGGAGCGGCAAGCCGAATGGCTGGCGACCGAACTCGCCCGGCAGGGCCATGACGTCACGCTGGTTGCACGGCCGGGCTCGACCAACCCGCTTTGTGCGATGCGGCATGCATCGTCGCGCGAGGAAGCCATTGCCGTGATACCGGAGACGACCGAGATCGCCCATTTCCATGGCTGGTATCCTGCCGGCGATCTCCGGTATCCTTATGTGAACACGGTGCACACGCTGGAAAAACTTGCCGTCGACAACGACGCCAACTGGTGCTTCGTCAGCGCCAGTCATGCGCGCCTGTACGGCAAGAAAACTTTTGTCTTCAACGGCTTTCCGATCGATGCCTATCGTCTTGCCACGCGAAAGACCGACCGGCTCCTCTTCCTGGCGGGCATTGCCCGACCTGGAAAGGGCCTCGCCCGCGCGGTCGATCTGGCCAACAAATTCGATTTCGAGCTCGACGTAGCCGGCGGTTCGCGCTGGCGGCTGCTTACCCGCAGCCAGACGCGCCGGGAACTCATCTTCTTCAAGAGCCTCGCGCCGCGCTTCCATTTTCACGGCATCGTCGACGGCCAAAGGAAGCTACGGCTGCTCGGCGAGGCGAAGGCCTTCCTCAATCCGCTTCGCTGGGAGGAGCCGTTCGGCATGGCGCCGGTGGAGGCCATGCTTTGCGGCACGCCGATGCTGGCCACGCCACGCGGGGCGATGCCCGAAATCGTCAGCGACGAGGTCGGCCGGCTGTTCGAGACCGACGAGGAATTCCAGGCCGCGCTGGAAGCCGTCGCCGGACTTTCGCCACGCCGCTGCCGCGAGGCTGCAGCCGATCGTTTCGCGATCAGCCGCACCGCTTCGGCCTATCTCGCGCTTTATGTTCGCATGCTGAACGGCGAGTTCCTCGATTAAGCGCCGTTACCTGCGACTAAGGGCACAATTATTGTGAAATAAGGTAAGAAAAGGTCAGCCGGCGCGGTCGAAACTCCGGAACCATGAGCCGCGCGCATCGTTCGTCGCTTCATAGCAAGCAAAAAGGGAGAGCTGCTATGAGAAAACTTCTGATGTTCTCGGCCGCGGCGATCGCGATGGCGACCGGCCCGGCAATGGCCGAAATGGCCACCGCTACGACTGATCTAAATGTGCGGGCCGGCCCGAGCTCGCAGGAGCCCGTGATCGGCAGGCTTGCTGGCGGGGATTCCGTCAACATAGACGGCTGCGTCAACAACGCCCGATGGTGCAAGATCGTGACGGCCAACGGCGAAGGCTGGGTCTCGTCACGCTTTCTGGCCGGCGATTTCGCGGCTGCCGGCGATGTGATCGTCGGCGAGCGTACCGCCTCGATCCGCCCGGCCCGGCCGGGCTCGCCTGGAACCACCGCAGGTGTCGTGACCGGCGGTACGGCCGGCGCAATCACCGGCGCGGTCGTAGGCGGTCCCGTGGGCGCCGTGATTGGCGGCGCGGCCGGCATGGCTGTCGGCGGCACGACGGGTGCGGCGCTCGATCCGCCATACCGGGTGCGGAGCTACGTCAGCAGCAACCGGATGGAGCCAGTCTATCTCGAGGGCAACTATGTCGTCGGCAGCAGGCTGCCCAGGACCGTCGTTCTGCGCGACATTCCCGACTATCAGTATCGCTATGTCTATCTGAATGACCGGCCGGTGCTGGTCGAGCCGGGCTCGCGCCGGATCGTCTATATGGTGCGCTAACAGTTGCCTGATCAATCATCCCGGCGTGCCTCGTGCGCGCCGGGATTCGAATAGCTTCTTCGACGCTTGACGCGACCGCATTTCTGGACGCCTATCCGCGACGTTTTGTTCGCAACAGGTTTTCAGATGACGGTCGACCCCCTAGCTTTCGATCGGTATCGGCGCTCGCCAAACGAGAAGACAACGCTTCTCCGGCTGTTCGGCGGCACGCTGCTCATCGTGTCAGCCTGGCTTGGCGTCACGGTCGCAGTGCTTTTCGCTGGCTTCTATATAAGGGAAAGGTTTGGATCGCTCTTCGGTCCGGAAACCTTGACGTTCAGCGACGATCTTCTCGAAAATTTCATGGCTTCTCGTGTGGGCTTCGCAGCGGCCCTCCTTTCCTTCGCCGGGATCTGGATCGGTGTCTGGATCGCGATGCGGCTTATCCACCGTGAACGACCGAGCCGCCTGCTCGGCAACAGCGCCCGCATTTCCGGTGCTGGATTTGTCAACGGCCTGATTGCCGTGCTGTTGACCTCGATTCTTTCCGAGCTGTGCCTTTATGCGATGCAGCCAGAACTGGTGCGAGGTCCGATCGGGCTGTCGGTCTGGCTGTTGTTCCTGTTGCCGGCCCTGTTCCTCGGCTTCGTGCAGACGTCGGCCGAGGAACTCCTGTTTCGCGGCTATCTCCTGCGCGGCCTTGCCTATCGCTTTCGCAGCCCATGGATCTGGGCCGTGATGCCCACCTTTGCCTTCACGGCGCTGCATTGGAATACGGCCGCGCCGCTCACGATGAACATCGGCGTGTTCGTCTCGATCGGCGCATTTGCCTTGATGCTCGTGCTGCTTGTCTATGCCACCGGCAATCTCGGAGCGGCGATGGGCGCGCATCTTGGCAACAACGCCACCGGCTTCCTGCTGGTGTCGCATGACAATTCCCTGGCGTCGTTCGCGCTCTTCAAGGGCGCGCCGATCGGCAGCCTGACCTCAACGACGGGCGAGACGGCTGTAATCATCGCGATCAGCATCGTTTCCGTATTGCTGACCCTTCTACTCCTCATGCACCCGCGCTCGCCTCTCCAGGTCAAGCCCGATCTCGGCCCCGAGCAAGGCGCGCCGCAGCCGAATTTGCCGCAAACTTGACTCTGCAAGGCTTTTCCTGTCTACAGCCGCTTCAATTCCGCGACGAGTTTGACGACTCCGAGCAGCCGACCGGGACCCCTCAAGGCATAAATCGATCCCGGAGGCCAACACCCGGCAGCGCGATGCGCCCCCGGGTGTTTTTTGGTTTGGGCTGTTTGGTGTTGGGGCTGCGGCGCGAACACACTACTTCTCGGGCATCACATTGATATCCGGAAAAGGGAAGATGGATGTTTGAAAGCCTGCAAGAGCGCCTTGGCTCGATCCTGAACGGCCTTACCGGCCGCGGCGCGCTGTCCGAGGCCGATGTCTCGGCGGCGCTGCGCGAGGTGCGCCGTGCGCTGATCGAGGCCGATGTCGCGCTCGAGGTCGTGCGCTCCTTCACCGACCGCGTGCGCGAGAAGGCGGTCGGCGCCGCCGTGCTGAAGTCCATCAAGCCTGGGCAGATGGTCGTCAAGATCGTCCATGACGAGCTTGTCGAGATGCTCGGCTCCGAAGGCAAGACGATCGACCTCAACGCTCCGGCGCCCGTTGTGGTCATGATGGTCGGGCTGCAGGGCTCCGGCAAGACCACCACCACCGCCAAGATCGCCAAGCGGCTTGCCGAGCGGCAGGGCAAGAAGGTGTTGATGGCCTCGCTCGATACGAGGAGGCCAGCTGCGCAGGAGCAGCTTCGCCAACTCGGCGAACAGACCAAGGTGCCGACCCTGCCCATCATCGCCGGCCAGTCGCCGATCGATATCGCCAGGCGTGCCGTGCAGGCGAGCAAGCTCGGCGGCCATGACGTGGTGATCCTCGACACGGCCGGCCGCACGCATATCGACGAGCCGCTGATGGTCGAGATGGCCGAGATCAAGCGGGCCTCCTCGCCCCATGAGATCCTCCTGGTGGCAGACTCGCTGACCGGCCAGGACGCGGTGAACCTCGCCCGCAATTTCGACGAACGCGTCGGCATCACCGGCCTGATCCTGACCCGGATGGACGGCGACGGCCGCGGCGGTGCAGCGCTGTCGATGCGGGCCGTCACCGGCAAGCCCGTCAAGCTGATCGGCACCGGCGAGAAGATGGATGCGCTGGAGGAGTTCCACCCCAAGCGCATCGCCGACCGCATCCTCGGCATGGGCGACATCGTCAGCCTCGTCGAGAAGGCGGCCGAAAACATCGACGCGGAAAAGGCCGCGGCGATGGCAAAGAAGCTGCAGTCGGGCAAATTCGACCTGAACGACCTCGCCGACCAGCTTCGCCAGATGCAGAAGCTGGGCGGCATGGGCGGCATCATGGGCCTGATGCCCGGCATGGGCAAGATGAAGGACCAACTCGCCAACGCGGGCCTCGACGACAAGATGTTCGGCCGTCAGATCGCCATCATCTCGTCGATGACCAAGGCTGAGCGCGCCAATCCCGACATATTGAAGCACAGCCGCAAGAAGCGCATCGCCGCCGGCTCCGGCACGGACGCTGCCGAGATCAACAAGCTGCTCAAGCTGCACCGCCAGATGGCCGACATGATGAAGGCCATGGGCGGCAAGGGCAAAGGCGGCGGACTGATGCGCGGCCTGATGGGCGGGTTGGCCGACAAGATGGGCCTGGGCAGTCTTGCCGGCGGGCTCGGCGGTGGCCTGCCGGATCTATCGAAGATGGACCCCAAGCAGCTCGAGGCCCTGCAGAAGCAGGCCGAGGCCGCCGGTCTCGGCTCGGCGATCACGAAGGGGCAGTCAGGCGGCAGCCTGCCGGGTCTCAGCAACGGCGGTCTGCCGGGGCTGGGCGGCGCGAAGCAATCCAGCCTGCCCGGTCTGGGCGGCGGTCTGCCCGGCCTTGGCGGCGGCAGCCTGCCGGGCCTCGGCAAGAAGAAGTGAGGAGGGGGAGATGATGAACGCTAGAGAACAACTCCTGGCACTGCGGGCTTCCATCGACAACATCGATGCCGCGCTCATCCACATGCTTGCCGAGCGCTTCCGCTGCACGAAGGCGGTCGGCGTGCTGAAGGCGGAGAATGGTCTGCCGCCGGCGGACCCGGCGCGCGAGCGCGAGCAGATCGCACGGTTGAGGCGGCTTGCCGCCGAGGCTCATCTCGACCCGGATTTCGCAGAGAAATTCCTGAATTTCGTGATCAAGGAAGTGATCCGCCATCACGAGCAGATCGCGGCCTCAAATGGCGACGCGACGAAAACTGCCGCCGCAGGCGGCGTCAAACCCTGAAAATCGCAACGGATTGAATCTATCAAGGAGTAAGAAATGGCATTGAAAATCCGTCTCGCCCGTGCGGGCTCGAAGAAGCGCCCGTACTACCACATCGTCATCGCCGACGTGCGCAGCCCGCGCGACGGCCGCTTCATCGAGGCGGTCGGCTCGTGGAACCCGCTGCTCCCGAAAGAGGGCGAGCGCGTGAAGCTCGACGAGGAGCGTATCAAGCATTGGCTCGGCAACGGCGCGCTGCCGACCGACCGCGTCCTGCGCTTCCTCGACCAGGCCGGCATCTCCAAGCGCGACGCCCGCAACAACCCGAAGAAGGCCGAGCCCGGCAAGAAGGCGCAGGAGCGCCTCGCGGCGATCAAGAAGGCGCAGGAGGATGCGGCCGCTGCACTCGCGGCCGCCGCTGCCGAGCCGGCGGCATAAAACAGGCCTCTCGGCTGCAGATCGGTGGACGGCGGGCTTCAGCCCGCCGTTTGTCGTTCAGAGTTCAGTCTCTGAAAGTAGTAGGCGCGCAACGCGCCGTCATACCGCCCCCTCTTCAGGCAGCATTTCTTGAAACAACCTCCGGGAGCCGCAGGGGCAAAGGTCGTTTCGGCCGAGCTTTTCGATGAGCTCGACATCGCCGCGCACGAAGCGTTCGCCTCGTTTTACGTGCGTTTCGGACGGATAGGATTTCCGGCGCTTCGAGATGATCTCAAAAGGACGGCAGGTTGGTGAGGTTCTTTCGCATTGTCCGCCCCCTGTCGTTAGACCAACGCAATTTCGCCAATCTCGTCGTAGCCGAGCAGCCGCCGCCTTGCAAAGCTATGGATTGCTGGGCTTGGGCAGTCCTTCGCCCTCATAGGCCGGAGTGCCGTCGACAAGCGTGGCTAGGACTTTGGCCGTGGCGATCTCGGTCGATGGTATCTTGGTGACGTCCTTGTCCAGCACCACCATATCGGCGCGCTTTCCGACGGTTAGCGTACCGCTTTCCGCCTCGTCAAAAGCCGCATAAGCGCCGCAAGCTCTCGATATATGTCCAGCAAAGGGTCGCAACCCTTCACCGCGTCAGCATCGCCTCGTTCAGGTTCCACATGTCTTTTTCGTCGGGCGCGTATTCGAGCCCGACCACGGGCACCAGCTTGCGCAGATGGTCATGATGAGTACGCACGCCATATTCGAGGTCGGACAGGTAAAAGCCCGCAAACGCCTCCGACAGCATGGATTCATTCGACCAGACCGAAAGCTGCACGTCCTCGGCCATGGTGTCTCGGTCGATGCGGAGGGCCAGATAGCGCGCCGCGGCCTGCTCGCGGCTCTCGTTCTTGTAGCGGTAGATCGCGCCGCGCAACATCGTCTCAGACGTGGATAGCGGGAACTCCTGGTAGAACTGGACGGTCTCCGGCGTCACTGCGATGACCATATTGGGGAAGATGCCGTAATAGATCCATGCCTTGCGCAGGTGCTCCGGCAGGTGCTCAGCCTCGGGCGAGATGTTGATGTAGCGCGCGACACTCCAGCGGCGGCCGGCATGCGGATTGTAGGTGGCGAAAGACCGCGAGACACCGTCGCAAAACGGTTCATCGTAGTAGGTCGAGCCGTAAAGGTCCTGTAGCGCCGGATGCGCCATGGCGACGTGATAGCCTTCATTGTCG
>Ga0081539_10001480_pt1 | contig 39812 bp, 38 predicted proteins | sample TabmetS4T2R2_FD_71023 | JGI IMG/M metagenome (GOLD analysis project Ga0081539, IMG submission 71023) | Tabebuia heterophylla rhizosphere microbial communities from the University of Puerto Rico - S4T2R2 | ecosystem: Host-associated > Plants > Roots > Rhizosphere ... | reverse complement strand
AGGTTCAGGGACCAGGCGCCCATGCCGTGCGTGGCGGCGTACAGCTTCCGCTGCGCAGGCACGATCGTCAGGCCCGCAACCTCGACGTTGGGCATCCCCGGCGCCGCCAGCGTCCACGAGGTCGTGCCCGACGCCAGGCGAAGCGCGCCGTAGTCACTGCCGGCGTAGAGGTCGCCGGTCACGTCGTCGCGAACGAGGTCGGTGATCGGCAGATCACCGAGGTCGTACGACCGATCCGTCCAGGTCGCCGTGCCGGCCCCCTGGTTGTACGTCACCTCGAACACGTGTCCCGGCGTCGCCGGCGTCGCCGCGTTGAAGCCGGAGTACGAGATGTACGCGTGGTTCGGGTTCGCGGGATCGATGGTGATCGAGCTCACGAACCGGTTCGGGTCGTTCACCGCCAGCGAGTCGAGGCGGATGAACGACACCGCGCTCGCGGGCTCGCCGTCGGCGTTCTTCGAGATGAACACGCGACCCGTGGAGGTGGCCGCCCACAGCGTCGACGTGTCGCTCGACGTGCGCTCGACGGCCACAGTGTCGCCGCCGGCGCGGTCGCCGAACGCCGCATCCGTCAGCGTCGGGCCGCCGAGTGGCTGCCAGTCACCGCACGGAACGGCGAAGTCTCCGGTCCACTCGTTGCAGTGCTTGCGGAAGTCCGACAGCGACATCGACCCCATGCCCGCCGTCTTCGTCCGCCAGACGTGGCCGGTGCCGACGAACAGCGTCTTGCTGACCTTCGGGTCGGAGATCATCGGCACGTAGAACTCCTGCGGCTCCGTCTCGAAGATCGGGTCGGCGATCCAGTTCCAGTCGATCGTCGCGCCGTCCGAGAAGTTCACGTCCGGCGAGGCCTCGAAGAAGTTGTGGAACCGGAAGTGCGGATCGACGACGTCGAAGCCCGACTGGCCACCGTCGCCGATCATCGTGTTCTGCCACTTGACCGGGTTGCCCCAGTTCTCCCAGGTGCCGTTGTCCTGCGTTCCGCCCTGCAGGTCGTTCACGTCGAACGGGTTCACCGACAGGCTCTGGAACTGCAGCGTCGTCAGGCCCTTGTTGATCCCCTCGAGCGTCGTCGGGATCCTCGAGAGCATCTGCTTGCAGCGTGCGACGCGAACGGCGCTCAGGCCGCGTTGCTCGCACGTGCTCGTGCCGTCGGCGAAGGCACCGCTCGAGCGCATGATGCCGCCGTCGTTGCCCTCGAAGAACTGAAGCGGGTTCGACGGGTTGGTGACGAGGACGTGCTGGTCCGGATGCAGTGCGTTCGGATGGATCGGATCCGTCGCGTCGGCCGTCATGTCGTACCAGGTCGCGCCCGCGTCCGTGGAGAGGACGACACCTCGGTGGTTCGCCGTCAGCTCGCCGTACGAATACGAGCCGCCGACGTAGACCACGTCCGGACTCCCCTTCGGCGTGTAGACGAAGTCGTCGTACCAGCACTGGCCGGTGCAGAAGTTGAACGTCCCCCAGCGCGGATCAGCCGGGTCGGGGCTGGTGAGGTCGCTCCACACCGGCGAGCCGGTGGCGACGTCGTCGCTGCGGAAGACGCGGCTGTACTGGCCGCCCGCTCCCGTGTGACCCTCGCCCACGTACGCGCGGGTCTTGCCGTTCGCCAGGGTGTTCACGGCGATCCACGGCAGTGTCGTCGTGATCGCGGAGTTGAGCGAAGGCTTGATCTGCGTCCAGGTGGCGCCCGCGTCGTTCGAGCGCCAGACGCCGCGCGCATACGACGTGGCGTAGACGATGTTCGGGTTCGACGGGTCGAGGACGACCTGCCGGACGCCGCGGGGCGTACAGGGCGTCGCGTTGGTGGCGACGACCGCCGGATCCGCGTTCGCGCAGTCGGCCGCGTTCGCGGAGCCGCCGTGGATGTACGTCCAGTTGGCGCCTCCGTCCGTCGACTTGTAGAGGCCCCACATCTTCGCCCCGGGGACGTTGATGCGCTGGATGCCGCTGCAGCACACTGAGCTCATGCCGTGGAGCGCGAACGTCGAGGACGCATAGACGACGCTCGGGTTGGTCGGGTTGATCGCGATCGAGCCGACGCCGCGACCGCCGAACACGCTCTTGCCGTACGGCCCAGTCCAGGTGTCGCCCCCGTCGGTCGACTTGTAGATGCCCTCCCCGTGCACGCAACCGCTTGCGCACGTGTTGGCCTCGCCCGTTCCGACCCAGATCGTGTTCCCGCTGGGATCTGTCGGATCGAGGGTGATCGAGCCGATCGAGTTGATCGCGAACGAGCCGCTCAGGTACTCCCATGAAGGGTTGCCGTTGAGCACGTTCTTCGCCCTCCAGATGCCGCCGCCGGCGGGACCGACCCACATCCGGCAGTGGCCCGGCGTGCAGCTCGAGTCGATCGCCATGGCGTCGATCCGGCTCGCCGCGTCGTACGTGTTCGGCACGTAGGACGCGATCGTGCGGAACTCGAAGAACGGATACTCGGCCGTGCTCGGGCCGACGGTCGTCCAGATGCCGGGTCGACCCTTGCCGCGGGCGAACTCGCGGCCCTTGGCGCTGCCGAACGCGGCTTGCGCCGTCTGGATCCACGAGAGCGGTAGATCGGCGGCCGGATACGCGAGCCGCGCCAGCTCGGCGGCGGCGGCTGCACCCGGGCCCTCGCCCGACTCGCCGCCGGTGCCCGGGATCGACTTCCCGATCGCCTGGAGATGCGCCGCCAGTGCCGGCGGGAACTCCGAGCCGGTCGGGTGGCTGCGTGCCGTGCTGCGCGCCGCCGAGAGCAGTAGCGCGCTTCCGACTGCGACCGCCACGACGAGCGCAGCGATCACCAGCCTGGTGAATCGGTTCTGCATTCTTTCCCTCCTCAGGTTCCCCATTCCCCGCCGGAGCACCGCCCCGGTTGCGGAACCCTTCCGTTTTTGGACGTCTGCGTCAAGCGGCGACCGCATACGCGCTTGCTAGCCTCGCTCCGTGGGGCGCACCGCACATGTCGTGCACCTCGGACGCGTTCGCTATCGCGACGCGCTCGAGCTTCAGCGCTCCGTCGCCGCGGACGTGGCTGCGGGCACGCGCCCCGACACGGTTCTCTTCCTCGAGCACCCGGCCGTGATCACGCTCGGCCGGCGGGCGGAGGCGTCGGAGCTCCACGTCCCCCCGGGCTCGGTCGTCGAGATCTGCGAGACGGATCGTGGCGGCAAGTCGACCTACCACGCGCCGGGCCAGCTCGTCTGCTACCCGATCCTCGACCTCACTCGGCACGGTCAGGACGTCAAGAAGTACTGCCGCGACCTCGAGGACGCCGTGGCGCGAACGCTTGCGGCGTTCGGGCTGGAGGGCACGAGGATCGACGGCCTCACCGGGCTCTGGCTCGAGCGGCCGCCGCGGAAGATCGCGTCGATCGGCGTCCACATCGCCAAATGGATCACGACCCACGGCTACGCCCTCAACGTCGACCTCGACGTGGCGCCGTTCACCGAGTGGATCACCGCATGCGGGCTCGAAGACGCGATGTTCACGACCATCGCGCGCGAGCTCGGCCGGCCGCTGACGGTCGACGACGTTCGCCCGGCCGCTGCCCAGGCATTCGCGGACGTGTTCGGGCTCGAGCTCGAGGACGTCCCCGCGTCGGAGCGGGCACCGGTGGGAGTCGCGAGTTGACGACACAGGGCTCGCTCCCCGTCGCCGAGCGTCCGCGCCGTCCGGAATGGATGAAGGTTCGTGCGCCGTCCGCGGACTCGCGCTACTTCGACGTGAAGAAGCTGATCCACGGCGCGTCGTTGCACACGATCTGCGAGGAGGCGCGCTGCCCGAACATCGCGGAGTGCTGGGGACGCGGGACGGCGACGTTCCAGATCCTCGGCGACACGTGCACACGTGCGTGCCGGTACTGCTATGTCCACTCCGGCAAGCCCGAGTCGCCTCCCGATCCGCTCGAGCCGCTGCGCCTGGCGCAGGTCGCCGCGCAGATGGAGCTGCGCCACGTCGTCGTGACGTCGGTCGACCGCGACGACGTTCCCGACCGCGGCGCCGGGCACTACGCGGCAACGATTCGCGCACTGAAGCGCAAGCTCCCCGACGCGTCCGTCGAGGTGCTCACGCCCGATTTCCTCGGCGTCGAGGAGGCGGCCCTGCGCACCGTGCTCGCGGCGCGCCCGGACGTCTTCAACCACAACATCGAGACGGTTCGGCGCCTCCACCGCAGCATGCGCGGTGCGAAGGCGAGCTACGACAAGGCGCTGTGGCTGCTGCGTCGCGCCAAGGAAGTCGCGAACTATCCGGTCCTGACGAAGTCGGGGATCATCGTCGGGCTCGGCGAGACGAACGACGAGGTCGTCGAGACGATGCGCGACCTACGCGCGCACGGCGTCGATGTCGTCACGATCGGCCAGTACCTCCAGCCGTCGGCGCGCCATGCGCGGATCGACCGCTGGGTGCATCCGGATGAGTTCCGCTGGTTCCGCGAACAGGGCGAGGCGCTCGGCTTCGGCTCGGTGTTCGCAGGGCCGCTCGTGCGCTCGAGCTACCGCGCGGACGAGCAACGGCACGCGGCCGAGACCGGCCGCGGTGCCGTCGCCTACTAGGCGGGCTGAGAGCCCGTCGTATCCGTCGCGTCCGGATCGACGCCCGTGAGGATGTCGCCGTCGAGAGGAGCCGCACCCTCGTGCGGGAACGGCTGGATCAGCGACATCGCCTCGCGGTTCGGGAGCAGCTCGCCTTCCTGCGCCTCGAGCTCCTCGTTCTCCGGTTCCGTGTGTTCGTCGGTCATGCCCGGGGTTCTGCCCCGCGCGACCGTGTTTGCAAACGCCGAGGGCCGCCTTCCGGCGGCCCTCGCGCGAAGGAACATCGATCGGGTGGGCTCTACGACCCGCCCGGCTGCACGACGCCGTTGACCGTGAGCTGGTACGGCGCGTACTGATCCGACGTCTCGGCCGGATCGTCGTACGTGACGATCGCCGCGACGAGATCTGCGTTCTTGTCGATGTACTTCTGGACGTCCGCCTTGTTCTTCACGGCGAAGTCGCTGTTCAGGGGAAGCTGGCTGAGCGTGATCTTGTTGCCGTTCACGCTCATGATCGTGACGACGAAGTTCGAGACGGTGCCCGGGTGGACCATCGTCGGCGACTTCCACGTCGCGATATCCGAGCCGTCGGAGATCAGCGTCGTGCCGATCTTGACGTTGTCGACCCAGAAGCCGGGGTCGATCGCAGCGCTCTCGCCCAGCGTCGCCGGGTCGTTGAACGCACGGAACGACAGCAGCACGGTGCCGCTGTAGCCGGCCAGGCTGCAGGTCTCGGCCTTCCAGGCTCCGGAGTAGCCGGTGAACCCGGGGACGTTGGCCTTCGCGGTCGGCAGCGCGTCCGGATTCGTCTCGGTCGTCGTGTCCGTGCACGCGATGCTCTTGTAGGTCACGCCGCCGTCCGTCGAGATCTGGACGAAGCCGAAGTCCCAGCCGAGCTCCTCGTTCCACAGCGCGTCGAACGTGAGCGACGCGCCGGACGGCACCGTCACTTCCTTGACGATCGCCTCGTCACGGCGGTTCCCGAAGCCCGAGTAGAGGGCCGGGTTGCCCGTGTGTCCGAGCGGCGGGTTCGCCTGCGAGATCCACCGCACCGGCTTCGCCGGCAGCGTCGTCGAGCCCAGGAACGACAGCGAGTCGATGTCGCGGCCGCTCAGGAAGTTGCCCGACGCATCACGCAGGCGCACGTAGTCCGAGCCGTTCGGCGGAGCGCCCGGCGAGTCGTACGCGTCCGGGTTCGCCCAGTTGACGGTCGAGTGCAGGTGTGCCGCGCTGTACGTCGCCTCGTTGTACGGCCCGAGGATGCGTGCGCCGTCGTCGATCAGACCGTCGACCGCCACCATCACGGCCCACGTGTTCACGGTCTCCATGGCGGTCGTCTTCGACTGCCCGAACTCCGCGAGGACGTCGTCGAGGCCGGCGAGTCCGTTGCCCGGGGCTTTGTGCAACGCCGAGATGAACGCGTTGCCGTAGTGGTCGTCGAGATACGTCGTGATCGAGTACGCCGCGCCGTAGTCGGCCAGGATCTCCGCCGGGCCCTGGTCCTGCCAGCGCGTCAACGAGTTCTCCGGACCGCCGTGACGCCCGAACTGGTCCGGCGGGAACGCACCCTGGAACGTCCAGATGTGCGAGTCGTAGCCGACAGTCGGCGCCGGGATCGTGGGATTGGAGTAGCCGGTCAGCAACTCGGCCCAGTCGGACAGACCCTCGTTGACCCAGTTCACCTCGTCCGGATCGGAGTAGTGCTCCAGGAGGTGCTGGTACTCGTGCGCGAACACGCCCTCATAGAGGAAGGGCCGCGGGCGCACCGGGGCGCAGAGGTCGACCACGTTCGGGTCGCCGGGCGGGTTTGCCGTCGTCCGGTGGATCCAGTCGTACGAATCGATGGTCATGACGTTGCGACCGAAGAAGTCGTTCAGCTGACCGGAGAAGAAGCCCGCGATGTACGACAACGCGTGAGCGTTGTTCGTGTCGTAGTAGTTGTCGTCGCGGACGTTCGAGATGAGGATGACGGTCTTGTTGCCGTCGCCCGCGTAGTAGTCCGCCGGGAGCCCGAGCAGGCCGGGCAGGATCGCGCCCGTGCCGTCGCGCGGCGGCGCGATCGAGAACGCCTCCGCCTCCTTCGGCCAGATGTTGGTGTCGAACTGGCCGAGCAGGTAGTTGACCTGGGCGTCCGTCACCTGGATCCGGTCGGCGAAGTTGTTGCGGCAGTCGCCGGCCGGGAAGTTCGTGTTGTTCTGTACCCAGGCGACCGCGTGCGTCCCCACGCCGCGCAGCGTGAAGTTCGCGAGGCGGTAGATGCCGAAGAAGTCGTCGAGGATCAGGAACGTCTTCACCGTGCCGATCGGCGGATCTACGGCGGCTCGCCGCAGCTGGCCGAAGGTGCCGAGAGTGCTCTTGCGCCGCAGCGCCTGAGTTCCGGTCGTCGAGAGCGGCAGGATGCCGTCGCGGACCTGGAGGCTCGCGGGCTGCGTGTCGTCGATGCTCGTGGCCGGACGCGCCGTCGCCTTACCCGCCAGGCCCGCGCTGGGCAGGACGAGCATCAAGACGAGACCCACGGCCGCAAGCGCTCCCGAAAGAGCTTTCCGCATGCGTTTTCTCCCTTCGAGATTCCCCTGAACAATCGCCCCAGCGGGGCTAGGCCCTCCCCGACCCGCCGGAGAGAAACGGACTGTAGCCCGGAAATCGCCGATCGTCTACCTGAATCGGGGTAAGAACTCGCTGAGAGAAAACGGCTTGATCTAGCCGTTTGGCGAGAGTCGGAGGCCGATCAGACCTCCCCCGGCGAACGCGTTATTCGGTCGTCGGAGGCGGATCCGGGCCGTCGGCACCCGGGCTGCCGGGGAGGATCAGGGCGTAGTCGACATCCGGAGGCTGAAGCGGCTGCGGCGGACCGATCACGGACATCGCCTCGCGATCCGGCAGGAGCTCGGCGGACTGCTCCTCGAGCTCGTCGATCTCGCGGTCTTCCTGGTCGCTCATACGCGGCTTTTTGCCCCGCGACGCCGGGTGCGAAACGCTGAAGCGTCGATCTAGCCGGTCGCCTGCGGCTTCGCCATCGCCCGGTAGTCGAGGGCCTTGTCGAGCACGGCCTCGTCGACGCCCTTCTCGCGTGCGACCTCGCGGAGCGGGCGGCCGGAGCGCGCGGCCTCCTTGACGATCTCTGTCGCGAGGTCGTACCCGATGTACGGGTTGAGCGCCGTGGCCGCCGAGAGGGTCAGCTCGGCGTAGCGCTCGCACTGCTCGCGGTTCGCCTCGAGCCCGTCGACACACTTCTCCGCCAGCAGCCGGCAGGCGCTCGCCAGGAGCTTGATCGAGTCGAGGAGGTTGCGGGCCATCATCGGGATGAAGACGTTGAGCTCGAAGTGGCCCTGGAGGCCGCCGACCGCGATCGCCGCGTCGTTCCCGATCACCTGCGCCGCGACCTGCGTCGCGACCTCGGGCATGACGGGATTGACCTTCCCGGGCATGATCGAGGAGCCCTTCTGAAGCTCCGGCAGGCGGATCTCCGCGAGCCCGGCGCGCGGGCCGGATCCCATCAGGCGGAGGTCGTTCGCGATCTTCGTCAGCGAGACGGCGAGGATCTTCAGCGCGCCGGAGGCCTCGACGAGCCCGTCACGCGCGGCCTGCGCCTCGAACGGATCCACCGGCGCAGTTATCTCGAGCCCCGTCTCGTCGATCAGCTTCGCTCGCACGCGCTGCGCGAACTCGGGATGCGTGTTGAGCCCCGTGCCGACGGCGGTGCCGCCGAGCGGGATCTGCCCGAGGCGCGGCATCGCGTCGCGCACACGCGCAGCGCCCTGGCGCGTTTGTGCGGCGTAGCCGCCGAACTCCTGTCCGAGCGTCACGGGCACCGCGTCCATCAGGTGTGTCCGGCCGGACTTGACGACGTCGTCGAACTCCGCGGCCTTGCGCTCGAGCGACGCGCCGAGCTGGTCGACCGCGGGGAGCAAGTCGTTCGCGAGCTCGCCGAGCGCAGCGAGGTGAACCGCCGACGGGAAGACGTCGTTCGACGACTGTCCCATGTTGACGTCGTCGTTCGGGTGGACGTCGTCGCCCGCGAGCGCCGCGATCACCTCGTTCGCGTTCATGTTCGACGACGTCCCCGAGCCGGTCTGGAACACGTCGATCGGGAACTGGTCGTCGAGCTCGCCCGCCGCGATGCGGCGCCCCGCCGCGGCAATGCGCTCCGCCTTGTCGGCATCGAGCAATCCGAGCTCGGCGTTGACCTCCGCGGCAGCCGCCTTGATCCGGCCGAGCCAGCGTGCAACGGGCACCGGAATCGGCTCGCCGGAGACGCGGAAGTTCGCGACGGCCTTCGTCGTCTCCGCCCCCCAGAGCTCCCGTCGCGTCTCGGTCTCGCTCACCAAGTACAGGTTAGAGACTCCCGCGTCGTGCGCGGCTTGAGTCCGCAGCGTTGCGTGCGCAACTTCGCGACGAGTGTCATTCCGGCGACGAATCTCCGTGATACTCGGCGATGACCTCGATCTTCCCCCGGATCCATTGAGTTGAATTCGTCGAGCTCCTCCGCCGGGACGCGAAGAAGGCGCGGCTCGGCCGCGCCGCTGTCCACCTCTGACGAAGCGTGACACGCGCGCATACAGCAAAAGGCACGCGCGCGAAAGCGCGCATGCGGTCTACCGTCGCCGGAAGTGCGAAGCACTTGCGGCGAATCGAGGCGCGCGCGGAGCGCGCGTCGAGGGTTAGACGGCGTGGAGTCTTCGGCGAGCCAGAGGTAGCTCACGGATGAGTCTGCGGAGCGTCTCGTTCACCGACTCCGCCTCGGCCCAGCCGAGGTAGCCGCAGCGGAGACACTCGTTCGAGTCGCCGGGGCGCGAATTGACCGCCATCGTGCGAGTGGCACCGCAGCTGAGGCACTCGACGGTGCGCTTCTCCACGAAAAAGGAGATCGGTATTTGCGCCGAACGCCGCGTTCCCTCGAACGAGTGACAAACCGAACAAGGCGCGGCGCGGCCGCGCCGCCGACCCCGCGGCCGAAGCCGCCAACCTCTCGGAAACCATCAAAAGCACGCGCGCCGAAGGCGCGCATGCGGTCTACCGTCGCCGGAAGTGCGAAGCACTTTCGGCGAATCAAGGCGCGCGCGGAGCGCGCGACGAGCCGAGCCTAGCCTGTTTCGGCCGCGACCTTGCGGGCCGCGTCGAGCAACTCGTCCCAGCTCGTGAGCTTGAGGCGGGGTCTTCCGAGCCGCTCGCCGGCCGTCCGTTCGACCTCGTCGATCGCCGCCCAGCCGTCGTAGAGGACAGGCTCGACGCCCCGGTCGGCGAGGAACGCGTCGACGGCCTCGGCGGTCGCGTCGGGCTTGTGCTGCAGGCGCCCGGCGGCTGCGTCCTCGAGCAACAGCGTGACCGTCTCGGTCGCGTCCTTCTTGTTCGTGCCGATGATCCCCGTCGGGCCCCGCTTGATCCAGCCGGCGCAGTAGACGCCCGGCGCGCCGAGCACCCGGCCGCCTTCGTGGGCGATCGTCCCGCGCGCGTCGTCGAACGGGACGCCCGGAAGCGCGACGCCGCGGTAACCCACGCTTCGAACGAGGAGCCCGCAGTGGATCGCGATCTTCTCGTCCGTGGGCACGGCCTTGCCGTCGACGAGGCGGTTGCGCACGAAGACGACCTCCTCGACACCCTGCTCGCCGTTGATCTCGACCGGGGACAGGAAGAAGCGGAACCGGATGGTCTTCGGCTTGCCCGCCGGCGCACGCTGTGCGAATTCGCGCAGCACCTCGAGGTTCCGCTCGGCGTTCGTGCCGACCGGCTCCGCGCCCTCGAGGTCGCCCGGGTCGACGATCACGTCCGCGCCGACAAGGTCGCGGAGCTCCGCGAGCTCGGGCGTCGTGAACGACGCCTGTGCCGGGCCGCGGCGGCCGACGACGACGATCTCACGCAAGGTGGAGGCTCCGATCGCCTCGATCGCCGGGTCGGTCGTGTCCGTCGGCGCGAGCTCCCCGGGCGTGAGCGCGAGCATGCGCGCGACGTCGAGCGCGACGTTGCCGTTCCCGATCACGACCGCGCGTTCGACGTTCAGATCGAACGGCAGGTCCTGGAAGTCGGGATTGCCGTTGTACCAGGCGACGAACTCGGTGGCAGACCACGAGCCCGGGAGATCCTCTCCCGGAATGCCGAGCCTGCGGTCGGTCTGGGCACCGACTGCGTAGATCACCGCGTCGTACAGCGCGACCAGATCTCCGTGGGTCAGATCCCGGCCGACCTGGACGTTGCCGATGAACCGGAACCCGGGTTTCTCGGCGATCCTCTCGAACGCCCGTGAGACGCTCTTCAGCTTCGGATGATCCGGGGCGACGCCCAGGCGCACGAGCCCCCACGGCGTCGGAAGACGCTCGACCAGGTCGACCTCGACGGGCGTCTCCGCGTCGAGCAGTGCCCCGGCCGCGTAGAAGCCCGCGGGGCCTGAACCGACGACTGCGACACGAAGCGGTGCGCTCACCGCGCGGGTGCCAGTGGCGGAGCTAGTGGCCGCAGCCGCTGCCGCAGCCCGCCGCGTCGGCGTCGGGTGTCTCGCCCTCGGCAACCTGGAACGAGTGGCCGCACCCGCAGGAGGCAACCGCGTTCGGGTTGTCGATCGCGAAGCCGGACTGCTGGATCGAGTCGACGTAGTCGACGCGCGCGCCGCGAAGGTATGGAGCGCTGAACGGATCGACGACGACGGTCACGCCGTGTTGATCGAACTCGAGGTCGCCCTCGGTCGCGCCGCGATCGAAGCCGAGGCCGTACTGGAAGCCGGAGCACCCGCCGCCCTGAATCGCGACACGAAGGACGCTGACGTCCTCGTCCTCGGCCATCAGCTGCTTGATCTTGACCGCCGCGGCCTCGGTGACCGAGAGCAGCGGTGTCGTCTCCAAGGGCACTTCGGTGACTTCCATCGACACGTTTGTTGCCTCCATTGATTCTCATCGTAGCAACGTGATCCGCGGTTACCAGACTGCCACTTTGTAACACTCGTAGCGCGCTTCACTGAGCGGATTTCGACTGCGCTCGTGGCTGGGTCGGACCTGCTAGGTTCCGGGCGTTTCGGCGGAGGGAGAGGTGTGCTCGAGAGCTGGCTTCCGTTCCTGATCTACGGAGCCTTTGCAGCGATCATCCCCGCCTCGATGGTGGCGATGTCGTTCGTATTCGCGCGACGCCCCTCGCATCGCACACGCGCGCGCACGCTGCCGTTCGAATCCGGCGTCTCCACGGGGCCGCCGCGGACGCAGCGCTTCACGATCAGCTTCTACCTCACGGCGATGCTGTTCATCCTCTTCGACATCGAGATCGTGTTCCTGTATCCGCTGGCGGTGATCCTGCATTCGCTCGCCTGGTTCGGATTCGTCGAGTTTCTGTTCTTCATCGTGATCCTCGCGGTCGCGTACGTGTACATCTGGCGAAAGGGCGCGCTCGAATGGCAGTGAAACGGCTTCGCGACTACGGCCTGAAATCCGAGCGCGTGTTGATGCGCAACGATCCGGGCGCGTTCGAGACCGAGCTCGGCGACCTCGAGCAGCGGCTCCTGTTGACGACGCTCGACAAGGCCGTGCACTGGGCGCAGAAGTACTCGATGTGGCCCGACACGTTCGGCCTCGCGTGCTGTGCGATCGAGATGATGTCGATCGTCTCCGCCCGCTACGACATCGCGCGCTTCGGGATGGAGGCCTTTCGCGCCTCGCCGCGGCAGGCCGACCTCCTGATCGTCTCCGGTCGCGTCGCGCACAAGATGGCTGCGCCGCTGCGGCAGATCTACGACCAGATGCTCGAGCCGAAGTGGGTGATTGCGATGGGCGCGTGCGCGAGCTCGGGCGGGATGTTCAACAACTACACGACGCTGCAGGGAGTGGACAAGGTCGTCGCCGTCGACGTGTACGTGCCCGGCTGCCCGCCGCGCCCGGAGGCGCTGATGGAAGGGATCATCCGCCTGCACGAGGCGGTGCAGGCAGGCGTACCGCCGGCGTACGAGATCCGCGGAGTGGCGAGCTGAGCTACGCGGAGGTCCCCGGGCTCGTCGAGCAGCGCGAGGCACACGGTGAGACGACGCTCGTCGTCGAGCGCGATTCGCTGCTCGAAGCGTCGCGGTACCTCCGGGACGAGCTCGGCTTCGACTTCCTCTCCGACATCTCGGCGACGGACTACCTCGGTTGGGCGGCGAAGGGCGTGTCGGGGTACCTCGCCACCGCGTCGGGACGCGACCTCAATGCGCCGATGACGCAGGGATTCCAGCGGCTGCCCGCGCCGAAGCCTCGGCGCTTCGCGATGAACTACCACCTGCTGGCGATCCGGCCCGGCGCGCCGCGTGTCCGCATCCAGGTGTGGCTCGACGACGGCGAGAGCGTCCCCAGCGTCGTGGGGATCTGGCCGACCGCGGACTGGCACGAGCGCGAGGCGTGGGACCTGATGGGGATCCCGGTGGACGGCCACCCCAACCTCGACCGGATCCTGATGCCCGAGGACTGGGACGGGCACCCGCTTCGCAAGGACTATCCGATCGGCGGCGAGCCCGTCCGCTTCTCGAGCGCCGAATGACGATCGCCCCCGAACGCCCGCGGATCTACGAGGGCTCGCGGATCCCGTCGCCGATCCCGACGAGGCTCGTCGTCCCGGACGCGGTCCGCGAGTCGGACGACATCCTCACCGTCAACTTCGGGCCGAACCACCCGTCGACGCACGGCGTCCTGCGACTCGTCGTCGATCTCGACGGCGAGACCGTCGTCGGCCTGAACGCGGTCGTCGGCTACCTCCACACGGGCTTCGAGAAGAACATGGAGCAGAAGACGTGGTGGAAGGCGATGACGTATCCGGAACGGATCGACTACGTCGCCTTCCAGAACAACGGGCTCGTCTTCGTGCTCGCGGTCGAGCAGCTGCTCGGGATCGCGGTGCCGCCGAAGGCGACGTGGATGCGCATGTGCCTCGCGGAGCTGAACCGGATCCACTCGCATCTGGTGTGGCTCGGGACCTCCGGTCTCGAGCTCGGGGCGATCTCGATGTTCTGGTACTGCTTCCGCGAGCGCGAGCAGATCCTCGACCTGTTCGAGCTCGTCACGGGGGTGCGCATGCACACGCGCTACTTCCAGGCCGGCGGGTTAGCCGAGGACGTGCCGTCCGGGTTCTTTCCGGAGGCCCGAAAGTTCGTCGAGCGGATGCCGCACGCGGTGGACGAGTACGAGATGCTCGTCGACCGCAACCAGATCTGGCTCGAGCGCACCGTCGGGATCGGCCAGCTCTCGGCGGCGGACGCGATCGCGCTCGGGCAATCCGGTCCGGTGCTGCGCGCGTCCGGCGTCGATTGGGACCTGCGACGCGACCAGCCGTACCTCGCCTACGACGAGGTCGACTTCCGCGTGCCCGTGCGGCGAAACGGCGACGTCTACGACCGGTACCGGATCCACATGGACGAGATGCGCCAGTCGGTGCGCATCGTCGAGCAATGCCTCGACCGGCTCGAGCGGATGGAAGGCGAACCGTGGATCGCGGACGACCGCAAGGTGGTTCTGCCGCCGCGTGAGGAGCTCCACACGTCCATGGAGTCGCTGATTCACCACTTCAAGATCGTCACCGAGGGGTACCGCGTGCCCGAGGGCGAGGTGTACGCGACGATCGAGTCGCCGCGCGGCGAGTCCGGCTGCTACGTCGTCTCGGACGGCGGGCCGCGTCCCTGGCGCGTCAAGTTCCGCGCGCCCTCGTTCGTCGCCCTCGAGGCGACGGCGACGTGCATGCACGAGGCGCTGATCGCGGACATGATCGCAATCGTCGGATCCCTGGACACCGTGATGGGCGAGGTCGACCGGTGAGCGACTTCGCGACCGAGGTGCAGCGGGTCGCGTCGCTGTATCCGGATCGGCGTTCCGCCGTGCTCGAGGCGCTGCGCCTCGCACAGGAGCGGCACGACGGCTGGCTCCCGGAGGAGGCGCTGCGGGAGGTCGCGGACGCGCTCGAGGTGACGCCCGCGTACGCGAAGTCGATCGCGAGCTTCTACGACATGCTGCACCTGGAGCCCGTGGGGCGCCACGTGGTCGAGGTGTGCACGAACCTCGCGTGCGCGCTCGTCGGCGCGCAGCGCGTCGTCGAGGCGTTCGAGTCGGAGCTCGGCATCCGCTCGGGCGAGACGACCGAGGACGGCGAGATCACCTTCCGCACCGTCGAGTGCCTCGGCGGCTGCGGCTACGCAACCGTCGTCGCGGTCGACGAGCGGTATCGACAGTTCGTGAAGCCGGACGACGTACCCGCGATCGTCGCGGAGGTGCGCGATGCCGAAGGCTGACGTACTCCTCGCCGGCACGGATCAACACGACCTGACGACGCTCGACGGCTACCGCGCGGCGAACGGCTATACGGCGATCGAGCAGGCGCGCGGGATGTCGCCCGACGCGCTGATCGAGCTGCTCAACGACGCGAACCTGCGCGGTCGCGGCGGCGCCGGCTTCCCGATGGGGCGCAAGGCGTCGCTGATCGACCGCAAGTCGCCGAAGCCGAAGTATCTCGTCGTCAACGCCGACGAGTCCGAGCCGGGCGCGTTCAAGGACCGCCAGATCATGGGCGAGGTCCCGCACCGGCTGATCGAGGGCTGCCTGATCACGGCGCACGCGATCGAGGCGGAGCAGGTGTACATCTACATCCGCGGCGAGTACCTCGCGGAGTACGAGATCCTCGCGCGCGCGGTCGAGGACGCGCGGGCGGCGGACTTGTTCGGCGACGTCTCCGTCGTCGTCCATCGCGGCGCGGGCGCCTACATCTGCGGTGAGGAGACCGCGTTGCTCGACTCACTCGAAGGGAAGCGCGGACAGCCGCGGCCTCGGCCGCCGTTCCCGCCGATCCAGGGCCTCTACGGCGCGCCGACGCAGATCAACAACGTCGGCACGATCGCGACCGTGCCGAAGATCCTCGAGCTCGGCGTGGACGAGTTCAAAGAGGTGGGCGTCGAGACGTCACCCGGGACGGCGATTTTCTCGCTGAGCGGCAACGTCGTGAACCCGGGCAACTACGAGCTCGCGCTCGGGACGCCGCTTCGCGAGCTGATCTACGACTGCGGCGGCGGAGTTGCGGGCGGGCGCGAGTTGAAGGCGATCATCCCCGGCGGGTCGTCCGTGCCCGTGCTCACACCGGACCAGGTGGACACGCCGCTCGACTACAACTCGATCCAGGAAGCCGGCTCGTTCTTCGGAAGCGCGGCGGTCATGGTGATCGACGACCGCTGCTGCATGGTGCAGCTGGCGTTGCGCGCGGCGAAGTTCTACATGCACGAGTCCTGCGGCAAGTGCACGCCGTGTCGCGAGGGGACGCGGTGGATGGTTCAGCTGCTGACGAAGATCGAAGACGGCCGCGCCGAGCTGTCCGACCTCGACCTGCTCCTGAACGTCTGCGACCGGATCCTGGGCAAGTCGCTCTGCGCGCTCGGCGACTTCGCGGTCTATCCCGTGTCGAGCTACCTGAACAAGTTCCACGACGAGTTCGTCGCGCACGTCGAAGAGCGCGGCTGTCCCTTCGGCGGGGAGTCGTCCGTCGAAGGCATCACCGCGCCGATCGACCAGCACGCGCATCACCCGACGGCGACGGTGCCCTCGTGAGGCACGGCTCGTCGAGCCATGACAGGGGTCTGACCCCGGACCAGGCCGGTCCGGCCGGCGGTCGGCTCACCGCGCACCGCTTGCCCACGCGGAACGCTGTCGCGTTCGGCCATGACAGGGGTCTGACCCCTGACACGTCCGGAAAGGACACCCGCTGACCGCGCCGCCGCAGACCGTCACGCTGACGATCGACGGCGTCGAGATCGCCGTCCCGCGCGGGACGGGGCTCGTCGAGTCCGCCCTGGCGGCCGGGATCGAGATTCCCGTCTTCTGCTACGAGCCGCGGCTCGGTCCGCCGGTCGGCGCGTGCCGCATGTGCCTTTGCGAGATCGAGGGGATGCCGAAGGCGCAGGCCGCTTGCACGCTGACCGCGCAGGACGGCATGGTCGTGCGCACGGCGCTCACCTCCGAGAAGGCGGCGGAGGCGCAGAACGCGACGCTCGAGTTCATCCTCGTCAACCACCCGCTCGACTGTCCGGTGTGCGACAAGGGCGGCGAGTGCCCGCTGCAGGACCTGACGTTCCGCTACGGGCCGGGGCAGACGCGGATGGTCTTCCCGAAGCGCACGTTCGAGAAGCCGATCCCGGTCTCGCCGACGATCGCGCTCGACCGCGAGCGCTGCATCCTCTGCTACCGCTGCACGCGCTTCAGCGAGAACGTCGCGGAGGACGGGCAGCTCGTCGCGATCAACCGCGGCGCGCAGTCGGTGATCGCGACGTTCGACGGCGAGCCGTACCGCGGCGCGTTCAGCGGGAACGTGATCGAGCTCTGCCCCGTCGGCGCACTGACCTCGACGCAGTACCGCTTCGAGGCGCGCCCGTGGGAGATCCAAAACGTCCCCAGCGTCTGCGGCATGTGTCCCGTCGGCTGCAACGTGAACGTGACGACGCGCGAGGGAAAGGTGAAGCGCCTCCTCGCCCGCAACCACCCAGAGGTCGACGCAGGCTGGCTTTGTGACAAGGGACGGTTCGCGTACACGCATCTCTACGCCGGCGACCGCGTCGTCGATCCGCTCGTGCGCGGCGGCGGTCGCCGGCTCGAGCCGCTGTCCTGGGACGAGGCGCTGGACCGAGCCGAGCGCATGCTCCGCGACGCCGGCGCGCACATCGTCACCGCCCTCTCCGGCTCCGAGACCGTCGAGCAGGCGTACGCGCTGGGAAAGCTCCTGCGCGCGGGACTCGGCGCGCACGCGGCGCTCGTGCCCGAGGCCGAGAACGCCCGTTCACTCGACGCCTTTCGCGCGCCGCTCGCCGCGATCGGGGATGCCGACCTCGTGCTCGTCCAAGGGGACGAGCCGGTCGTCGAGCGCGCGCCGATCGTCGACCTCTGGATCAAGCGCGCGCGGCGGAACGGCGCGCGCGTCCTGTACGAGCTCGACGAGGACGCCGTCGGCGCAGCACAGAGCGCCGTGCTCGTCTGGTCCGGGGCGGACGGCGAGGAGCGGTGCGCCGCCACCGCGCAGCGTCTCGGGATCGAGAAGGCGTTCTTCCTCCCGCGCACGCCGAACGCGCGGGGCGTCGGCGAGGCCTGGGCGGCGGCGTCGGACGTCCCGGAGACCGAGGATCCGGAACCGGTCGAGCTGCTCGTGATCTCCGGCGACGAGGCGCTCGCCAACCCCGACGTGCGCGCGCTGGCGGAGCAGGCCCGGCAGGTGATCGCCGTCTGCATGTTCTCGACGCCCGCCCGCGGGATCGTCGACCTGATCCTGCCCGCGACGAGCTACCTCGAGCGCGACGGGACGTACGTCAACCTCGAGGGGCGCGTGCAACGACTGCGGCGCGCGGTCGTGCCGCCCGTGCCGGACGAGCTCGCCTGGCTGGCGAAGCTCGCCGACCGCTTCGGCGTGCAGGTCTCGCCGTATCCCGCGAGCGGCTTCGAGGAGCTGTCGGCGCTGCTCTACGACGGGATGCCGTTCGGCGAGATCGGGGAGACCGCGCAGCTCCACCCGCGCACACCCCCGGACGAACCGGTCCCGCAGCCGCGAAGGGAGCGCGCCAAGAAGGGCTTCCGGCTCGTCGCCTACCGACCGCTCTTCTCCGGGCCGGCCGTCGAGCGCGTCCCCGAGCTCCAGTTCCAGCGGCCCGCGGCCGAGCTCGAGCTCGCGCGGGCCGACGCGGAGCGCCTGGGCGTCCGCAACGGCGACGAGGTCACCGTCCGCTCCAACGGCACGAGCGTCCGGCTCCGTGCCCGGCTCTCCCGAAGCGTTCGACGCGGCGTCGTGCGCGCGGCGCAGGAACACGTCGCGGACCTGCAGGAGTCCGTCGAGGTGGCGCGCGCATGACCGAGCCCTGGTGGATCTCGCTGATCAAGGCCCTCCTGATCGTCAACCTGCTGCTGCTCGCGCTCTCGTACACGACCTGGCTCGAGCGCAAGCTGCTCGGGCGCATGCAGAACCGCTACGGCCCGAACCGTGCCGGGCCCTTCGGCCTCCTGCAGCCGTTTGCGGACCTGATCAAGATGGTGCGCAAGGAGGCCTTCTACCCCGCCGCCGCGAGCAACCTGCCGTACATCGTCGCGCCCGCGCTCTCCGCGACGACCGCACTCCTCGCGTTCGCGGTGATCCCGTTCGGCGCCGGTTGGACGATCTACCACTGGCACGTCAACGGCGCGGTCGCGAGCGTCCCGATCGGACTGATCGTGATCTTCGCCGTCGGCTCGATCGGCATCTACGGCTTCATCGTCGGCGGGTGGGCGTCCGAGTCGAAGTACTCGCTGCTCGGCTCGATGCGCACCTGTGCGCAGCTGGTGTCGTACGAGGTCTCGCTCGCGCTCAGCGTCCTCGGCGTCGTGTTGATGGGACAGTCGCTCAACCTGACGCAGATCGTCGACAAGCAGGGGGAGACGATCTGGTTCATCGTTCCGCAGCTCGTGGGCTTCCTCGTCTTCTTCATCGGGGGCGTCGCCGAGACGTCGCGGGCGCCGTTCGACCTTCCCGAGGCCGACACGGAGCTCGTCGCCGGCTACCACACCGAGTACTCGGGCATGCGCTGGGGCCTCTTCCAGATGGCCGAGTACGTCAACCTGATCGTGCTCTCGGCGCTCGCGGTCACGCTGTTCTTCGGAGGCTGGCACGGCCCCTGGGCGCCGCTCGGCCCGCTCTGGTTCTTCATCAAGCTCGCGATCTTCGTGTCCGTGTTCATCTGGATCCGCGCGTCGGTGCCGCGCTTGCGTTACGACCAGCTGATGCGCTTCGGCTGGAAGGTGCTGCTGCCGGCGGCGACGATCAACGCCCTGGTCACTGCACTCCTGGTGGTCTGGATTTGAGCCCGCAGCCCGTCGACACGCTCAAGGGGTTCGCGCTGACCTTCCGGCAGCTGTTCAAGAAGCCGATCACGCAGCAGTACCCGGAGTACAAACGGCCGCTCTACCCGCGCTTCCGCGGCCGGCACCGGCTGCACCGGCACGCGAACGGGCTCGAGAAGTGCATCGGCTGCTCGCTCTGCGCGGCGGCGTGTCCGGCGGACTGCATCCGCGTCGTCGCCGACGAGAACACGCCGGACAACCGGGTGTCGGCGGGCGAGCGCTACGCGCGCATCTACGAGATCAACATGAGCCGCTGCATCTTCTGCGGCTACTGCGAGCTCGCCTGCCCGTTCGACGCGATCACGCTCGGCAACGAGTTCGAGATCTCCGAGTACAACCGCGAAGACCTCATCTACACGAAGGACATGCTGCTCGCGCCGCCCGCGAAGCGCGTCCCTGTTGCCGATCCCGCCCTGTACGACACGCCGACGCCCTACTACAAGACGCATTCGTAATGGGCAACGTCGTCGTGTGGATCGTCTGGCTCGCGGCGGCGTTCGGGTGTCTCGGGTCAGGCCTCGCCGTCGTCTCGTTCCAGAACCCGTTCTACAGCGCGCTCGCGCTGATCGGGAACCTCGGCTCGCTGGCCGTCCTCTACCTGCTGCTGAGCGCCGAGTTCGTCGCCGCCGCGCAGGTCCTCGTCTACGCCGGCGCGGTGATGGTGATGTTCCTGTTCGTCATCGCGTACCTCGGCGGGGAGGCGGACGCGCCGTGGGCCGGCGGGCCGTCGTGGCAGGTGCTCGCAGCGGTGTGCGCTGCGGCGGCGATCCTCACCGAGATCGTCGTCGCGATCGGCCAAGCGGCGGGCGGACGGTTGACGCACGAGGCCGAGCTCAACCGCGGGTTCGGCTCGCCGGCGGCGATCGGGCGCCTGTTTCTCACCGACCACCTGCTCGCATTCGAGGTGACGTCGATCGTGCTGCTGGCCGCGGCCGTCGGCGGCGTGATCCTCGGGCACCACTCCCGAGTCGACGAGGAGCGCCGTGCTCGGGCCTGACGTCACCTGGTACCTGTCGGTGAGCGCGATCCTCTTCTCGATCGGCGCGCTCGGCGTGCTGCTCCGCCGCTCGCCGCTGATCGTCCTGCTCTCGCTCGAGATCATGCTCAACTCCTGCAACCTGGCGTTGATCGCGTTCTCGCGCCGCAACGGGGAGTCGGCCGGGCAGGTGTTCGCGATCGCCGTGATGGCCGTCGCCGCCTCCGAGGTCGTCGTCGGCCTCGGCCTGATCGTGGCGATGTCGCGGCGGAAGCTCCCGCTCGACGTCGACCGGCTGACGACGCTGCGCGGATGATCTGGGGAAGCTGGCTCTGCCTGCTCTCGCCGCTCGCCGGCGTCCTCGCGATCACGCTTGCGGGTACGGCGATCTCGCGCCGCACGGCGGGCGTGCTCGCGACGCTGTCGACGACGATCGCGTTCGGCGGCGCGGTCTGGGCGTTCGTCGACCTCGTCGGCAGATCCGGCGCGGAGCGCTCGCGGCTCGACACGTCCTGGACGTGGCTCGGCGCCGACGGCCTGCATTTCGGACTCTCGATCCTCGTCGACCCGCTCTCCGTGTTCATGATGCTGGTCGTCTCCGGCGTCGGCTCCCTGATCGTCGGCTACTCGATCGGCTACATGGACGGCGACGACGAGGAGCGTCGCTACTTCGCGTACATGGCGCTGTTCGTCTTCTCGATGCTGCTGCTCGTCCAGGGCGGCAACCTGCTGCTGCTGCTCGTCGGCTGGGGCCTCGTCGGGCTCAGCTCGTACCTGCTGATCGGCTTCCACCAGGAGCGCCCGAGTGCGATCGCGGCCGCGAAGAAGGCGTTCATCATGAACGCGTTCGGGGACGCGACGTTCGCGCTCGCGCTGTTCCTGCTGATCCTCCACGCGAAGTCGATCGGCTTCGGCGCGCTCGGCGAGGTGCACGGGACGACCGCGAACCTCGTCGCGCTCGGACTGCTCGGCGGCGCGGTGGCGAAGTCCGCGCAGCTGCCCCTGCACACGTGGCTTCCGGACGCGATGGAAGGACCGACGCCGGTCAGCGCGTTGATCCACGCGGCGACGATGGTGACCGCCGGCGTCTACCTGGTCGTTCGCTGCCACGAGGTCTTCGAGCTCGCGCCGAAGATCGAGGACCTCGCGGCGATCCTCGGTGCGCTGACGCTGCTGATGGCCGGTCTGATCGCGCTCGTGCAGACGGACATCAAGCGCGTCATCGCGTACTCGACGATGTCGCAGATCGGCTACATGTTCCTCGGCGCGGGGCTGGGCGCGTACGCCAACGGGATGTTCCACCTGATGACGCACGCGTTCTTCAAGGCGCTGCTCTTCCTCGCGGCGGGCATCGTCATCCACGCGCTCGCCGGGGAGCAGGACATGCGGAACATGGGCGGCCTGCGGCGGCTGATGCCGGCGACGTACTGGTTCTTCTCGATCGGCGCGCTCGCGCTGGTCGGCCTGCCGCCGTTCGCGGGGTTCTTCTCGAAGGACTCGCTGCTCGCGGCGACGCTGGACGGCGGCTGGCTCGGCTGGCTGCTCTGGTCGGCGGGCATCGTCGGCACGTTCCTCACCGGCCTCTACACGTACCGGATGCTGTTCCTCGTCTTTCACGGCGACCTCAGCCCGTACGCGCGCGAGCATCACCACACGCATCACGGCAAGGAGGGGCCGGCGACGATGGTCTGGCCGGTCGCCGTGCTCGCGGTGCTCTCGCTGGTCGGCGGCTGGATCCAGTTCGCGCCGTTCTGGACACCGGTCTCGGACTTCCTGGGCGACGTCGCGGAACCGCTGGTCGAGGCGCACGGCTGGCAGGAGCTGCTTTCGAGCGTCCTCGCGCCGGTCGTCGGGCTCCTCGGCGTCGGTCTCGCCTGGTGGCTCTACGGCGCGCGGCGCGTGGCCGTTCCGCGCCTGGGCTTCGCGCAGCGCGTCCTCGAGCGGAAGCTCTACTGGGACGAGCTGTACGACTGGGTCTTCTACCGGCCGGCCGCGTTCGTCTCACGCGCGTGGCTGCGGTGGATCGAGCGGCCGGTGATCGGCGGCTCCGCCGTCGGCCTCGCCCTCGGCGCGCGCGAGTCCGGCGAGCTCGTCAGCGAGACCCAGACGGGCTACCTGCGCACGTACGCCCTGGCGCTGGCGGCCGGGCTCGCCGTCCTCGTCGTCGTCTTCATCTCGGTGAAATGAGCGACTGGCTGACGACGATCCTGATCTTCCTGCCCGTCGCGGGAGCCCTGCTGTGCTTCGTGCTGCCGGTCGGGGAGTACGCGATTGCGTCGTTCGCCCTGCTGGTCGCACTCGCTGAGGTCGGCGTCTGGATCGAGACGCTCGTCCGCTTCGACTTCTCGGGCGGTCTGCAGTTCGACCAGCGGACCTCCTGGTTCAGCGACCTGAACGTCTCGTACCACGTCGGCCTCCTCCCCTTCTCCGTCTGGCTGATCGGGCTCACGACGGTCGTTCTCGCCGCGGCGATCGCCTATGCGTTCTGGACCGGACGCGACCGGCCGCGTGCGTACTACGGGCTGATGCTGGTGCTGACCGGCGCGATCGTCGGCGTGTTCGCGGCGCAGGACCTCTTGCTCTTCTACGTCTTCTTCGAGGCGATGCTGATCCCGCTCTACGTCCTCGTCGGCGTCTGGGGCGGCGCGGGACGGCTCGGCGCGACCTTCAAGCTGATCGTCTACACGATGGCGGGATCGTTGCTGATGCTCGTGGCGATCATCGTCCTCGGGCTCTCGCAGAACACGTTCGACCTGATCGACGGCGGCACGAGCAACTCGAGCTGGCTCTTCCTCGCGTTCGCGTTCGCCTTCGCGATCAAGGCGCCGCTGTTCCCGTTCCACGGCTGGCTGCCGGACGCGTACCGCGAGGCCTCGCCGGAGGTGAGCGCGGTGCTGAGCGGCGTCGTCTCGAAGGCGGCGGCGTACGGCTTCCTGCGGATCGCGATCGCGAAGTTCCCCGGACCGACGGACGACTTCCGCGTCGTGATCCTGGTGCTCGCGGCGGTCGGCCTCGTGTACGGCTCGCTGCTCGCGTTCAGGGCGCCCGACTTGCGGGGCGTGATTGCGTACTCGTCGCTGGCGCAGATGGGGCTGATCACCCTGGGTCTGTTCGCGGCGAACGACCTCGGGCTCGACGGCGCCGTGCTGCAGATGGTCAACCACGGCTTGATCTCGGCGACGCTGTTCCTGCTCGCCGGCGGGATCGAGCGGCGGACTGCGACCGGCGAGTTCCTGCTGCTCGGCGGGATGGCCCGCGGCCGGCCGGCGCTGGCGACGGTGCTGATGACGACGGGAATCATCGCGCTTGCCGTGCCCGGCTCAGGCGCGTTCGCGGGCGAGTTCCTGATCCTCGCCGGCGTGTTCCAGGAGCACTGGTTGTACGCCGTGGTCGGCGCGGCCGGGATCGTCTTCGCCGCGATGTACATGCTGCGGCTGATCTCCGGCGTGCTGCACCAGGAGCGCGGCTCGGCGGTCTCGGACGCGGCGCTCGACCTGCGGCCGGCGGAGCTCGGCTTCCTCCTCCCGCTCGTGGGCTGCCTGCTCGCGCTGAGCGTGTGGCCGGCGGCGATCTCGGAGCACGCGTTTCCCGGGACTCGCGCGACAGTCAACGTCAACTCGAACTTCAAGCGGGCGTGTGAACAAATCGAAGCGCAACGCCCGAGTACCAAGTGCTTCGTCTTAGAGGCCGAGGGGACCATCACGCTTCCGTGATCGCCGCGATCCAGACGCCGCACGTCGACTGGTTCACGCTCTCGCCGGTGCTCGCGCCCCTCGGCGCCGCGGCGCTCGCGCTCTTCGTCGCGGTGCTCACGCCGCGCCGCTGGCGCCGGCCGTTCAGCGCCTTCCTCGCAGTTGCCGGCTTCGCGAGCGGCGGGGTCTTCGCCGCCTTCGTCTTCGACCGCTCGCCGCAGCCCGCACTCGAGATCGGCAATGCGATCGTCCGCGACCGCTACGCCGCCCTCGGGCAAGTGCTCGTGTGCGCGGTCGGCGTCGTCGCCGTCCTCGTCTCCTACGCCGAGCGGATGCGCGACGACCACATCGCCGAGTACTACGCCCTGCTCGCGACGGCCGTCGCCGGGATGGAGTTCCTGCTCCAGGCGCACAACCTGATGACGCTCTTCCTCGGCCTCGAGTGGTTCTCGATCTGCCTCTACGTCCTCTGCGCCGTCGACCGCGAGCTCGTCGGCTCGCTCGAGGCCGGTCTCAAGTACCTGATCATCGGCGGGCTCGGCTCGGCCGCGCTGTTGTTCGGCTCGACGCTCGTCTACGGCGCGACCGGCGAGCTCGAGTTCACGCGGATCGCGGCGAACGCGCGGCCGACCGACGGGCTCTTCCTCGCCGGCCTGGCGATGATGCTCGTCGGCTTCGGCTACAAGGCGAGCGCGGCGCCGTTCCATCAGTGGACGCCTGACGTCTACGAAGGCGCGCCGTCGCCGGTGACGGCATTCATGTCGGCCGCGACGAAGGCCGTCGCGCTGCTGCTGACGCTGCGCGTGCTGCGCGTCGCGTTCCCGCAGGAAGCGCACCTGTGGACGGTCGCGCTCGCGGTGATCGCGACGGCGTCACTGGTGATCGGCAACCTCGGCGCGCTCGTGCAGCGCGGCGTCAAGCGGATGCTCGCCTACTCGTCGGTCTCGCACGCCGGCTTCATGCTGATCCCGATCGCGGCGAACAACGCCCTCGGCGCGCGGGCGCTCCTCTACTACCTGGTTCCCTACTGCGCGATGTCGCTCGGTGCGTTCGCGGTGGTCGCGGCGCGCGAGCGCGAGCTGCGCTCGCCGGTGACGCTCGACAACCTCGCCGGCTTCGGCTGGGAACGCCCGCTGCTCGGCGCCGCGATGTGGGTCTTCATGCTCGGCTTCGCGGGCTTCCCACTGACGGGCGGCTTCCTCGGCAAGTTCTACGTCTTCAGCTCCGCGTACGACCGCGGCTGGACCTGGCTCGTGATCGTCGGCGCGCTCGCGACGCTCGTCTCCCTCTACTACTACCTCGGCGTCGTCCGCGCGCTCTACATGCGCTCGCCGCTCGAGCTCCGACTGGCGCCGACGGGCGGCTCGCCGCCGCCTGAGCGGATGCTCCACGCGGCGACGTTCACCTGCGTCGCCGTCACGATCGGCTCGTTCTTCGCCGTCCAGCCGCTGATCGACGTCGCGCGGCGAGCGGCCGCGGCGATTCCCTTCTGAGAGGCCTGTAACAAACGGCGCGATCGGAATACCATCGTTCCGATGTCCGACGTCCTCACGGCGGGGCGGGAGGCGCTCGAGCGGGGCGAGTGGGAGGAGGCGCGCACGCTGCTCGAGGCCGAGCTTCGCGGCGGCGAGAGCCCCGAGCTTCTCGAGCAGCTCGCGATCGCGGCCCGCTGGATGTTCGACGGAGAGGCGGCGTTCGGCGCAACCGAGCGTGCCTATCGCCTCTACCGGCAGCGCGGGGACGACCGGAGCGCCGGCCGGGCAGCGCTCTCGCTCGCCATGCTCGCGTACAACCTGCGCCGCGCCGACGCCGTCATGAGCGGGTGGCTCGACCGGGCCCGCCACCTTCTCGACGGCGTCGAGGCGACGCCCGAGGGAGCGCTCGCGCGTGCGCTCGAGGCCCATCTCGCGTTGATCGTCCATAACGACCCGATCCGCGCACGCGCGCTCTGCGCGGAGGCGGCGGAGCTCGCGCGCGCTGTGCATGCCGTCGATCCCGAGATGCTCGCCCTCGGCCTCGACGGGCTCGCACAGGTGACACAGGGTCAGGTCGAGGAGGGGCTCCGTTCGCTCGACGAGGCCGTCGCCGCCGCTGTGGCGGGCGATGTCTCCGACCCCGAGCTGCTACAGACGATCTGCTGCTACCTGATCTACGCCTGCAAGCGTGTTCGCGACTTCGATCGAGCCGGTGAATGGTGCGCGCGCGTCCAGGAAGCGGCCCATTCCTTCTCCGACCACCACATGTTCGCGGTCTGCCGCGTGCACTACGCCGACGTCCTCCTCTGGCGCGGTGCCTGGGGCGACGCCGAGCGCGAGCTCGAGGCGGCCACCGAGGCTCTCGACTCGATCACGGGACAGCAGACAGCGGACGGACGCATTCGCCTGGCCGACCTGCGCCGAAGACAAGGCCGGTTCGACGAGGCCGAGCGACTGCTTGCCGAGGCGGACACACATCAACTTGCGCCGCTCGTTCGCGGCGAGCTCGACCTGGAACGCGGAGAGGCGCTGGCGGCAGCCGAGTCCGCCGAGCGGTACCTCCGACGGATGCCGGCCGTGCAGATGACCGAGCGCACCGTGGCTCTCGAGCTCCTCGTGCGGGCGCGCATCGGGACGCACGAGCTCGAGCGCGCGCGCGAAGCTGTCGAAGAGCTCGCGGCCATCGTCGCCGCGATTCCCACGGAGCCGTTGCGTGGCGCTCACACGCTGGCGGCGGGTCTGCTCGCCGCGGCCGAAGGCGAATACGACAACGCGCGCCAGTTGCTCGAGGACGCAGTCGACCTGCTCGCCGCCGGCCATTCGCCGTACGAGTCGGCAAGGGCACGCGTGGCGCTGGCACGCGTGCTCGAGGCGCTCGGCCGTCGCGGCCTTGCGGAGCGCGAGGCGGAGCGGGCGGCAGCCGCCCTTTCCGAGATCGGCGCGGATGCCGAGGCACGACGAGCACGCGCGCTTCTGCCCGCCGCCCGTCAAAGGCCGGCCGACGACGGGCTGACACGCCGCGAGGCCGAGATCCTGGCTCTGGTCGCAGCCGGACGGACCAACGAGCAGATCGCATCCGAGCTCGTCCTCAGCCTGCGCACCGTCGAGCGCCACGTCTCGAACATCTATGCGAAGCTCGGCCTGATCGGCAGGAACGCGCGCGCGGCGGCCGTCGCCTACGCGGGCGCGCACGGCTACGTGTAGCGATTACGTGCGCGATTACGTGCCGGCCCCGATGTGTCGGCGAGCGGGGCGTCCTACGGTGGCCTGGTCATCACCACCGAAAGGAGACGGCCATGCTCGATTCGGCAACAGAGCTCGATATGCAGAAGCTGGAGGCCTTCGGCGGCCGAATGGTCGGGCTGCTCAACGACGGCTTTCTCGCCCTGCTCGTCAGCGTCGGCTACCGCACGAACCTCTTCGAGACGCTCGCGGAGCTGCCGCCGGCGACGAGCGAGGAGATCGCCGAGGCGGCCGGCCTGCAGGAGCGCTACGTCCGCGAGTGGCTCGGCGGGATGGTGGTCGGCGGAATCATCGAGCACGACGCCGACGCGGACACCTACCGGCTCCCGCCGGAGCACGCGGCGATGGTCACGCGTGCCGCCGGCCCCGACGACCTCGCGTTCTTCACGCAGTACGTCGCACTCTGCGGGCAGGTCGAGGATCGCGTCGTCGATTCGTTCCGCAAGGGCGGCGGCGTCCCGTACGAGGCCTACCCCAACTTCCAGGAGCTGCAGGCGGCCGAGACGGCACGGGAGTTCGACGCCAAGCTCGTCGACACCTGGCTGCCACTCGTGCCCGGAGTCGGCGAACAGCTCCAGTCGGGCATTCGCGTCCTCGACGTCGGCTGCGGCCGGGGGCACGCGGTCAACCTGCTCGCCGCGGCGTATCCGGCAAGCAGCTTCGCCGGCTACGACTTCTCACGCGACGGAATCGAGGGCGCACGCGCGGAGGCGTCGGCGCTCGGGCTCGCGAACGTCCGCTTCGACGTCAAGGACGTCTCCGAGCTGGCGGAGCCCGAGGGCTACGAGCTGATCACCGCGTTCGACGTCGTCCACGACCTCGCGCGGCCGGAGCAGACCCTCGCGGCGATTCACGACGCGCTGGTTCCCGGCGGCCGGTTCTTCATGGTCGACATCCAGGCGTCGAGCCACCTGCACGAGAACGTCGAGCACCCGCTCGGGCCGCTCCTCTACTCCGTGTCGGTCTTCCACTGCATGACCGTCTCCCTGGCGCAGGACGGGCCGGGGCTCGGGACGGTCTGGGGCGAGCAGACCGCAACGCGGCTGCTGCGGGAGGCAGGGTTCTCCAAGGTCGAGGTCGAGCACGTCGAAGGCGACGTCTTCCACGTCTTCTACGTCGCGACGAAGTAGGTCGCTCACGGCGGCTACCGGGCCAGAGGCGCCGACGACGCCGGGCATCTCCGCAACACGCCCTGCGATCGTCGGCGCCGCCGCCGGACGGGAGCGCCCGGGTCGATTCCGCGAGGCTACAGACGCCAGACCGGGCTACGTGAAGGTTCTCAGCATCGAAACGATCGCTGCGCGATCGAGTCGTCCCGAGCACCAGACGCACGTCTGCAGTCCGAGCAGCAGCAGTGCGCCCACCGCAGCAGAGGTGCCCAGTGCGGGCACCGTCGCGTCCACGGCGCGTGCGCGGGCGGCTGCTGCGATCAGCACGAGCAGCAGCGCCAGCGCCGTCAGCCCGACGTAGAGTGCGCCGCTGCTCTCGTCCGCGCTGCCGTCGACGAGCTCGCCGAAGTAGGCGAGCGAGGTCACGGCAAGCACCGGGACGGCGACGAGAACGCAATAGAACGCGAGCGCGTGGGTCCCCCGGGCGTCCGCGGCGAGCGCGGCTACGAGCGGGCCTGCGGAGAGCAGCATCCGCCGCACGGCCCTGAGCTTCGCCGTCGCATCGGACGTTCCTTTGTCGTTAGGCTCGCCGCCGGAAACGCCCGACCAGGAGGGAGATCAGGTGGCCGGCACGCTCACGTGGCTGGGACACGCCTCGTTTCGCATCGACACCCCAGGCGGTAAGCGGATCTACGTCGATCCGTTCCTGACCGGCAACCCGAAGTGCCCGGAGTCCGAACAGCAGCCCGAGCGGGCGGACGTGATCGTCGTCACGCACGGGCACGGCGACCATGTCGGCGACACCGTCGAGATGTCGAAGCGGCTCTCGCCGGAGGCGGTCGTCGCGCAGATCGAGCTGAAGGGCTGGCTCGGGAAGCAGGGAGCGAAGCTCGACGAGCTGCCGGGATCCAACAAGGGCGGCACGGTCGAGGCGGCGGGCTGCAAGTTCACGCTGACGAACGCCTTCCATTCGTCCAGCTCCGACGACGGCACATACACCGGTGAGGCCTGCGGCGTCGTGGTGGAGCTGGAGGACGGCACGAAGGTCTACTTCGCCGGTGACACGTGCGTGTTCGGCGACATGCAGCTGATCGGCCGGATCTACGAGCCCGACGTCGCGGTGCTTCCGATCGGCGACCACTTCACGATGGGGCCGCGGGAAGCCGCGGTAGCGCTCGAGCTGCTCGGGACCAAGCGCTGCGTGCCCTGCCACTACGGCACATTCCCCGTGCTCGTCGGAACGCCGGACGAGCTGGCGCAGCTTGCGCCCGGAGTGGACCTGGCCAGGATCGAGCCCGGAGAGTCGGTCGAGCTGTGACCCGACACCTGGCACATACCTGGTACGCACCGGGTACGCCGTGGAATGAAGTTCCTGCACACGAGCCAATTCGAGCCCTCCCGTACCTGGCACGTACCGGGCACGTGGACAGGCCCTGATGGAGCGCTGGTACGGAGCGACGGGACGCCGCGTCCCGGCGATCGCGCTCGAGGGGTCGATCGACGTCTCGGACGCGTTGATCCTCGACGCGTGGAAGGACCACGCCGAGGAGCTGCACGACGCGCACGAGCGCGGCGTCCCCGTCGTGATCCGCGCCAACAGGCCGGAGGAGATCAAGGAAGCCCTTGCGCGACCGGAGGTCGCCTGCGTCCTCGTGAACGATCCGGCGCTGCTCCAGCTCGACCTCGTCAAGCTCACGTATGGCGAGCGCTAGACCGGTCGCGACGTATTCGATCGTCGCGTTCGACGCGGAGGCACGCCAGTGGGGCGTCGCGACGCAGTCGAAGTTCCTCGCCGTCGGTTCGATCGTCCCCTGGGCCGAAGCGGAGGCAGGCGCCGTCGCCACGCAGTCGTACGCCAACCCGCGCTACGGCCCGGACGGTCTCGCACTCCTCCGCGACGGTGTCGACGCAGAGGAGGCCGTCCGCCGCCTGACCGACGCCGACGACGGACGCGAGACGCGTCAGCTCGGGGTCGTGGACGCGCGCGGCGGCAGCGCCACGTTCACCGGCAGCGGGTGCCACGACTGGGCGGGAGGCCGCACGGGAGACGGCTATGCGGCGCAGGGGAACATCCTGGTCGGCGCGGAAACGGTGGACGCGCTCGCTGAGACCTTCGAGGCCTCGGCCGGCACACAGCTCGCGGCGCGGCTGATCGACTGCCTCGCCGCTGCACAGGCCGCCGGCGGCGACCGCCGCGGCCAACAGTCGGCCGCGTTGCTCGTCGTAGAGAAGGACGGTGGCTACGCCAAGCTCAGCGACGTGCTCGTCGACCTCCGCGTCGACGACCATCCGCAGCCGATCGAGGAGCTGCGGCGCCTCTTGCGCCTGCACGACGAGATCTTCGGACGGACGCCGACGGCGCAGTGGCTCGACGTCGACGAAGCACTGCGCGACGAGCTCACGCAGCGCCTCGCGTCGCTCGGCTACGACGGCGATCTCGCCGAGGCCTTCGGCGCCTGGGCCGGGACGGAGAACTACGAGATGCGCGTCGACGGCATCGACCGGATCGATCCGGTGGTGCTCGAGGCGCTGAGGAGGGAGTCGTGACGCAGCAGCCGTACGACGTGGTCTCGATCGACGAGCTCGATCGCATTCCCGTCATGCACGGTCTCGAATGGCGGCCGATCCGCCGGCGCTTCGACGTCCGTGCGCACGGAGTGAACGCCTACACGGCGGAGAACCCAGGCGATTGGGTCGTCGAGGAGCACACGGAAGGGAACCTCCGCCACCAGGAGCTCTACGTCGTCGTCCGCGGCCACGCGCGGTTCACGCTCGACGACGAGGACGTGGACGCGCCCGCAGGCACGTTCGTGTTCATCGAGGACCCCGACGTCAAGCGCAAGGCGATCTCGGAGGAGCCCGGGACGACGGTGCTGGCCCTCGGCGCATCACCGGACGAGCCGTACAAGCCCTCCGCGTGGGAGTGGTGGTTCGAGGCGTACGCGCGCTCGCCCGAGGAGGGCGCCGCGATCCTGCGCGACGGGCTGTCCGAGCACCCAGACCACCCGGCACTGCTCTACCACCTCGCGTGCATGGAGGGCAAGCTCGGCAACATCGGCGAGGCGCGCGGCCACCTGGATCGCGCCATCGAGCTCGACCCGCGATGGCGTGAACGCGCGGAGAGTGACGAGGACCTGACGGCGGTGCTGGCATGAGCGGCTGGCGCGCGATGCAACTCGAGGAGATCCCGGCCCGCAACAACGGCTGGATCCCGGTCCGCGACCATCTCGGCATCACGGCGTTCGGCGTCAACGCCTGGACGAAGCGCGAGACCGACGGCGCGGTGATCGCGCAGCACGACGAGAAGGGAACAGCGCACGAGGAGCTGTACTACGTGTTCCGTGGCCACGCGACGTTCACGGTCGACGGCGACGAGGTCGACGCTCCCGAGGGAACGATCGTCTTCGTTCGCGACCCGAACGTCTCGCGCGGCGCTACGCCGATCGACGACGACACGATCATCCTCACGGCCGGCGGCAAGCCGGGCGAGACGTTCACGGTCTCCGACTGGGAGCGCAACTGGGAGTGGAACCGGCGAGCCTTCCCGCTGTACCGGGACAAAAAGTACGCGGAGGCCGCCGCCGTCCTGCGCGAGGCGGTCGCGGCCGGCGCCGACAATGCCGGCATCCACTACAACCTCGCGTGCTTCCTCTCGCTCGCGGGGGACACGGACGACGCGCTCGCCGAGCTGCGGACGGCGATCGAAGGGGACGAGAGCTTCCGCGAGCTGGCGAGGCACGACAGCGACTTCGATCCCATCAGGAACGACCCCGGGTTCCCGACCTGAGGTACGAGCGTGGCGGGACCGTCGTCGGCGACGTCGAGGTTCAACCGGATGACGTCGATCCTTCGTGAGCGCGGCTACGGTCCGACGCACCTGCAAACTGTCCTCGAGCCCGGCGCGCGCCACCACGAGACGGCGTGGTCGCGGCGCCTGCCGGACATGCTGCGCTTCCTGCTACGGGTCGCCGGGTAGCCGGAACCCCGCGGCCAGCTCGCGAAGCGCGGGCACCGGATCGTGCTCCGGCCGCGCGACGACGAGAACCGCCCCGTGGTCAGGGCCTGCGAGCGCGTCGACGAGCAACTGCAGCCCGACCGCCAGCGCGAACGCCTTGTGCGCCTGCTCACCGCCGAACGGCACCAGCTCCTCGTGGTCGGCCAGCCCTGCGAGCACGTCGCCGTAGGTCACCTTGCCCATCGAGACGTCGCTCACGATCGGCCCCCCGTCGGACGAGGGAATTGCTATTGCGAGCGGGTTCGTGCCCGCGAGCTTCGGCCCGCCCCCGGGGTGGCCGAGCCGCCGCGGCGACGTCGCCGTGAGGACGGCAACGAGACCGCCCTCGGCGAGCCCTCGGACCCAGTAGCCCAGCATCCCGGTCGGGAACGTCCGTCGTCCGACGACGACACGCGCGTGTGCCGGCGGCTCTGACAGCTGGGCCTCGACGATCGCCGCGAGCGTGAGGTAGCCCAGCGCCCCGTTTCCGTCCCAGCGCTGGAACCCGGGCTCGTCCACCTCGCGCACCGGCTTCGCCGCGGGGTCGAGCTCGAGCGTCTCGAGCCACGGCACGCGCGAGAGACCGTGACCCGTCCTGCCCTTCGACTCCGCGGTCAGGAAGTGATCGGCAAGCGTCTGCGCGTCGCGCTCGTCGAAGCCGAGCGCGCGCAGTCGCGGCAGAACGTCCTCAGGCCGCAACGGCGCGGCGCTCACGGAAGCGCAGGACCGGGCCGGCCACGCCCTTAGGAAACGACGCTGAGTTGCCTGACGATCTGGGGCGGACGCATCGCCGCGACGCGCTCCGCGATCGCGGCGATCGCGAGAGCCGACTCGGCGTCGGGATCCGCCCAGACGAGCGGCTCGCCGGCATCCCCTGAGGCCCGGAGCGCCGGGTCGAGCGGCACCGCGCCGAGGAACGGAACGCCGAGCTCGTGCGCGAGGCGCTCGCCGCCGCCGCTGCCGAAGACGTCCCCGTGCATGTTCTCGACGGTCCCGAGCAGCCGCATGCCGGTCTTCTGCGCCATCGTCGCCGCCCGCGCGGCGACCTCCTGTGCGGCGCGCTGCGGCGTGGTGACGACGAGCACCTCCGCGCGCGGCAGCAGCTGTCCGAGGGAGATCGCGACGTCGCCGGTTCCGGGCGGCATGTCGACGACGAGCACGTCGACGTCGCCCCAGTGCACGTCCTGCAGGAACTGCTCGAGCGCACGGTGCAGCATCGGGCCCCGCCACATGACCGGCGAGTTGTCGTCGAGGAAGAATCCGATCGACATCAGCTTCAGCTCGTCGCGTACGGGTGGCACGATCATCTTGTCCACGACGACCGGCTTGCGCCGGATCCCGAGCAGGTGCGGGATCGAGAAGCCGTAGATGTCCGCGTCGAGGACGCCGACGTCGAGCCCGGTGCGCGCGAGCGCTGCGGCGAGGTTCGCGGTGAGCGTCGACTTGCCGACGCCGCCCTTCCCGGAGCAGACAGCGATCACGCGCGTCCGCTCGGAGAGCGACAGGCCGCGCCGCTCGACGCCGCCCCGCAGCTTCGTCACGAGCGCCTCGCGCTGCTCGGGCGTCATCACGTCGAACGAGAGCTCGACCGCCTCGACACCCTCGACCGCGCCGACCTCCCGCGCGACCTGATCCTGGAAGCTGTTGCGAAGCGGGCAGCCGGCGACGGTCAGCGCGATCGTCACCGCGACGTGTCCGCCGTCGATGTCGACGGCGCGAACCATGTCGAGCTCCGTGACCGGGCGCTTCAGCTCCGGGTCGATGACGCGGCTCAGCGCGTCGAGAACGGCTTCCTGTGTCGGCATTCCGGCCCGAGCGTAGCCGGTAGGATCAGGCTCGTGCCTGGTTGACGCTAGAGAGCCCGAGGTCCTCCGAACAGGCCGTCCCGCGAACTCGACGACCAAACGGAGGAAGCATCATGACGACGATTCGCAGGATCGACGTGGCGGAAGCGCCGGTCGTCCGCGCGCTCTATGCCGAAGCCGCCGCCGAGGCGGCCGAGAAGCACCCCGACGACAACATCGCGATCTCCGCCGCCGGTCTCGACAACCTCGAGACGAGCTTCCGTGTGGGAGCCGTGCATCAGGACGTCGTGACGCTCGTCGCAGAAGAGGACGGCGAGCTTGTCGGATACGTCAACGCCGAGATCACTCGCTCCGGATCGCTCCCCGGCCTCGCCGGGGAAATCCACGAGCTGTGGACACGTGCGGGCAACGCCGAGGCTCGCCGAGAGCTGGCCGAGGAAGCCCTACGGGAGCTTCGCGAGCGCGGCGCCGGGCCGATCTTCCACTACGAGGATGTCGATCATCCGGACCGCGAGCCCTGGACGGACCTCGGCTTCGTGCCCGACACGGTCCGGTACGCGCTCTACCGCGAGTAGCGATCCAGCGCACGCGCGGCGGCCGCAAGCGGCCGCGGGTCCTCGAGCACGGGGGCGAACAGGTCCCCGTGCTCGCGAACGCGCTCGAGCGCCACCTCCATCGTGAAGTCCCGGGGACGGACGTCCGGCGTCAGCTCTTCCCAGCGCAGCGGCGTGGAGACCGGCGCGCCGGGCTTCGGGCGCACGGAGTACACCGAGGCGATCGTCTTTCCCCAGCCGTTCTGCCGGTGGTCGACGAGGACGCCTCGCCGCTTCTTCTTCAACCACTGCGTCGTCAAGAGCCCCTCGTGGCGCTGCTCGAGGAAGCGCGACGCGCGTTCCGCGAAGTCGTACGTCTGCTCGAAGGACGAGCGGCGCGTGATCGGCGCGACGACGTGGATGCCGTCTGCACCGCTCGTCTTCACGTAGCCCGGCAGACCGACCTCGTCGAGCAGCTCGCGGATCAGATGCGCGACCTCGATTGCCTGCGCAAACCCGTCGGGTTCGTCCGGCGGGTCGAGGTCGAAGAGCACGAAGTCCGGCCGATGCGGCTTGTCGACGCGCGAGTACCACGCGTTCATGTCGATGCAGTTGTTCTGCACCATGAAGAGCACCGCCTCGGTCGAGTTCACGAGCGCGAAGTCGACGAGCCGCTCGCCCCCCGGGCGCGGATGCGTCCGAAACTGCCGCGTCGGGATCCAGTCCGGCAGGTGCTTCGGCGCCTGCTTCTGGAAGAAGACCTCCCCCGTGATCCCGTGCGGGTACCGCTTCATCGTGAACGGCCGCTGCTTGAGGTGCGGCACGAGTCGGTCCGAGACGGCGCGGTAGTACTCGAACAGATCGGCCTTGGTGATCCCGTCCTCGGGGAACAGGACGCGATCCGGTGAGCTCAGGTTCACCGTCCTTGCCGTAGCCATCGCAGCCCGTACCGATAGCAGGCCGACCCTTGACACGCCTCCCGAGACGGTTCAGGATGGCTTAGTCAGATGACTAAGCCATCTGTCCAGGCAACGGAAGAAGGGAGACGCGGTGACGACTGTGGAAGAGGTCGGCGAAAAGACCGGAACGGTCTACTCGCTCGAGGGCACGCTGATCGAGGCGTGCTCCTGCAACGTCAACTGTCCCTGCTGGATCGGTGAGGATCCCGACCTCGGCTCGTGCTACGCGATCGTCGCGTACGGCATCGAGCGAGGGCAGATCGGCGACCTCGACGTCTCGGGCCTCAATCTCGTTCTTTGCTGCAACATCCCGGGCAACGTCCTGGCGGGCAACTGGCAGATCGCGGCGCTCGTCGACGAGCGCGGGACGGACGAGCAGCGGAACGCGATGCTGGACGCGTTCACCGGGAAGCTCGGCGGCCCGCTCGGCGATCTCTGGACGGCGCTGATCGGCGAGGTCAAGGGAGTCGAGTTCGTCCCGATCAACCACCGGGTCGAAGGCGGAAGCGGAAGCCTCGAGGTACCCGGGCTGGTCGAGACCAAGATGGAGCCCTACCGCGGCCCGGACGGCAGCGTGACGACGCTCCAGAACTCCGTCTTCTCGACGGTGCCGGGCTCGCCGGCCTTCCTCGCCAAGGCGAGCGTGAGCCGGGTGAACCTGCCGCAGTACGGGATGACCTGGGAGTACGAAGGCAAGAACGCGATCCAGTCCGAGTGGAAGATCGAGCACTCGGCATGACGTCGGGCGTCTCGGCGATCGACGTTCGGGGCCGGAGGACGCCCCTGACCGTCCTGCTGGCGATCGCGGCCGCGTGGTGGATCGCGATCGTCGCCGAGGAGACAGGCGCCGCGCACGTCCTTCACCACGATGCGCTGATCGAGGGCGGTCCGCCCCTGTGGGCCGCCCTCGCGCTCTTCCTCGTCGCGTGGCAGGCGATGATCGCGGCGATGATGCTGCCTTCGAGCCTGCCGCTGATCCGGCTGTTCGAGGTCGCGAGCCGGAGCCAGGAACATGTCGGCCGGGTGCGCGCCGCCTTCCTGACCGGCTATGCGGCGATCTGGACGGCATTCGGAGCCTTGGCGTTCTTCGGCGACGTGGCCGTGCACCGCACGGTCGATGCCGTGCCTTGGCTCACTGCGCGACCGTGGCTCATCGGCGGAAGCACGCTGGCCCTGGCAGGCGCGTTCCAGTTCTCCGACCTGAAGGACAAGTGCCTGTCGAAGTGCCGTCACCCCGCGCCGTATCTGCTGGCGCACTACCGACGCGGCGCGGCCAACGCGTTCCGACTGGGGTGGGGTCACGGACTGTTTTGCGTCGGCTGCTGCTGGGCGTTGATGCTCGTGATGTTCGCCGCCGGTGTGGCGATGCTGTGGTGGATGGCGGCGCTGACGGCGGTGATGGTGTACGAGAAGACCGGTCGCCACGGTCAGAAGCTCGCGCCGTTCGTGGGGATCGCGCTGCTCGTGCTCGCGGCACTCGCGTATGCGCACCCGCCCTGGTTCCCCAGCCCGTTCTTGCGCCACCATTGAGCTAGATGAGCGAGGTCCTCGGCAAGACGCCGGCTCGCTCGGCGGCGGAGGATGCACTCCTCGACGCGGCCGAGCGGCTCCTGGTCGACATCGGCTACGCGCGCATCACGACCCGCCGCCTGGCGGAGGAGGCCGGTGTCAACCACGGCCTCGTCCACTACTACTTCGGCTCGAACGAGAACCTGCTCGTGCGCGCGCTCGAGCGCTTCACCGACCGTTTGATCGCGCGACAGCGCGACCTCTACGCCGCGGAACTGCCGTTCATCGAGAAATGGCGCACGGCGATGCGCTACCTCGTGAGCGAAGACGTCACCTACGAGAAGGTGTGGCTCGAGCTCCAGGCGATGGCCTGGAACCATCCCGAGCTGCGCGAGCGCCTGGCGCAGGTGAACGCGGAGTGGCGCGCGGTGCTGACGGAGGCGTTCGCGCGAGCACGCGACGAGTTCGGGATCGACATGCCCGTCGACGCGCTCGTCTCGCTCGTGATGACCTTCAACCTCGGGATCATCGTCGAGCGCCTGGGCGGCATCGATGCCGGCCACCGGGAGCTGTTGGCTTGGATCGACTCGTTCCTGGAGGGGAGGCAATGACCGCCGTGGACATGGTGAACGCGCCATGGGAGCCTGCCCCATGACGCTCGCGACCGACACCGTGCGGGAACAGTCACGCGCGCGGTATCCCGACGCGACGGGCTACGTCGAGCGCGACGGCGTCCGCACGTACTACGAGGTCTACGGAACCGGCGAGCCGACCGTCCTGCTGCTGCCGACGTGGTCGATCATCCACTCGCGCCACTGGAAGATGCAGATCCCGTACCTGGCACGGCACTGCCGCGTCCTCACCTTCGACGGCCGCGGGAACGGCCGCTCGGACCGGCCCGACTCTGCCGAGGCGTATGCGGAGACCGAGTTTGCCGCGGATGCGTTGGCGGTCATGGACGCAACGCAGACCGAGCACGCGGTGATCGTCGGCCTCTCGTTGGGCGCTCAGCGCGGGTTGCTGCTCGCCGCCGAGCACCCGGAGCGCGTCGCCGGCGCGGTCTTCATCTGCCCGGCCGTGCCGATCGGCGAGCCGGTGCTCGGGCGTGCGCTGCACAGCTGGGACGACGAGCTCGACACGGACGAGGGATGGGCGAAGTACAACCGCTGGTATTGGCTACGCGACTACCGCGGCTTCCTCGAGTTCTTCTTTTCACAAGTCTTCACGGAGCCGCACTCGACGAAGCCGATCGAGGATTGCGTCGGGTGGGGCTTGGACACGACGCCCGAGGCGCTCGTCCTCACGCAGCTCGGACGCGGGCTCACGGCGGACGAGGTCCGCGATCTCGGCGCCCGCATCCAATGCCCGGTGCTGGTGATCCAGGGTTCCGAGGACGCGATCACGGGCGCGGGCCGCGGGGTCGCGCTCGCCGAGGCGGCGCATGCGGAGCTCGTCATGCTCGAAGGTGCCGGGCACGGGCCGCACGTGCGCGACCCGGTGAAGGTCAACCTGCTGCTCCGCGAGTTCATCGCGCCGCCTCCGCGCGCCCCGCAATGGGTCCGTGGCCGCTCACGCCGCAAGCGCGCGCTGTACATCTCGTCGCCGATCGGCCTCGGTCACGCGCGGCGCGACGTCGCGATCGCCGACGAGCTGCGGAAGCTCCACCCGGACCTCGAGGTCGACTGGCTGGCGCAGCATCCGGTGACCACGGTGCTCGAAGAGCGCGGCGAGCGCATCCACCCGGGGAGCGCGCACCTGGCCAACGAGTCCGGGCACATCGAGAGCGAGAGCGCCGAGCACGACCTGCACTGCTTCCAGGCGATCCGCCGGATGGACGAGATCCTGCTGAACAACTTCATGGTCTTCCACGACCTCGTGCGAGACGAGCAGTACGACCTGTGGATCGGCGACGAGGCGTGGGAGCTCGACTACTACCTGCACGAGAATCCCGAGCAGAAGAGCGCCGCGTACGTGTGGCTCACGGACTTTGTCGGCTGGCTGCCGATGACGGACGGCGGCGAGCGCGAGGCATACGTCACCGCCGACTACAACGCGGAGATGATCGAGCATATCGCGCGCTTCCCGCGCGTCCGTGACCGCGCAGTGTTCGTCGGGAACGCCGCGGACATCGTCCCGGAGGCGTTCGGCCCCGACCTACCGCTGATCCGCGACTGGACGGAGGAGCACTACGACTTCGCCGGTTACATCACGGGGTTCGACCCTGCGGAGTTCGGCGATCGCGAGGCGTTGCGCGCGGCGCTCGGCTACGCGCCCGACGAGCAGGTCTGCATCGTCACCGTCGGCGGCTCCGGTGTCGGCGGCCACCTCTTGCGCCGCGTGATCGAGGCGTTCCCGGACGCGAAGCGGCGTGTCCCGGCGCTCCGGATGGTCGTCGTGGCCGGCCCGCGCATCGACCCGTCGTCGCTGCCGTCGTACCCCGGCCTCGAGGTCCGGAGCTACGTGAACGAGCTCTACCGGCACCTCGCCGCATGCGACCTCGCGGTCGTGCAGGGCGGCTTGACGACGACGATGGAGCTGACGGCGAATCGCCGTCCCTTCCTCTACTTCCCGCTGCGGCACCACTTCGAGCAGAACTTCCACGTGCGCAACCGGCTCGACCGCTACGGCGCGGGCCGCTGCATGGACTTCGGCGAGTCGACGCCGGAAGTGATC
>Ga0081539_10001479_pt1 | contig 39838 bp, 37 predicted proteins | sample TabmetS4T2R2_FD_71023 | JGI IMG/M metagenome (GOLD analysis project Ga0081539, IMG submission 71023) | Tabebuia heterophylla rhizosphere microbial communities from the University of Puerto Rico - S4T2R2 | ecosystem: Host-associated > Plants > Roots > Rhizosphere ... | reverse complement strand
AGTGACGCCACCGCAGGAGCGGCTCTCGGGCCGAGCTGGATGAGCGCGTACGTGGCCACGGTCGCCGGGTAGTGCAGCACGTCTGGCAGGTCGTCGATGGTCCGGACCAGCGCCTTCAGCGCCACCGGAGAGCCGATGGTGGCGAGCCCCTGAGCACCGCGTCCCCGTACTGCCGGATCAGGATCGTCCACCAGCTCCCGGTAGACGTCCTCCGCGCGCGAGTCACCGATCTCCGCCAGCGCCTGCGCAACCTGGGGCCGGGAGGACGGGTCGGAGCTCCGCAGCTTTGCGACGAGAGCCCGCGTGGCAGCGGGTCCGGCCTCAACCAGGCCGGCAAGTGCCCGGGCCCGCTCGTTGGGCTCGGCGTCGTCCAATGCAGCCACCAGGCTCCCGATGTCAGTCATCGCCCGTGCCTCACGGTCCGGCCGCGATCGAGAACGTGACCTGCACCCGGCGGTTGGCCCAGCGGTTGGCCTCCCGGTCCTGGTCGGCGCCGACCGCCGCGTCGCCACCGAGATCCCCGGTGCCGGCGTTGGTGGTGGCGCTGGTCGAGGGCGCGGTGCCGACGAGCAGGCCGTCGAAACGATCCGCGGTGACGCCCCTGGCCAGCATGGTCGCCTTCACCGACTCCGCCCGCTCGAGGGCCAGGTCGACGTTGAACTTGCTCGCACCACCGCGGACGTCGGCGAAGCCCTCCAGCGACATCCGGGCCTTCGGGTTCCGCGTCAGATAGGGGAGCAGCGTGTCGATCTTGGCCGCCTCGGTCGCCGAGAGCGTCGGGGACTTGAAGTCGAAGTAGAACGTCATCGGCTCGTGGACGTAGAAGTCCTGGTGGCGGTCCATCGCCTCGGCGAAGGTCGCGGACGCGACGTCGAGCGGAGTCAGGTACTCGTTCTGCACCACGCCGTCCACGATCTCGAAGCCCCACTTGACCACACCGTAGGTGACCATCGTGTCCACACCGCGGACCACGGTCTCGAAGTCGAACTTGAGGTTGGCATGCGGGTCCGTGGTGCCCGGCACGTCGTACATCGCGGCGGAGTGGATGTCCGCCAGGTCGTCGGAGCGCTTGAAGCCGGCCTCGAGAAAGTTGCGGCCCCCGATCCCGCCGCCACGGATGGCCGGCTGCTGGACCTGGCCGACCGGGCCGGTGGTGCCCGCCGCGGCCGGGCTGAAGTCGTAGTCGGGGGAGAGGGCAGAACCCCTCGCCGCCGGCGTCGTGCCGGTCTGGTGGCTGGCGTCGGTGAAGAAGCCACCCTCGACGCCGCGAGCGGCATCGGCCTGGGTACGGACGCCCGGCTGGCCGAGGGCGCCGCGCGGCGCCTGCGGCGCGCCCATCGTGCCCGGGTTGACGTCGGTACCGCCCTTGTCGACGACCCGGACGATCTGGGTGACGACGATGTTGTTGGAGTTCGGCGCGCCGACGTCGGGGATGAACCGCATGTAACCGTCGAAGCCGATGTGCGTCGGCGGTGTGTTGGTCTTGCCTTGCCGGGTCTGCCAGTCGATCTCGAAGATGCCACTGCTGACGGGATAACTGCCGGTGAAGCTTGGCTGGATCCGCTTCGCTGGGCTTGTCTTCGTGCCGACCTGGCGGCCGCCGCCGCGCTGCTGGACGACGTGGCCCAGCTCGTGGGCCGTGAGATGGTCCAGTGCCGGGCCCTTGCCGGCGCCGAAGTAGACGTCGCTCCCGTAGGTGAACGCGTCGGCGCCGAGTGCTGAGTTCAGCCGGCCGGCCTGATCGCCGGTGTGCACGCGTACGTCGGAGAAGTCGGCGTCGAAGCGGGGCTCCATCTCGGTGCGGACGTGGTCGGGCAGTGGGGTACCGGCGCCAGACCTGTCCAGCTCGGCGTCCACGGCCGCACGATCGACGGGATCTGCCTCCGGTGGGCGCGGTGCCTGATCGCTGCCGGCCGGGATGCCGCCGTTGGTAGCCGCGGCGTCGGCGTGCTGCTCGTACTCGTCACCGGCGCGGCTGAGCAACCCTCTGCTCTCGAGCATGTGGATGAAGGCCCGGTTGCCGATCGAACGCTGGATGCCGAGCAACCCGGGCTCTGCGTCCTTCTGTTGATCTTGGGGTTTCCTGCGCAGGCGGGGATTGAGGCGAGCCTTCGACCGCCTCTCCGGCCTGCCATACCCGGTCATGCCCTGCTCCATCCGACAACACGGCGCCTGGCGCTCGGCGTCGCAGCACCCGTTGATTGGTCACCGCAGCTTCCACTGAAGCAGCACAGCGAGTCGTACGCCAGCGATGAGTGCGGACACTGAACCGACAGCCGCCAGGTCTGCACGATCGGGCACGCGACCAGGCGGTGCCTCCCAGCCTCGGACTCACCGGACACTCGTCCGGCCGGCAGTTTGAAAGCCATGCGGCCGTCCAGTAACGTCACCTCGGTTGGCCTGCCTCGAGCTGTACGAGCAGACCACCGGGCTGTGGCGCAGCTTGGTAGCGCACTTGACTGGGGGTCAAGGGGTCGCGAGTTCAAATCTCGCCAGCCCGACATCACGAGAACGGATTGTCACGCGCGCACGAGGCTATTTTCTTCCCAGATCAACTGAGCCGAGTTCATGCCATGCGGTCGGCGTACGATGGGCCATGCATATGTCGGACTCGACGCAGCTGACCTCCAGGGCAGGTGATCGATACCTGTTGTTGGCCGACATCTCGGGCTATACGGCCTTCATGGCCAGCGTCGAGAGCGCCCACGGCGTCGACTTCAGCGCCGGGATCCCCGCGGGGTTCGCCATCCTCGGCAAGCTGCTCGATGGGGTCATCGATGGCGTTCAGCCGGACTTCGAAGTGATCAAGCTCGAGGGCGACGCAGTCTTTGCCGTCGCGCCCGTCGCCTCTCTGGATGGGCGAGGTGGCGACGTTCTCGATCGGCTCCAGGCGCTCTACGAGACCTTTCGCACGCGACGCGAGGTGGCGCGGGCGGCCCGGGATCACGTCTGCACCGCCTGCCCGGCCGTCTCCAACCTCGACCTCAAGATGGTGCTCCACCGAGGCCAGGCCATCCGACAAACAGTTGGCTCGCAGACCGAGCTGCTAGGCCCCGCCGTCAACGTCGTCCACCGACTGTTGAAGAACAGCATCCAAGCGCACCTTGGTTATCGACCGTATGTGTTCTTGACTGACGCAGCCGCCGGATGGCTGCATCTGGCAGAGTTGGGCGTTGAGCACCGCGAGGACTACCCGGACGTCGGACCGGTCTCCGGTCGCGTCGTGCCACTCGGCGAGTCGCCAGGCCAATCCATCCCAGGAGCAGCAGATGTGCCGGACCGTCCGTCCGAAGGACTGTCGATGGGACGATCGGACGGATTGGCAGATCCGATCCTGTCGGCCGAGATCGCTGTGGCTCGTACGTCGGCCCCAAGGTCGAACCGAGGACCTGCTAACTGAGCGCCCCCACCAGGCCGAAGATGTGCTGCCCACCTCGCCCGGGGCAGCCGTGTCGGGATGCAGGTGGCGTGCAGACCGCGTACCGATCAGCGATACACATCAGGCGCCGGCTCAGCTGGCCGGATAGATCAGCACCGTGACCCAGGCTGCACAGGCTCGACCCTCGCCCTCCTCGCCAATCCCGTCATTCGATCGGGCCTTCACCGACACCTGCTTCACGTCGAGGTCGAGCGCATCAGCGAGATTGCGCCGCATCCCGTCCAGATGCGGCCGCAACTTCGTCGTACCCAACAAAACGAAGCAGTCGACGTTCGCGATCTCGTATCCCGTGGCCCTGACATGCCGGGCGAACTGGTCGACGAAGTCCAAGCTGCGCGCGTCCTGGGTTTCGGGATCATCCTCGGGAAAGTGCGTTCCGAGGTCCCCATCGGCGATCGCGCCGGCGAGAGCGTCGACCAGGGCGTGGCTGAGCACGTCACCGTCTGAATGTGTGTTGAAGCCCGCCTCTGCCGGCACCAGGACACCGCCCAAGATCATCGGGAAACCCGCTTCCAAGCGGTGGATGTCATACCCAGTGCCCACGCGGTACGGCGGCTGCATGCCTCCCACCGTAGACCTCGAAGCAGCGCCCGCACCTGGCGCGACGGGCCTGACGGAGCCGAGGCGGGCCCCGTCGAGCGAGCCTCGCGAAATCTGCCAGCACCTGGCTGTGTCCGTCTGAGTCCCGCAGCATGGGCCACAGGCCAGCGTTGACAACCAGCCAGGTCCACCAGTAATAGCAGGTTTAGGCGATGTGGCGGGGTCGGAGGGCGTACAAGGTGTGGATGGCAGCCAGCCCGAGGATCACGGCACTGGCTATGACAGGGCCGGCGATGCCCAGGGTGTCGATGATCAGGCCGCCGGCGGAGGCGCCAATCATCAGTGCGACCTGGATGGCGGCGACGAGAATCCCTCCGCCGCTTTCGGCTTGACGAGGGATCGCGAGGGTGAGCCAGGTCGACCAACCGACGGGCACCATGCCGGCGGCGAAGCCCCACAGCGCGGTGAGGAGCAGCACGGCGGTCACCGAGGCGCCAAGCACGACGAAGAGCAGAGCGGCTACTGCCTGCCCGGCGGCGAGGGCAGCCAGGGTGACCCGCAGGTTGCGGGTGAGCAGCCGACCAGCGGCGGTCGTCCCCGCGAAACTGGCCACGCCGAGTACGAACAGCGTCAGGGAGACACCGTTCACGCCGAGGTGCGTCACTTGCTCGAGAAACGGTCGCAGGTAGGTGGCGAACGTCTGCCGGCCACCGAACATGAGCATGACGCCGAGCATGCCGACTGCGATCTGCGGCAATCGGATGGTGTGCCACAGACCTGACAGGGGAGTGGCGACTGTCGCCGGCATGGTGGGTAGCGCCGCTGCTTGCCCGATGAGGGCGCCGACCGCCAGTACGGCGGCCGCGACGAAGACGCCTCGCCAGCCGATGTGGGCACCGAGGAACGCACCGAGCGGAGCTGCGGCGATGGTGGCAACCGCGCCACCGCCGAAGATGATCGAGAGCGCCCTGGCCATGTTCCGCTTGGGCACCAGCCGCAGCGCCAGCGAGGCTGACAGGCCCCAGAAGCCGCCGACGGCGATCCCGAGAACGAGTCGGGCCACCAGCAACGGCAGCAGGCTGGGCGCCAGGGCGACCGCGAGGTTGGACACGATCTGTGCTGCCGACAGCGCCAGCAGCACCCGGCGTCGGTCCGCGCCGCGAATCGAGGGCGCAATGAGAAGGCTTGTGACGATGGCGACAATCGCCGACGCCGTCACGGCCTGGCCGGCCAGACCAGGACTGATTCTCAGGCTCTGGGCCATCGGCGTCAGCAGGCTCATGGGCAGCATCTCCGCGGTCGAGAGTGAGGCGACCCCCAGCGAGAGAGCCCAGACGGCAGACCATCGGGGATGGGCCGGGCTCTCGGGGAAATGGTCAGCTTCGTGGTGGTGCGAGGTGGTTGAGCTGGTCGACACGAGGGCCTTTCGGAAAAACTGTTGGCGGGAGCTGCGGCAACCCAGCAGTGGGGATCAAAGCGGATTATTGTTATCCGTTTCGGAAGACTTTAGCGCTTGAATCGGATACTGTCAATCCGCTTCTGCTAGACTCGGGTCATGTCTACACTGGCGCCAGCCCTCCGCAAGGACGCAGAGCGAAACCGTCAGCGGCTCCTCGCCGCGGCTCGGGAGCTGTTCGCTCAACGTGGTCTTGGCGTGACCCTCAACGACATCGCGCACCATGCCGGAGTCGGCGTGGGAACCGCATATCGGCGCTTCGCCAACAAGGGCGAGCTGATGGACGCCCTGTTCGACAAGCAGGTCGAGGAGATATCGATCCTGGCCGACACCGCACTGGCTGATCCGGACCCCTGGCACGCGTTGGTCTGGTATCTGGAGGAGGTCATGGCTCTGCAGGCCAAGGACCGGGGCATCGCGCACATCGTCAGCGGCAGCAAGGCAAGAGCCGCGCAACACGACTGGGCACGGGACGTCCTCGCGCCGAAGGTCGTCGCGATCACCGAGCGAGCCAAACACTCCGGTGATCTTCGCCCGGACGTAGCGGGCACCGATCTGGTCTTCTTGCAGGTCGGGCTGCTCGCGATCGTCGACCGCGCCCGCGACGCCTCCCCGGAGCTCTACCGGCGCTATCTCCAGATCTTCCTCGACGGCCTGCGGGCACATCCGACTCGGCCGTCGCGGCTCGAGGTCGACCCGCTCACTGTCGACCAGACACACCAGGTCATGGGACCGCCGCAACTCGTCTCCCCATCCTGATCACGATTCGATGGGCTGCGTCGAGAGCTGCAATCGACGAAGGGGCTGGCCGGGAGATGCGGTCATGGCGTCTCGGCTGGCGGTCTTCGGGATCAGGTCAGTCGTGGCACGATCACCGAATCGATCATGGCGAGCAGGTCGTCGATGCCGGGTGGGGTCTCCGATCGGCGGGCCGAGACCACGATCACGGCCTGCAGGTCCGGCACGACGGTGATCAGCTGCCCGTCCGGTCCGAAGGCGCTGTAGGCATCGTGGGTGGCAAGCGGCGTGACGAACCAGAGATATCCGTACCTGTGACTGAGGCCCTCGAGCTCGGGGACCTGGTTGGTGGTCGCCGCGCTGATGTAGTCGGCGTCTATGAAGCGGCGACTCTGCCAGACTCCGTCATTGAGCCAGAGCTGGCCGATCTTGACCATGTCCTGTGCGGTGAGAGCCAGGCCGAACGCACCGACGTGTACGCCATCGGCGTCCCGCAGCCGCTGGAACGAGTTCTCCTTGTCAACCTGGAGCTCGTCGGGATCGTCGGTCGCCAGGCCTTCGAACGCCGGCTTGCTGCTGATCCCCAGCGGCTCGAACAGCTCGCGGCGAGCGTACTCGAGGGTCGACATGCCAGTCGCCCGGACCAACGCGGCGGAGAGCAGATGCGGCCCGATGTGGGTGTAGGCAAAGGTCCCCGGATCGCCGTCTGGCCCGGTCGCCAGGATGCGCTCAACCACCTTCGGCTTCGTCATTCCCGGATCGTGATCGGTCCAGCCGCCCGACATGGTGAGCAGCTGACGAATGGTCACGGCGGCCGAGCGCTTCGACATGCTCGACCGCTGATCGGGAAACAGGTCACCGACAGTCTGATCCAGGCTCGTCAAATCGCCCTTTGTCAGGGCAATGCCGACGAGCGTCGAGATGACGCTCCAGGTGACCGACTGAACGCCCAGATGCACCGTCGTGTCACTGTCGTAGTACCGCTCAGCCACCAGGTTGCCCTGGTGGTTGACGAGTACAGCCCGGATCCTGTTCAAGCTCGCTGAGCCGTGCCTCAGGTAGTCGTCGATTGCCATTCCGAGCGCGGGCCCGGGCGCCGTCGAGCTCGCACCCGCGGTCGGCGTCGCCGAGGGCATCGAAGCTCCTGGCGCCTGACTGCCGCAGGCCACCAGCCCGAGAAGGAGCAGGCCGGCGGTGATGACCCTCGCCGACCGGCGTCGCGGCTCTCGAGCGGCGTGGGGATCCCGGCAGGTTTCGGTACCGCCAGGCTCGCGGTGACTTTCGGTGTCGGGTCGAAGGTCGACGTGTCCGGTCATGGTGGGCTCCTTCCGTTGGGCGGAAGTTTCCGCCGACCTTCGGAAGACTGCTCGCAGCGGGCTGCACATCGGCTGTGATCCGCCTGCAGCCCGACTGCACGCCGCTGGTACGCGCTATGGGACGCGTGCGATCGCCAACAGATGCGTACCGACTCCCAGCAGCTCAGGGACGCGTTCGAGGGCTTCAGCGGTTTCCAGCACGACCCTTCGGGCTTCGTCGTCGGCCAGACGCTCGGGCAGATCCGCCAGGAGATATGCAGGGCCTTCGACCGAGACCACGTCGATGCTCTGCAGTCCGGCGGCACGCAGCTCCCCCCGGAGGTGGCTCGGTCGATGGGTGTAGCCACAGAAGGCTCCCGGTTCCAGCGCCGGCAGCCGGCCCGTCCGCTCGACCCCACTCAACTCCGCCTCGACGCCCGGCATCGTCTCGTAGAGGCGTAGTCGCAGGATCCCGTCCATCCGAGCCGCCCACCGGGAGATTGCCGCGACGAACACCGGTCCTCCCGAGCGGATCACACGTCGCAGCTCGGCGAGAGCCTGCAGCCGATCCTTCCGGCGGTCCAGGTGGTAGAGCGGACCGAGGAGCAGGGCGGCGTCGACGCTCTGGCTCTCGATGTCGAGCTGGCGCGCGTCGCATACGCCAGTCTCGATGCGGGCATTTCCGACGGCAGTCTGCCGCAGTTGCTCCACGTGCAGCGGCATCAGGTCCCGATGCACCACGTGGTAGCCCAGTTCGGCGAGCCAGAGCGCGTAGGCGCCCGGGCCACCACCGATGTCGGCGATGACCGCCGGCGGTGCCGGCAACTGCCGCAGAACGATCTGTTTGGTCCGCTCGAACTCGAGCAGTCCCGTCGACTCGACGAGCCGGTCGCGCTCCAGGCCGAGCGCGTAGTGCTCGCGCATTGCCAAGAGCTTCGGATCATCGCGCACGCCCCATCATTGCTGGCCGGTCCCACTCAGCGCATCCGCATACTTGGCAACCGCAGCTGATCGGCGCTGCCGGACGCGGACCGTCCTCCTGCCGGACCGCGGAAGCCTCGGGGTCGGTAGCGCCGGGCTCGAGCCCATACCCGATGGAACCAGGCTGCACGCGGAGTTCGAGCCACGGCCGCATGGCTGGTTCCGGCTGATCTTCCCGATCTTCCTCCAGGTCATCCGCGGGGAGGAGAAGGCCAACATGACCTACCTGCGGGAGGCGGTGGAGCGCCGCGTCCTGGCTCCGGAACAGCGCTAGGCGTTCAGCGCTTGCGACAGGAAGGCCAGGATCCGGTCGTTGGCGCCGGGCAGATCTTCGTGGGCGAAGTCGGGATAGAACACCACGTTCTTCGTGCCCGGGATCGCGTTGTACGCCGCGAACTGGGTCGACGGCGGGCAGATCATGTCCTCCAGCCCGGTGAACATCAACACCGGGGCGGTGATTCGCGAGGCCAGGAGTTGCACGTCGATGTAGCCGAGCCGGGTGAACGTCTCGGCGACCCGCTCGTGAGTCGGATCGAAGCGACGCAAATAGTCCCGAAGCTCGGCGTACGCCTCGTCGGCCAGACCGAGCTCCCAGACCCGCTGGAAGTCGCACAGGAACGGATAGACGCTGGCCGTGGCCCGGACCAGCGGCGACAGTGCGGCGCAGGCCAGGCTCAGGCCGCCGCCCTGGGAGGCGCCTGCAGCCCCGATCCGGTCTCCATCGACCCCGGGCAGTTCAGCCAAGATCCGGGTCGCCGCCACCGCGTCCAGGAAGATGCTGCGGTAGAGCAGGTCCTCCGGTCGGCCGTCCAGGCCGCGGATGATGTGGCCCTCCAGCGTGTAGCCGACGACGCCGCCCACGTCGGTCGACCGGCCACCCTGGCCGCGGCAGTCCATCGCCAGCACCGCGAAGCCCTGCGCGGCGTACGGGATCAGGTTGAACCAGTCCGCGCTGCGCATGCTGTAGCCGTGGAAGAGGACGAGTCCCGGGTGAGGCCCCGGTGAGCGCGGCCGCAGGTGCTTCGCATAGATCCGGGCGCCGCCGACACCGGTGAAGTACAGGTCGTAGGCGTCGGCGACCGGCGTCGGATGGGCGACCTGGTCGATGGACACGCCGAGATCGACGGTGTCCAGCTCGGTCAGCGCACGACTCCAGTAGTCGTCGAAGTCGGCGGGCCGGGGATTGCGGCCCCGGTAGTCCGGAAGTTGATCCACGGGCAGGTCGAAGGCGAGCACAGGGTCAGCCTCCCACGTGTCGCCCGGATACGCTGCAGGTCGCAAGATCCATCGTCGCCCTACCCACGGCCGTCACATTCCGCCCGGTTGAGCCGTCATCAGGACGGACAGCGGTCGCCACTGTGACCGCCGAAACCCGGAGGAGGAGAAATGCCCGCGATTCGCAGCTTGGTGGTCTCGGTGTCGGACCTGGACGCTGCCAAGGCCGTTTACACCGCGCTGCTCGGCCAGCCGCACACCGACGAGTCGTACTACGTCGGATACAACGTGGACGGCTTCGAGGTCGCCCTGGCGCCGGGGCAGGCATCGTCGGTGGCCTTCGTTGACGTCGACGACCTGGACGGGGCGCGGGAGACGCTGCTCGCGGCTGGGGCCACCGAGCGTGACGCTCCGCGCAAGGTGGCGCCCGAGGCGCGGGTGTGCGTGCTCACCGACGCCGACGGCAACCCGATCGGCCTGCGCGGCAAGTAGCCCCCGCCGTGGCCGCTGGTGACCTGACCGACGTCGAGCGGCGGGTCCTGGCAGCGGTCGACGACGAGGACACGCTGACCGTTCTCGACGCGCTGATCTCGGTGCCCAGCGAGGGCGGCAGCCAGGCCGAGGTCGACATCCAGCACCGGTCCGCCGATCGTCTGGCGGATCTCGGCCTGGAGGTCGACCTCTGGCCGCTGAATCTCGACGAGCTCCGCGCCGTCGAGGACTACCCCGGCGAGGAGGTGGCTCGAAACCAGGCCTGGGGTCTGGTCGGCACCAGCACCGGCGATGGGCTGCCCGCGCTCATCCTGCAGGGCCACCTGGACGTGGTGCCGCCTGGCGACCGTACGGCCTGGTCGGGCGACCCGTACGAGCCACGGGTGGTGAACGGATCGGTCGTCGGCCGGGGGGCCTGTGACATGAAGGGCGGCGTCGCGGCGCTTCTCGGCGCCGTCTCCGCCGTCGTCCGCAGCGGGGTGCCGCTGGTCCGGCCGTACGCCGTCCACCTGGTCATCGGCGAGGAGGACGGCGGGATCGGCGCCTTCGGCACGATCCGCCGCGGCCATCGGGGCGAGGCGTGCGTCATTCCGGAGCCGACCAACCTCGAGCTGATCACCGCCACCGCCGGCGCGCTGAGCTTCCGGATCGAGGTGCCGGGCCGGGCGACGCATGGCAGCACCCGCTACGTCGGATCGTCTGCGCTGGACTCCTACCTCGCCATCCACGCCGCGCTGCAGGACCTGGAGGCACGCCGCAACGCCGATCCGGAGCCGCTGCTTCGCCATCTTCCGGTTCCGTATCCGCTCTCGGTCGGCCGCGTCCGCACCGGCGACTGGGCGAGCACGGTGCCTGACCTGCTGGTGGCGGAGGGCCGCTACGGGATCCGAGTCACGGAGCAGCCATCCGACGCCAGACGCGAACTCGAGACGGCGGTCGCCGCGGCCGCTGCGGGCGATCTCTACCTTCGAGACCACCCGCCGCGGGTCACCTGGTTCGGCGGTCAGTTCCATGGTGGTCAGCTCCTCGCAGGCCACCGGCTCCGCCACCTGGTCGGCCAGGCCCACGCCGACGTCACCGGTGGGCCGCCGCCGGAGGAGCACGGCGCACCCTACGGCAGCGACCTGCGTCACTACGCAGCGGCCGGTATCCCGACCCTGCACTACGGGCCGGGCGACGTGCGGCTGGCCCACAGTCCCGACGAGTCCATCCCGCTCGACCAGCACGCGTCAGCAACGCGCGTCCTCGCTCTTGTCCTGGTGCGCAGCTGCGCCAACCCTTGATGCCGCCTCTCGGCAGCGACGGTCGCTCCTGGGGGGAACACCCCGCGGACCCGCCGCCCGATGCCGTTGGGCTGGATGTTTCTCCCCGGAGTCCGGCTGACGCAGTGAGGCGCCTTGGCCCGGGCTCGACGTGCAATCACGCCCGGGTCGTCGTGGCCGCATCATCACCTCCAAGGCGGCCGCGAGCATGCACAGCCGTGCTGCGGGCTAGAACCCTGTCAGCGCCTCCAGCGGAGCCGGAGGCGGGCTGCGATCGCTGCGAAGGCCAGCACGGCCGGCACGATCAGGACGACGGGAAGGACGCCGCCGGCGGTCAGGGTCGAGCGGCGGGCGACATCCACCCTGGCCAGCCGGCTGACGACCAACTGCTGGTTGGCCGCCGCGTCGGCGCCGTACGGGAGCACGACGACGTAGACCGCGATCTGCCCCGGGTTGACCGCCTGCAGCTCCCAGCTGAGCGTGACTGCCTCCCCGGGCTCCAGCTCGACATCCTGGCTTCGCTCCGACGACCAGTCCTCCGGGTCGACGTAGACGCTGTTGTCGAGGCTGGCGACGTTGAGGTGGGCGAGCAAGGGGCCCGTCGCCGCGTTGTCGGTGTTGGTGAGCCTGGTCTCGATCGTGAACCGATCGCCGAGCACCACCGACAGCTCGGTCGGCGCCACTGCCACGTCGATGCTCGTCTTCTGGGCCATCGCGGGAACCGGCGAGCCGAGCAGCAATCCAATCGCCAGTAGAGCGACCGCGTGCAGCCTCTTCATCTGCCGTTCCCCCCGGCCGCGAGCCGCACCAGTCGGGGACCGGCCAAGCCGAGTGCGCCGCCGGCGAGCACCGTGATCGCAACGGGTGAGACCAGGTAGGAAACGTCCTGCGTCCAGCGGTGGCCCGTCACCAGTACGGCCGAAAGGTACGCCAGCCCCGACGAGATGGGGTCGAGCTGGCGCAGCACGCCGAAGAACCAGCCCTGGGGGCGTCCACTGGGCAGTTGCGCGGGCGCGAACAGGACCAACAGCAGGAAGATGCTGGCGGCGAGGCTCACCTTGTTGGAGTTCGACAGCGAGCTGATCAGCAGGGCGATGGCCGTCAACGCGCCCGCGACCACCGTGCCGACGACAACCCCAGCCATGGCGGCAGGGCCGGCGATTCCGACGCCCCGGGACAGCACGAGAAGGTACGGGACGCTGACCAGGTACGCCGCCAGCCAGAGCGACACCGCCGCCGCAGCCTTGCCCGCGACGATCGCCCGCCCGGAGACCGGGGTGAGCAGCAGGCTCTCCAGCGTGCCCCGTTCCCGCTCGCCGCTGATCCCGTCCGCGGCGACCACCATGCTGAGCAGGGCGCCGACCGCAACTGCGACCTGCAGCACGAGGTTCACCGCCTCGCGCTGCTCCAGGAAGTTGAGCACCTTGTTGATCGAGGTCACGTAGGTCATGGTGCTCAGCAGGGCGCTGAACACGAACAGCAGCAGCGGCCCCCGTCCGCTCAGCCACAGGTCCCGGCACTCCTGCCCGGCCACAACCAGCCACCCGGCGGCCGTGCGACGGTTCCTCGACATGTCACACCGAGCCTTCTCGGGTCATGGCCAAGAACGCGTCGGAGAGCCGTTCGACCCTGGCGGCTGCGATGATCTCATCGATACCACCCGAGACGACCAGCCTGCCCCGGTCCAGGATCAGCACCCGCGAGCAGGCTCGCTCGACGTCGGGCAGCGTGTGCGTGCTGAGAAGGACGGTCGCCCCGCGGCGACGGGAAATCGTGCCGACCAGATCCAGCACCTGAGACCGGCCGGTCGGGTCCAGGCCCAGGGTCGGCTCGTCCAGGAAGACCACCGTCGGGTCGTTGACCAACGCCCGGGCGATGCCCAGTCGCTGTCGCATGCCCCGGCTGTAGCTGGAGATCGGTGTGCCGGAGCGCTCCGAGAGCCCGACCTCGGCGAGCAGCCCGTCCGCCACCACCCGGGCTGCGGCACGACTGCGGCCGTAGAGACGGGCGAAGTAGCGCAGGTATTCCTCACCTGTCTGATGACCGGGATAGCCGGCGCTCTCCGGCAAGACCCCGACCCGACGGCGAATCTCTGCCGCTGCCGTCGCCGGTAGCCCGGCGACCTGGAACGTGCCACCGCTCGGCCTGAGCACAGTTGTGAGCAGCCGGATCAGCGTCGTCTTGCCGGCTCCGTTGGGACCCAGCAGCCCGACGACATCGCCGCTCGCAGCCACGAAGCTGACCTGCCGAACCGCTTCCCGTTCCCCGAACCGCTTGCTGAGCTCGACCGCTTCCACGGTTAGGCTGGCCATGAGCTTCCTCCGCTGTCGTCGGCGTCGCGTCGCCTGCTTCCGTACGATTTGACCAGCACGACGGTGGGAAATCGATGAGAAGCCGAGCTGAAAGGTCGCCATGTTCGCACAGATCATCCAGGGCAGGACTTCCGACCCGGCAGCGCTGCAGGCAGCCGCCGACCGCTGGGACCAGGACCTGGCGCCGGGAGCGACCGGATGGCTCGGCAGCACCGCCGGAGTCACCGACGACGGCCGGGCGATCGCCGTCATCCGTTTCGAGTCCGAGGAGGCGGCGCAGCGCAACAGCCAGCGGCCCGAGCAGGACAGGTGGTGGGCCGAGACCTCGAAGCTCTACGACGGCGAGCCGACCTTCACCGACAGCACCGACATCATGCTGGACCTGCAGGGCGACCCCGACCAGGCCGGCTTCGTGCAGATCATGCAGGGCCGCACGACTGACCCGGACCGCGCCCGGCAGCTGATGAACACCGACAGCGAGAAGTGGGCCGCGTTCCGCCCGGACATTCTCGGCAGCGTCGCGATCGGCCATCCGGACGGCGGCTACACCATGGTCATCTACTTCACCTCCGAGGAGGAGGCGCGCGAGGGGGAGCGCAAGGACATACCGGCGGAGCTGCACGCCACGATGGAGGAGATGGACCGGCTGAGCGTTGGGGAGACCGAGTTCTTCGACCTCAAGCAACCGGTGCTGCGCTCGCCAAGCTGACGGCGCCCGCGACCGATCTGAGCGTTCCGGGAAGGCATTCGATCCGGTAGTTTCACTGTCATACTCCTGCCACGCGCACCGATGATCCAGGAGGCCGGCCGATGATCGAGAAGTCTCCAGACACAGGCTCCGGGAAGCGCGCGGCGGCGAGCCGCACGGCGGCACGGCGTCGCAACGGCGCAACGAAGTCGCAACAACCGCTTGCCAGCACGTCACAGGCGGGGAATGCTCAGCACATGGCGAACAGGGCAGCCCGGTCGGGCGCACACATGAAGGCTCCGACCTCACAGTTGAGGTCGACTCCGATCGGGGACTACGGGTTCATCAGCGACGGCGAGGTGTCGGCGCTGGTGTCCCCGAACGGCTCGGTCGACTGGATGTGCGCTCCGCGGTTCGACTCGCCGAGCGTGTTCGGCGGCATCCTCGGCCGGCATGCCGGATCGTTCCGGGTCGCACCGGTGGAGGTCGCCGTACCGGCCGACGTCCGCTACCTGCCCGGCACCATGATCCTGGAGACCAGCTGGGGGACGCCGACCGGCTGGATCATCGTCCGAGACTGCCTGCTGATCGGCCCGTGGCACCACGAGAACGACCGCTCCAAGACCTACCGCCGGACGCCCAACGACTACGAGGCGGAGCACATCCTGCTGCGGACGATCCGGTGCGCGTCCGGTGAGGTGCAGACCATTGTCGACTGCGAGCCGGCGCTCAACTACGGCCGCTCGCACGTCCACTGGGAGTACACCGGCGAGAGCTACTACCAAGCCGTTGCCTCCGCCGAGGGGCAGGACGTCCGGGTGACCCTGACCAGCGACCTGCGCCTCGGCTTCGAGGGCGGCCAGGCCAGCGCCCGCACCCTGCTCAAGGAAGGCGACGTGCGGTTCGTCGCGCTGTCCTGGGGCGGCGCGGTCCCGCCGACGGACTTCGCCGACGCGTACAAGCGGCAGGTCTGGACGGCGCATCACTGGCAGCACTGGCTGGCCCGCGGACAGTTCCCCGACCATCCTTGGCGCAACTACCTGCAGCGCAGTGCGCTGACCCTCAAGGGACTGACGTACGCACCGACGGGCGCGGTCACCGCTGCCGGCACTACCTCGCTGCCAGAGACCCCGGGCGGCGGCCGGAACTACGACTACCGGTTCAGCTGGATCCGCGACGCCACCTTCGCCCTCTGGGGCCTCTACTCGCTGGGCTTCGACTGGGAGGCCGTCGACTTCTTCTCCTTCATCGCCGACCTGGTCGAGGGCGAGGACGACATCCAGATCATGTACGGCATCGGCGGGGAGAAGAGGCTGGAGGAGTTCGAGCTCGACCACCTGCCGGGGTACGCCAACTCCCGGCCGGTCCGGATCGGCAACGCCGCGTACAACCAGAAGCAGCACGACGTCTGGGGCGCGCTGCTCGACTCGGTCTACTTGCACTTCAAGGCCGCGAACCACCTCGACAACCGGATCTGGCCGATCCTGGACAAGCAGGTCAACGAGGCGCTGAAGTACTGGCGGGAACCGGATGCCGGCATCTGGGAGGTCCGCGGCCAGCTGCAGCACTTCACCTCCTCCAAGATCATGTGCTGGGTGGCGGTCGACCGCGGCGCCAAGATCGCCCGGCTGACCGGCGAGGACGGCAAGGCGGCCGAGTGGGAGCTCGCGGCCCAGGAGATCAAGGACGACATCATCGCCAACGGCCTGGACAAGCGGGGTGTCTTCACCCAGTACTACGGGACGGACGCGTTGGACGCCTCGCTGCTGCTGGCGCCGCTGGTCCGGTTCCTGCCGGCCGACGACGAACGGATCCGCAACACGGTGCTGGCCATCGCCGACGAGCTGACTGTGCACGACCTGGTCCTGCGCTACAAGGTGGACGAGACCGACGACGGCTTCGAGGGCGAGGAGGGCAGCTTCACGATCTGCTCGTTCTGGCTGGTCTCGGCGCTGTGCGAGATCGGGGAGTACCAGCGGGCGCGCAAGCTGTGCGCCAAGCTGCTGTCCTTCGCCGGACCGCTCGATCTCTACGCCGAGGAGATCGACCCGCACACCGGCCAGCACCTGGGTAACTTCCCGCAGGCCTTCACCCACCTGGCCCTGATCAACGCCGTCATGCACGTGATCAAGCTCGAAGGCAGCCAGCGAGGAGGCGATCCCGGCTCTTGGGCCGGCTCGGTCGGCAACGGGGGATAGCTCCTGCCCGGCGAGGGTCCGAAGGCCTCTGTTGGTGCGCTTGTGGTCGCACACGTGCGCCGTGCGAAGCGCTGAACCCGTGCGTTTGGCAGTTGTGGTCGCAGACCTGCGCCTGCGAAGCGCAGAACGCCTACGTTTGGACAGTCGTGGTCGCAAACGTGCGGCGGCGCTAGGTCGAACCAAACTCTGCGGTGCACCGTTTCTCCTCACAGGAGACGTAGCGGCGGGGTGGCTGAGGCACGGCATCGTCCGCCCTTCGGGGATTGCGAGTCCGCGACCGGAAGGAGTTCGACGTGTTCGATTCGTTCAACGGCCTGCCGCTGCACTCACTCGTGCTGCACACGGTGGTCATCGCGGTCCCGCTCGCGATGCTGCTGGCAGTCCTGTTCGGCATCCCCCGGTTCCGGAACTGGGCCAGGTGGCCGCTCGCGCTCGTCGCGGTGGGCGCCGCCGTGGTCACCTTCGTCACCCGGCAGAGCGGCCTGGCGCTGGAGAAGATGCTCAACATCAAGCCCGGCAACGCGGTCGGCAACCTGATCACCAAGCACTCACAGCTGGCCACCCAACTGCTGATCATGGTTATCGTGTTCGCGGTGCTGGCCGTCGCCGCCGCATTCCTGGTCTCCCGCAAGCCGGCGTCCGATGCGGGTGGGCGTCGGCTCCTGGACATCGGACTGCCGCTGCTGGTCATCGCGGTCGGCCTGCTGATGACCGTGTGGGTCGTCCGGGTGGGCGACCTCGGCGCGCGGGCGGTCTGGAACCCCGAAGGAAAGGCCACCTACAGCAGCTCCGGGCGCTGAATCGCGGCCGCGGCGTTGACCTCGCCCGCTGCACGACGTGGGTGCCGGTGGAGGATTGGGCGTCGGTCTTGTAGTTGCGTGCCAGCGTCGCGACGTCCCCGCCGATCCCGTACGAGCCGCTGAAGATCGCCATTGCTCAGGCGCGCGGCGTACTCCTCGTCGCCCAGCTCGGCCGGGGGTCCGCCGCGGTGAGCTGGAACAGCTTGTCGGCGATGTAGACGTCGATCGGCTCGGTGACCTTCATGTTCCGCTCGTGGCCTGGCACGACGGCGATCGGCACCTCCGGCAGGTAGCGCAGCACGACCGTGCAGTCGTCGGTCGCGGTGAAGCCGGGGTCCTGCGCGGCCTTCGCGTACGCCGCCCGGATCGTGGAGAGCCGGAACGACTGTGGCGTCTGCCCTCGCCGGAGCAGATGTCGGGGCAGGACGTCGTCGATCTGGCCGGTATCGGCTGCCACCCGGATCAAGGTGTCGGCGGACCCGATGGCTGTGACGACCGCCTCGTGGCTCTTCAGCGCCTCCACATTCGCCGCGATGATCGTCTGGGACACCAGCGGCCGCACGGCGTCGTGCAGCAGGACGTTGCACTCGTCGTCGCCGACCGCGGCCAGTGCCGCTGCTGTGGTGTCGTTGCGGGTGAGCGCGCCCTCGAGGACCTGCGACACCTTGTCGTAGCCACCGCGCCGGACGACGGCCCGTACCTCGTCCAGGTAACCCGGCGCCATCATCACCAGGATCTCGTCGATCAACGGGGATCCCTGCATGGCGGCGATCGTGTGCTCGATGATCGGCTTGCCGGCGATCTCGATCAGCTGCTTGGGAATGTCGAGCCCGACCCGGGTCCCGGTGCCGCCGGCCAGGACGACGGCAACGTTGCGCAGAGCGGTCACCGGCCACACACTACATATCCGCGGCAGCCTCGACCGGGCACCAAGGTGCGTGCGTGAATCCGGTGCTCCTCGCCGAGCGGTCCGACGACGGCTGCTGGGAGGCGCTCGGTCTCGCCGGGGCGACCGGCCGTCCCCTGGCAAGCTAGCGCACGCCCAGTTCGGTGTTGATCAAGTCGACGTCGGCCGAGCCGGCGAGCGGGGAAGCGTCGACCGTGCTGACCGGTACGGCGCCGCTCAGACTGCTGGTCCAGAACGCCGCGGTGGCGGTCCGCAACTGCGCCGCGGAGAATCGCTGGATCCGCACCGGGATCCCGTGCCGGGCGAAGATGTCCAAGACGTCGCGCCTGGTCACACCGGGCAGCAGGTGCTCGTCCAGCGGCGGGGTCAGCCAGCTGCCCCCGATCCGGCAGAAGACGTTGCCGCGCGTGGTCTCCGTCACATAGCCGCCCTCCGAGGCCGGCGCCAGGAAGTAGGGAAGCTCGCCTCGCACGCCATCTTCCGCGGCTGCGAGCTCGGTCCGGTCGGCCCACTTGTGCCGCCAGCTGACTGACGTGCGGGCGACCTGCACAAGCCGGCTGGCGTCGGGCGGCACGCCAGTGGCGGCGACGGCGACATCGATCCGCAGCGTGTCGTTCCCGGCGATCCGCAGCGCGTCGTCGGCGGTGACTGGCAGCCGGTCGTCGGCGGGGCGGGCCAGCACCCTGACCGCCAGCCGCCCCGGGCCGGCAGCACCAACGGCCGCCCGGACCCGCCCAGCGAGGTTGTCCGGCAGTCCCTGGCCGTAGAGCTCGCGGCAGGAGCGATCGAGCCGGGCCAGATGTGGTGCCAGTCGCAGCAGGGTTCCGTCGACGGCGAGCATGGTCTCCAACAGACCGCCTCGCCACTGGGAGTCCGTGACCGGCGGACGCACGGGGCGGAGTCCGGGCGCGAGCTCGGTGCCCGCCGCCGCGACGACCGGCGCGGCCTTGGTCAGGCACTCGTACCACTCGTTGATCGGCACGCTGTCCACGGTGATCCCGCCGCCGACGCCCAGCTCCAGCTCGTCGCCGGTCAGCTCGAGGCTGCGGATGATCACGTTGAAGTCCGCGCCGGCGACCGGGCTGCTCAGCCCGAAGGTGCCGGTGTACGCGCCACGCGCCTGCGGCTCCAGCTGACAGATGCCGGTCAGCGCCGCGAGCTTGGGAGCACCGGTGACGGAGCCGGGCGGAAAGGTCGCGGCCAGCAGGCTGCCGACGCTCACCCCGTCGGTGAGTTCACCGGCCACCGTCGACACCAGATGCCAGACGCCAGGATGTGGCTGGACACTGAGCAGCTCCTCGACCCGTACCGTGCCGGGGCGGCAGACCCGGGACAGGTCGTTGCGCATCAGGTCGACGATCATGATGTTCTCCGCCGCGTCCTTTGCCGAGGCCCGGAGCATGGGGGAGTCCTGATCTTCGACCCGTCGATGTGCCGTGCCCTTGATCGGCGAGGTGATCACGGTGCCGCCGCGCACGCGGAGGAACAGCTCCGGGCTGAAGCTGGCGAGCACCCGCCGCGGACTGCCGGACTCGGCCGGCATGATCAACAGTCCGCCGTAGGCAGGGTCGAGGTGCTCGGCCATCCGCGCGAACAGCTCGATCGGGTCGCCGGACAGCTGGGAGCGGAGCCGCGTGCAGAGGTTCAGCTGGTAGACCTCACCCGCGTCGATCATTCCGATCACCTCGTCGACCTGGCCGAGGTAGCGTTCCGCCGTCTCGGTCGCCGGCGACCAGGTCTCGAAGGTCCCAGCGCTCGCGGCCACGGAAGCGGCTGCTCGTGGCTTGGCCAGCAGATCGCGCCAGCGCTCCAGCTCGCCAGCCATGGCGGCCTCCCGACCGGCAAGTCCGAGGCTCTCGAACCGCCAGCCCCGGCGCGGGTCCCAGCGCAGCAGATGATCGTGGAAGGCGATCGCGCTGGTGTCCGGGCTGAAACCGAGGCAGCCGAGCCAGCCGCCGCCGACAAGATCATCCGGGATTCCGATCACCGCCGGCTGGTCGTCGATCATGGTGGCGGCCTCGGCCGCGCCCGCCAGCCGACGGGCCAGCAGCGGCGCCCGCAGGATGATCACGCCGCCGCCGAACCAGCTGCCCCAGAGCACGGCGGGTTGATCGTCAGCGGTGAGCCGCCGGACGACGTCCGCAGGCTCCGGCCCGGCGCCGAGGTGGACGCCGTACGGGCGGGCGACCCGGTCGGCGAAGGTAACGGCCGTGCTAACCGGCACCGCGCAGGCTCGCCAGGATCCGGTCGGCACTGCCGCTGAGCTCGAGCAGTTCGGCCAGCTCGCCGAACCGCTCGGCGTCCCTCGGCTCGGCCGGCAGCAGCAGGTCGTCCCAGTCTCGATCGAACTCAAGATCGCGAGCGACCGCCACCACCGTCGGAGCGACGGCGAGGTAGTCGATGGCGGCAGCCAGCTTGGAGCGGATCGCCGCGCTGATCTTGGTCTTCGGTTCGCTCGCCGCGGCGAGAATGCCGGCCAGGCTCCCGTACGAGGTGAGCAAGCTCGCCGCCGTCTTCTCACCGATGCCGGCCACTCCGGGCAGGCCGTCGGAGGCGTCGCCGCGCAGCGTCGCGTAGTCGACGTACGCCGCCGGCGGGATGCCGTACTTCTGCTGCAGCCAGGCACCGTCGACCCGCTCGTGATTTCCTACGCCACGGGCGATGTAGAGCACCCGCACCGAGCGCTCGTCGTCGATCACCTGGAAAAGGTCCCGATCGCTGGTGACCACGTCGACCGGCATGGGGGCGGTGGCGGCCAGGGTGCCGATCACGTCGTCGGCCTCGTAGCCGTCCTTGCCGATCACCGCCAGGCCCAGGCTGTCGAGCACGGCCAAGATCAACGGCACCTGCACCGCAAGATCATTCGGGACGACCTCACCGCGGGTGTCCGGCGAGGAGGCCATCGAGGGCACGATCGACTGGCCGCCGGCGGCCACCCGGTGCGTCTTGTACGACGGGACCAGCGCCACCCGCCAGGCGGGTCGCCAGTCGTTGTCCCAGCAGCAGGCCAGATGGGTGGGGGAGTAGGCCTCGACGAGGCGGCTGATGAAGTCCAGCAGCCCGCGCACCGCATTGACCGGGGTGGTGCCGTCGGCAGCACGAAATGAGCCTGGGACGCCGAAGAAGGCGCGGAAATACAACGAAGCCGTGTCCAAAAGCATAATTCTGCGCAAGCGCACAACCGAATCCTGGCACGATATCGACAGGAGCCGAACGGAGAGGCTGCGCGCGGCGGGGAAATGAGGAGGACGGCTGCGACACGCGTTTCGTCGCGGCACGACGACGAACGAGCCGTCAGCGGGCGCGCGGCCCGGAGCGAGGAAATCGACATGGAGAAGCTGGACCGCCGCATTCTCGCGCTGCTCGCGCGGGATGGCCGGATGTCCTACACGGACATCGGCAAGGAGACCGGACTGTCGACCTCCGCCGCTCAGCAACGCGTCCGCCGGCTCGAGCAGCGCGGCGTGATCAAGGGCTACCGGGCGGTCCTGGACGCGACCGAGCTCGGCCTGCAGGTCACGGCTTTCGTTGCCATCAAGCCGTTCGATCCCAGTCAGCCCGACGACATGCCGGACCGCCTCCAGCACATCCCGGAGATCATCTCCTGCTACTCCGTGGCCGGCGAGGCCAGCTACCTGCTGAAGGTCCAGGTGTCGAGCATGCTGCACCTGGAGTCGCTGTTGGCCCAGATCCGCGCCGACGGCAAGGTTTCCACCCACACGACCACGGTGCTGTCGGTGCCGTACGAGGACCGGCCGCAGATTTGATCTTGAGCGAGCGTGCGCCCGGGCAGGCCTCGCTGCCACCGATCTGATGACGGCCGCGACGATCCTCGCCGGCGGCAGGATCTATGCGCCGCCGCTGCGCGAGGCGACCGCCATCGTGATGATCGGGGACCGGATCGCCTACGTCGGCGACGACACCGGCGCCCGGAAGGTCGCCTCCGGCGGAGTCGAAGTCGATCTTGCCGGCCGGCTGGTGACACCGGCCTTCGCGGACGCGCACCTGCACGCCGTCCAGACCGGGCAGGTGCTGAACGGCATCGAGCTGCACTCCGCGCCGAGCCGGGACGAGGTGCTGGCAGCCGTCGCCCGCTTTGCCCGCCGGTACCCGGATCGGCGGCTGATCGCCGGCCAGGGTTGGGACGAGCGGCACTGGCCGGATCCGCGGCCGCCCACCCGGGCGGAGCTGGACCGGGCGTCCGGCGGCAGGCCGGTCTACCTGGCCCGGGTGGACATGCACTCCGCTATCGTCTCCACAGCGCTGCTGAGTCGGCTCGGCGGCATCGAGGACGCCGCCGGCTACCGGGCGGACGGCCTGCTGAGCGGTCCGGCCCACCATCTCGGCCGGGGCGGGATGAACCGGCTGTTCAGCGACGCCGAGCGCCGGGCCGATGCGGCGACAGCCCTCCGCCGAGCGGCCGCCCACGGCATCACCCAGGTGCACGAGCTGGGCGGTCCGCAGCTGGGGCCGGTCGAGGACCTGCGCCGGGTGCAGGATGTCGGCGCCGAGATCGGCCTGACGGTTCGCGCCTACTGGGGCGAGGAGGCGACCACCGACAGCCTGGCGGCGGCCCGGGCGTACGGGGCCGTCGGCCTCGCCGGCGACCTCTGCATCGACGGCGCCCTCGGCTCCCGGACGGCCGCGCTCATCGACCCGTACGCCGACCAGCCCCGAACCGACTGGCACGGCTGTCGCTACCTCGATGACGAGGCGATCGCCGAGCACGTCCGGACCTGCACGCTGGCAGGCGTCCAGGCAGGGTTCCACTGCATCGGAGACGACGCCGTCGCCGCGGCCATCGCAGGCCTCCGCCGCGTCGCGGCGGAGCTGGGCCCGCAGGCCGTACGCCGCCGGCGGCACCGGCTGGAGCACCTGGAGATGGCGGACGAGGGCGACTTTGCGACGCTGCAGAAGCTCGGCGTGGTGGCGAGCGTGCAGCCGGGCTTCGACGCGGCGTGGGGCGGTGCCGGCGAGCTGTACGACCAGCGGCTCGGCGGAGACCGGTCACGGGCGATGAACCGGTTCGGCTCCCTCCACCGGGCCGGCGTCGCGCTGGCCTTCGGATCAGACTCGCCGGTGACCCCGATCGGCGGCTGGGCGACCGTATCGGCCGCGGTGCGGCACTCGCAGCCGGCCGAGCGACTCGGAGTCGCGGACGCGTTCACCGCGGCGACGCTCGGCGGCCAGCGGGCTGGACTCACCGATGACTGTGGGCTCATCCGGCCGGGCTGGCGAGCCGACCTGGCCGTCTGGGACGTCGACGAGGTCGAGCTGGACCCGATCACCGGTCTTCCGGCCCGCCCCGGCGACAGCCGGCTGCCGAGTTGCTGGGCGACGCTGGCCGGCGGACGGCAGATCCACGGTCCGGACGACGTCGGCCTGCCGACCCATCGGCCAACCCCCACACAGCCTCCTGAGTAGGCTCGATGTCGTGCCAGTGGCCGGACGTGTGGACGACGCGGTCCTGCCTGCCCGGACCGAGCCGGCCGGCGAGCCTGACCGCAAGGGCTGGCGGGAGTCGCTCGCCGTTCGTGCCGCGCTCGCGCTGCTCGGCGGCGCCGCGATCGGCCTGAGCTTTCAGCCGTACGGCATCTGGCCGCTGCTCCTGCTCGGCGTCCCCGCCCTCACCCTCGCCGTACGGCGGAGGTTCGGCGACCGAGCGGCGCCCGGCGGCGCGACCGGCAGCGGCCTGCGAGCCCGCGAGGCCTTCGGCCTCGGCTACCTTTTCGGGCTGGCCATGCTCGGCATCGCGATCAGCTGGGTGTACGTGCTGGGCGTCTGGATCGCAGTCCTCCTGGTCGCCGTCGAGTCGGTGTTCTTCGGCCTTCTGGGAGTGGCCCTGTGGTCGACGGTCCGGCTGCGCGCGTGGCCACTGGCCGCCGCCTGCTGCTGGATGCTGGTCGAGTTCTGCTACTCGAGGATCCCGTTCGGTGGCTTCGGCTGGACCCGCATCGCGTACGCAGCCGTGGACACGCCGCTGGCCGGATTCCTGCCGTACGTGGGCGTCGCCGGGCTCTCCTTCCTGGTCGCGCTGCTCCCGCACCTGCTCCTGTGGGCCGTGCTCGACACGGACCGACGCCGTCGCAGCCTGGCAGCCGGTGCCGTGGCAGCCGTCCTGCTCGGCGGCGGCTTCGCCCTCGGGCGGCTGCCGGCACCAGACGTGGCTGGCGGCCGCACGCAGACCTCAGGGACCGGCACAGCCGCCGGCTCGGTGGAGGTCGGCATCGTCCAGGGCAACGTGCCTGGCCGCGGCATCGAGGCGCTGGGCCGGATGCGCTCGGTCACCAACAACCACCTGTCCGAAACGGTCAACCTGATGACCCGTGCCCGGCTGGGGCAAACGGCAATGCCCGATTTCATCCTGTGGCCGGAAAATTCCACCGACATCGACCCGACGGCGGATCCCATCACCCGGCTGACCGTGCAGTCCGCGGCCGAGATCGCCGGCCGGCCTGTTTTCGTCGGTGCTGTGATGGACGGCCCGGGGGAGGACGAACGCCAGACCTCGGCGCTCTGGTGGGACCCCCGTCGAGGCATCGTGGCCCGCTATGACAAGCGCAATCTCGTCCCGTTCGGCGAGTGGATCCCGTTCCGCCGGCAGCTGCTTCAGCTGCTGCCGATCCTGCGGCAGGTGGGTGCCCAGTCCGTCCCGGGAACCAGGCCCGGGGTGCTGGACGTTCCGGTCGGCGACCGGCAGCTCGAGGTCGGGGACGTGATCTGCTTCGAGCTCGCCTACGACCAGACGGTCTACCAGGTGGTCACGGGAGGCGCGCAAGTGCTGATGGTGCAGAGCAACAACGCCACCTACGGCGGCACCGGCCAGATCGAACAGCAGTTCGCGATCACGAGGGCCCGCGCGATGGAAGCGCGGCGGGAGATCGCCGTCGCGACCACGAACAGTGTCTCCGGGTTCATCGACGCCCGCGGCCGGGTGGTGGTCAAGACCCACGAGTTCACCGCCGCCTCCGCCGTGGTGACGATGCCGATCCGTACCGCGATCACACCCGCGATCCTGCTTGCGCCATGGCTGGACCGAGCCCTCGCTGCCGTCGGGGTGCTGTGTTGCATCCTCGCGGCCGTGACCGCACGGCTGAGGTCTTCCCGGCGAACCTCGACGAGCCCAGAGCAACCTGGCGGCTCGTACGAACCCGACCTGACGCCTGCGGCGACGGCCGGGAAGTAGCGGAAGAGATCACCACGTGACCGAGCCCAGAGCGGCGGCCGAGCAGCGGATCCTGGTCATCATTCCGACCTACGACGAGTCGGCGAACATCGAGCAGATTGTGACGCGCACCCGGAAGTCCGTACCGAAGGCGCACATCCTGGTCGCCGACGACAACTCACCGGATGGCACCGGGCTGGTCGCGGACGGGCTCGCCGCGGCCGACGACCACGTCCACGTCATGCACCGACTGGGCAAGGAGGGGCTGGGGGCGGCCTATCTGGCCGGCTTCGAATGGGGCCTGCACGAGGGATACCAGGTCCTGGTTGAGATGGATGCCGACGGCTCTCACCAGCCCGAGCAGCTGCCCCGGCTGCTCGCTGCGCTGGTGGACGCCGACCTCGTCCTGGGCTCCCGCTGGGTCAAGGGCGGGTCGGTGGTCAACTGGCCGATGTCGCGGGAGGTGCTCTCCCGCGTCGGCAACCTCTGGACCCGGATCGCCCTCGGCATCCCGCTCAAGGACGCCACCGGCGGCTACCGCGCCTTCCGGCGCGAGACGCTGATGGGCCTCGGGCTGGACAACGTGGCCTCAGCCGGCTACTGCTTCCAGGTCGACCTGGCTTGGCGGGCCCTGAAGGCCGGGTTCCGCGTGGTCGAGGTGCCGATCACCTTCGTCGAGCGGGTGCACGGTGACTCCAAGATGAGCCAGCGGATCGTCGTCGAGGCACTGCTGCGTACCACGGCCTGGGGGATCGCTCACCGCGCCAACCAGCTGCGCTCGCTCGGCCGCAAACGGCAGGCCGCTGTCCGATGACAGGCAGGGCCGGCTGGCTGCCGCTGATCCTGGTGTTGTTGATCATCGGAGTTCCCGCGGTGGAGACCTTGCTCATCCTCCAGGTCGGGCGAGGCTCCTCCGACCCGGAGTGACGAGCGCTCGGACCCCTTGCGGCACAGGGGTCCTGCGCAGAGCTGAGCGGGGTCGCCTCCAGGTCAAAGATCGCCGACCAGTGCAATCCGTCGGGGAAGCGACCCCGCAAACCGGTGCCGCCGAAAGCCTGGCGCAGGCTCAGGCGGTCTTCTTCGAGCTCGGGCCCTGGCTGTACATCGGCCCGAGCTCACCCGAGCGCAGCAGATCGAGCCGCTCGGCCAGCAGCTCCTCCAGCTCGGCGATGGTGCGGCGCTCCCGCAGCATGTCCCAGTGGGTCCGCGGCGGCTTCTCCTCCTTCAGCGCAGGCCGCTCGCCGTCGGAGCGCAGCGACTCGGCGCCGCAGCGCGGGCACTCCCACAGCGACGGGATCTCCGCCTCCGCGGCGAAGACGAGGCTGAACTGGTGCTGGCGTGGGCAGTCGTAGGTGACCTCTTGACGGGGCGCGAACTCAACTCCCGCCTCGTCTTCGAAACTTTTAGCCCCGAGGCCCGTTCCTTTGAGCGAACGATCTGCCATGAGCTCCGACCTCCGTCTTTTCTGCTGCTGACGTACCCTTCCCCCGATTGGTTCAACTCTTCATGCAAGCCGAATGTTCCACCGCTCGTCAACGGCCAGCCTCGTGTAAACCCGGGCAGCTTAACGGCTGGCGTCGTCCAGGTGGCTGCATGGCAAGGCCGAGGAGGAGTTCATAGCGGTGACTATGGGCGACGACGAGAACGCGGCCAGGCGCCGCCTGGGCGGGGTCAGCGTCATGATGCCTCGGTTACACGACACTATGCGACGACCGGAGTTGCGATAGTACGCGGTTGATGGCGCGGCGGCGGCTTGACCGGTGACAGCGCGACGAAGCCGGACACCAGCACCAGGGCGATCCCGATGATGCCCATCCGGGGCGAGTCGAAGATCCCGGAGAACAACGTGAACAGGCCCGGCGCCAGGAAGGACACGGCCCGGCCCGTGGTCGCGTACAGGCCGAACATCTGGCCCTCGCGACCCTCGGGCGCCAGCCGGGCGAGGTAGGTGCGGGAGCTGGACTGCGCCGGGCCCACCCACAGGCACAGGAACAGGCCGAAGATCCAGAACATCGTGGGGCCGTGCACGAACAGCAGCACGAGCGCGGTGCCGACCAGCGCTCCGAGCGAGATCAAGATCACCGGCTTGGGGCCCATCCGATCCTCGATCACCCCGGAGCCGAACGCGCCGACTGCGGCCACAACGTTGGCCGCGACACCGAAGATCACGACGCCGGCCGCGGTCAGCCCGTAGACCGAGACCGCGAGCACCGCGCCGAAGCTGAAAATGGCCGCCAGCCCGTCGCGGAACAGAGCGCTCGCCAGCAGGAACCACACCGCGTGCCGGTCGGCCCGGAACAGGGTCGCGATGTCGTTGAACAGCACGCCGTACGAGGCGAAGAAGCCGACCCGCGGGATCTCGGTGGTCGGCGGGATCTCCGGCACAGCCAGGAGGACCGGGAGCCCGAAGACGGCGAACCAGATCGCCACGACCAGCGCCAGCACGCGGAACTTCAGGCCACCCTCGGCGGTGACACCGAACAGCCCGACCTGTGGCTGGATGAAGAGCACGAAGGCGAGCAGCAGCACGAAGATGCCGCCGATGTAGCCGCTGCCCCAACCGATGCCGGAGATCTTGCCGATGTTCCCCGGGTTCGAGATCTGCTGCAGCATCGCGTTGTAGGACACCTGGGCGAACTCCAGGAACACAGATCCGGCGGCGAGCAGGGCCAGGCCGACCAGCAGGTAGTGGTAGTCGTCCTTGATGAAGAACAGCCCGATCGTCGACGCGATAACCAGCCCGGACCAGATCGCCAGGCTGCGCCTGCGCTTGCCTCCGGCGTCGGCCCGCTGCCCGGTCACCGGCGCCAGGGCGAAGACGAAGATCCCCGCTACGAACAGCGACAGGCCGAGCAGCGTCTCGCCGCTCAGCCAGCCGGCGGGCCGGTTCTTCGCGACCGCGCCGGTCAGGTAGGGCGCAAAGACGAAGGACGTCACGATCGTGCTGTACGAGGACGATCCCCAGTCCCACAGCGCCCAGGCCGCGACCGCCCGGCGCTTTGTCCGAGGAATGGGACTCGGAGCGGCGCCGGTGGAGTCGGCCGGGTCCGGGCCGACATCGGGCGGGACGCGCTCCGCCGCTGGAGTATCGGCGCCTCCAGAGGGCACTTCGCTTATGGCTCCTCGCTCTCCTGCGCACCGCTCCACAGCGACCGCCGCTGCAGAACCGCCTTCAGGGTGTCGATCCGATCGGTGAAGATCCCGTCGACGCCAGCGTCGATCAGCTCCTCCATGGATTCGGAATCGTCGACCGTCCAGATGTGGACCTGTTTCCCGGCGGCGTGCACGGCCCTGATCAGGGCCGGGGTCAGGATCCTCAGCGAACGGCCGAAGATCGGATACTCGACCGGGATCTGCAGCGCCGGGGCCGGCGTGTTGACCACCCGGGTCAGCCAGGGAGCGAACCGGTTGAGCGCGATCCCGAGCTTGGTCGCCGCCGTCGGCACCCGACGCCCGAGCCGGCGGCGCAGCCGGTACAGCCGCCGGATGCCGAATGAGGTGAGGCACACCCGGTCGTACGCATCGTGCTTGACGATCAGGTCCGCGAGCAGATCGACCGATGCGGGCGACTTGGCGTCGATGTTGAACCGGACGTCCGGGAAGGCGGTCAGCAGATCCTCGAAGAGTGGAATCGGATCGATGCCGCCGATCCGGGCCTGACGGACCTCGGCGTAGGTCAGCTCGGCGATCGGACCGGCCCGGTCCGTCACCCTGTCCAGCCGCTCGTCGTGGAAGGCCAGCAGCACGCCGTCAGCAGTCGCGTGGACGTCGGTCTCGAGATAGCGGTAGCCCATGGCCACCGCCTGCTGGAAAGCGTGCAGGGAGTTCTCCCGGCCCTCGTTCGGGCCGTACGTGGCTCCGCCGCGATGGGCGAAGGCAAGAAACGGCGGCTCGAAGAACTCGTACTCGTCCGCCCTCATGCGGCCAATTATCGTGCCGCCCACCGTCGAATTCGCTGGCCCACACCGCGAGTCCGAGCAGATCCAGAATGGTCTCGTGACGGCCGTCTTGTCGATCCAGTCGCTCGTGTCGTACGGGCACGTGGGCAACAGCGCGGTGCTCTTCCCGCTGATGCGGCTCGGCGTGGAGGTCTGGCCGGTCGTCACCGTGCACTTCTCCAACCACACGGGCTATCCCACCTGGCGCGGGCCACTGCTGAGCGGCGCCGACATCGGCGACATCGTCCGCGGCCTGGACGAGCGTGGCGTGCTCAGCCGCTGCGATGCCGTGCTGTCCGGCTACCAGGGCGCCCCGGATGTGGCGGCCGCCATCCTCGACGCTGTCGCCCTGGTGAAGGAACGCAACCCGGCCGCCCTCTACTGCTGTGACCCTGTGCTGGGGGACACCGGGCGCGGCACTTTCGTCCGGCCGGAGATCCCCGAGCTGATGCGGGAGCGGGTCATCCCGGCGGCAGACATCGCCACGCCGAACCAGTACGAGCTCGGGCTGCTGACCGGCCGCGCCACCTCGCGCCTGGGGGAGGTCGTCGCGGCCGCCGAGGCGTTGCGCGGGACCGGACCTGACATCGTGCTGGTGACGAGTGTTCACCACGATGCGGCCCCGCCGGACACGATCGACATGGTGGCGGTCGGTGTCGGGGGCGCCTGGTCGGTGACCACCCCGGCGCTGCCGCGGACGTTCCAGGGTGCAGGTGACCTGGCGGCGGCCCTGTTCCTGGTCCACCAGCTCGACACCGGCGACCTGGCTGCGGCGTTGGTGCGTACGGCCGGCGTCGTCTTCAGCGTGCTGGCCGCAACCGCGGCTGCCGGCGCCTCGGAGCTGGAGCTCGTCGCGGCGCAGGAGGAGCTCGTCAGCCCGACGCACCAGTTCAGCGCGCGCCGGCTGCGCTGAGCGTCCGTCGCACTGGCTACGCCGCCACTCTGAGCGGCCGCAAGCGCCACCCCAACTCGCAACCCTTCTGCGGTTTGCACACCCATCTGCGCTTTACATCTGTTTGGAGGTGTGCAAAGCGCAGATACGTGTGCGGGAGCCGGGAGGTTGAGCAGGCGCGAGGGTTGACGGCGCGATCGCACAGGCGGCCGGCGGTCAGTCCCGGAAGATCTCGATGTTGGCGCCGAGCGCGTTCAGCCGGTTGGCCAGATCCTCGTAGCCGCGGTTGATCACGTAGACGTCCCGCAGCTGAGACTCACCGCGCGCCGCCAGCATCGCGAGCAGGATGCAGACCGCCGGCCGCAGAGCCGGCGGGCAGACCACCTGCTGGCCGCGCCACCTGGTCGGGCCCTCCACGATCACCCGGTGCGGGTCGAGCAGCTGCACGCGGGCGCCGAGCCGGTTGAGCTCGGTCAGATAGATCGCCCGGTTCTCATACACCCAGTCGTGGATGATCGTCTTGCCTTCCGCCGTCGCGGCGATCACCGCGAAGAACGGCAGGTTGTCGATGTTCAGTCCCGGGAACGGCATCGGGTGGACCTTGTCGATCGGCGAGCGGAGCACCGAGGGCCGCACGGTGAGGTCCGCGAGCCGGGTGTGGCCGTTCAGCGCCACGTACTCGTCCCCGAGCGTGAAGTTCAGCCCCATCTCCTCCAAGATCGCCAGCTCGATCTCGAGGAACTCGATCGGCGCCCGCTTGATCGTGAGCTCCGACTGGGTGACGATCGCCGCGGTCAGCAGGCTCATGGCCTCGATCGGGTCCTCCGACGGCGCGTACTCGACGTCGGTGTTGATGCTGTGCACGCCGCGCACCCGCAGCGTGGTGGTCCCGATGCCGTCGATCTCCACGCCGAGGTGGCTGAGGAAGACGCAGAGGTCCTGGACCATGTAGTTGGGGCTGGCGTTGCGGAGCACCGTCAGTCCGGGGGAGAGGGCGGCGGCGAGCAGTGCGTTCTCGGTGACGGTGTCACCGCGCTCGGTGAGAGTGATCGGTCGCTGCGGCTCCACCGACTCGTCGACCGAGCAGTGGTAGAAGCCGTCGGTCGGCACCACGTCGAGCCCGAAGCGGCGGAGCACCTGCAGGTGCGGCTCGATGGTGCGGGCGCCGAGGTCGCAGCCGCCGGCGTACGGCAGCTTGAAGCGGGGGTAGGAGTGCAGCAGCGGGCCGAGGAACAGGATCACGCTTCGAGTCCGGCGCGCGGCCTCCACGTCCATGGCGTCGGGATTGAGCTCGGCCGGGCGTTCCAGCTCGAGGTCGTTGCCGTCCTCCGACCAGGTGGCGCGGACGCCGATGCTGACCAGCACCTCGAGGATCCGGTTGACCTCCTCGATCTTGGCGATGCCGCGCAGCACCGTACGACCGCGGTTGAGCAGGCTGGCACACAGCAGCCCCACGGCCGCGTTCTTCGACGACCTGACCTCGATGCTTCCCGTCAGCTTGGTGCCGCCGGTCACTCGGAGGTGCTGCGGGCCGACGCCGCCGACCGAGATCAGCGGGGAGTCCAGGGCTTCCGCGATCCGGGTCACCATCTCGAGGCTGAGGTTCTGGTTGCCGGCCTCGATGCGATGCACGGCGCTCTGGCTGGTGCCGAGCACTTCGGCGAGCTGGGTCTGGGTCAGGCCCCGATGCTTGCGTGCGTCGCGGATCAGGCCCCCGATCCGGTCCAGATAGGTTTCAGTCACGAGAGGTAACGATATGTCACATGTGAGATTTCCTGTGAAACTACGACAGATTTGGGAGCAGGAATCTGGGGGAGCCGATGGGCGCCGAGCATCCCGTGGTGGCCGGACTGCTGCGCCAACTCCTAGAGTGGCCAGCATGAGCGCACACTATGACGTCGTCGTGCTCGGTGCCGGCCCCGGCGGCTACGTCGCCGCGATCCGCGCCGCGCAGCTCGGGTTGTCGACCGCCGTCGTCGAGGACAAGTACTGGGGAGGCGTCTGCCTGAATGTCGGCTGCATCCCGAGCAAGGCGTTGCTCCGCAATGCGGAGCTGGCTCACATCTTCCATGCCGACGCGGCCACCTTCGGCATCAGCGGTGAGGTGACCTTCGACTTCGGGGCGGCCTTCAAGCGCAGCCGCGCGGTGGCCGACCGGATGGTCAAGGGCGTGCACTTCCTGATGAAGAAGAACAAGATCACCGAGGTGAACGGCTGGGCGAGCTTCACCGACGACCACACGCTCAGCGTGGCGAACGGGGACGGCAGCTCGACGGTCACCTTCGACAACGTGATCATCGCCGCGGGCGCGGTCACCAAGCTGCTGCCCGGGACGTCGCTGAGCGATCGGGTCGTCACCTACGAGGAGCAGATCGTCACCGACGCGCTCCCGGAGTCGATCATCATCGCCGGTGCGGGGGCGATCGGGGTCGAGTTCGCGTACGTGATGGCGAACTACGGCACCCAGGTGACGATCGTGGAGTTCCTGGACCGGCTGGTGCCGCTAGAGGAGCCGGAGGTCTCCGCGGAGCTCGCGAAGGCGTACAAGAAGCTCGGCGTCACCGTGCACACCTCCACCAAGGTCGAGGCCATCGACGACTCCGGCGACAAGGTCAAGGTCACCGTCTCACCGGCGAAGGGCGGCGACAGCCGGGTGCTGGAGGCCGACAAGGTGCTGCAGGCGATCGGCTTCGGGCCGCGCACCCAGGGCTACGGGCTGGAGAACACCGGCGTCCAGCTGACCGACCGGGGTGCGATCGCGATCGACGGCCTGATGCGCACCAATGTGCCGCACATCTACGCTATCGGCGACTGCACGGCAAAGCTGATGCTCGCCCACACCGCCGAGGCGCAGGGCATCGTGGCCGCCGAGGCGATCGCGGGCGCCGAGACCATCGAGATCGACTACGACATGGTGCCGCGAGCCACCTACTGCCAACCGCAGATCGGCTCGTTCGGCTACTCCGAGCAGCAGGCCAAGGACCGGGGCTACGAGGTGAAGACGGCCAAGTTCCCGTTCACTGCGAACGGAAAGGCGCACGGCCTCGGCGACGCCACGGGCTTCGTCAAGCTCGTGGCCGACGCCAAGCACGGCGAGATCCTCGGCGTGCACATGATCGGCCCGGACGTCACCGAGCTGCTGCCCGAGCTCACCTTGGCCCAGCTGTGGGATCTGACCGCCGAGGAGGTCGCCCGCAACATCCACGCCCACCCGACGCTCTCCGAGGCGGTCAAGGAGGTCGCCCACGGCATCAGTGGGCACATGATCAATTTCTGACTGCGACGCTCCGCGCCGCGAGGGATTGCGCTGTGTTGAATTGCGCCCTCCGGGCGCGTGGGATTGCGCTCTCGAGGCGCCCTGCTTCCTCGTCGTTCGCTAACCTCGCCCCAACTACGGCTCGCTCCGCTCGCGGGGCGCGCTTAGCTCACTCCTCCTCAGCAGGGCGTCGCGCAATCCCGATCCGTGGCGCTCTGCAATCCCGATTCCGGTGATTCCTGCAGCCTGCGGGCCGCGGCTAGGCCGTCGAGCGGTGCACGTAGCCTTCCAGCTGGTCACGCTCGAACTCGACCTGGGTGATGTGGGACTTCACCACATCGCCGATGCTGATGATTCCCGCGAGCTCGCCATCGTCGTCGACCACAGGCAGGTGGCGGATCCGCTGGTTGGTCATGGTCGTCATCAAGGACTGGACGGAGTCGTCGGGCCCGCAGGTCTGCACGTCACTCGTCATGATCGCCGAGACTGGCGAGTCCAGGAAGTCCGCGCCGTCGACCAGCTTGCGGACCACATCACGCTCGGTCACGATGCCGCGGATCCGGTGGCCGTCGTCCGACACCACGACGGCGCCGAGGTTGTGGTCCCGCAGCAGCTTCAGCATGTCGTTGACCAGGGCCTCCGGCGAGATCGTGATCACATCGAAGCCCTTGGAGTGGAGAATCTCGTGGATCCGCATCGGCAACCTCCTTGGGCAGAGATTAGCCGTCATGGCACGCCCTGGGTAGGGTCGAGCAGACCACGAGGTGGCGAAGAAGGGGTCGGGGTTGCGCACGTTCGGGGGACTGGCTGTCGCGCTCTCGGCCGTACTGGCCGTGACCGGCTGCGGGAACGGGCCGGCCGCGTCGCCGGACCCGATCCCCTCCGCAACTGTTGCGGCAACCGTCAGCACCGCACCGGTGCAGACTCCCACCGGCACGCCCACCTCGACCGCCCTGGAGAGCTCCGACCCGGATGACGCGACCCAGCTGCCGCGCGGTGGCCGGGAGGTGTTCCCGCGCTACCGGCTGGTGGGCTACGCCGGCCTGACCGGCGCCAGCACGCTGGGGCGCTTGGGGACCGGGCCGTTGGACCAGCGCGTCGCCGAACTCGAGCGCCGGGCGACCGGCTATGCCTCGGGTCGCGAGATCCTGCCGGTTCTCGAGGTGATCGCGAGCGTGGTGCAGGGCCGTCCGGGACGCGACGGCATGTACCGGGTGCGGATCGGCGACGACCAGATCTCGACCTATCTGAAGGCGGCCCGCCAGCACAAGGCGCTGCTGCTGCTGAACATCCAGCCCGGGCGCTCGGAGTTCCTGCCGGAGGCGAAGGCGTACGAGCGGTGGCTGAAGCTCCCCGACGTCGGCCTCGCGCTCGACCCGGAATGGGCCATGGATCCCGGTCAACGACCCGGCGGCTTCTACGGGCACACCACCGGGGCCGAGCTCGACGAGATGGCGGCCTATCTGTCCGGGCTGGTGGGCGACTACGACCTGCCGGAGAAGGTGATGGTCTACCACCAGGTCGCCCGCAGCGTGATCCGGACGGAGGGCGCCCTGCGTCCGCACCCCGGCGTGGTGTTGATCAAGTCGGTCGACGGCCTCGGGCCACCCGGTGCCAAGATCAGCACGTACCGGCTGGTGAACAAGACCACGCCACGGTTCGTGCACGCCGGATTCAAGCTGTTCTTCACCGAGGATGCGGAGGGCGGCGGCCGGCTGATGTCGCCGAAGGAGGTGCTGGCGCTCAAGCCGCGACCGGAATATGTGATGTACGAGTAGCGCGCGCCGTCGCCCGACTGCGACGCTGCGCGTCGGCGCGGATCGCACTGTACCGGGCGCCCTCCGGGCGCGTTCAGGGCCCGGGGGCGCTTCGTTCGTCGTCATTCGCGAACCGCATCCCAAAGAGACGCTCGCTGCGTTCGCGAACGTGCTTCGCGCACTCCTTCTCACCGCGGCGGCGCGCGATCCGGGTCGGCTGTGCAGAATGTGACCGTGCCCAACGCTCCGATGTGGCTGACCGGCGATGCCGAGGCCGACGCCCTGCTGACCGACGACGACAACGCGCTGCTGATCGGCATGGTCCTCGACCAGCAGGTGCCGATGGAGAAGGCGTTCACCGGGCCGCTGGTGATCGCCCAGCGGATGGACGGCAGGCTCGACGTCGGCGCGATCGCCGCGATGCCCGAGGACGAGTTCGTGGCGCTGTGCTCCCGACCGCCGGCGATCCATCGCTTCCCGGCCGCGATGGCGAAGCGGGTCCGGCAGGTCTGTGCGGTCGTGGCGGACTCCTACGACGGCGACGCCGGCAACATCTGGCGGAACGCGAGCACCGGCGCCGAGGTACGCAAAGCGCTCCAGTCGCTGCCCGGCTTCGGCGCCGACAAGGCGGCGATCTTCACCGCGGTGCTCGGCAAGCGGCGGGGGATCACACCGCCCGGCTGGCGAGAAGCTGCCGGCAGCTACGGCGAGGAGGGCAGCCACCGCTCGGTCGCCGACATCGTCGACGCCGACTCCCTCGCTCGCGTGCGCGAGAGCAAGCGGTCGGTGAAGGCAGCGAGGCGAGCAGCCGCGGCCGACGGCAACTCGGAGGCGGCTACTCGCCGGTAGCCGAGCAGCCAGCCGGCACCACCCGGCCTGGCATCTGTCGGCACCTCCTGCCACGATGAGCGCGTGCGTCTGGACCAGGTGCGAGACAGTCGGGGTTATCACGCCATCGTGGCGGTCGGCCTGGTCAGCTACGGGCTGGTCCACCTGATCGTCGCCTGGATCGCCGTCAAGGTGGCGTTCGGCAAGAGCGGCGACGCCTCGCCGCAGGGCGCGATGCAGACTCTCGCCAAGCAACCGCTCGGAGGGGCGCTGCTCTGGGTCATGGCGATCGGACTGTTCGCCTTGACCGCATGGCAGGTGATCGACGCCGTCGTCAAGGTGGACACGGATCACCGTGGCGAGAGCCTGATGGAGCGGGCCCGGTGTGCCGGCCGCGCCGTCGTCTACCTTGGTCTCGGCCTGCTGACGATCGGGGTCGCGCTCGGTCACAGCGAGCACTCCGGCAAGGGGGAGCAGACCATATCGGCGAAGCTGATGGCGGTGCCGTTCGGCCGGGTGCTCGTGGGACTGATCGGGGCGGGCGTGCTGGCCGTCGGTGTCGCACAGGTGGTCAAGGCACTCCAGAAGAGCTACCTGGAGGATCTCGATCGCAACGTCGGCACGCCGACGAGGGTGCTCGCCACGATCGGCTACCTCGCCAAGGGCATTGCGCTGGGGATCGTCGGGTTCCTGTTCGGTTGGGCGGCGTTCACCTATGACGCCAAGAAGGCCGGGGGCATGGATGCGGCGCTGACCACGATCCGCGACCAGCCCTTCGGCCCGGTGCTGCTGGTCGCCATGGCCGCCGGCCTGGCCTGCTTCGGCCTGTACTGCTTCGCCTGGGCGCGCTTCGCGCGCTACTGACGGGTCGCGCACAGCGCATCCATGTCACACCCGTCGCCTGATCGAGAGCAAGGATCCGACCGACCTCCGGTGAGGCGTCGGGAGATACCTCCAGCGGTCCGCCGCCTCCTTCCCGCCAGCTACCGGTCGGTGCTCGGCAACCGGCCCTTTCGGCGGCTGATCCTCGGCCTGGCGGTCTCCTACGTCGGGGACGGGATGAGCTTCGTCGCGGTGGCGTGGCTCGCCATCCAGCTCGCACCCGAGGCAACCGCAGGTCTGTGGGTCGGCGGCGCGGTGGCTGCCTACACGTTGCCCGGCGTGGTCGGGGCGCTGGCGTTCGGGCGGCGTCTGCGTCGACTCCGGGCCGAGCGGCTGATGACGGCCGATTGCGTCGTACGCGCCGTGTTTCTCGGCGCCGTGCCGCTCCTCTGGCTCGCCGGGGCGCTGACCCTGCCGCTGTACGTCGCGCTGCTGGCGCTCTCCTCGCTGCTGCACGCCTGGGGGGTGGCCGGTCAGTACACCGTGCTGGCCGAGCTGCTGCCGCAGGAGCGGCGGCTCGCCGGGAACGCGGTGGTCGGCTCGCTCAACTTCGCCGCCGTGATCGCCGGCCCGGCGATCGCCGGCGTCCTCGTCACCTATGTCAGCGCTGCGCTCGTGCTCGGCGTGGACGCTCTCACCTATGTGTTCCTTGCGATACTCGTCGCCCTGTCCCGGCTGCCGAGGTCGGGTCAGGTCTTTGTCGTCGAGGAGGGCGCCGGCGGTGGATTCGCGCTGCTGCGATCCCATCCGGAGCTGCTCGGGTTGCTCGCGCTCACCTGGTTCTTCAACTTCTCGTACGGGCCGGTCGAGGTGGCTCTGCCCCTGCACGTGACGTACGACCTGCACGCGCCCGGCACGCTGCTCGGCCTCTACTGGACGCTCTTCGGCGTCGGCGCGGTGCTGGGCGGGTTGGCCGTGGGGGCGCTGCAACGCTCACCCCTCTGGCCGGTCCTGATCGCCATCGTCATCGGCTGGGGACTCACGCTGCTCCCGTTCGGCTGGGACAGCGTGCCGACCACGGTCACGGTCGCCTGCTTCGCGCTCGGCGGAGCGATCTATGGCCCGTTCGTGGCACTCTCCATGACGCTGATGCAGGCGAAGTCGCCGCCCCAGCACCTGGCCGCCATGCTCGCCGCCCGCAGCGCGGCGCTGCTCACCGCGTCCCCGATCGGCACTGCCCTCGGCGGACCGCTCAGCACCGCGCTCGGCCCGCGCTTGACGATCAGCGTCTCCGGAGTCGCGACTCTGCTGCTGGGCATCGTGGCGTCAGTGCTGCTGCTGGCCCGACGCAGGAGCCAATGATCGCGGAGCCGCGCACGTGGGCTCAGCATGAGGAGGCCACACGCCTGTCGCACATACGGAAGTGTGTGATAACGTAGTATGCATGCAGGTTGACAGACTCTCTGTAGCGATAGATCCGGATCTCGGCCAGGCCGTCCGTGAGGCCGCAGCCAAGTCCGGCGTGAGCGTGTCGCGTTGGATGGGGGAGGCCGCCCGCGACCGTCTGCGCAATCAACTGCTGGGTGCAGCTCTGGACGCATGGGAAGCGGAGAGCGGCGGTTTCACCGACGACGAGATGGAGGAAGCGAAGCAAGCATTTCGAGCGGCTGAGGCGATTCGCCGACGAGCGAGCTGACGTGGCAATCGTGCTGGACGCTGGCGCCCTGATGGCATTGGATCGAAGCGACCGTCGGGTAGGCACCTTGTTGCGGCTCGCGCAACAAGAGCGCCAACCTGTCGTGACAAGTGCTGCCGTGCTGGCACAGGTGTGGCGGGACGGAGCTCGGCAGGCTCGGTTGGCCGGGACGTTGCCAGGAATTGACGTCATGGAGCTGGACGAACGTGCCGGAAGGCGTGTCGGTGAACTGCTCAAGCGGAGCAAGACCGGTGATGTGGTCGACGGTCATCTGGCGTCCTTGGTCGACGACGGCGATGTCCTCGCAACGAGCGACCCGAAGGATCTTCAGTCCCTGCTCGATACCAGACGGGTGGTCGCGGTCATCTTCGACGTCTAATCAGGAGCCGGCTGCCTCAGAGGCCGGCCGGACCGTGCAGTATGGAGAAGCCATGAGCACTGCTACCAGAACCGACATCCAGGAGCCGACGGCGCACGTCGCCGACCGTCACGATCTGATCCGCGTCCATGGTGCGCGCGAGAACAACCTCAAGGACGTCCACGTCGAGATCCCGAAGCGCCGGCTGACCGTCTTCACCGGCGTGTCCGGCTCGGGCAAGAGCTCTCTGGTGTTCAGCACCATCGCGGCCGAGTCGCAGCGGATGATCAACGAGACCTACAGCGCCTTCGTTCAGGGTTTCATGCCGACGCTGGCACGGCCGGACGTCGACGCGCTCGAGGGGCTGACCACGGCGATCATCGTCGACCAGGAACGGATGGGCGCCAACCCGCGCTCCACGGTGGGCACCGCCACCGACGCCAACGCGATGCTGCGCATCCTCTTCAGCCGGCTGGGGGAGCCGCACATCGGCCCGCCGAACGCGTTCTCCTTCAACCTCCCGTCGGTGACGGCCAGCGGCGCGATCACCGTCGAGCGCGGCGACAGGCCGAAGGCGGAGAAGGCGACCTTCAGCCGGCTCGGCGGCATGTGCCCACGGTGCGAGGGCATGGGTTCGGTCACCGACTTCGACCTGTCCGCGCTGTACGACGACGGCTTGTCGCTCAACCAGGGCGCGCTCAAGGTGCCGGGCTACAGCATGGATGGCTGGTACGGCCGGATCTTCGCCGGCGCGGGCCTGCCGATGGACAAGCCGATCGGCAGGGTCACCAAACGCGAGCTCC